>Ga0116181_1002965_pt1 | contig 13466 bp, 9 predicted proteins | sample AD_UKC075_MetaG_FD_89752 | JGI IMG/M metagenome (GOLD analysis project Ga0116181, IMG submission 89752) | Active sludge microbial communities of municipal wastewater-treating anaerobic digesters from USA - AD_UKC075_MetaG | ecosystem: Engineered > Bioreactor > Anaerobic > Digestate | place: USA...
GGCAGCGCGGCCCAACTGCGGCAGCTGGGCCAGTACATGGAGCAGCAGGGGTATGCCCTCTATCCAAGTGTGAGCCTGGTCAATGTCTATCGAGACAGCATGTTCGATGGGTTCAATCCCAAGAAGGACGCGTCGCGCCTGCTGAACAGGCTCGAAGCGAAAGTCTTCGACTATCGGCTGGATGTCTTTGACCGCATCATGGACGAGTATCATTACGTGCTGTCGCCCCGCAAGGTCAAAGGTCTGGTTGACAGTTTCCTGGCAAATTACATAGGGAAATACGGCCTGGACACTCTCTCGATTGTGGACATGGGTCGGGATCTGAACTCGGACTTTAGTGACGATCCACGCCGGGTGATCGATCGGGAGGAGTCGCTGTCAATCACCTTGGCGGAGTTGGAGAACATGAAAAAGTTGGGGATGAAACTGCTGTTGGACGGCGGCAACAGCTACGCCATCCCATACGCGGCCGCCCTGGTGAACGTGCCGGACAGGAGCAGCCGTTTCACCATCACCAATCAGGAAGTACCATTCTATCAGATGGTGATTCACGGCTTGGTCAGCTATGCCGGGCAGCCTGTAAATCTGGCGGCCGACAAACAAGCCACGTTCCTCAAACTTTTGGAAACAGGCGGATCCCCCTATTTCATCCTGACCGGCAGCCAGTCGTTCGAGCTGAAAGACACAGCTTACAATGAATACTTTTCATCCTATTACCGGGATTGGCTTGAGTATGCCGCCGCGGTGTATGAACAGGCCAATGCAGTACTTGCCGATGTTCAGGACCAGTTCATCGTTGAGCACCGGGTTCTGGCGGACAGGGTATATCAAACTGTATACGAAAGCGGAAAGTCGGTCATCGTCAACTACGACAAGGAAGCCGTGGCCGTGGCCGGCCATGTGATAGAAGGCGAAGGCTATCTGGTCGTGGAGGAGACAGTCTATGACAACTAAAAGGAGAAGATGGCTCACACTGCGAAGGAAACGTGCTTTATGGGGCGTTGTCTTCACCGGCCCCTTTTTGGTCGGTTTCATCCTTTTTTTCTCGGGCCTATGGTTCAATCGATAAAGTTTGCCTTTAACGAGCTGGAAATCACTCCTTCAGGATACGTGCTGAACTATGTGGCGCTGAACAACTTTCGGCATGCGCTGAGGGTGGATCCGGACTTTGTCAGGCTGCTGACGGAAACCACCATCAAGATGCTGGTGAACATTCCTGCCATTATCATCTTCAGCTTCTTCACGGCGGCACTCCTGAATCAGAAGTTCAGAGGCCGGGCGTTGGCGCGGGTGATCTTTTTCCTGCCGGTGATCATCACATCGGGGATAATCCGCGAACTCTCGTCCGGTGATCTGCTGCATCGGTTGTTTGATTATGTTTCCGAGGATGTCCAGATGGTTTCCGGTTCGCAGGCAATGATCGGCTTGATGCTGAGGCTGAGAATGCCGTTGGGGTTCACCCAGTACATCATCACTGCCGTGGACCGCATCACAGAGATCATCAACGCCTCAGCGATCCCGATCTTGATTTTCCTTTCAGGACTCCAGTCGATCCCTTCATCGCTCTATGAGTGCGCGAAAATCGAGGGAGCCACAGGGTGGGAGAGTTTCTGGAAAATCACTTTCCCGCTGGTCACGCCGCTGTTCTTGACGAATGTGGTGTATATCATCGTGGATTCCTTCACCGCCCCGGCGAACTCATTGGTCCGCTTCATCTCCCGGGCCGCCTGGGGCAGAAGGATCTACGGGGTCAGCGTGGCCATGACCTGGATCTATTTTGGCGTGATTGCCGTGATTCTGGGCATTGTATACTTGATTATCTCCCGAAGAGTTGTCTATATGGAGTGATTTGGAGCAAGGAGGTGTGCTATGGGAACCGCGACCAGAAAGCGCAGTGCCCGGCAGGCGAAGACCGGCCCGGCAGCAGCGAAATGGAAGTATCTGACAGCGCATTTTTGGGCATCGATGGCCTGGAGCGTTGTCCGGGGCGCGCTGATCATTGGACTTTGTTACATTATATTATATCCCATTATTGTGAAATTCGTCTCGTCAATCATGTCGGAAGCGGACTTGTTTGACTACACGGTGAAATGGATACCGCGGCGTTTGGACTGGAAGAGCGTTACCCGCAACTATGCCGATGTTTCCCATGCGATGAAATACCCTTTCTTCGATGTCTTTGGGCTGCTGAAAACGCCTCTTAATCTCTTGGGGACATTTTGGCCGTTCATCCTGACGTCCATCACCGGCATGGGGCTCAAAAACGGCCTGTATATTTACATCATGCGCCAAGTCTTTAAAGGGATGCCCAACAGTCTTGAGGAAGCGGCGCTGGTGGACGGGGCCGGCCCCGTGCGCACGTTGTTCAGGATCATGATGCCCAATGCCGGTTCCGCCATGCTGGTTGTTTTCCTGTTTTCATTTGTGTGGCAGTACAATGATTTGTACTTGACGGAGATGTACATGCGCACGTCGTCGACGATGCTCCCCTTTATGCTTCGGAACCTGGCCACAGCCTTCGACAGTTTTGATTACACCAAGGAGTATATGTCCATTATCACCAACACAGGCATGATCATGTTCATTATGCCGATCCTGATCATTTATGGGTTCCTGCAGCGGTATTTCATTGAGAGTGTGGAGCGCACCGGGATAGTGGGTTGATGTCACCGGTGGAAAAATCAGGCGCCATGTAGTAAGATAGACTAAACAGAGGCAATATTCCTAAACGGGGGAGGATGTCAATGGGCAAGTTTGTCATATCGGCGTTCGCTGATGAAATCGACAACACTCTCAAGGTGCAGATGGATGTTTTGGAGCTGTTCGGCGTCAGCCACATCGAGATGCGGAATGTCAACAGCAAAGGATTGGTCTTTCACACTCTCGATGAGGTGAAGGAAATCAAGCGGCAGCTTGATGACCGGGGTTTCAGGCTCTCGGCGGTGGGTTCTCCCATTGGCAAATACGGCATTGACGAGCCTTTTGAACCTCATTTGGACTTGTTCAAGCATACCTTGGAGATTGCTCATCTGCTGGAAGCGCCGTATATCAGGATGTTCAGCTTCTGGATGCCCAAAGGGGAGGATCCGGGGAAATACCGCGGCGCGGTGCTGGACCGCTGGGGGCAGTTTGTCGAAGCGGCCCGCGGTTCCGGGATCATACTTGCACATGAGAATGAGAAGGGTATCTACGGCGACACGGCCGAAAGGTGCCTGGATTTGCTCGCAAGTTTGAACTGTGATTACGTGAAAGCGGTATTTGATCCCGCCAATTTCGTGCAATGCGATGAAGAAACGTACCCCAAAGCGTGGAACATGCTCAAGGACTTTGTGGCGTACATGCACATCAAGGATGCCAATTACGAGGGACGCGGCGTGGTGCCTTCAGGCCACGGCGACGGAAAGGTGAAGGAAATTCTTTCGGAGCTTGCGGCAATGGAAGGGACGTATTTCCTGTCGCTGGAGCCGCATCTTGGTGGTTACAAAGGGCCGGCGGCGTTGGAACCGGAAAGCGTCGGCGACTCGCTGCCTGAATGGCGTCAGAGAATGTTCGCCCTTGCGCACCAGGAACTTAAGCGGATTATCGACGAGATAGGGGTTTAACCGAGAGTCTGACCGTTCAAGGAGGGTTTGGCCTTGCTGCAAAGAGAGTGGCAAACCTTGATAGATGCGGCGGAAGGAAAGCGTTTTGCCAGGCCGCCGGCGGCATTGATCATCGACAGCCCCTGGTTGCCGGACTATGCTGGGATAACTCATCTGGATTACTATCTGCTGCCAGATCTGTGGCTCAAGGTTAACCTGCAGGTGGAAAAGGAGTTCCCCAATATCATCTTCATGCCCTCGTTCTGGGTGGAATACGGGATGCTGATAGAGCCTTCGGCTCTGGGAGCGCCTTTCATGTGGAGCCCGAACAGCATGCCTTCGGCCAAGAAGTTTTTGGAGTCGCCGGAGGAATTCGGGAGGCTTAAGGTACCCAACCCCGAGCGCGATGGGTTGATGCCGCTGGTATTGAACCTGTACCGGTGGGTCGGAGCACGGCTGAAGGAAATGAACCCGGAGCAGGAAATCAAGATGGTGGCTTCCCGGGGGCCATTGACGATCGCGTCTTTTATCTATGGGCTCACGGATCTGCTGATCGGTATCAAGCTTGAGCCGGAAGCCATGAAGAAGCTGCTGGAGATCACCACGGAGACGGTGATTGTCTGGCTTAAGGCCCAATTGAGCGCGGTGCCTTCCGCGGAAGGGGTCCTTGTCCTGGATGACATCCCTGGGTTGATGTCCCCGGAAGACTACGATGAGTTCGCCCATCCCTACCTCAAGGCGGTGTTTGACGAGTTTGACGGAAAACTAATCGCCTACCACAACGATTCCAACACAACACATATCCTGCCGCGCCTTGCGGAGCTGGATATCGATATTTTCAACTTCGGCAAGGAGGTGCCGCTGCAAAAGATCCTGGAGCACACTTACGGCAAAATGGCGGTCATGGGCAACATCTCCCCCTTGGAGGTGCTGCGGGACGGGTCGCCGGAGGATGTGCGCCGGGAAGCGGAGGCGGTTTTGGCGAAGGCTCCAGACAGGTATTTCATCCTGTCTGTCGGCGGCGGTGTGTCACCCGGCACGCCGAAGCGGAATGTGGAGGTTTTGGAGAGAATAGCTGGGGAGGGAACATGATTTGGGAGGATAGCCGATGCTGGAACTTAGGGGAAAGTACAACTCGGCCAAAGTTTTTACAGAGAACATAGATCCAGAAGCGGTGAACCAGATCATTGAGTTGTGCAACCAGGAGTTTGTCCGCGGATCGAAAATCCGGATCATGCCTGATGTCCACTCCGGGGCCGGCTGTGTGATCGGCACCACCATGACGATCGCCGACAAGGTCGTGCCGAACCTTGTGGGTGTGGATATCGGCTGTGGGATGTACACGCTTCGGCTTGGGAAAATAAAACTTGATTTGGAAAAACTGGACAGAGTGATAAACTCTAAAATACCGTCCGGATTTGATATACGCAGGAGCCCGCATGAGCTGGCGTCTGAAATCGACTTGACGAAGCTGCGGTGCCGGGGCTTTGTGGACCTCGACAGAGGCTACTTGTCAATCGGCACTCTCGGTGGCGGTAATCATTTTATCGAAGTCAACCAGGATAGTACGGGCAGCTTGTACCTGGTGATCCATTCTGGCAGCCGCAATATTGGGCTGCAGGTGGCGGAGTATTATCAGAAGCTGGCTTATAAGAAGCTCAAGGATAATGTGAAGATCCCAAAGGCTTTGGCGTATTTGGAAGGCCGGGACTTCGACGATTACCTCCACGATCTTGAGATCATGCAGCAATATGCCCGCCTGAACAGGCAGGCGATGGCTGAAACGATTTTGGCGGCCATGGAGCTGACGCCGGAAGATACGTTCACCACCATCCACAACTACATCGACACCAAGAATATGATTCTCCGCAAAGGCGCTATTTCGGCGCAGAAAGGGGAAAAAGTGCTTATCCCCATCAACATGCGGGATGGGAGCGTCATCGCGGTAGGCAAGGGCAATCCTGATTGGAACTACTCTGCGCCCCACGGCGCGGGGCGGCTGCTCTCGCGGCGGCAGGCTATGGCGCAGCTGAGTGTGGCAGAATTCCAGAAGGAGATGAAGGGAGTATATACAACTTCTGTCGGCAAGGCCACCTTGGATGAGGCGCCAATGGCCTACAAACCTATGGACGAGATCCTGGAGAACATCCAGGACGCAGTGGAAGTGGTGGAGGTCATCAAGCCGGTGTATAATTTTAAGGCACATTAGGGTGTACAGGGCGGGTCCTTGTAAAGACAAGGACCCGTCCCTTCCTTGTGGAATGCAGAGTACTTAACTCTCGACACCCCACTTCTTCACTAATTCACGTGCTTCTATAAGTGAGATCCCCAGATATTCCGCTGCTTTGCTCAAGCTTATCTGTTCATCAAGGTAGAACATACTTGACGGCATTTTGCAGCGATGTTTTCGATTTCGCGCTTGGCTGCTGCAGTAAGGTTTTGCTGGTTAATCCTCACAGAGTAGGTAGGAGGATTGAATACAACCTTTCTATCGACACTATCAAGGAGATCAAGATATAATTCGAAATAGCGGAGAATGCGATCTAGAATCTCGGGGGGCGCTTCACTGGCATTTTCCGCCCTAAACATAAGCGAAAAACGGTTATCGGTATCGGTATCGGGACTGAGAAAGTAATCCATTGATTTGTTGAGGTATCGGTTTTACCATATCAGACGAGGAATAGCAATGGGTGTAAAATATATCTTACAACTGTGACAACCTGCATCATATGAGCGAAAGGGGCGAGAAATGTGTTCGCTGATCTAGCCGTACATGATACCAGACTCGAGGAATGCCAAGGTTTATACAGCAATGCATGGACTGGTTTCCACACCTGGAAACAATCCAGCTTCCAAGATCGCATCCAATACATGCGGAAGATGCGCAGCTTGATTGTCACCCACTTGGACGAACTGATCGACATAATTTGCGCCGATACAGGCAAAGTTCCGGTGGAAGCGGTCACGGCGGATCTGCTGACAGTGGTGGATTACCTCAAGCATGTTGAGAAACATGGGGCCAAAGCGTTGAGGCCGAAGAAAGTGCCGACCCCTTTGGCACTCTTTGGGCGTAAATCCTGCATCGAATACCAGCCGCGCGGTGTGGTGCTGGTGATATCACCCTGGAACTATCCGTTCCAGCTGTCTTTAGTACCAGTGATCGCTGCCGTCTTCGCCGGCAATTCCGTGATTCTGAAGCCTTCTGAAGTCACACCAAAAGTGGGTGCGGCTATCAAGCGGCTGATTGAATTGTGTGAATTTCCGCCGGGAGTGGTGCAGGTGGCCTTGGGCGGTAAAGACCTGGGCGCGGAACTGGTTAAAGGCGGCCCCGACTATATTTTCTTCACCGGCTCGGTGCGGACCGGAAAAATCATTCAGCAGGAAGCGGCCAAACGGCTGATCCCTACCACCCTCGAGCTGGGCGGCAAGGACCCGATGATAGTCTGTGCCGACGCCAATCTCAAGCGGGCGGCCAAAGGGGCTGTCTGGGGCGCTTTCACCAACATGGGCCAGGTGTGCATGTCGGTCGAGCGGCTGTATGTGGAGCGGAGCGTATACGACGATTTCACCGCGGCGCTGGTCGCCGAGGTATGCAAACTTACCCAGGGATCAGGACCCGAACATGATCTCGGCGCCATGACCTGGCCTGGGCAGGTGGAGGTTGTCCGAGAACATATAAACGATGCCTTGGCTCACGGGGCAAGGCTTATAACAGGCCTTCCGCCTGAACAGTGGGATCTGAGCCGCGGCTTGTTCATACCGCCCATGGTTTTAGTGGATGTGACATCGGAGATGAAGGTCATGCAGGAAGAAACTTTTGGCCCAGTACTGCCGGTTATGCCCTTTGACGATATCGATGAGGCAGTCCGGCTTGCCAACGGCACCAGCTTTGGGCTTAACGCCAGTGTGTGGAGCAGTGATCTGAAGAAAGCGCGCCGGATCGCGCGGGAGTTGGTATCGGGGAATGTGGTGATCAATGATGTGATCATCAGTGTGGCCAATCCGCATCTGCCCTTTGGCGGTGTGAAAGAAAGCGGTATCGGCCGCTACCACGGGGAAGTGGGTCTGCAGACATTTTGCCATCAAAGAGCGGTTGTAGTTTCCAGAGGTCGGAGAAAAAGCGAGCTCAACTGGTATCCGTACCGGAGCAAACTGGCGTTGTTCAAGAAGATGGTGAAGCTGCTGTATGGAAGGAAGAGATGAACAGGGAGAAGAATGGGATCATTCATGACCATGAGGATAAAGGAAGGGCGGTGCGCGTGTGGCAAATAACTCCAGTACCAAGGTTTCGGCCTGCACATTTACCGAAGTGATTCCCTACCGCCAGTACAAAAACACAGAAGGCGGCTGGCGGGACGGGATGGTCACGGGCAACGGGCATACCGGTGTTGTTTGTTCAGGTTCGCCGTATTCGGAGACGCTGATTTACCAAAACATCGAGTTTATCATGCCTTCGCCGGAACCGAGGGAAACACCCCAGGAAGTAGCTGGTGAGCTGCATGAAGCCCGGCAGGCGGTGATCAACTTTGACGATACTTGGGATGTCCACGGCCGCAGGCGCACTTTTCTGTATTGCTTTCATCCCGGCCATCAGCTGCGTCTGCAAATGCGGGAGAATGAGCTTTCGGGCCATGTGCGGCAGACAGACTACGAGACAGGTGAGGTTTCGGTCAAATACCACGACGCCGACGGCACCTGGATTCGCAAGACTTTCACATCCAGAGAAGATGATGTGACGATTACGAGTATCGCCAGTTCAGACAAGGGCGCGAAGATCAACGTCACTATTTCCATTGATGATCTGGCCTCGATGCCAAAGTTCGGCCAAGGCCATGAAGTTGATCTGCAGTACAAGAAGCTGGTGGCCGATGATGGTTCCTACATCGCGCTGGCTGCCCACTACCCTGAATTCGCAGGCAGTGAGCTCGCTGAAGGTGGTTTTGCCGGTGTTTCTCGCATTGTGGCCATTGGTGGGGCGAAGGAAAAGGCCTTGCTTGACGATGCCGGCAGAGACCCAGCCAATGTCGGCCGGGAGAAGCATCCGGCTGTGGTGGTGAGAGACGCTGACGCGGTGTTCATCATAACGGCGACCGCCCGCACACATCATATGGGCAGGCTTGCCGATTTTGCCCAGCAAGAGCGATACGCATTGGTCGATCAGCTGGCGGCAAGTCTAAAAGAGGTGGAAGGCAAATATACTGATCAAAACGGCAATTTCTCCTACGATTTGGCTTTGGCGTCTCATGTGCGGAAACATGCCCCGCTGTTCAACGCGGTTTCGTTTGCGCTGGAGTCTCTTGAGCCCGGCAATGATGAGGGCACAGAAGAAGGCGGCCTTTGCAGCGAAACCTTGCTGAGCAGGCAAAAAGAGAGCCCGGAGCTCTTGGCTCCACTGGTGGAGCGCATGTACAATCAGGGAAGGTACGTGCAGATTTGCTGCGGCGGCTATTCCGCCCCCCGGCTTTGCGGCTTGTGGACAGGTGAATGGAACCCAGGCTGGCGGGGCGCCTACACCATGGACGCCAATGTGAATCTGCAGGTTGCGGGAATGAACACCGGACATGTGGAAGACGCGGCGGTTGGCTATATTTACTTCGTCCTAAGGCAAATTGAAGACTGGAAGAAAAACGCCGCCATGGTCTACGGCATGCAGGACGCGCTTTTGGTCCCGGTCAACACCGATGGCGACCGGGCGCCGATGGTGGAATATGATCAGCACTATCCTTTTCAATACTGGAACGCCGGCGCCAGTTGGATGCTGCTGCCGATCTTCGAGTTCTGGCAGTGTTTCGGCAACCGCCCGATCCCGGTAGCGGAGCCGATCAGGCATCTTTACAAGCAGGACTGCCTTGATCTGGAACGGGATATTCTGCTGCCGCTTTTGACCATGCAGGCCAACTTTTGGGAACAACTCTGCACTCCGGAATATTATGTAGATCAGGACGGGAATGCCTGCTTCCAAAAGGGCAAGCAGCAGCTGCTGCCTGGTGAGAAGTACCTGATTATTCCCTCGTATTCACCGGAAAACAGGCCCAAAGGTTACAACAGCGCGATTACCGCCAACGCCACCATGGATATCTCCGCTGCTCGCGACGGCCTGCAGATGGCCATTGCCATTGAAAAAGCCGTGGCCCGGGAAGGTTATGAGGAGGCTGTGGCCAAGTGGGAAGACCTCTTGAGCAAGCTGCCGGATTACCAATACGACCACACGGGGGCTTTAAAGGAATGGGCGGTGAGGCAGTATGAGGAGAACAACGCCCACAGGCATATCAGCCATATGTATTGTGCCTGGCCGGGCTATGAGACACAGCATGATCCGGAATTGGCCGAGGCTTGCCGCACTGCCATCGAGAACCGCAACCGGGAAAACGCCGGTAAGGACGATACCGCGTCCCACGGATGGGTGCATCGGGCATTGGTGGCCGCGCGGTTGAAAGATGGGGAAGCGGCCTGCGCGATGCTGCATAAGCTATTGGCCAGTGATATTTGCTTTAACTCACTGATGACGGATCACAACACGGACCGGGGCAGAGGTGTGTACTGCACGGACACGGCGTTGGGGATTGTGGGTGTGATCAACGAGATGTTGGCCTACTCAAACACCGGTGAGATTGAGCTTTTGCCGGCGCTGCCCCGGCAGTGGGCCAGAGGTTCTGTCAGGGGGCTAATGGCCAGGACTAACGCAGAAATCACACTGCTGGAGTGGGATCTCGAAGCGGGCTGGATTAGGGCTAGGATCCGTTCAGAGCGGAAGCAGGTGATCAGGATATCGCAGGGGATTGGCGGTGTCGGCGCGGATCGCTTTATGGGCGGCTTTGTAACCACAAAAGGAGAGAGGTATGCAAATAACGGAGCCGTCTGTTTTGAGCAGGGTGAGGAGACAGAGATTCGGTTTCAGCTGAGACAAGGAATCGGGTGATTATGCCGTAAGAGCGGATTTTAAAGAAATTGGAAGGATAATGTAAGTATTTGTAGAACTAACAATACATCTAACTCGAAGAAGGATGCGAATGAAAGGTACGGTGATTGACTACTCAGTTCAGACCAACTCAGGAGTGATTTCGGGAAGCGACGGTAAACACTATCAGTTTTCTGGAGCTAACTGGAAGGCGTCGCAGGCTCCGGCAGTTGGTATGGCTGTGGATTTCCAACCGTCAGACGAAGAAGCTGTCAGCATTTATGCTGATTTGGACGCTGTGAAGAGCACGAGCAGCGGTGGCAAGAACAGAGTAACCGCAGGCGTTTTGGCCATTCTTTTGGGTTGGCTTGGTATTCATAAGTTTTACCTTGGCTACACTGGCGTCGGGATCCTTTTCTTACTCGTCAACACAATTGGGTGGGCTATTACTTGGCTGCTCGCGTTCATACCAAACTGGGCTTTGAGCATCATTGCAGTGATAGAAGGCATACTGTATCTGACCAAATCCGACGAAGAGTTCCAAAAGATTTACGTGGAAGGCAGGAAAGCCTGGTTCTAACGCAGCATGGCAATTGTTAACGGACTAGATTGAACTGTAAAGCCTTCGTGCACCCGCTTTAACGGGGTCGCGAAGGCTTTTAACTATCAACTGGCTTGTTTAGCTGTGTTAAATTGGTCGGTTAAGTTTGGATTCATAGCGCTCCCCTGCAGCTGGGCTCTGACACCTTCCGCATGATGGTTGCTGATTGCCACATCAGCCGTGTTTTCCGGGCTTTCGAGGTGGAAGATAGCCCTTAGTGGTACAGTCAAGATCCGTTTCTGTTGTTGTTTACGGCAAAGGTTGACAGCGATGCGGTAATTCTTGGGAAGGAGTTTTAACTAAGCACAGATAAGATACATCGAAGGACAGGAGCCATCTTTGTTCCATCAAAGATTCATATGTATATGGGGGAGATCCTATGCGCCAAAGGAGAAGGCTGGGTTGCCTATTAGTAGTGGTTGTTGCACTTTTAGTCACTGGTTGCTTTGGTGGTGGGACAGGGAAAAACAAACCTTATGCTGCATCCGGTGTCGTAAGAGATGCTTATGGAAACGGTGTTCCAGACGTATCTATATCTTTTACCGGTGACTATATTGGGGAGACTGCCACAGATGCCAATGGAAAGTGGCAGGCTGTTGTCAGGGGAACCGTGAAAGTTCAGCCGATTGGGGCTGGATTCGAGCCATCTTACGCTTATGTGACTCCATCTTCGCCCACCGCAGACTTCGAGCTGCTTTATATTTACAATATTATTGAAGAACTGGAAGTTGAAATAGAGAATTCCGATGTTGTCCTAAGTTCCAAACAGTATCCCGGTACACCACAGATCGAGATAAAAAGAGAAGCCTTCCCTCAGGGGACGAAAATCAGATACGAAGTTGTGGAAAGCATACCCAGTTTTGATAAGGACAGCACTTGCGGTGGCAGGATTGCCTGTCCGTTTGTCCGTTGAGGCGGGTGGCGAATATGTCCATCCAAGCAGTGCCAGCAGCAAGGTTACTATTCGGGGGCCGTATAATGAAGGCGACCAGATCGAGTGTATTGGGATATTCAACGGTGAAGTGTGGATTGCCTTTATTCCGGAATTGTATGATGGCTGCTGGGAGATTGAGGTGGATCTCAGGGAAATTGATGTGCCCATCGACGGCTTATATCCAGTTGAAGTGGCCAGGTTTGACGATGCCCTTGGCGAATATGTGGAGCCCCAAGGTATATTCGATCCTAACATCGATCTATACAGATGGACAAGTTATGGATGGGTGGAGATAAAATCAACAGCGTCCGTTAAAGAGGAAATAAAATTTGGAGGTGGCTCCAATACCTTCTTTTTGGTTCACGGTTTCCGAAATTCCATCGATAGTATGGCCGCTATCGCCAGTTACTTATCGAAATATGCGAACCTAGCGATCTATGGGATTGATTATGGTAATATTCGTGGAATTGAGGCGCAGGGCGATGCTTTTGCTGAAATCCTCAAGGAATGTGTCCCCAAGGAAGAAAGGGTGAACATAATCGCTCACAGTATGGGCGGATTAGTGACAAGGGCCGCGATTGAACTGGCCGGTGCTGAGAGTTACGTACAGAAACTCCTTACTTTGGGCACCCCTCACCACGGTGTTCCCAAGAATGTAATCACGTGTTTAGAGCTCAATGTTTTCGACAAGAGAGTCCAGCTGTATTTTGATATAAGCAATACCGCAGGCTCGTGACTTGAGCGAAGACTCAAAGCTCATGAAAAAAATGGATCGAAACAAACCGGCCGCTGTCCATTACACGTTTATTGCGGGGAACAACTATCACGACTATGAGCTTCTTAAATTTACCAAATATGCCTACGAGGGGCTGCAGCATGATGGGCTGGTTTCGGTTCCAAGCGCCCTGCGATATTATGCAGACGCAAATGAACGGCCGGATGGTACAGGAATATATCCTTTGAATCACGCTGAACTAAGACTAGATCCCATGATCATGGAGGCAGTAGAGATGGTGTTCGGCCTTGATTGTCGAGGAACTGTCACCATCGTTTACCATGCCAACGGCGGCTCTGGCGCGCCTGCCAGCCACACTGCCACCAAGGACAGCGATGGGGTTGTGCGGTATACGCTGTCGGAAAAGCAGCCAACTCGGCCTGGTTATGAGTTCCTTGGTTGGCGGTTTGAGAACAGGTCTGAGTACAAAATTGATCAGCCGGGCGAGCGGATCATCTTTGACACCGGCAAACCTGATACAGACGATGTCTTTACTTACTATGCCCAGTGGAAGGCTAAGTGAACTTGGAGGGGGGCACAGAAAAGTCCCCCGCCTGTGCTATCCTTGCTTGACACTTTTTGCACTATCATATATACTAAGTATATACATACCGAGTATATAAGGGCACTCATTTAGGAGAATCACCGTGGCGGTAAAGCATCTGTTCCTAACCTTA
>Ga0116181_1002973_pt1 | contig 13438 bp, 30 predicted proteins | sample AD_UKC075_MetaG_FD_89752 | JGI IMG/M metagenome (GOLD analysis project Ga0116181, IMG submission 89752) | Active sludge microbial communities of municipal wastewater-treating anaerobic digesters from USA - AD_UKC075_MetaG | ecosystem: Engineered > Bioreactor > Anaerobic > Digestate | place: USA...
CCTAACACGTTGGTACATGGAGATTGTCTTGAGGTTATGAAAGAGATTCCTGATGGTAGCGTTGATATGATTTTATGCGATTTGCCGTACGGGACTACTCAGAATAAGTGGGATTCGGTTATTTTGAGATTACCTAACTTCTCTTGTCGTTTGAACATTTCTTCATCTATCTAATAGAGGGCTTTTATATGAGGGCACCCGGACAACTTATTGTCATAGAAGGAACAGATGGTTCGGGCAAAGGTACGCAAGCTAGCTTGCTGGTATCTAGGCTTAAAGAGCAAGGCAAAAAAGCCTTGCTAGTCTCTTACCCTAGGTATGAATCATTTGCAGGCAGCCTAGTAGCAGAATACCTTAACGGAAACTTGGGTTCTTTCGAGTCTATCCACCCGAAACTGGCATCGCTGACATTTGCGCTAGACAGATTCGCCTCAAAAAACCATATACAGACACACTTGAACCAAGGTTATACTGTAGTATGCGATAGGTATGTGGAATCCAACATAATCTACCAGAGTTCTAAACTAGACGCGGATAAGCGAGACGAATTTAAGTCGTGGCTAGTAGAATTGGAGTACGGTGTTCTGAAATTACCTGTACCAGACAAAATAATTTTTCTGGATGTGCCTCCTGCCTTCTCTAGGCAACTAGTGTTGAATAAAGACGCTCGCTCTTACACTGACAAGAAGGAGGATCTACATGAGGCACAGCATAGCTACCTTGAGGAAGTATACACTGTATTCCGAGACGTAATGTCTACTAATTCTACCTGGGTAACCGTTAATTGCATTACACCTTTTAATGAGTTGAAAACAATTAAGGAAATTTCCGACGAAATTATGGAGCTTCTGTGTATAAATGATACAGTCCCTAAAAAAATAATACAGCCCCCTAAAATTTCCGTTGACCGTTCCACCTATGAGAATAAGGCCGCCCGCTGCCCCGAATCAGGAGAAGGAGCCACGCCATGACTGACAACAAAACTACCGCAGAGGAGCATACGTAATGGGCTGGAAATATGAAGTAACCCGATGGGTACATGACGCTGACTTCGGCTACCGCGAGGTTACAGTCTACGGCGGTAAATCCCTGTGCAAGGCGCTGTGGGTGCTGTGGCAAGAACGCCGCAATAAGACGGCCGGATGCAACCGGCTCAATATCAGGGGATAACCCATGACTGACAACACGATGCGCGAACAGTTCGCAAGGCTCAAAGCACACGAGCGCCATGCAAACGCAGCAGAATCACGTTACTGGTGCGCCCAGTATAAGTTGTTTGCTGAACAGGTTCTTGAGCAAGCCGTCCAGATGGAATGCTTGCATTCTGATTCCGTGCCTGTGGTGGGGGAGCCGGTGGCTTGGACTTCGGCGGAATGGCTGAAAGAGGATGGCAAGCTGCACGAAATGGCGCGCACAGAGGCGGTTAAGCAGGAGCTTGATGCGCTGCGGAAGGATGCGGAGCGGTATCGGTGGCTGAGGGATAGCCCAGACTCACCAATCATTAACATAGGCTACGCGACTGACAAGATGGTCGACGCAGCCATCGCACAGGGCAAGGGGGAGTGATGAAAACAAAGCTAATAGAAATTCAGGTTCGTGGATTTACAGGGGACGGCAAGACAAACGTATGTGCCGTTATCCGTGATGCACTTATCGCAGCCTATGGCATCCATACGCAGGTTGCTTCGCGCGACCTTTCATTGGAGGCCGGAAGCAAATACACTAACAAGCCTACAGCCGACACGGTTTTCGTTATTCGTGAGCTTAATCATGGGAGCATGGCAACGCATAATCCTGACGCCACACAGGAGCCACGCCATGAGTGATATTAACAAGATGAGGGAATCGTTTGAGGCGTTTGCCAAGAGAGAGGGAATGTCATTGGATATGTATAAGTCTTCATATCTCTCAGATGAAACATATTCCGCATGGATTACATGGCAAGCCGCGCAGTCCGTGCCGGTTGGTATGAGGGTGTCCGTTGACACCAGCACAGGTGAGCATGACGCAGGTAATCGAGTGTTTGCAGTCGTGACTGGACAGCAGGACGACGGGCGCGGCGGCCTGATACTGCTGTGTGAAGAAGAGAGCCGTAACTTTGAGCAGTCCGTGCCGGTGGTGGGGGAGCCGGTGGCTTATGGTGTGCCAAACAGTCGCCCTACAGAATCATTGCCGTTTATGCAGGTGATGTTGCAGATTCCGCCTAATGCACAATATCCCGAGTTGCTCGTTCCCCTCATCATCCAGCCAACCCACTCCATCACCGCCGCCGAGCTTGAGCGGCTGCGGAAGGATGCGGAACTGAAAGCGAGTGAGGCATCTATTGGATGCGAAGCACTGCAAGAAATCATTGATCTTCTGCCTGGCTCTAGTGTCGAACAGGCAAAGTTGATCGCTGTAGCCGCCATGACAAAACGAGCCGCCATCGCGGCAGAGGGGGAGTGATGTACCGGAAAACTAACTACCCGCGCAGCATGTACCGCACAGCGCACAAGCCCCGCGAGGGGTTTTACGAATGCCGTGGATGCGGCACAAAGTTTCACGACAGCAATCCGCTACTGGTGCACATTCGGGATTGCCGACTGTATGCGTTCAAAAAGAAGGAGCCACGCCATGACTGACAAGATGCGGGAGGAGTTTGAGCACTACGTTGCAACAAAAACGCTTTTGTCGCTGGAGAAGTACGCGACGAGCGGGAGCTACAAGTATTCGTCAACGCAGCAGGCATGGGAAACGTGGAAAGCCGCGCAGGCCGAACAGTCCGAGGCTGTGCCAGTGGTTGGTGAGCCAGTTGCTTGGCTTATTGATAAGCCGTGACGTCGCGTTAATCTGAGCAAGTCATCCCTAATAGGGCTTGGAAATGCTACTCAGGAGCCTCTATACAGAGCGCCCACCTACTCTATCAACGCAGCCGAGCTTGAGCGGCTTCGGAAGGATACCTGGCAGTGCATTAAGACGGCACCCTCAGATGGAACAGAGATTGATCTTTACGGCTATATTGCATACGACTCTACCGAAATGCGACTAGCAAACTGTACATTTGAAGACGGTGAGTGGAAGTATTTTTCATGTGGTGAAATGAGGCCAATAACCGATATTGCTTTCACACCGGAATATTGGCGGCCAATTATTCCCCCAGTGATTGCCCTTGCTAAAGAACTATGATTTAACGGGTAATCAATACCCTAATTTGTATAACTCCATTTTTTTTTCTGATAGGACTTAATCATGCGCCGTTCCAACGAAATTTTCTTTCACCATATTCGATACACTAAAGGGGGCAAGGTCTTCGACCCAACTAACTACAGTGAAGACTACCTTAAGTTTGTTAGAAGCACCCTTGATCCGCATAAAGGAGTAACCATAGCGTTTACACTTAAAGATGAAAAACAGAATGGTATGGACGTTGTTGTCGCAGCTTACGCACGATGCCACTCTGGCTCCGCTACAATCAAACCTACCCTCTTTAATAAGAGAGAAGGTCGAAATGAAGCGTTATCTCGGCTGAACTCTTTTGACGACACTGTGTTGGAACGAATCAGCCTTATCCTTACTCCCGCCGTTGAACACTGGTCTGTAGAGGAGCTAACTCTTAACGTTCAGCACGCCGTTATCAGAACTATTAGTCAACAGGCTCGGCAACCGCGTAAGGGAGCCTTAAAATGAAGGAAGTTAGAATAACAGCTAGAGTACCTATAGGTATTTATAACGACATTCATAAAGCAGCAGAACTTATGGGTGTTCCTGTTAATGCTTACATAACACAAGTAGCCCATGAAGCTGCTTTGAAAAAGATTGATGAAACAGAGTCTGCCAGAATAACGTTATCTGCAAAGGACTCTTATTGGTTTTTGGAACAGCTTAATAAACCGTCTAAGCCAAACGAAAAACTTAGAGGCGCTCTAGACTTTTATAGGCATTCTGGTCGAACTAAGTAGTTCTGTAAAGTACACGTATAGGAAAGGAGTTAACATGCGTAACCGTACTGAACTAGAAGTGCTAGACTATAGAATAATGGAATACAATGGGGTCTTCTATGTTCAGAAGAGGTTCCTGTTTTTCTTTTGGAGAACTATTTACCCTTACGTAGACTACGGACCTAACCGTGTTTTCGTAACGCTAGCGTCTGCTGAGGAATTTGTGTTACGAATCAGTAAGAAACGTCCTATTTACCATTACGTAGCACACAAGATAACAATACCAGAGAGACCAGAACCTCCGCCTGCCTCGCCTTTCCCTCTCACTAAAGGAACTTTGTAATGCGCGTCCTCACTCTGACAGTAACTCATGCTGTCCATATAAATATAGCCCAGTTTGAAAACGAACGAATTGAAATCTCCAAAACCGTAGAGTTATCATCGAAAGACGACGCGGAAGAAGTAGAAAAAGAACTCTTAAAAGGAATTCGTGAAACGCTGTACGAGGAGGAAGCTAAGGTCCTCAAGTCTCTTAAAAAGCGCCGCCCTAAGTAATGAAACCAACTAAATAACGCCCTTGTTTGAGGAATAGAATGACACTAAAACCTTTTCAGTTCGATGAAGCAAAGCAGGCTAAGATCAAAGAAGACCGAGCGCGTATGCACTGGAACCTTCTTGTTGATGCTAAGAAAGAACCCATTAAAGTCAGGGAGGCATTGTTAGCCTCTGTATTCGACGAAGTTATAGGATCCTTACTATTCATAGACTCCTCTATGTCAAAAGAGGCGCCTGTAACCAGGTACCAGTTGGCATTAGTGAAAGTTATAGGAGAAACTATAGGTGACCTGATACATTTAGTTGAGCTTAAAAAAGACTATGACGAACATTTGGACTACATACGCCACCTAAAGTCCAAATTGTACGAAATCGACAAGGTTGTTTTTAACACGGTCCATGCCAAGTCTACTGAAGAAAGTCTGCCACAAATTACAGTTAAGGGCATAGTCGATAAGGTTACGCAATTCTCTAAGGAAGAACTGAAAGAGAAGCGAGTAACAGTGTTACTCGGGGCCGATACTACAACGGAGCTACTGAACTACAAGGATTTTGTAGAAGTTTTTGAACCGAATACTGACCAATCCTTGCTGCTTAGTGGTAAGCTAGGGAAAATCAAAGTAGGAGAGTTAGAGGTTCCTGTACTTACTGACGGCATGAGGTCAGACGAAGACCGCTGTTTACGCCCTGAAAGCGTAATTATTTGTGATGAGTTCCAAGCTAACCTTAGGGTCCGACACAACCACACGTGGGCATCTTTAATTTTTGATGTTAAAGGCCTTATTACAGGAGTAAACGAATATGTCTATACCTCTGACTGACGATAACCACATTACTATCGAACCTAGTGACCATTTCGTAGATGCGCTGGACTCTGCCTTTGGTGGTAGCGTTGCGGTGTTCGATCTTGATGGAACGTTGTCTAATGATGAAGCCCGCCAATATTTGGCAAAAGAAAAGAAGTGGCACGAATACAACATGGCGTCTATCGACGATCCTGTAAACCAAGACTTGGTAGACAAACTTCAAGAGCATTTTCAACAAGAAGACTTCATCGTAATTTTAACTGGACGTATGTGGTGTGAAGAAGTAGAGCAGGTAACCATCGAGTGGTTGCAGAAGAACGACATTTTCTTCGACGCTCTGGTTATGAGAAGTCCGGGCAATACATTGCCTAACGGACAGTACAAGGCGGAGTGGTATCGCAGAACGGCAAAGAATGTGGACGTCGTTCATGCCTACGATGATAACCCGGAGGCAATTGAACTATGGGGAGAGCTAGGCGTAGAGGCAACCTACGTACAGTCTGGGAGTCCTTTCTATGAGTGATCTTGTTAGCTACCCTCCCGTAACGGAGTACAGGTCTTTCACTACCCGATATTTTGCCTACGAGCACCTTCCGCCTCACTTGCAGGCCATTTCAAAACCTTTTAGCGACCTAGCTAATATCATTTGTAATACGCCAACTTACAATGTTATGGAAACAGAAGCCGCTCTCCGTAAACTCCTTGAAGCTAAAGATTGTGCAGTGAGGGCAGCCCTTGAACCCAGATAATCTAATGCCTAATAGAGGCTTTATTCCGCTACCTTTTGAGTCTCCTATGATTGCAAGCCCTACCTGTTTGCATCAGCAGTGTACACAATGTAAAGGAACAGGACGTGATTCTTATGGTAAGCTCTGTGTCCATATGGTTTCATGCCATTGCCCTAGTTGTACGCCAAGGTTCCTGTGATAAATAAAGCTGCCTAAGCCAAGCCGTCCGACAAAAAAAAATGTCGCATCGGCACAATATACACCCAAAGACCGCGCCCCTTAATAGGGAATTTGGTGTATATTTGTTGGCCTCTAGGCAGCTTTTCCTATATCTAGGTTTTGCTGTTTTTAGCTCTTAGGACTTATCTGATAGCATCTAGTCTACGTCTAACTTTATAAACTACTGTACGTCCGTACAGTACGCTAAAATGCTGTATTTCTAGCATGTTGCACTAGTGTCTAATCTATGCTATACTGTAAGAGACTGAAACAGTCTGAAAATGAGACTATAAAGTTTGACAATCCAAGCTAGTCTCTAAGCATGTAGGTTAGAATCTTCCTACTTGAGGTAAGGTAAGCCATGAAAAAGGTAAAGCTCGGTAAGACGGTTAAGGCTTCCCCTAGTGTTACGTTCGATAGCGTATACGAACTGGAGGAAATGTTGAAGGCCTCGATTGCCTACCACGACAAGGAATACGAGTACATGGAAGTAGATGGTAAGGCTCATATGGAGGCAGCCAAGGTCCATCTTCGTAAGTCGGCAGAATACAGTCGCATTCTTAATAGCCTCGAACATTCCTTTTCTTAAAAGGGACTCCAAGTGGACAAAATCTCACTTGAACAAAGGCTGGCAGAGTTAACCAGCCAGAATCAACTTCTTCAGCAGCAACTTCAGGAATTAAAGGCTGCTTCAGAATTACAGGCGACCTACTACAGGGATGACGTAGAGAAATTAAAGGCAAAGTTGCGTAGGCGAATGAGAGAAGACCTGAGTAGCCTTGAAGAAGGCTTAGTAGCATTAAGTCGCCCTGTTCCTAAAGTTCACGTAATGGTGGACATAGTAGGCAGAGTAATCTCAGCCTTGAGAAAAGAATTGCAAGCACTGTAAGGAGAAACAAAGTGAACCAGCAAGAATACAAAACGCGCCTTTTCGACATGGCCTTCAGCAAACCGGCGAAGCCTGATGTTACCGAATACACGGTGATCGAAGAATTGGTTAAACGGTATTACACCGCCTGTACCAGTGGCCCCCTTTATGTGGACGAGGCAATTCGCGCTGCCCTTACAGAATTGCAGCGGACACACAATCTGGAATTGATTGCTAGGGACGGAACAATTTCTGAGCTAGAAGGAAAAATCCAAAAACTTGAATCCACTGTTAAGGCGACCACGAAATAAAAAAAGCCTTCCGTTTCTAAGTATCCAACGACTCGACCTTACATCAGGACAATATGAAATGACAATATACGCCTGCAGAAGTACCAAAGAGATTCATGAAGACGCCTTAGTTAGTTTGCACACCGAGGTTGAAAAAAGTTTGAACCTCATGTGTTCCGGTAAATGCCTGTACACAGGTAGAAGGCGTGAACGGTTACTAGCGTTTAAGGACAAAGTTGAACAGGCAATTCTTGGTGAGGATAAGCCTTTGCATTCTTTACCTTACTCGTCTGTTTTAGCTCACGAATACAGTTTAATACTTGGAGATTAAAATGAAATATCCCAAGTTACTCCATCTGTCTTTCCGTAATAACTTAGAAGGCGTTTGGCAACCAAAACTCCCTGATGGTGACTATGAAAATAAACCGGTCACCAAATATTCTGAACCCGGTGATATTAAACGAATTTCTGTAAGTACCAGTATTGATGGTTGCCTCGTTGCACTTTTTCCAAACGTAGATAAACTTTTTGAAAAATACCCTCACCTAGATTTCTTTATCTACGAACCCGATTTCACTAAAACGTCAAAGTGCAGCATCCTAACTCCCGAATACCTTCTTAAAAAACGATATGTGCATGATGCACATGTCACCGATGAGTTTTGGTTACTAGGTAAGTGCTATATGGCACTGACAGGATCGGTAACTGTAAAAGCTTTCCTGGATAAAAAGTGGCGTCAGTATCGACCCTTTAATGACCCAAAAGAACCATTGCGTGATATTGCACCAGAGTTCAAGATATTAAAGCGATCGGATTTTTAAATCCAGCGCTATTGGCTAGTCCCGCAAGACTGGTGTGTAGACAGTCTGGAAATTGACGAATACAGTTTAATACTTGGAGATTAAAATGAAAAAGGCTTTCATTGTTGAAGCAGGTAAGTACGATATGGAAGGCGACGAAAGCATTTCCTACTCGTCAGTATCCATGACTGGCATAAAGGAAGCCGTAGCAGACGTAAAGTCATGCTTGTCCTATCCTTGGGTCAGGCTTGTAGTACTCATCGACGGTAAGGAGGTGCAAACCTTCGACCGTTACACTCTAGCCATGCTAGACCTTATCTAACTCTATAAGGAAAATGCTATGAATATTTTTATTGATATGACTGCCCTGGAAGGCTCTGAGTTCGGGAAACTCCTGCGTAACTATTACTACGGAAACCATCGAGACCTTATTGAGTTGGCGCCTGGGCGGTCAGGGTTCCCTCATGATGGTGGCTTCCATAGTATGCGAATTGCAGGTAGCGTAAAAGACTGCACTGCGTTTCTCAAACTTTTTGAAGAACGATTCCCTGAGACAACGCCAGTGGTTAGCTACGTTTTGGACGCTATCTCCTTCGGAGAGACCCGCATTGTGGTGCGTACTAATCCTGCACTGGAAATGTTCCGTAGTGACCGCAGCTTCTTCATTGAACCCACAATAACTAAGGTGAACTGAATGAAACCTGATATGAAGTTGCGCGAACTCGATTTGGCTTTGTCTGTAAAAGCTGAGGAAAACAAACTTTTTCAGGAGGAAAAGCAAGCTAAGAAAGCAGAGCAAGCCGCAGAAGCTAAGAAAGAAACAACCCCTATTGTAGACTGGAGTAAATAAAATGACATGGGCTTTGAGTGACCTTGAATTTGTAGTGGCACCTTACAGCATAAACGACATTCTTGCTGAAGACTACGCAACGAAGAAGGGAGTAACCAATATACCTTCGTACACCATTCCAATATCACAGGCAGCCTTTAAGAAACTTTTTTATGACTCCGTTCCTGCCATTATAGTCAAGGATATGGACGTACCTGGCGCTGCTTACGAAGCCTGCAAAGAAGTTTTGATGCAGTGCCACATCCATAGTAAAGACTTCCCTGAAGTTTTGAGCACTTACGCGAAAATGTATTGTGGGGACTTTGAGAAAGCTATCTTTTTTCGGCCTGAGCATGTGCCTCACGTTCTTCTTCATCTAAAGGATACTGGGAATATTCATAAGGAAGCCATGTGTCCTTTCGCTGGTAGGTGTGAACTCGCTGCGAAGTGCCGAAAGGCGGACGCTCTGTACTGCAAGGAGGAGGAATACTCTTGTACAGTTGCACGAAACTTTATGATTACCGATACACAACAAGGCCCTTACTTCATCGAACTCAAGGAGGCGCTTAAATGAGCCGCGAAAAAACACTGACTATTGCCACTGCATTGACTGGGTTTTCTCTGGTATCAGAAGTTTTTAGCGATACAGAAGGAGTCAAGATAGGTAGCTTTCTTGCAGGGCTGTACGACCACGAGATTCAACTTTCTTTGTTCTATCGGCACTACAGTCGGATACCTAGTACGATTGAAGAACTTTCAAGTGATGAAACCTCAAAGATGGGGTTGGAGAGGCTGAAAGACAGTTACCGTCATGCCCTCAATAGGGCCTTGCTCGAGGAAGAAAAAAGGTTTTTAGCCGAGGCGGCTGAGAAGGCTAAAACTGCCTTTAAAGCTATGCACTCTCAGGCGCCCGAAGGGTCGGTGAAGGAGCTGGCTGCAAAGTACAACAAGTCCATTAGTGAAATTCGGCGTATGAAAGCAGAAGGCCGCTTGCACGAACTTTCTGAAAGTAATTAACAATCTTTGTAAAGTAAGGAGACTCACGTGGCTGCTGATCCTAAATTGTCGAGAGACTTCGATAAAGCTTTCGCAGAAGCACTTGGTGTTAAGAGGAAGTTGTTTTGTCCTCCACTGAAACTTGTGACCGACAAAGCAACGCGAGGAAAAGAGATAAAGTGGGGATACACCAAGGTAATGGTGAAAGATAAACTTGGTACAGTACACTTCACTACAACCGTCGCTAATGCTTGCGTAGGTAATGCCTTATTAGGCGCGTATTCGCAAGCAGTCAAACTCTATAAGAAACAACAGAAGCTGGAGATCCAAAATGCCTGTAAATAAAGAAGTGTTTGAGGTTTGCTCTACCTTTGAGTTCACTCCTGCTCAGAAAGACTGGATAGCAGCCCTTCGTAGTGGAAACTACATTCAAGCCAAAGGTTACCTTCAGACAACGTACGGTTTTTGTTGTTTAGGCGTAGGTGCTATACGGGCAAAAAACGCGGGGCGCAGCGTCAGAGTCTCCCCTTTAGGATATCATTTACTTATAGGGGACAGCCTATCAGACCAGCCTAAGGTGAAAGAATACCTAGGATTGAGGATGGATACAGGAGGCGCGTGTAAGAGTTATATGTTCCGAGGAGAAGATCTGAATAGCAGTTTGGCTTACCTGAACGACGATATGGACGCAACTTTCAGCGAAATTGCAGACGTATTGGAACAGAACCCAGAGGCCTTCTTTGAGTGTAGCGAAGCTGACCTAACTTTAGCTTATGCCCGCGACTTTCTACCGATTGCGGAAGAGCTAGCCGACGTAAGCCTACAACTCAAGAAAATTATTAAGATGGCCAAGGCCCTATCCTAATCTAGCAAAAACTAAGGTGTATTATGAAAATTGAAAACATACGCGCTACTATAAGAGCGTTAGAGGCTGCCAACAACTTTGATATGGCTGCGTGGCAATATAATGCAAATGATAAAGATAAAATTTGTACAACAATAGAAGAAGCTAATGACTGCGGAACAAGTGCCTGCATCGGAGGCTATTCTGCTATGACGCCTGAGTTCAAGTCGGAAGGGGGCTTCACCTATAAAGACCGAACGTTTCCGTGTATTCGAGACAATAAGGGAACTCTTTATACTGGTGCAGCGGCATTGGGGTATTTCTGGGGAGTGCCCCTTGTTATATCCGCAGGTGTATGCGGTGTAGACTACATTTACGTGGAGCTTCCTTCCGAACATGGTACTTATCTGTACCCTAGGACCTTAGCCAGCTCACCTCAAACCCGAGAGTTTATACTCCCTGAATCTATATACGATAGAACGCTGTTAGACGCCTCCAAGGCGGACGCTATTGACATGATGAAGGCTGTGATTGCGTTAGGTCTGTTCCTAGAGGCCGCTACACTAGAGCCTTTTCGCTTTTCATTTAATGGCATTTTGAACAACGGAGTTAACTACGATGAAGCCTAATAAAAACAAGCCTTTCATGAAGAAGGTCCGCAAGAAAACAAACAAGTGGGCAAAGCATTTGCAGTTATACCTATCTTTGGTTGCAGGCTTTGCTACAATCTGCCTATTCCTAATTGCTCTGACAGGGCTGGATCGCATGTTTGACCCGCATAAGAAGTGCCTGGATGGGGTTTACTACTGGAAGTTTGCTCTTTCCATAGCCGTAGCTTTTGATGAGAAGGGCAAGCCTCAGGCGTGCACAATAACCAACAACAAATAAAGAGACTGAAAATGGAACAGATTGAAATTGAAAAGGCTGCGTATCACGAATTTTGTGCACTGTGGAATTCAGGAAAGTTCAATGGCCAACGGAGAGGCCAGGCTTTCTATAACCATTTCAGCCTTCATAAGCTCGCTAACCAGGATGCTCTCAGGAACTTGTATCAGAAGGACGGGAGTGAAGCGCAGAAAACCATCGGCCAGGTCTTTCGCATAGTCTGATACTAAGCTGTCCTGCAAACTTTATGCTAGTCAGAAATAGGGCTAGGATACGCTGTCCTAGCGTGTTTTCTAGCAGACTATCAGACGAATAGCATTGTTTTAGTGTCTAATCTATGCTATACTGTAGATGTGAGAAACTGACTGAAAACAACTGCATAAAGTTTGACTAGGAGATACGCAATGAAAGTCACCATCGGTAAAGTAAAGTCCCGCATCGCAGGCACCACGTCGGAACTGAAGGAAATGATTGACCTGGCAATCCAGTCTATGGAAAAAGAACTCGTCCACATGGCGGATGACAATAAGGAGAATACAAAGGAATATCTTCTCCTTGTACGAAAGTACAACAAGTATTACGAAATGCTTGAGGCGTTTAACAAATAAACGCCTCTACACACCCGACCTATCTGTAATTTTTTCTACGCTAAGGAGCTTCCTATGAATACCTTTCTTATCCAGCAGTACGCAATCATCGGCGCCGACGCAGCAATGAATGTAGCCCGCGAAATCGAAGAGGCTTACCGTAGTTTCGTTTTTAACTTGAACCCTGATGCCTCTCTCAAAGAGTCTACCTTGAGGTTCCACGAGCTGGTATCTATGTTTGAACTCCTGCACGCCGAACAACACGGAGGTTCTAAGTTAGACCTTAACGTTGAACTTGACCGCCTCATTACAACGGAGTCTGACAAAAAACAGTTTACGGATACCATTCAAGGGATCCGTTTGGCAGGATCCAACTCTTCCAGGTGCAAGACAGTCTCCGATTCGATGTTCCGAATTGCAAAGTGTTTCTGCCAGGTAGCTAGGTTCGGTGTACACACTTACGATCCTAATTCCAGTAAACTCGCAATGGACTCCGCATATATCCATCTGTTCATTGCGTATGAGGCCATGAGGTCTTTGTTTCCTGGCGTGGACGAGTCTTACCAAGACGCAAACAACAACATGAAAGCACTTGTCGCCTCTGAAATGCGACTGTCTGAAGAAGGGGGTATGCTGTGAAAAAGTTGCGCCGCGGGTTTTTTTACTGCCTATGCTATTTTGGGTATGTTGTTTTTCCTGACGTGTGTAAGAGTGCGTGGGCAGAGGTTCTTGACGAGCAATACGCTGATATTGTCCAACGCGTTCAGGATAGAGGCATTTCAGTGTCGGATTTCTATGAATTGAGGAGAAAGTACCGCGCGCTTTACGAACTGATTGAAAAGTGTAACAGGTTTTCGTTTTCGCAGTTTCGTTCCATAATCGAAGCCCAACGGGCTTTATACGCCGGATATCAAAGGGTGATGAACCATGGTTAAGTCTCGTGTTTCCCTACGCAATCAGGCTGTGAAAGCGAATAATGGCCTCGTTGGATTCATTACAGGACGTACCTCAGAAGGTCTGTATTCTTTTGAAGGTGACAGTGGAATAACTATTGTCGGCCTGAACGAAAAACAATTCAAGCAAGTTTCACCGAAGTACAAAGGCCGCTCACAAG
>Ga0116181_1002982_pt1 | contig 13407 bp, 9 predicted proteins | sample AD_UKC075_MetaG_FD_89752 | JGI IMG/M metagenome (GOLD analysis project Ga0116181, IMG submission 89752) | Active sludge microbial communities of municipal wastewater-treating anaerobic digesters from USA - AD_UKC075_MetaG | ecosystem: Engineered > Bioreactor > Anaerobic > Digestate | place: USA...
CACATATTTACAAAAATGTAGGGGTGTATAAAGTAATGCATGTGGTAACTGACTTTGTACCATGTAGCGATACTTCATACGTTTACATCACAGTGGATTCAATAGGCAAAATGAATTTTTCTTTTGATGACGAAGATATCTGTCAAGGGCAACGGGTAACCTTTACAGGAGATTATACTACAAGTGGACTTAAGAAACTAACTTGGGACTTTGGCGATGGTTATACAGTAGATAATATCAATCCGGTTTCACATGTATATGATTTGTCAGGAGCATTTGATGTCAAACTTTCTGGTAAATATAGAGCTTGCCCTAATATTGACTCTATTTATACAATCAATGTTCGTCCATATCTACCGGTAAATTTAGGCCCTGATACAACTATGTGCCCTAATGGCCCCGGCATAGTAATAGGCGATAATATCAACCAAAATAATCCAGACGCAAAATGGCTTTGGAGCACCGGAGACTCGAGTGCATTAATTACCGTGCGTCATCCAGGCATCTACACCGTTCGTGTTACAGCACATGATTGTTCAAGCTCAGATAGTGTGGAAATTTTCAAGGACTGTTATATTGATATTCCAAACAGTTTTACTCCTAATAATGATGGAGTAAATGATTACTTCTTACCAAGACAATTACTTTCTAAAAGTGTTGCTAAATTCTCTATGAAAATATTTGACCGCTGGGGTGAACAAGTATTCAAAACCGAAAGCATCAATGGACGTGGCTGGGATGGTAAATTCAACGGGAAAAACCAACCGGTAGGAGTATATGTTTATATGATAGACGTTACCTTCTCTAATGGAAGTAAAGAATACTATCAGGGGAATACCACGCTACTTCGATAAAAATTTAGTAAATACATAAAAATTGAAAAGCTGTCTTTTATAGGCAGCTTTTTTGGAATGTACTTATTACCCTATCTGAAGTTACCAACACCTGTGTATTTCTTTAACAAGGATATTGGAAGGAGTAGTAGTACTTTCGAAGGAATAAGACAAAGAGAAGCTATGGATATCGAACAATTAATACTACATGTAGAAGCATTAATTTTTGCTAGTGAACGCCCAATAACTCAAATGGAGATCATTGATATGATATCTCAAACAGTGGATGAACCAGTAGAGGAAGAAAAAATTGCCACCACTATTGAAGCCATACGCGATAAATATGATGAGGCTTATTATGCTTTTCAATTGAGGGAAATTGGCGGTGGTTTTCAGTTTTTAACAAAGAAAGCATATCATAAAACAGTTCTCCAACTGAATGGAGATAAGTACATCAAAAAACTATCTTCAGCAGCCATGGAAACCTTAGCTATCATTGCTTATAAACAACCCATCACTAAGTCAGAGATTGAATTTATACGAGGTGTAAGTGCAGATTATTCTATCCAAAAACTATTAGAGAAAGAACTTATCATAATAGCGGGAAGAAATGAAGAAATGATAGGAAAGCCTTTAATCTACACAACTTCCAAAAACTTTATGGATTACTTGGGAATCAATTCTCCAGCAGACCTACCAAAACTAAAAGATATTAACACAATTGAAATTGTACTTCCTACAGATAGTGAAGCTGCTAAAGTTGAAACGCTTACTACTTCTTTGCTTGTAAATAATGAAGGGAACTTATTGTCTGCAGCAATTTAATTTTTGCTAAAGAAAAATCTATAGAGGCTAACTTAAAGATTACAATTTTTAGACAAACACATGTATGTTTGATACTATAGGAACTGTATTTTTGCACCATCATGACTTTCAGGTTCCTGTTACTTATTGCTCTTCTATTTGGTAGTATTACTACAGATGCTCAGAAGAAATCTGATAAAAAAATTATCAAACGATTAAAAGCAGATATCAATTTTCTTGCTTCAGATGCATTAGAAGGGAGAAGGGCAGCTACTGATGGAGAAATGAAGGCAGCAGCCTTTTTTGTAGAGAAATATAAGAAAGAAAAAATCTCGCCTTATCAACCGGATTATGTCCACCCATTTAATTTTGTATATGGTAAAGAGATAGCCAACTCAACAGCCTTATCTATCGATAATCATTCATTGAAACTACATACAGATTATTTCCCTTTACCCTTTAGTGGTTCTTCATCCTCAACCATAATTCATGAAGTTTATCCGGACATTTTAGAGAAAGACAATATTTGGCTCATGCCACTTTACAATTCAAAAGAAGAGGCAGATAACGCCCATTTTGATTTCGAAAAACAAATGCACGATAAAGCGATAGTAGCGCAAAAACAAGGAGCTTTAGCCGTTATATTTTTTGACAACTATGGAGCTAAATATCCTCCATCGTTTCAAGCAAAATCCGAAACCGAATCGGTGGAGATACCAGTATTATTTATAACCCATAATGCCTATGATACCTTGTTATCCGGCAATAATTCCACTTTAGAATTTTCATTGCAAGTAAACATTAATAAATCAGAACGAACCGGCCATAATGTGGTTGCAATGATAGATAATAAAGCCCCTTATACGGTAGTGCTAGGAGCTCATTTCGACCACCTAGGATATGGAGAAGATGGTAATAGTACTTATAGAGGTACAGATAAAATGATACATAATGGAGCCGATGATAATGCAAGTGGTAGCGCGGGTTTACTACAATTAGCATCTTGGATAAAATCGAAGAAACTGAAAAACTATAACTATTTATTCATTCATTTTTCAGCAGAAGAGTTAGGCTTGCTAGGTTCTAAAGCAGTAGTGAAACAATTAGGACTCGATAGCAATAAGATCGCCTATATGGTAAACATGGATATGATAGGCAGGTTAAATGATAGTACACATGGCCTCACTGTTGGAGGGGTAGGTACTTCACCGGTGTGGGGGCAATTTATCGATCATGGGAAAAAAGATTTTAAGATACATATAGATAGTGCTGGAATTGGTCCTTCTGATCATACATCTTTCTATCAACAAGGTATTCCAGTTTTATTCTTCTTTACCGGCATCCATCACGACTATCATAAGCCTTCAGACGATGCGGATAAAATAAATTATAAGGGTGAATTAAGTGTGTTGAAATACATCTATAGTATCGTGGAAGTGATGGATACCCGTCCTAAGCCGCTATTTACACCTACAAAGCAAACTTTAGTAGGCAAAACAAAATTTAAAGTAACCCTTGGTATCATGCCGGACTATACTTATGAAAATGGTGATGGCATTCGAGTAGATGGTGTTACGGAAGGAAGACCGGCTATCAAAGCTGGTATCAAAGTAGGAGATATCATTACTCAAATAGGAGACTATAAGGTACTCGGTATGCAAACCTATATGGAAGCGCTTGGAAAATTTAATGAAGGAGATTCGACGACGGTAAAAATAATTAGAGATAAAAAACAAAAAACACTAAAACTAAGCTTTAAATAAAATGGGATTATTAATTAAGTTACTTGTAAACGCACTAGCAGTTTTTGGTGCAGCTTATTTATTACCTGGCGTGCATGTAAAAGATTTTAAAACTGCTTTAGTTGTAGCCATTATACTTGGGCTTTTAAACTTTTTTGTAAAGCCAGTTTTAATGTTCTTGACATTTCCAATAACCATTATTACACTCGGTCTTTTCTTATTGGTAATTAATGCCATCATCATAAAACTATGTGCCAATCTGGTTGAAGGCTTTAAAGTTGATGGCTGGTGGTGGGCGATTATTTTTAGCATCATTGTTTCCTTTTTCACGGCTATATTAGAAAGCATTTTTGAATGATGAAGCTCAATAAACTTGCCCCCCTCGTCATTATTATTGTCTTATCGATAGTACTGTTAATAGTAAGAACCTGCAAAAATCAAGCACCTTCCACTGTTAATGTTCCATCGACTACTACTATTACCAACGAAACTAGAGGGCTTAATAGAAACCCAAGTATCATCAACTACTCCAAACATGCTCGTTGTAGGATGCAGTGCCGAAAGATTACAGAAGCAGAGATAAAAAAAGTATTGAGAGAAGGAACTATTAACTATAAGAAAAGCTCATTGCAACAAGCCCCTTGTAAAAAAAGATACGCTGTAGAAAGCATAGTCAATAAACAACATATACGCATTATTGTAGCTCCTTGTGAAGATGAATTGACTGTGATTACCTGTATAGATACGAAGGAGGAATGGGCATGTGATTGTCCATAGTGTTCGAAAAAATCCACTAACATCTAGCCCTTCAAAATAACTATAGAAGGATTTTTATCCGTATTTTGCCCTCTTTAAGTGTATTATCATGGCTCGTTCTATTTCCATTTTGGGTGCAGGTTTGGTAGGCTCATTATTGGCTATAATTTTAAAGAAAAGGGGATATGCCGTAACGGTGTATGAAAGGCGCCCCGATATGAGAACTGCAACTATAGCTGCCGGACGTTCTATTAATTTAGCGATGAGTACCAGAGGTTGGAAAGCCTTAGAAATAGCCGGCTTGAAGGACGCCATTGAATCCATAGCCATACCTATGTATGGAAGAGCCTTGCATCAGACCGATGGAACACAAACGTTTCAACAGTATGGAAAAAATAATGAAGCCATCTATTCAGTAAGTAGAGGAACCCTTAATAAAGAGCTAATGACTTTAGCAGAGAAAGAAGGTGTCAAAATACATTTTAACCAACGATGTACTAAAGTAGATGTTGTCAATAACATTATTTTTCTAGAGCAGGAAGATGGCAGTATTAAAGAAATTCAAGCTGATTTGCTGTTTGGTGCCGATGGTGCATTCTCAGCACTCCGTCATAGCTATACCTTTTTGGAACGTGTAAACGCTGCTCAAAATTATTTACAACATGGCTATAAAGAATTGAATATTCCTCCTTCTCCAGCACATCAACCTATGATGGAGCAAAATGCTCTACACATCTGGCCAAGAAAAAACTTTATGTTGATAGCCTTGCCTAATACTGATTACAACTTTACCTGTACGCTTTTTTTACCTTTTGAAGGCCCCCTATCTTTTGCTCAATTAAAATCAAAACAAGATGTCAAAAGCTTTTTTGAAACACATTTCAAAGATGCAATGGAGATGATGCCAACTCTCACTGACGACTTTTTTAATAACCCGACATCCTCTCTTATAACTACCCATGTTGAACCATGGCATTATAAAAACAAAAGCGCTTTAATTGGTGATGCTGCTCATGCGATTGTACCTTTCTATGGTCAAGGTATGAATGCAGGCTTTGAAGATTGTACAATACTTGCCGGACTGCTGGAAGAGATGGGAGAGGATTGGGATACCATCCTTAAGAAGTTTGATGACTTACGAAAACCTAATGGTGATGCAGTAGCAGAACTAGCGCTACTTAATTTTATTGAAATGCGAGATAAAGTGGCAGACCCAATCTTCTTAGAGCGTAAGAAGATTGAAAAAGAGTTAGGGAAGCTGTATCCTACACAGTTCAACTCTGTTTATGAAATGGTTTCCTTTAGCCATACACCTTACCAAACCGCTTTAAGTTGCATCAACTATCAGAATCAACTCTTACATAAGATAATGGATGAAGGAGATTTTAACGAGAATAGAAACAAGGAAATGTTTATTCAAAAACTAAATGGCTGGATGAACGAATATGAACAAGCTATACAGCAACTGGAGTTTTAGCCACTATGAAACCACAAAAAAGATGGACCCTAAAGCCTGTCAATAATAAACATATAGAGCAACTAGTTGCGGACCTAAAGATACATCCTGCACTATGTAGATTGCTTGCAGTACGCGGTGTTACAGATTTCGAAAGTGCAAAAATATTTTTCAGACCTCAGCTAGAACATCTCATAGACCCCTTTCGGATGAAGGGAATGAAACAAGCTGTAGAAAGAATAACCGAAGCAAGAGAATGGCACGAAAAAATATTAGTATATGGTGACTATGATGTAGATGGCACTACAGCTGTTGCTACTGTTTACTCTTTTTTACAAGACTATTATCAAGGCTCAATTTCATTTTATATCCCCCATAGGTATCGGGAAGGTTATGGTGTTTCTAAGCAAGGGATAGACTATGCACATGCCAATGGGTTTACGTTATTGATTACACTCGATTGTGGAATTAAGTCCGGGGAGTTGATTAATTATGCACAGTCTTTAGGGATTGATGTTATCGTTTGTGACCACCATTTGCCGGATACACAACTACCTCCGGCTTTTGCAATCTTAAATCCAAAACAATCGGATTGTCCGTATCCTTATAAAGAATTAAGTGGATGCGGTATCGGTTTTAAATTGATTTGTGGATTAGCAAAGCATTGGGGCTTACCGGATGAAGTACCTATGCAGTATTTAGATTTAGTGGCTACAAGTATTGCTGCGGATATCGTACCCATAGATGCAGAAAATAGAACCTTAGCTTATTTTGGTATTAAGAAAGTAAATGAAAACCCGATGCTACCTTTGAAAGTGCTGAAAGACTTGGCACAAGTAAAAGGAGATATGACCGTATCGGATTTGGTATTTGTAATAGGCCCAAGAGTGAATGCCGCTGGGCGAATGGATGATGCAAGAAAAGCAGTCAACTTATTTATAGAAAAAGACCTTGAGAAAATTGAAGCATTAGCGGCAGAACTACAGTCGGACAATACCGACCGAAAAGAAGTTGATAAATCCATTACCGAACAAGCATTGGCTTTAATCAATGATGATGAAGAACAACAGCAGAAAAAAACAACAGTACTATATAGAGATAATTGGCACAAAGGTGTTGTCGGTATTGTAGCCTCTCGATTAATAGACCATTATTATCGCCCTACGATTATCCTTACCAAGTCAAATGATAAGGTATCGGGTTCTGCAAGGTCGGTAAGTGGATTTAATATTTATGAAGCGATACATGCATGTAGGGATTTGCTAGAAAATTATGGAGGGCATTTTTATGCAGCAGGTATGACCCTAGCCCTAAATTCTGTTGAAGCATTTATGCAGCGATTTGAAGAAGTTGTTTCCAAAACGATAGCACCAGAGTTGTTGATTCCTGAAATAGAAATAGATGCTGAATTAAGGCTTGCTGATATCAAAGAAGCATTTTATAAGATCATTCAACAGTTTGAACCCTTTGGCCCTACCAACCTACGTCCTGTATTTGTAAGCCGTCATGTATATGACTACAAAGACCGATCAAAAGTTGTAAAGGAACAACACCTAAGAGTCTCTATACATCAAAATGACGGTACCAGCATTGATGGAATCGGGTTTAATTTGGCAGATAAAATTGATATCGTAAAACAAGGTGCCTTTGATATTGTTTATACAATTGATGAAAACAATTTTAACAATGTGAAACAACTGCAAATTAAGGTGCAAGACATCAGAAAAGCAATACACTAATCAACAACTCAATCCTTCCTTATTGAAAAGATTTTCTAACTAGCATTTATGACACCTCCTTATTTGCATCCCGGCGACACTATAGGCATTACTTGTCCGGCCGGCTTTGTTTCTTACGAAAACCGAGTGGTACCATCAATAGCCCTCTTAGAAAAATGGGGATTTAAAGTAAAGGTTGGGAAGACCGTGGGCTGCTCCTATCATTATTTTTCAGGAAAGGATGAAGAACGTTTGGAGGATCTTCAAGATATGTTGGATGATACTTCAATAAAAGCCATCTTGATGGGTAGAGGTGGATATGGAATGAGTAGAATAATTGATGCTATTGATTTTACTGTTTTTAAAAAGCATCCAAAATGGATTTGTGGATTTAGTGATATCACCGTGTTGCATAACCATATCCAAGCCCTATATCAGTTACCCACCCTGCATAGCCCTATGTGCGGCGCCTTTACCTCGCTTACAGAAACAGCACCTCATATATTACAATTCAAAGAACTCATCACCGGAAAAAAATCAACCATTCAATTTCCAATCTCGGAACATAACAAATCGGGAAAGGCTAATGCAGTGATAACTGGAGGCAACCTCGTCATGTTGGCTCATCTTACGGGTTCGGTTTCTGAAGTGGACACCCGCCATAAAATTTTATTTATTGAAGATGTAGGAGAGCATTATTATAACATCGATAGATTGATGATTAACCTGAAACGTGCAGGTAAACTGGACCATCTTGCCGCATTACTTGTAGGTAGCTTCACGGATATGCAAGATACCGAACGCCCTTTTGGGCACTCCATTGAAGAAATCGTTTTAGATAAAGTAAAGGACTACGATTATCCGGTAGCTTTTAACTTCCCTTGCGGACATCAAGAGGAAAATTATACCTTAAAATTAGGAGCAACTTATCAATTGGATGTTAGGACGGATGGCTCTTGTCTTACTACATTATGATAGATGTATTCACGTCTTGCCCAGTCCTTAGTTGATACTACTATCAATCAATACTTCAATTTTTTTCACAAGCACCTAAAGAGCATCTCTAATTTCATAGAAAGGTTTATTTAACATTTTAAAAATCTATTTTACTTAGCTTTGCGCAAAATTTTACAAGAGGTTGCCACTATCTAAAAACATATATACAAAACAAGCGGCTATCAGATCCATATTGGTGCTGATGTTAGTGACGTGGTGTACCGTGTTTTTTAATAGTAGAAGTATTGCTAGTGAACCAACCTTTATTTACCAGCATTCGCAAACACAATTTTCTGAACATACGATTGAGTCTTCGGAATTTAAAGAACATCATCCGATACGGATAGTTAAAAAGCAACTATCTGTCCGCTCTAAGCAACAATCAAAACTAATATTCCGTAAAGCAGCTGAAAGCACTATCATCGCTGAAGAGCCAAGCTTTTTACTATCAAATACTCCGGCACACGTCTTTAGTAATAGTGTTGTAATACGTCCGGATTATTATCAATTTCTATTCAGGTTCACCTTGTTTTAAGTAAGGTTTTGAGACCCTCAGGTCTATCTCATCTCATGATCGCCTTCGGCGAAAACCACATTTTTATTTTAACAATTTCTTTTTAAGATTTCATAATCATGCGCGTACTTAGCTTTATAAGCATCCCGCTTATGGGGATAGTATTATCCTCTTGCATCAACAACAAACCGACTACATCCAAAACACTAGAAAGTTCGATACCGGTAGTAAAACTAACAGAACAAGATATTGTGATGAGTAAAGAATATGTAGCCGATATTCAAGCCATCAAAAATGTAGAAATCAGAAGCAAAATATCAGGATTTTTAGATGACATCTTGGTAGATGAAGGAGCTTTTGTAAAGAAAGGCGAACTACTATTTATCCTTAACGACCAAGAATACAGAGCCGATGTAGCTAAGGCAAGAGCCGCTATGAATAGTATCATTGCAGAAACCAGAACGGTAGCCTTAGAAGTAGAAAAGGTGAAGATATTGGTGAATAAAAAGATTGTTTCAACTGCTGAACTAGATGTAGCTAAAGCAAAACTACATGCCATAGAAGCCCGAGTGGAAGAAGCTAAAGCAGCGTTACACTATGCAGAAACTAAACTTTCTTATACCAGAGTTAAGGCACCGTATGATGGCATCATAGATAGAATTCCTTTGAAAGTGGGTAGCCTTTTAGATGAAGGAACATTAATCACTAGTGTCTCTGATATCAGCTCCGTTTTTATTTATTTCAATATTTCTGAAAATGAATATTTAGAGTACCTAAGACAAAAACCACATCTTAAAAATCATGAAGAAAATGAAGTGCAGCTCATCTTAGCGGATGGTAAAACCTATGAGCACTTTGGAAAAATTGAAACTGTTGTGAGCGAGTTTGAAGGCAATACCGGCTCTATTGCATTCAGGGCTAAGTTTCCCAATCCGGAATCCTTATTGAAACATGGAGCTAGCGGAAAAGTATCCTTGTCCAATGAGCTAGAAGATGCCTTATTGCTACCACAAAAATCGGTTTTCGAAATTCAGGATAAGAACTATGTATTTATACTAGATGCTTCCAACAAAGTAAAGATGCGGCACTTTGAACCTAAAGCCCGTATTGATGATTACTATGTAGTGGCTACGGGCATCCAAAAAGGAGAAGCCATAGTATATGAGGGCATTCAAAATATAAAAGATGGTATGGCTATCATTCCAAAATTTATTCAATTAGACAGCTTGGCAACTACTAGCCTACTCTAAATACATTATTAAAACAATCGATGAAAAGGGACTATCCGCCCTATTTGCATAGTATCAACAAGAAGATTCATGTTCGAAAAATTTATTCGTAGGCCAATCTTATCATTGGTCATATCGCTTATCATATTATTATTAGGCGTTCTAGCCTTGTTTACGTTACCGGTCACTCAGTTTCCGGATATTGTTCCACCATCAGTAATTGTTACCGCCAACTATACCGGTGCCAATGCAGAGGTATGTACCAAAGCTGTAGCCACACCACTAGAGCGAGCCATCAACGGGGTGCCGGGGATGACGTATATCTCCACTGTAACCAGCAACAATGGACTTACCATTATTCAAGTATATTTTAAAGTAGGTACCGATCCGGATATTGCTGCTGTGAATGTGCAAAACCGCGTAACTACGGTATTGGATGAGCTTCCGGAAGAAGTAATAAAAGCAGGTGTAACTACTGAAAAGGAAGTAAATAGTATGCTCATGTATCTCAACATCCTTAGTTCAGATACTACATTAGATGAGAAGTTTATTTACAATTTTGCGGACATCAATGTATTGAAAGAGCTGAAACGTATTGAAGGGGTTGGCTTTGCAGAGATCATGGGTGCTAGAGATTACTCGATACGTGTGTGGTTGAAACCTGATAAGCTTGTAGCATACAATATTTCTACCGATGAAATTATAGCTGCCGTAAAAGCACAGAATGTAGAAGCGGCTCCCGGTAAAACCGGCGAAAGCTCCGGAAAAGAAGCACAACCTTTACAGTATGTATTGCGCTATACCGGAAAGTTTGTAAAGCCGGAACAGTATGAAAACATTGTCCTTAGAGCCAATGCTGATGGTTCTATCCTGAAACTGAAAGATATTGCCAGCATTGAGTTTGGTACGTTGGATTATGATATGACTTCCATGACGGATGGCCGCCCATCAGCAGCTATCATGATAAAGCAACGCCCCGGCTCTAACGCAAAAGAAGTAATTGACAACATCAAACAACGAATGGAAGAACTTAAAGAAGGTTCTTTTCCTCCAGGAATGACTTTTAACGTAAGTTATGATGTATCCAGATTTTTAGATGCTTCAATAGCAGAAGTATTGACCACTTTAGCAGAAGCGTTTCTACTTGTTTTCTTGGTGGTGTTTATTTTCTTACAAGATTTTAGATCGACGTTGATACCCGCACTAGCAGTGCCTGTAGCCTTGATTGGCACCCTATTCTTTATGCAAATGCTAGGCTTCTCAATCAACTTGCTTACGTTGTTTGCTTTGGTATTGGCAATTGGTATCGTGGTGGATAATGCCATTGTGGTAGTAGAAGCCGTACATACCAAAATGTCGGAAGAGCATCTTTCTCCTATGGATGCTACTATTGCTGCCATGAAGGAAATAGGAGGAGCTATCATTGCTATTACGATGGTGATGTCGGCAGTGTTCGTTCCGGTAGCGTTCTTGTCAGGTCCGGTAGGTGTGTTCTATCGCCAGTTTTCATTGACGCTTGCCATCTCTATTGTGATTTCAGGTATCAATGCTCTGACACTTACTCCGGCACTCTGCGCCATCATGCTTCGTCATCAAGATACCAACAAAGAAAAAACCAATTTCATCGATAAGTTCTTTAAGAAGTTTAATACTTGGTATGATGGTATCTCTACAAAATATCAAAACTTCTTAAAGCTTGTTGCCAATAGGCGAACGATTACCTTAGCTATGTTAGTTGGCTTTTTCGTTGCTACATGGGGCTTTAGTGCTATGTTACCCTCTGGCTTTATTCCTACAGAAGATCAAGGGATGGTATATGTAAATGTAACGACACCTCCCGGAGCTACGTTAGAAAGAACAGAACAGGTATTAAATAGTATTCAAAAGGCAACAAAGGATATGGAGTCCATAGAATCTATATCTACACTTGCGGGTTATAGTATCATGAGCGAAGTAGCCGGGGCATCTTATGGTATGACTATGATTAATCTAAAATCTTGGGATGAACGCGACCAAAAATTAGATGCAGTCATCAGAGAATTAGAAGAAAGAACAAAGCATATTACCGATGCCAGTATTCAGTATTTCCCACCACCGACAGTACCAGGTTTTGGTAATGCCAGTGGTTTTGAAGTAAGGTTGTTAGATAAATCCGGTACAGATGATTTGCAGAAAACAGCGATGGTAACTAAGTCGTTTGTTGAAGCCATTGAACAATCCCCTGAAGTGACGAATGTCTTTACTGGTTTTGATCCCAACTTCCCTCAATACCTCATTCATGTGGACCAAGAGATGGCAGCAAAGAAAGGAGTTACCATAGATAAGGCATTATCTACACTACAGACCTTGTTGGGTAGCCTCTATACCTCCAACTTTATCCGATTTGGGCAGATGTATAAAGTGATGTTGCAAGCAGGCCCTGAATACAGAAGCAAGCCGGAAGATGTATTGAACCTTTACGTGAAGAATGATAAGGATGAAATGGTGCCTTTTTCTACGTTTATTAGAATGGAACGGGTGTATGGTCCGGAGCAACTTACACGATATAACATGTACACATCTGCCATGATCAACGGTGAAGCGGCCCCTAGTTATAGTAGCGGTGATGCCATAGCTGCCGTAGAAAAAATAGCTAAAGAAAAATTACCTAAAGGGTATGGTATCGAATGGTCGGGGATGACACGAGAGCAAATCCTATCGGGCAATCAAGCGATGTATATTTTTATCATCTGTCTGATATTTGTGTACCTCATATTAGCAGCACAATACGAAAGCTTCTTACTACCGTTACCGGTAATACTTTCCTTGCCTACCGGTATTTTCGGCTCATTTATGTTTTTAAAATTTGCCGGTTTAGAAAACAATATTTATGCACAAGTAGCCTTAGTAATGTTGATAGGATTGCTGGGGAAAAATGCCATCCTCATAATCGAAGTAGCCATACAAAGAAGTAAAGAAGGAGCTAGTGTGTTGCAGTCTGCTATTGAAGGGGCAACATCGAGACTTCGCCCAATTTTAATGACCTCTTTTGCCTTTATTGCCGGCTTGATACCGTTATGTATTGCAAGCGGTGCGGGTGCGATGGGGAATCGTTCTATTGGAACTGCGGCAGCTGGCGGAATGCTTACGGGTACCCTATTTGGTATCATACTAATCCCGGGGCTATATGTCTTGTTTGCTTCATTAGGAAAAAAGAAAAAGCAACAACCTATCAAACATTAACCCAAAACGGTCATTAGCGGAATTTTCTAATGGTGGTCATTAGAAAAAATGTGGATAAAGCCCGCGACAATATTGAGTTGTGATTGAAAAATAGTTGGTAAAATTGGGGTAAGAAAATCTTACATCAGTGGAATGGA
>Ga0116181_1002983_pt1 | contig 13405 bp, 11 predicted proteins | sample AD_UKC075_MetaG_FD_89752 | JGI IMG/M metagenome (GOLD analysis project Ga0116181, IMG submission 89752) | Active sludge microbial communities of municipal wastewater-treating anaerobic digesters from USA - AD_UKC075_MetaG | ecosystem: Engineered > Bioreactor > Anaerobic > Digestate | place: USA...
CGGGCGCTCCGCTGCACAGGTAGGTGGGCTGGACCGAGGACACGCTGGGCGTGGGGCTGGTCATCGTGGACGGAGTGCAGGCAGCAACCACGGCGAGCGTCAGCGTCAGTGCTGCGGCGCGGAGCCACGTGGCCATGGGTGTGTACCTCCCGGGGTGGTGGGGACCGGGAAAGCCTCTCACGCCGCAGTGGTCATCTCGCAAGGGTCCAGCGAAAGCTGTGGACAAGTGGGCGCGATGAACACACTGTGGATAGCGCCGGGCCAAATCTCTCACCTCAGCGGCCGAGGATGGGGACTGCGCTCAGCGCGGTGACCAGAGCCGCGATCCCGATCATCACCGTCAGTCCGGCCGTCAAGGCTGGAGCGAGGCCGTCGGCAACACCTTCGCCGGTGCGCAACAGAGTGGAGTGTCGTTCGTACCGGCGTCCTTCGTACAGCGCCAGCCACACGCCCAATCCTGCTCCCACTGCGGCCAACGCCAGCGCCCACGGGCCCAGGAACTGCCACGTCACACGCGCCGAGCCGAGCGAAAGGGCGATCAGTGCCAGAGATGTGCGGCGCCAGGCAAGCGCCGTACGCTCCGGTTGCAGGCCCGGATCAGCCGGACCGTTCACAGCAGCACCGCGACGATCACCAGCACCCCCGCGACCGCCACCGCTACCGCCAACGGAAGCGCCATGACCGAAGGCGGCAAGGGACGCCCCAGCCGCAGCGCCCGCTCGACCGCCATCCAGCCGAACCACGCCTGCAGCGGGCTCGCCAACCCGGCCACGATCAGCACCAACGACGCCGCCAGCCGGAACCCGGGGTGTAGGTCTAGGGCCAAGGACTCCAGTGCGACGCCGACCGAGATCAGAGCCAGTGACACACCGATCCACGCAAGGAAGGTGCGCTCGTTGGCGAGCGTGAAGCGCGCGTCCGGCTCCGTACCCTGACCGAACACCCGCCGCGGGAACCTGCCAGCCATCGCCCACCTCCTCGGCGAGCCTAACCGCTCACCCGTCCGACTCACGCCCGCTGCCGACGGCGCCCGGTGCACGGGTCCTCATGCGAAGCGCTGCCGCCGACGACCGCCTCGACGACGGCTGGAGCCAAGGTGCCGGGCCACTTCGCTTGTGTACGGCTCCGCGCCGGAGACGGAGACGAGCGGTGGGGCGCGGTGAGCAAGGGGTCGGACCGCGTTACTTGCGCACGGGCGCACGATCTCCGGCGACCGGCAGCACCCACTGCTCAGCGGCGGTACATCCGGTACAGCGGCTTGTTGAACCACAGGGGACCGCACGAGTACGTCACCGGATCGGTCTCGAAACCGTTCCGCGCATAGAACCGCTCGGCCCGCGAGTTGCCGCCGACCAGCCACAGATACGCCCGCATCCGACCCGGCAGCGCAAGGTCGAGCAGCGCCTGGCCAAGCCCTGCCCCGTGATGCGCCGGCCGCAGGTAGAGATGGTTGAGTTGATGGGTGATGCCGTCCACGGGCGCCACCCCCAACTCACGCTCCCACTGCGGCGTCTCTCCCGCAGAGACCGCGATCCCGGCGACCTCCGAGTTGTCCCAGGCGATCCAGGTCCGCCGCGCTGGTTCGGCGCCAGAGCGCTCTCGATCCAGGTCGGCGGCGAACTGCTGTCGGAGCTGGTCAGCCACGTCGTTGACCTCGCCGAGCCGCTGTTGCTCGAACTCAGGCGGCATCGTGTAGGCGTACGTGGCGCTTACCATCTGCGCGTCGGCAAGGGGTACGCCGCTGCGTCCCCCGGTTGGGCGCGCGCGATCAGATAGCGCCCCAGCCGTACGGACTGGTCAGGGCCAAGCCAGCCCACCGTCAGCGGGAGACTTCGATCCAGACGCCTTCGGGCTCGTCGACGTCGTCGGACCACACCACGACCGACACCGTCTCGCCCGCCTCGCTGCTCCAATGATGATCGCCGCCGGAGGTGATCGAGACAGCGCCATCGGTACGGAGAACAGCCCGACTCAGCGGGAACAGCCCGAGGTGCTCAGGCGGCGCCGCATCAGCCACCATGATGCGAGCATCGGGAGCGCACCGGATCGGCAGGTCATCGTCGCCGGACCCCTGGATCGTCACGATCGGATCGGACGCCTCGAAGCGCGCCAGAATCGTCGCCGGTCGCGACGGGGTTTCGACGACCTCAGGAGCCGACTCGAGACCCTCATCATCGATCGTCCCGCTTGTTGGCTCGGCTGATCCCGCGAGCGCTGCTGCTCCAGTGGTTCCTGCTCCGACCGCTCCCACTGCGGCACCGGCCGCCCACTCATCGACACCGTCAAGGTCGTGCTCGTCTCCACTAGGGACGGCGTCGCGGTGGACATCCGGGGAGTCTGCGACGGGCGAGTCCACCCAGTCCGCGGTGGAGTCGTCAGGAGCGTACGGATCGGCTGGCCCGCCGATGGAGCTGCTCGCGGTCGCCAGCCCCGTGGTGGACGTCTCATCGAGGTCGTGGTCGGCCACTTCGTTCTCGACGGCGTCGCTTTCGTGGACAACGGATCCGTCGGTGGCCAAGCCAGACTCAGCGGCGGTTGCGGCGCCGGTCCCACCCAGGTAGGTGCTGGCCGCTGCCAGCCCTGCGGCTGCGGCACCGACCAGACCAGCCTCGGCCAGCGGAGTGCGCGCGCCCTCGTGCTCGGCGACCTCGTCACCGGCCCCAGCACCCGTGACGAACGGGCCCTCGACGGGGGCATCATCATCAGCAGCGGCGAATTCGTCGTCGGCGCGGGCATCGTCAGCAACGCCGGCCTCGTCGGCAACGACTGCTGTTGCCGGGACGACATTGCCAGCCATGTCGACGCCGCCGTGGGGAGCCTCGTTCCGGACGATCGCCTCCTCCAGCCGGTCCAGCTTCCCGGTCAGTTCCCCGGTGTGACCCGGACGAATGTCTGCCTTGAGGACCAGCCCGACGCGGGTCCCGTACGCCTGGACTGCTTCGACGGCGTCTCGAACGACCGCCATGCACTCGTCCCACTCACCCTCGATGGTGGTGAACATCGCATCGGTACGGTTCGGCAGGCCTGAGTCGCGGACGACCTTGACGGCGGCAGCGACAGCGTCGTGGACGGAGTCGGACGAGCTACCCCCGGCAGGGGCGACAGAGAAGGCAACCAACATGGAGCCATCCTGCCCCAGGGACCCTCACGCCCCCGGGAGGCTGGACCGGGCTTCCCCCGTTCGATCCATCGGTACGCACCACGCCTCACCCTGGACACCCTCACAGCAAGGCCGGATCCAACCGCAGCGGTCACACCGCTCATGCGACGTCTCCCACCGCATCAGGGCGCCGCAGTTCAGGCAGGGTTCGGTCAGGTCAGCCATGCGGCAACGGTACGGGCTCCCCAACAAGCGGAGGCATCGAAGCGTGTGTCAGCCCTTCGGTGTCGCTGGTGTGAACTGCCCGTCGACAGGCTCTGCGGGCGAGTGTGGAACCGACCCTCGAATACGCCGGGATGATGAGCGGAATCCCGGCCCTCCCAGGTCGGGGTGGCGAACGGTTGCGGGCCAAATCCGCTTCTCGATGGCCGTCGCGGCCGTTTGAAACGTCGCAATCCGCATCGAGAAGCGGATTCGGACCAACCCGACGCTTGGCTGTCTCCCGGCACCGCTCTCGGGCGCCGATCTCGAGCGCCGATCTCGGGAACTCCGGTCATAACCTTGGGGCCATGAGCTTCGAGTCGCACGTCGACCGACAGATCCGCGAGGCGATGGAACGCGGGGAGTTCAGCAACCTGCCTGGGCAAGGCAAGCCGCTGCCGGAGGACTGGTACCGGGCGTCTGACGAGTCCTGGTGGATCTCGCGCAAGATGGAGTCAGAGGGGATCTCAGCAGCTGACCTAGTACCCCCGCCCGTTCAGCTCCGACGCGAGCGCGACCGGATTCTGGAGACGCTCGCGACCTGCGCCACCGAGGAGCGCGCCCGCGAGATCATCCTCGACCTGAACCGGCGGATCGACGACGTGAACGTACGGAGGGAGGGCCCGCCCGGGATGCTCGTGAAGAAGCTCGACCTCGAAGCCACCATCGTGGCCTGGCGGGTGAAGCGGACGGGAGCTCGCTGACGGGACAAGCGCAGGAGTCTCGGCCCTTCGTGGGGGTCAGAGCTCCCGTCCGGCGGACGCCAAGAGCTCGCTGAGTTCAAGCTCATGCGTCTCGGCCACCCCGATCCGCCGGGACGACTCGCGGCGCCGCGAGTCGACCGAAGGGAGGACCGCCGAGCAGATGCGCCCACGATCGCTCGGGACCGCTCGGACTCCTCGGGTAACGTCGGTACATGAGACGGCGATCCCTCCTCCTTGGCACCGCGGCACTTGCTGCCTGCGGTCAGACCCCACCAGGTACGCCGCCCACCGACCAAGGCTCCCTGTCGGGCCCGACCCCCACAACAGCGGCGGCAACCACCCCGAGCTCCACTGCGCCAGCCAGCTCGGCAGGCACCCCAGCCGCCCCCAGAACCGCGCCTGACGGCCGCCCGTTCCTGGTCAAGGAGGTGGCCCGGATCGACAATCCTTGGGCGATGGCGTTCCTGCCGGATGGGAACCTGCTGATCACCCGCCGTACCGGCCAGCTCATGCACCGCAACCAAAGCACCGGTGAGATGCGTCAGGTCCAAGGCGCCCCTGTCGTCGTCGCCGCCGGTCAGGGCGGGCTGGGCGATATCGTCCTCGCTCCGAGCTTCGCCACCGACAGTGCCGTCTACCTCACCTGGGCCGAGGCGGGCCAGGGCGGCACCGGAGCTGTGCTTGCGCGCGCCACCCTTGACCTCGCCGGCCTCCGTCTGAGAGACCTGACCGTCATCTGGCGACAGAACCCCAAGGTCTCAGGAAGCGGGCACTTCTCCCACCGCATCGCCATCAGCCCTGACAAGCAGTACCTCTTCCTCTCCTCCGGTGACCGCCAGAAGATGGACCCTGCCCAGGACCTGGCCGTCAACCTCGGCAAGATCCTCCGGCTCACGCTCGACGGCAAGCCCGCCCCAGGCAACCCCTTCGCCGACCGCGGGGGAGTGAGTGCCGAGATCTGGTCGTACGGCCACCGCAACCCCCTCGGCCTCGCCTTCGACCCGCAGGGCAACCTCTGGGACACCGAGATGGGACCCCAGGGCGGCGACGAGGTGAACCTGATTCTCCAGGGCAAGAACTACGGCTGGCCCAAGGCGTCGAATGGCTCCCACTACGGCGGCGCCGACATTCCCGACCATCGGCCAGGTGATGGGTACGAAGCGCCCAAGGTCTCCTGGAACCCCTCCATTTCGCCCGCGGGCCTGATCGTCTACACCGGCGACGTCTTCCCGCAGTACAAGGGGGACCTCTTCCTCGGGGCCCTCTCCGGCCAGGCGCTGATCCGGGTCGACGTCACCGGGACTGACGCGAAGAAGGGCGACGAGTGGAAGATGGGCGACCGGATCCGCGAGGTCGAGCAGGGCCCCGACGGTACGATCTGGCTGCTCACCGACGAGTCCGGGGCGAAGCTGCTGCAGCTCGTCGCGCCGTAGGAAGCACTTCGGCGAGCTCCCCTTCGACAGGCTCAGGGACCGGGACCGGGGGACGCTCCAGTCGACCCGTCGGTAGCAGCCCTTCGACAAGCTCAGGGACCGGCACCTACGCCAGTAGTTCCGGCGCTCGCTTCTGGGCCCACTTCACCAGGTGGCGACCGAGATGCTCTTCGACCAGCTCTTCCCACGAGTCATGCGCCGGCATCGAGACGTCGCTGACCCGGTCGACCGTCGCGTAGGAGCCGTCGGACGAGTTCCAGCTCAGGAGCTCATCCCCGTACGACCCGATGTGCACATGCGGAGCGGGCGGCTCCAGCAACACGTTCGTCTCTACCAACCCGGCTAGTTACCCGGTTCTGGTCGCTCCACCGGACCGAACAGGACGCTGCCGTTGAAGTCGACCCCGGCCACCACCCGCCAGAGCTCCACCAGCTCGGCGGGCAAGGAACGACCAGCAGTACGGCTCCATACCTCCGCCGCCTCAAGAGCAGCGTCCGTTGTTGGGCAATCGGTGTGGCCGCGCGCCACCCGGTAGGCGAGGTCGATCGCCAGCGTGCGTCGCCAGGGCATGCTCATCGCCCAACCTCCCGCTCACACGGTCACGACACGAGCGACCTGCCGATGCACCAGGTTGCCGACGTCCCGCGACAACCCGCGAACCGCACTGTGACAAGCATGGACACTCTATCCCCACCCCGCTGTCTTGACGCCGAGAGAGCCTCGTTAGGCTGACCTGAAGCATCAACCCGAGCTGGCAGACCAGCCCCAGCCGGGTCCGCCACCTTGGATGACCGGAGGGCATCGTGGCCGATCAGCGTGACATCACCGACCGCCCGGACCTGTCCCGGACGGCAGGCCGAGTCGGCCCCGTACGGACCCGCATGCCCGTCTACATGGACCTGCTGCCGCCGTGCAACAACGCATGCCCGGCGGGGGAGAACATCCAGGAGTACCTGCGCCTGGTCAAGGCCGGGCAGGACGAGATGGCCTGGCGCCAGCTCACCGCCGACAACCCCTTCCCTGCGATCCACGGCCGGGTCTGCTACCACCCCTGCGAGAACGCCTGCAACCGTGCCGGGCTCGACTCCGCAATCTCGATCCACGGCGTCGAGCGCTACCTCGGCGACAAGGCGCTCGCCGAGGGCTGGACGTTCCCCGAGCCGGAGCAGTTGACCGGGTTCAAGGTGCTGCTCATCGGCGCTGGCCCGTCCGGACTATCGGCCGCCTACCACCTGGCGCGCCTCGGCCACACGGTCGAGATCCGCGACGGTGGCGACCTGCCGGGCGGAATGATGCGGTACGGCATCCCCGAGTACCGCCTCCCCAGAGACGTGGTCGACGCCGAGATCGAGCGGATCAAAGCCCTCGGCGTCACCATCAAGCAGAACCACTACGTCAAGGACCTCCTCGCCGAACAGGCCGAGGGCGGCTTCGACGCGGTGTTCGTCGCGATCGGTGCCCACCTGTCGAAGCGGATCGACATCCCGTCGATGGACGCCGGCCGGATCGTTGACGCGGTCTCCTTCCTGCGCAACGTCGCCAGTGGGGAACGGCCAGTGATCGGTCGGCGGGTCGCGGTGTACGGCGGCGGCAACACCGCCATGGACGCCGCCCGCGTCGCCCGTCGCCTCGGTGCCGAGGAGTCGATCGTGGTCTACCGCCGTACGGAGGAGCAGATGCCCGCCCACGCGGCCGAGAAGAGCGCGGCTGAGGCCGAGGGCGTGCAGATGAACTGGCTCCGGACGATCCAGGCGATGGAGTCCGACGCCGTCACCGTCGAGATCATGGAGCTCGACGAGAACGGCAGGGCGCGCGGTACGGGCCGGTTCGAGGAACTGCAGGCAGATACGGTCATCCTTGCGCTGGGCCAGGAGGCCGACTCCGACTTCCTCAAGGCGATCCCCGGCATGCAGTTCGACCATGACGTCGTCCGGGTCGACCCGAAGACCCTGATGACCGACGTCGCGGGCATCTTCGCTGGTGGCGACGCGGTTCCGTCGGAACGTACGGTCACCATCGGCGTCGGCCACGGCAAGCGCGCGGCCCGGATGATCGACGCCTTCCTGTTCAACCACGAGTCGCCGAACCGCCGCAAGAACGCGATCGCCACCCTCGACATGCTCAACCTGTGGTACTTCGGCGACCACGACCGCCGGATGGAGCCCGAGCTCGACGCCAGCATCCGGACCGAGGGCTTCGCCGAGATCGTCGAAGGGCTCAAGCCTGAGGAGGCCCTCTTCGAGGCTGAGCGCTGCCTCTCCTGCGGCAACTGCATCGAGTGCGACGGCTGCCTCGGCTCCTGCCCCGAGGACGCGATCATCAAGCTCGGCAAGGGCTTCCGCTACAAGTACGACTACGAGAAGTGCACCGGCTGCGCCACCTGCTTCGAGCAGTGCCCCGTGCACGCTATCGAGATGATCCCGGAGCACTGAGATGAGCACCCCAGAGAGAGTCATCGTCGACGGCAACGAGGCCGCCGCCTCGGTTGCCTACCGGCTCAACGAGCTGTGCTCGATCTACCCGATCACCCCGAGCTCGACCATGGCCGAACTGGCCGACGAGTGGTCGGCCCACCAGCAGACCAACCTGTGGGGCCAGGTGCCGACGGTCGTCGAGATGCAGTCCGAGGCGGGTGCCGCGGGCGCGATGCACGGCGCCCTGCAGGGCGGTGCGCTCGCCACCACGTTCACGGCCTCACAAGGGCTGTTGCTGATGATCCCGAACATGTACAAGATCGCCGGCGAGCTCACGTCGACCGTCTTCCATGTCGCTGCCCGCTCGCTCGCAACCCAGGGCCTGTCGATCTTCGGCGACCACCAGGACGTCATGGCCGTACGGCAGACCGGCTTCGCCCTGCTCGCCAGCGCGTCGGTCCAGGAGGCCCACGACCTGGCGGCGATCGCCCAGGTCGCCACGTTGGAGTCGCGGATCCCGTTCCTGCACTTCTTCGACGGCTTCCGCACGTCGCACGAGCTCAACACGCTGCTGATGCTGAGCGACGACGACCTCCGTACGCTCGTCCCCGATGAGCTGATCCGTGAGCACCGTCGCCGCGCCTTGAGCCCGGAGCACCCGTTCATCCGGGGTACGGCGATGAACCCCGACACCTACTTCCAGGCGCGCGAGACGGTCAACCCGTACTACGAGAAGGTGCCCGGCATCGTCGAGAGCGCGATGGCTCGGTTCGCCGACCTGACTGGCCGGCACTACGACCTCGTCACCTACCACGGCGATCCCGAGGCCGACCACGTGCTCGTGGTGATGGGCTCCGGTACGGAGACCTGCATCCAGGGCGTTGACCACCTCGTCGCCCAGGGCCACAAGGTCGGCGTCGTCCAGATCCGGCTCTACCGCCCCTGGCCGGTCGCGCAGATCCTCGCCGCGATCCCGGAGTCGGCGAAGGTCGTCGCGGTGTTGGACCGGACGAAGGAGCCTGGCTCGAGCGGTGAGCCCCTGTTCCTCGACGTCGTCAGCACGCTCGGCGAGGCCTACTACTCGGGCAAGCGGAAGGTCATGCCGTCGATCATCGGCGGACGTTACGGCTTGTCGAGCAAGGAGTTCACCCCCGGCATGGTGGTGGGCATCTTCGACGAGATGGCCAAGCCGGCGCCCCGGCCGCGGTTCACCGTCGGCATCAACGACGACGTCTCGCTGACCTCGATCTCGTACGACTCCGAGCTCGACGTCGAGTCGCCCGACACCCTCCGCGCGGTCTTCTACGGCCTCGGCTCCGACGGCACCGTCGGCGCGAACAAGAACTCGATCAAGATCCTCGGCTCGGTGCCGCGGATGACTGCCAGCACCCGGCCAGGCGGGTCCGACGAGGCCACCTCGCCCGACCCCCAGGACCCGACGGTGGTCGAGCTCGACGACGAGATCGCGACGGGTGAGCCCTTCTGGGCCCAGGGCTACTTTGTCTATGACTCGAAGAAGTCGGGCTCTCGCACGGTCTCGCATCTGAGGTTCGGGCCCGAGAAGATCAAGGCGCCATACCTGATCAGCAAGGCCGGCTTCATCGGCTGCCATCACTGGTCGATCCTCGAGCGGGTCAACGTGCTTGAGTACGCGCGCCCCGGCACAACGCTGCTGCTCAACTCGCAGTACCCGACCGAGGAGGTCTTCGACCGGCTGCCGCGCTCGATGCAGCAGACGATCATCGACCTGGGCATCAAGCTGTACGTGATCAACGCCAACGAGGTCGCCCGCGCGGCTGGCCTGGGTTCGCGGACGAACACCGTGCTGCAGACCTGCTTCTTCGCGATCTCCGGCGTGCTGCCGACCGACGCCGCGATCGCTGCGGTGAAGGATGCGATCACGAAGACGTACGGCAAGAAGTCGGCCGAGATCGTCCGGAAGAACCACCTCGCGGTCGACCATTCGGTCGCGCACCTCTACCCGGTGGAGGTGCCGCAGAAGGCAACGAGCAAGCACGACCTGATCCGGCCCGTACCCCTGGCCGCGCCGAAGTTCGTGCAGGACGTCACCGCCCAGATGCTCCGTGGCCGCGGTGACGACCTGCCGGTGTCCGCGCTTCCGGTGGACGGCTCGTACCCGTCGGGCACGACCCAGTTCGAGAAGCGCAACATCTCCGACATCGTCGCCGAGTGGGATCCCGAGGCGTGCATCCAGTGCGGCAACTGCGCGTTCGTCTGCCCGCACGCGGTGATCCGCGCGAAGTACTTCGGCAGCTCGGCCCTCGACGGCGCCCCCGACACCTTCCAGTCGGCCGAGCTCAACGCGGCCGGCGTGCCGGAAGCCCGCTACACGTTGCAGATCTACGCCGAGGACTGCACCGGGTGCGGCCTCTGCGTCGAGGCCTGCCCGGTGAAGTCGCTCAAGTCGCCGGGCCGCAAGGCGATCAACCTGACCCCGCTGCTCGACCGGACAGACGCCAAGGCGAACATCGACTTCTTCGAGTCGCTGCCGATGAACGACCGGTCCCGCATCGACTTCGGTACGGTGCGCGGCACCCAGTTCCTCGAGCCCCTGTTCGAGTTCTCGGGCGCGTGCTCCGGCTGCGGCGAGACCCCGTACCTCAAGCTGCTCAGCCAGCTCTTCGGCGACCGGGCGACCATCGCCAACGCGACCGGCTGCTCGTCGATCTACGGCGGCAACCAGCCGACCACCCCCTGGGCGAAGAATGACCAGGGCCGTGGTCCGGCCTGGTCGAACTCGCTGTTCGAGGACAACGCCGAGTTCGGGCTCGGGCTGCGGCTCGCAGCCGACCTGCACACCCAGCTGGCCCGCACGAGGCTGGCCGAGCTGCGCGACCTCGTCGGCGGCCACATCGCCGACCCGCTGCTCGACGCCGACCAGGACTACGAGTCCGATCTCGCCCGGCAGCTCGAGCGGGTTGAGGCGCTGAAGTCGCAACTCAAGGGGATCCTCGCCACCGGAGGACCTGACTTGGTCAAGGCCGAGGACCTGCTCAGCGTCTGCGACCACCTGCTGCGGCGGTCGGTGTGGATCGTGGGCGGTGACGGCTGGGCGTACGACATCGGCTCCGGCGGCGTCGACCACGTCCTGGCTTCAGGACGAGACGTGAACATCCTCGTGATGGACACCGAGGTCTACTCCAACACCGGTGGCCAGGCGTCGAAGTCGACCCCGATGGGCGCCGTGGCGAAGTTCGCGGCCGCCGGCAAGGTGACCAACAAGAAGGACCTGGCCCTGCAGGCGATCTCGTACGGCAACGTCTACGTCGCCCGCGTCGCGATGGGCGCTGACCCGCAGCAGACCCTCAAGGCGTTCCGCGAGGCGGAGGCCTACCCGGGGCCGTCGCTGATCATCGCCTACAGTCACTGCATCGCCCACGGCATCGACATGCGCAAGGGCCTCGACCAGCAGTACCGCGCGGTGAACTCCGGCCACTGGCCGCTGCTGCGCTACAACCCGGTGACGAAGTGGAGGGGCGGCAACCCGTTCCTGCTTGACTCGCCGAGACCGCGGCTCAAGCTGGCCGACTACATCTACCGAGAGCTTCGCTACAAGATGCTCAAGGCGGCTGACCCGGCTGAGGCTGAGAGGATGCTTGAGTTGGCGCAGCGTACGGTGGACCAACGGTGGGAGCAGTACGAGGAGATGGCCACCCGGTCGGCGGCCCAGTTCGAGTCGGACGCACGCGCGAACGACCCCAGGAAGGACCTGTCATGAGTTTCCTGTCGACCCGATACTTGGGCCTCGACCTTGAGACGCCCCTCGTCGCCTCGGCCGGGCCGCTGTCACAGACGGTTGACGGCATCAAGGCACTCGCCGACGCCGGCGTAGGCGCCGTGGTGATGTACTCGCTGTTCGAGGAGCAGATCCGCGCTGAGGAGGCTAGGAACCTGGCTCTCGAGATGGACATCGAGGACTCGTTCGCCGAAGCCACCTCGTACTTCCCGGTCGTTCCCCGGACAGGGACGCAGGTCGACGCTCATTCAGCGGCCTACCTGAAGCTGCTGGAGGATGCCGCCAAGGCGGTTGACGTGCCGGTGATCGCCAGCCTCAACGGCTCCACCACCGGTGGCTGGATCCGGTTCGCCCGGCGGATGCAGGATGCGGGCGCTTCCGCACTGGAGCTCAACATCTACTTCGTGCCGGGGGATCTCACGGCCAGCGGCGACGAGGTTGAGAACCGCCACCTCGAGATCCTCGTCGGCGTGAAGGACGCCGTCTCGATCCCGGTCGCGGTGAAGCTGTCACCGTACTTCTCCTCGTTTGGCTCGCTCGCTCTGCAGCTCGACGAGGCGGGCGCCGACGGGCTGGTCATGTTCAACCGGTTCTTCCAGCCAGAGGTGAACATCGAGACGTTCCAGATGGTGCCCGGCGTCGAGCTGTCGACCCCGTTCGACGGCCGGCTCCCGCGCACCTGGATCGCCGCCCTGCACGGCCGGGTCAAGGCCTCGCTCGCCGGTACGGGTGGCGTGGCCACCTCGGAGGACGTGGTGCGCTACCTCCTGGCTGGGGCGGATGTGGTCATGACCACCTCAGCGCTCGTACGGAACGGTGTCTCGTACGCGGCGACCCTGCAGCAGGGGCTCGTGGACTGGCTCAACCGACACCAGATGACTGTTGCCGAGGCCCGTGGCAAGCTCGCGATCCCGACCGATGTGTCAGCCGACGACTACGAGCGCCAGGGCTATGTCGCTGCGCTGCAGAAGGCCAAGGAGACGTACGGATCGCTGACCGGAAACTGATCGAGCGCACCAGGACGGGCGCACTTGGCAGACATGGTCAAGTGCCCTTAGTATCCCTGATGGCGCGACGGGCTCTGATCGTGCCCGCGCTACTGTGGGGGCGCGTTCCTGAGAGCAGTGGGTGTCGGTGATCCCTCCCTCCACCGACACCACAGACGTCAGGTGTGCTGCCCTTGCAGGGCGGCCATGACGATGCCGTGCGGCAGCGTCACCAGAGCAGCGGGTGCCGGTGCGGTCCCCCCACGACCCCGGCACCCGCGCTCTCGTCTTCAGAGATTCAGGCCCCATGGCCACAGCACAGTCGAACCGGCCGGGGTGGAAACACCCGGCCGGTTCGCGTTCTGTGCGGCTCGTCACGAGGGACGGGCCGGAGGCGCTGGAGGCGCCCAGCGTGGGATCAGCCCACAACCTCCCAGTTGACCTGGAGGACTCCCGCGGAGATTCCACCGATGGCCTGCATGGCGGCCGTCGAGAGGTCGAGGCAGCGACCCGAGATGTAGGGGCCGCGGTCATTGATCCGCACCACCACCGACTGGCAGGTGGACGGGTTGGTCACCTTCACCATGGTGTTGAAGGGGAGCGTCTTGTGGGCCGCGGTGTAGGCGTAGGTATTGAACCGCTCACCGTTGGCCGTCATCTGGCCCTGCCAGTAGTACGACGCGCCGCAGGAGTTGCCAGACGCAGCACCTGAGGTGGGGCCCGTACCGCCGCTGGCAACAGGGGTGGTGC
>Ga0116181_1002988_pt1 | contig 13391 bp, 9 predicted proteins | sample AD_UKC075_MetaG_FD_89752 | JGI IMG/M metagenome (GOLD analysis project Ga0116181, IMG submission 89752) | Active sludge microbial communities of municipal wastewater-treating anaerobic digesters from USA - AD_UKC075_MetaG | ecosystem: Engineered > Bioreactor > Anaerobic > Digestate | place: USA...
CACAACATGGGTACCGTCTTTGATAAATTCTGTAAAAACTGCTTCAGGTTCTAAAAATTGAAAGATTGCTTTAGCCAAATCAACGCCTGCGAGAATACCGTCTTCTTTTACTTTTAATATAGCTTTACCTCTAGCGTTTTCATCAATACTGGCTAGGGTAGAGTAGTCGCCGGCTCCGATATCTTCTTTTAGAGCAGCAGCAATAAATTCTTGTTGTGTCATAATTAAAAGTAAAAAAGTTTGTAATGTACTACTACTCTTTAATGAAAAAGGCAGAAGTTATTTATAAATTCCAATCAATAATTTGATTCACCCATTCTTCTCTGTAAGGAGTTTCAATACGAATGTAGTTATCCGTGTAGCCTTCCATCATACTGTTTTTATTAGCACTTTCAAATAATACCGGTCTTCTTTCACCTGCATGTTGTGCGGTGAAATAATTCATTTTTTGAAAAGATAAATTGCGCAGTGATTTATTTCTATCATTTCGCACCCCTGTAGGTACTATTGGTTTTATATCTAATGCAAGGGTATTGGCTCGCTCAGAATAAGTGAACACATGGAAGTAAGAAACATCAATGCTATGTAAAAAGTCAAAAGTGTCTTTAAAATCATCATCACTTTCTGATGGGAAGCCAACAATAACATCAACTCCTATGCAGCAATGAGGCATCAATTTTTTAATGGCTGCCACTCGCTCAGCATACAATTCTCGTTGGTATCTTCTACGCATCAAGCCTAGTATTTTATTGCTTCCGCTTTGTAATGGAATATGAAAATGCGGCATGAATTTTTTAGAAGTTGCTACAAATTCTATGATTTCATTGGTTAGTAGATTCGGCTCAATAGAAGAGATTCGATATCGTTCAATGCCCTCTACTTCATCTAGCGCTTGAATTAAATCATAGAAGTTTTCTTCTTTCTTTTTACCACCATCAAAACCTTTTCCAAAGTCGCCAAGGTTAATGCCCGTAAGTACTATTTCTTTGGTGCCTTCTGCAGCTAATGATTTTACATTTTCCAATACACCTTCTATGCTATTGCTACGGCTATGACCTCTTGCTAGTGGAATGGTACAGAATGAACAATTGTAATCACAACCATCTTGCACTTTTAAAAACGTACGGGTACGATCGCCAACAGAATATGAGCTGTGAAATCCTTCCACATCATCAATATCACAAGAACATATTTTAGTGCTGTCACCTTTTGAAAATTCTCTAAGATGTTTGGTTAGGTTGAATTTTTCAGTGGCACCCAATACTAAATCCACTCCTTCAATCTCGGCTATTTCTTTGGGCTTAAGCTGTGCATAACATCCTATTACAACGACCACACTTTCCGGTGCACGACGTTGGATACGGCGCACCAATTGACGACATTCCTTATCGGCATTGTTCGTCACAGAGCAGGTATTTATTACATATACATCGGCTTGCTCTTCAAATTCTTTTCTTATAAAACCATCAGCTTCAAGATTACGGCTTATGGTAGAAGTTTCTGAAAAATTGAGTTTACAACCTAATGTATGAAAGGCGACTGATTTAACTGACATAATAATTCGGCGCAAAGGTAATCAATCAAAATTTCATGATGATTTCCATATCATAAGTCTAGAATCCTAAAAAAAGCCCTCAATGTATAGACTCCTCTCAGAAGCGATATCCAAACTTAAAATTAAAATTTACCAATGGGCTACTACTATCATAAGGAGTGTATATAGGGTTGTTGGGTAAGTTTGGGTTTGAGTCAATATTGATAAAATAAGGAACACCTAAACCAAATTCAATACCTAGGTAGAAAGCAGAACTCAATTGAAAGTTCACAGAATTATTTAACATCACTCCTACTAATGAAATTTTAGATTCTAATGTTTGATACCTATTCGTTTGGGTTAATGGGTCGTAAATCATTCGATCCTCTTTTATAGAACCATTACCAATAGGTATAGATAAGCCAATAGCATAACGCACCTTCCCTTCGTTTTTACTTCCCACATAAACTTTTACTCCGGGATATGCCCACAACATATTGGAACGTCTATTTTCAGAGCTACTATAATTATTGGTTGGGCTATTAAATGAATAAGCTAATGGTAGGATAAAAGAGAAAACTGAGTTTTTATCTAGCATACGTTCATAGCTTAACCCAATACCTACAGCGCTGGTGTTGGTCATATAAATTGGAGCGAAAGCAAGGATGTTTTTTCCAGGTGCACCAGGGTCTGACAATGTACTTTTGCCTTTTTTAAGGCTTTTAGCATCATTGTAAACTTCTTCTTGGCCATTCTGATACTTTACTTTTTGAATATCTTTTAATGGTAAAACATAATCCGGTCCATTCGCATTATCCCATTTTTTATACCTAATATTCTTTCCGTTGATCTCAGTAATTTTTGTTGATTCTTGTCTTCCGTTTGTTTTGTATATGATATCTTGTGCTTGAAGTGAACCTACAAAACCCAATGTCAATAAGGCGGATAGCAATTGTTTTTTCATAAAGTTATTTTCAATATTCGCCAACGAAGATAAGCCATACAGTAATTCAAGTCTTATAAAAAATTATTTTATGAGAGAAGGTTGGTTTTGTTTAAAGTTAACATTCAAAAATAATTCTTGTAGTATTTTCGACTACTATTATGAGTACAGCAGACAATTCTATACTAGGTCTTAAAATGCCTACTGACCCTCGTTGGGCAGATTTAGCCGCTATTTCATTAGAAGAAATATTAACCGATCATGCCTTTTGCGAACAAAAAGCTTCCACACAATGCATTTCTTTAATTCAACTTTATCCGGATAAAGAATTTTTAGTAAATACCCTTTCACCCATTGTTACAGAAGAGTGGGGGCATTTTAGAATAGTATGGGCTGAAATGAAAAAACGTGGATTTGCATTGGGGAAACAACGAAAAGATGATTATGTGAATCGGCTATTGCAAAATGAACCTAAAAATGTAGCGTCTTCAGATAAGCTGTTGCATAAGCTGATGTTTTGTGCTTTAATCGAAGCTCGAAGCTGTGAACGTTTTAGAGTGCTTTCAGAAAAACTAGAAGAAGAAGCCTTACGAAAATTCTACTTTAAGTTTATGGTATCAGAAGCGGGACATTACCGATTATTCATAAACATAGCATCTGCCTATTACGATAAAGAAAAAGTACAACATGCCTGGCAACAATGGCTCAAGATAGAAGAAGAAATATTGCTTCAAATGGCACCTGATGGAACAAGAATACACTGATTAAAACTCTATAGCTTTTCAATAATTGCTAAAGATCGTTGAATCATATTATCTATGGCTGCTGTTGCGTTTTTCGTAAATGTTTTATCCACTCTATTGGCAATTATAGTATTTATAGAAAGACAATGATGTTTCAATATTTTCCCTAGCCCATATATGGCTGAAGTCTCCATTTCGAAATTAGTAATCGGTAAGGAATGCTTAAATGTAGTAAAGGAATCTATCAAATGTTTGTAGGCTAATGAAGCCCTCAATACTCTTCCTTGTGGTCCGTAAAAACCTGGGCAGGTAAGTGTAATCCCGTGATAGTATCCCTGCTGAAAATGATTGGAAAGCATACGAGATGATGAAGCAATGTAAGGTCTTACTCGAGCATTTTCCAACATTGTATGCGCTTCAAATTTGCTCAATAATTCAAGTTCTTCCACATTATTTTCTAGTTGATAAAAATGAATCAAATTATCTAACCCAATACCAAAATCCGCTACCACTAAGCTATCGGTGGGTATTGAAGCTTGTAAGGAGCCACTAGTCCCCAAGCGAATAATTTGTAGAGAACGCTGCTGATCTTTAATAGTTCTGGTTGTGAAATCTATATTGACTAGAGCATCTAATTCATTTAAGACAATGTCTATATTATCAGGCCCAATACCGGTAGATACTACACTGATACGCTTTTTGCCTATCCATCCTGTGTGTGTGATAAACTCTCTATGCTGCACTTTATAATCAACTCGATCAAAATATTGAGAAATAGCTGCTACCCGTGCTGGGTCACCAACCGTAATTATGGTATCCGCAAGCTGTTCCGGTCTTAAGTCAAGGTGATAAATTGCTCCTTCTGGAGTGATGATTAACTCCGATTCACCGATTGAAAACATCATTGTAATAAAGATTTGTTTTTGGACTTGTAAAGAAACGAAATTTTACTACATTTGCCATCCCTTAGCAAAGGGTCGGGTGGCCGAGTGGCTAGGCAGAGCTCTGCAAAAGCTTGTACAGCGGTTCGAATCCGCTCTCGACCTCTTTCCCAAAAGCACTTAGTTAATAAAATACTAAGTGCTTTTTATTTCTACAATATTTCAGTTCATTGTTGGCTCTTCCCTCAAATAATTTCCCCCATTTTTTAACGTTCTTATATCTCACTTCTGAAATTCAATAGTTGTAATTTTGCGCTCCTAATATTTTTATAAATATGTTATTGAAACAATTCGTGTTAATGAGTGTTGCTGTTACTTCAGTAGCTACAACAGCTACTGCCTCTGGCGGTAATGAAAGCATTATGACTAAAAAAAATGAATCCTCAAAACCATTGTTAGATCCGGCTAATATTGATGCACAAGTAAAACCCGGTGACAATTTCTTTCTTTATGCCAATGGAACTTGGCTAAAAAACAATCCCATTCCTAGTTCTGAAACTCGCTGGGGAAGCTTTAACGAGCTTCAAGAAAACAACTATAAAGCACTGCATGAATTATTGGATGCCGCTGCAGCAGACCAACAAGCTAAAAGAGGTAGTGCAGCTCAGAAGGTGGGTGATTTCTACAAATCGGGTATGAATACTGATGCAATTAATAAAGCCGGAATTGCCCCTTTACATGCCTACTTCAAGAAAATTGATGCATTGAGAAGTTCAGAGGACATCATGAATTTTATCGCTAAAAACTATACAGAAGGTAATGGTCAGCTATTTGGTTTTTATGTGAGCCCTGATGATAAAAATGTGACACAAAACATAGCACAGTTTGTGCAAAGTGGCATCGGTATGCCGGATAGAGATTACTATTTTGGTACAGATGAACGTACCGTTAAAATCAGAGAAGCATATAAAGCTTATCAAGTAAAAATGCTTGAGTTGATGGGCATGAATAAAGCAACAGCTGAAAAAGAAGCTGCGGCTATCTATACTCTTGAAGAGAAACTGGCAAAAGCCTCTATGACTCGTGTAGAAATGCGCGACCCTTATAAGCTGTACAACAAATACACCCTTGCTCAGCTTAACAAACAAACACCTAACATCAATTGGAATACTGTTTTCACCAACCTGAAAATTGGCTCTCAGAATACATGTATTGTAGGTATGCCTAAGTTTTTTGAAGAAGTATCTACTCAACTACAAGCTACTCCATTAGCTGTTTGGAAAGTGTACTTGAAATTCCATACATTAAGTGATGCTGCCCCTTATCTTTCAGAAACTATCGATAATACACATTTCGATTTTTATGGAAAAACTGTAAGAGGGCAACAAGAGCAAAAGCCACGTTGGAAACGGGTATTGAATGTTGTTGATGGCTCTTTAGGAGAATTGCTAGGACAGATGTATGTAGAGAAAAATTTTAAACCGGAAGCCAAAAGCCGCATGTTGGAAATGGTAAATAATTTACAAACTACCTATGCTGCTCGTATCATCAGATTAGATTGGATGAGTGCTAGTACCAAACAAAAAGCCCTAGTAAAACTCAATACATTCATCAAGAAAATTGGCTATCCTGATAAATGGAGAAGCTATGATGGGTTAGCAATTTCTAACAAAAGCTACTACCAAAATGCCGAAGCCTCAGCTGCTTTTGAATATAATTATATGATTGGCAAATTAAGCAAACCAGTTGATAAAGCAGAATGGCAAATGACACCTCCAACCGTGAATGCCTATTATAATCCTGCTTTTAATGAAATCGTTTTCCCAGCTGGGATTTTACAATATCCTTTCTTTGATATGAACGCAGATGATGCTGTAAACTATGGAGGCATTGGTGCAGTTATCGGACATGAAATGACGCATGGTTTTGATGATCAAGGTCGCCAATATGATGCAGATGGAAACCTTAAAGATTGGTGGACTCCTGAAGATGCTAAAAAATTTGAAGACAAAGCAGGTGTAGTTGTAAAGCAATTTAACAGCTATACTGTTTTAGAAAATACCCATGTAAATGGAGAATTGACGTTGGGCGAAAACCTTGCAGACTTGGGAGGATTAGCTATTGCTTACGAAGCCTTCAAAAAAACCAAACAAGGTCAAAGCCAAGAAAAAATTGATGGCTTCACACCAGACCAACGTTTCTTTTTAAGCTGGGCGCAGGTATGGAGAGCGAATACCCGTCCGGAAGAAATGGCTTCTCGTATTGTGACCGATCCTCATTCTCCTAATCTATGGCGTTGTAATGGGCCGTTAAGCAACATGGAAGAGTTTTATCAAGCTTTTAATGTGAAAAAAGGAGATAAAATGTATAAGCCGGAAAGCGAAAGAGCCAAAGTATGGTAAGCATAAATTAAACTGAAATGAAAAATCCCTCGCACGTTCTTGAGGGATTTTTTTTAAAAGGAATAAGGTTTATTAGATTAAAGCCAATTCTTAAAAATAAGTTTTAAAGCTTTTCGAAATGAGCTGTAAAGTGTCTTAAAAATTGAGGTTCTTTAATGATTTTTATACCTTTTGTTTGAGACGCCGTTTTTGCAATCTCTTCAAAAACCTCAACCACGTAGTCGATATGACTTTGTGTATATACCCTTCTAGGAATGGCTAATCGTACTAACTCTATTGGTGCCGCAATCAATTGATGGTTTTCGTCGTACTTGCCAAACATGACTGAACCTATTTCTACAGCACGAATCCCTCCTTTCTTATATAACTCACATACTAAAGCCTGTCCTGGGTATTCGTGAGCAGGAATATGCGGGTATAATGCACCAGCATCTACATACACAGCATGACCTCCTATCGGATAAAGCACTGGGATTCCTTTGTTACGGATATGCTCGCCTAAGTAACGTGTACTGGTAATTCTATAATTCAAATAACTTTCATCAAACACCTCTCTAAGCCCGATGGCTATGGCTTCCATATCACGACCGGCAAGGCCTCCATACGTTGCAAATCCTTCTGTAATGATTAAAAGATTGGTGCAGGCTTCTGCAAGCTCTTTATTTTTTAAAGCAAGGAAACCGCCAATATTCACCAACGCATCTTTCTTTGCACTCATCACACAGCCATCAGCTAATGAAAACATTTCTTGAGCAATCTCTCGATAGGTACAATGATCATAACCCTTTTCAAAATGACGGATAAAATAGGAGTTCTCTGCTATCCGACAACAATCTATAATAAATAATAATTGGTGCTTTTTACAAACTGCAGCAACGGCTTTCGCATTTTCCATACTCACCGGTTGTCCGCCACCGCTATTGTTAGTTACAGTAAGAATCACAGCGGCTATTGAATCTTTAGTAGTAGCAATGGTAGTTTCCAAAGCTTTGATATCCATATTCCCTTTAAAATGGAAATCAGAATTTCTATCTTTTGCAAGTGGAGTAGGGATGTCTAAAGCGGTAGCACCACTAAATTCGATATTAGCTCGTGTGGTATCAAAATGAGTATTGCTAATAAACAATTTTCCGGCACCACCTAAGTAACCGTACAAGATACGCTCAGCTGCACGACCTTGGTGTGTAGGTAATACATAAGGATATCCTGTTAAATCTTGTATTTCATTTTCTAAACGTTCCCAACTTGCTGCACCGGCATAAGACTCATCGCCTCGCATGATACCCGCCCACTGCTCGCCACTCATAGCAGAGGTGCCACTATCGGTAAGCATATCTATAATTACATCTCTTGAATGCAATAAGAAAGGGTTATAATGAGCCTCTTTTATTCGTACTTCTCGTTCTTGTTCTGTGGTAATATAGATGGGTTCTACGGACTTTATTTTGAATGGTTCTATAATGGTTTTAAACATGAAATTGTTGGTTTTGATTGATTGTAAAATATGAAGATGGCTTGCAAAGTCTATTGAAGTAACCAGATTTTCAATGACCAGAATCATTGCTACTACAAATAAATGTCATGATTCGAATAATAAAATACCTAGAGGTTTGTTTTTCAAAAACCTAAAAATGGCAACGAAAAAACGCTCTTGGGCAGAACCGTTTAAAATTAAAATGGTTGAACTGCTTAAAATGACGACTCCGGCTCAACGTGCTAAAGCAATTAAAGAAGCTGGGTACAATACTTTTTTATTAAAATCAGAAGATGTGTATATCGATTTATTGACTGATAGCGGAACCTCTGCTATGAGTGATATACAATGGTCTGGTTTGATGTTAGGAGATGAAGCCTATGCCGGAAGTAAAAACTTTTATAACCTTGAAGCAGCCGTTAAAAAATACTATGGTTATAAATACTTAATCCCTACACACCAAGGTCGTGGTGCTGAGAATATCCTTTCGCAAGTGATGATAAAGAAAGGGGATATCGTACCCGGCAATATGTATTTTACAACTACTCGCTTGCATCAAGAACTAGCAGGAGCCACTTTTGTCGATATCATTATTGATGAAGCACACGACTCTCAAGACTTGCATCCTTTCAAAGGAAATATAGACTTGGATAAATTGGAGAAGTTAATAAAGAAACATGGAGCTAATAAAATCCCTTATGTATGTGTAGCAGTAACTGTGAACCTTGCAGGCGGTCAACCGGTAAGCATGGCAAACTTGAAAGAAGTTCGTGAATTGACTAGTAAACACGGTATTAAAGTGATGCTCGACATGACTCGTATCGCTGAAAATGCCTATTTCATTCAACAAAGAGAAAAAGGATATGCAAGACGTAGTATCGCTAGCCTAGTAAAAGAAATTTGTAGCTATACTGATGGAGCCACCTTCAGTGGTAAAAAAGATGCCCTTGTAAACATTGGCGGATTCTTGGCTTTGAATGACCAACAAAAATTTGAAGAAGCTAGCAATTTAGTAGTAGTGTATGAAGGCTTGCATACTTATGGAGGTCTTGCCGGTCGTGATATGGAAGCCATGGCAATTGGTATTGCAGAGTCAGTAGATGACGACCATATGAAAGCTCGTATTGGGCAAGTATTGTACTTAGGAGAAGAGTTATTGAGTAGAAATATACCCATCGTACAGCCTACCGGTGGTCATGGAATTTTCATTGATGCCAAACAATTTTTACCTCACTTACAGCAAGTCCAGTTCCCAGCACAAACCTTAGCCGCCGAACTTTATGAAGACGCAGGTATTCGTACCATGGAACGAGGTATTGTATCCGCAGGAAGAAATGCTAAAACCGGAGACCATTATTATCCTAAATTAGAGTTGGTGCGACTTACAATTCCTAGAAGGGTATATACTCAAGCCCATATGGATGTGATTGCTGAAAGTGTAGAGCGTGTGTATGAAAGAAGAGATAAAATAAAAGGGCTAGAAATGGTATATGAACCACAGTATTTACGCTTTTTCCAAGCGAAGTTTAAAAAACTGAAATAAATTTAAGAAGGTTGAATCAATGTAAAAATGGTTGTCTTAGGATGGCCATTTTGCTTTTGGGCAATTTCTTTGAAATGAATTTTTAGGGATTTGAATTTTCAATAGTAAAGAGAGGGAAGCAATAATTTAAAAAATTTGTTGATAAACCGTAAAATTCAATGCATATTCCTTACCTTTGCCCACCAAAATTCAAGTACCAGCCTAGTATTAGTAAGAATTTTTCGGTGGGAGGTTGAATCCCGAACCGGTTAAGTGTACTACAAAAGCTTGTATTTGAAGATTCTAAACTTTTAAAATAGTAAATTCCAAAACAACAAACCTAAAAAGATGGCAATATTAAATTTCCAAAAACCAGACAAAATTGTTTTACAAAAAGTAACTGATTTCGAAGCACAATTCGAATTCCGTCCCCTAGAACCAGGTTTTGGCGTAACCATAGGTAACGCTCTTCGCCGTGTTTTGCTTTCTTCCTTAGAAGGCTATGCAATTACTTCTATTAAAATTGCTGGTGCAGACCATGAGTTTGCAACCATCAAAGGTGTTTTAGAAGATGTAACTGAAATTATCTTGAACTTAAAACAAATTCGATTTAAGAAAGTAATTGATAGCGATGTAAACCATGAAAAAATTGAATTGACTATAAAAGGAGAACCTTTTACAGCAGGTATGATTGGTGAGCATACTAACAATTTTGAAATCATGAATCCGGAATTAGTGATTTGCAACATGGAAGCAAACACTACTTTTAATATTGAACTTCATATAGGTAAAGGTCGCGGTTATGTACCTGCTGACGAAAACCGTCCTAAAGAAGGTGCAGGGCCATTAGGGGTTATAGCAATTGACTCTATTTACACTCCAATCAAGAACGTAAAATATACCATTGAAAATACCCGCGTAGAACAACGTACAGACTTCGAAAAACTAATCATGGAAATAGTTACTGATGGAACTATTCACCCTGAAGAAGCAGTAAAAGAAGCGTCTCGCATCTTAATCCAACACTTGATGATTATCACAGATGAAAACATCAGCTTGGATACTAAACGTGAAGAAAAAGAAAACGTAGTAGATGAAGAAACACTTCAATTGCGTAAAACACTTCACACACCATTGGAAGATTTAGAACTTTCAGTTCGTGCTTTCAATTGCTTAAAAGCTGCAAAAATTAACTCTCTAAGCGAATTAGTACAATACACGCAAGATGAGTTAATGAAGTTCCGCAACTTCGGTCAGAAATCTCTAACTGAAATCGAACAAGTTCTTGCAGAAAGAGGTCTTCATTTCGGAATGGATATCAGCAGACTTCAAAGAAGCGAAGATTAATCTAAAGCGAATATAATTTTTAAACAGTACTTCACAATTCTTTGACACGGTGTGAAGGAACATAACAACCAAAATAAAAACAAACAGTCATGCGTCACGGAGACAAAATCAAAAATCTAGGTCGTACAGCCTCTCACAGAAGAGCGCTCATGTCAAATCTTGCTTGCCAACTAATAGAGCACAAGCGTATCACTACTACATTAACTAAAGCAAAATCTTTGCGTGTGTATGTAGAGCCTTTGATTACTCGTAGCAAAGAAGATACAATGCACAATCGTCGTGTAGTATTTGGATATTTACAAGATAAAGAAGCCATCAAAGAATTATTCGGAACTATTGGTGATAAAGTTGCTAATCGTCCAGGTGGTTATACTCGTATTATCAAATTACCTCGTCGTTTTGGTGATGCTGCTGATATGGGCATGATCGAACTAGTAGATTTCAACGAAATTTACAAAACTGGTAAAGACGAAAGCGCTAAGAAAACTCGTCGTAGCCGTAGAAGTTCTTCTGCTAAGAAAGAAGAAACTACAGCTGCTCCAGCACAAGCTTTTGTAGCTGAAACTGTTGCTGCACCTGCTGTTGATGACTTAGCAATCATCGAAGGTATCGGTCCTAAAATTGCTGCGGTCTTAAATGAAAACGGAATCACTACGTTTGCTGCATTAGCTGAAAAAACTGCAGAAGAAATCAAAGCTATCTTAGATGCTGCTGAAGGTAATTTCAATGCGGCTGATGCTACCACTTGGTCTGAACAAGCTAAAATGGCTGCTGAAGGCAAAATGGATGAATTGAAAGCTTGGCAAGATGAATTGAAAGGCGGTAAAGAAGCTTAATTATTTCTCTAGTTAATCTATAATAAAACTTAAGAGGCTGTCCGATAAGGACAGCCTCTTTGTTTATGTTTATGTTTATTATTACGCCCATTCTACTACCAAATCTCCTGTATTCACTAAGCTACCTACTACTAATTCAATATGTTTGATAGTACCTGTAGCAACTGCGGTAACAACAGTTTCCATCTTCATTGCTTCTATTACAAACAAAGGTTGGTTTTTCTTTACTTCATCACCCGTTTTTACCAATACTTTTGACAACATCCCTTGTAAAGGTGCCCCGATTTGTAAAGGATTGTTAGCTTCTATTTTTTTATTTTCTTTCAAAACTACCTTCACCGATTTGTCGGCTACTTCTACGTTTCTGGTCTGTCCATTGAGTTTGAAAAATAAGGTTCTTTTTCCTTGGTCATCTATAGGACCAATACTCAACAGTCGTATCAATAATGTTTTCCCTTGTGCTATCTCTATCGTAGCATCTTCTCCTACTTTCAAACCATATAGAAATATTGGTGTTGGCACAACAGATACGTCACCGAATTTTCTTTTTTGTATTAGATAATCCTCAAAAACTTTAGGGTAAAACTGATAGGAAAGGAAATCTAGAAGGGTAAGGTCGGCTCCAAACTTAGCTTTAAAAGCAGCTAAGGCTTTGTCAAAATCTATAGGTGGTAATTGCAAGCCTGCACGTGAGGTCATGGGCTGCTTATCCTTTAATACAATCTTCTGTAAGTCTTCTGGAAATCCTCCAGTAGGTCTTCCTATTTCTCCACTAAAAAATTGATGTACGCTTTCAGGGAAGGAAATGCTTTCTCCTTTGGTGTAAATATCTTCTTTAGACAAATTATTAGCCACCATGAACTGTGCCATGTCGCCCACCACTTTACTACTAGGGGTTACCTTCACTATGTCTCCAAACATATCGTTGACAACAGCATACATTTCTTTGATTTGTTCAAACTTATCACCAAGGCCTAATGCCTTAGCTTGTGGCTTTAAGTTGGAATATTGCCCTCCTGGAATTTCATGTTGAAAAACATCTGCTGCGCCTGCTTTCAATCCGCTTTCGAAAGGGTAGTAGTATTCGCGAACTGCCCCAAAATAATCGGAGAATTGCTGAAGTGATTTGATATCATAAGCATTTTCGCGCGGATGAAATTTCATCAATTCAACAATTGCATTAAAATTAGGTTGTGAGGTAAGACCACTCAAAGAACCAATAGCGCAATCTATCACATCTACACCGGCTTCCAGAGCCATTAAATAGGTAGCTGGTTGCAATGAAGACGTATCATGGGTATGCAAATGAACAGGAATGTTTACAGTGGATTTTAAACCCGTGATTAATTCTTTGGCTGCATAAGGTTTCAGTAAACCGGACATGTCTTTAATACAAAGTATATGAGCGCCGGCATTTTCAAGGTCTTTAGCAAGTTGTAGATAATAGTCTAAGGTGAATTTTTTTCTATTGGGATCAAGTATATCACCGGTATAACAAAAAGCTCCTTCTGCTATAGCATTTGTCTTTTTTCGCACCATTTCAATACAAGGTGCTATGTTTTCCATCCAATTTAATGAATCGAAAATGCGGAAGATATCAATGCCGTTTTCCCATGATTTTTCAACAAATTTTTCTATTAGATTATCTGGATAGGCAGCATATCCCACACCATTCATACCACGCATCAGCATTTGTAACAAGATATTGG
>Ga0116181_1002992_pt1 | contig 13384 bp, 10 predicted proteins | sample AD_UKC075_MetaG_FD_89752 | JGI IMG/M metagenome (GOLD analysis project Ga0116181, IMG submission 89752) | Active sludge microbial communities of municipal wastewater-treating anaerobic digesters from USA - AD_UKC075_MetaG | ecosystem: Engineered > Bioreactor > Anaerobic > Digestate | place: USA...
ACGGCGCATGCAGGTGACGGCGTCTCTGAATATACAAAGACCTCGTGACTCCAAACGGTAGGACACGGAGGACCGCGTCCCTCCCAGATGGTAGGACAAGGAGGGCCGCATCTCTCCCAGATGCCGATGGAGGCCCATGCGCTGTGGCGGCCGTGCTCACCTCTCCGTGCGGATATCAAGTGAACGCATCCGCTCAATAATCTCCCCTCTTGGGGTCGTAGGCGGCGTCCCCATGTTGTGGTTTGGGCCGTCTTGAAGTGCGTCAATGGCTCTCTCCTGGAACCACTTGCGCGGGGCCTTTTTGCATAGTCCATGGCGAGACAAAACGAGCCGCAGACGCTGGAAAAACAGTCTTGGCGGGATTGCGGAGTTGTGCTAATCTATTGCCTATGGTTGGGGCAAGGCGACGACCAAACTTCAGCTCAAACGGCAGGAGGGGTAAGCCCCATAATGCGTCGGCTGCTGGGAGGTATCTTGACTCTGGCTAACAAGGAAGGTTTGCCATGAGTGTTAAATCTCAGAGCGGGGTGCGAACCCTCGTCCGCTGGATGCTCAGGGAGGACCTCCAGGCTGTCCTCAAGATTGAGCACGAAAGCTTCGAGTTTCCTTGGACTGAGTCTGAATTCTTGGCGTGCATTCAGCGACCGAATTGCATTGCCATGGTCGCGGTGGTTCAGGAAAAGGTTGTGGGCTACATGATTTACGAGATGAGCCCACAATCGTTCCAGATTCTCAATGTGGCCGTCGATGCCGAATACCGCCGGAACGGTGTTGGCCGGGCCTTGGTGCAGCGATTGATCAACAAGCTTTCGCCGCAGCGGCGACATAAGATCAGTCTAGAGGTTCGGGAAACTAATCTCCCGGCGCAGTTGTTTTTCAAGGCCCTGGGATTTCAGGCCAAGGCCATCCTCCACGATCATTACCCTGACACCGCCGAGGACGCCTATTTGATGACCTATGAAATTGCCCCCCAGGTCAACCCCGGCTTCCGGAATCGTTTGGCCAAGTTTTTTCGATAACTGAGAAACTTCGGAAGCGCGCTAAACGGAGAGTAGCGATTTCACGGCCGATGAGGGATCGCCAGGGATCAACTCCAAGAAATGCCGGCCAGGCTCCGCAGCTTCTTCCGTAAACGGCTCAATCGGGCGCGGAGTGGTCCAGGGCGACAACCCAAGTGGCGGGCAATTTCTACGATTGTCAGCCCTTCTAGTTGCATTCGGAAAAGTTGGCGTTCTTCCTCCGTTAAGGATTCCAGCAGTCGTGCGAGGAGCTCTTCATTTTCCCAGTCTTGGATGCGGTGCTCAACGAGGGCATCTTCTTCGCCCGTGAGTGCTTGTTCTGTGAGGCGGAGCACAGCCTGTTTCTTTTGACGTCGCCAGTACAGGGCCACCTTTCGCCGGATGATCGTGGCCGCCAAGGCCACCAGTTGGTCAGGGGAATCTAATTCGTAAAGTCCGGCTCGCAAACCAGGAATGAGCATCCGCTTCATCGATTGAACAAGGTCCATGGTATCGAGTTGCGGACGAAGCAAAGGACCGAGCGAGACCCGGGCTATGATGCGGAACTTGGGCTCACAGTATTCCAACAGGCGGGTTAGGGCCTCTTCATCACCTCGTCCGGCAGCAGCGACGAGCTCTGTGAAGGATACCTTGTCAGCAGGATTGGTCACAACCGAACCCTTCCCATCGCGTGGCGCCGATTGCCCTATTAAACGCGCATCGAAAGACGTACTTCGAGAGCGCGTCGCCAGGGCAACCACCTGACACAACCCAACGCTTCTTTTGCTTTAAGTATAATCGAAGGTGACACCCATTTCACCCGGCTGCCCGTGTTCCCGTGGCAAAAGCCAGGGTCAATTTTACCCCAGCAACAGGAATGCCGTTACCATCGTGATACCGATCGTCTCCATAAAAAATCTGAGCTTACGCCTATCAGGGCAGGAAATTCTCCGCGATATTTCTTTTGACTTACAAGCGGGGGATTACGTTTGCCTCGTGGGCCCCAATGGTTCGGGGAAAACGAGTGTGCTGCGGTGTGTGACGCGGGTCTATTCGCGATGGCTGGGGGAAATAACGGTTTTGGGTAAACCAGTTCGGAGTTTTTCACAAAGGGAGTTGGCGCGTCATTTGGCTTATTTACCTCAAGCTGATGGAATTGCCCCGCCCTATACGGTGGAAGATTTTGTTCTGATGGCCCGGTATCCATTCGTCAACCCCTTTCGGCCACCGAGTGCAGAAGATCGAGAGGCGGTCGAGATGGCCCTGCGGATGACCGAACTGTGGTCGTTGCGGCATCGTGTGGTGAGAACGCTGAGCGGTGGGGAACGCCAGAAGGTGTATCTGGCCGGGGCCATTGCCCAACAGGCAAAGGTCCTCCTCTTGGACGAACCAACAACGTTTCTCGATGTGCCGCATCAGGAGGATGTGCGTTCCCTGCTCCACCGTATTAATCGCCAGTCGGGCGTCACAATCTTGGCGGCAACACACGACTTGAATGCGGCCGTCCTTTCGGCCAATAGGATTTTGGCGTTGCGGGAAGGGAGGCTTCTCTTTTCCGGTTCGCCCGAAGAATTCATGACCACCGAGGTGGTGCGACAGGTCTTTGGATTTGCGCCGCAATTTGTCCGCCATCCCCAGGTGCCACTGCCGATGATTGTCCCGTCACCCGGGGGAGGTGCCACGTGAACCGATGGGCGGGCGGTTTCCTAGTCATCGTGGCTGTTGCCCTAGTGGTGTTGGGCGTGACACCTTTTGCCGGCGGCAATTGGATTGTCCCCTGGAGGGCAACGGGACCGGAAAGCCTGGTGGCGCGACAAATCCTCTTTGAGTTGCGGATTCCTCGGGTATTGATCGGATTTGTGGCCGGTGCGGCTCTGGCCGTGGGCGGTGTGGCTTTTCAGGCGATGTTTCGGAATCCCTTAGCCACACCATACACCTTGGGAGTGGCCAGCGGGGCGTCGCTGGGGGCTGTGATCAGTTTTCAGTGCGGATTGGCCTTTTCAACATGGGGTTTTTCAACCACTGCCGTTTTTGCCTTCTTGGGGGCTATGGCGACGCTTCTGGTTGTTTATGCCGTGGCCATGTGGCGGGCTGAGCTGTCGGTGGCGACCATGCTGTTGGCCGGTGTGGCGATGAGCTTTTTCAACAGCAGTTTGATTCTCATTCTGCAATACCTGGGCGATCCGGTGCAGGTGTTCCATGCCTTTCGCTGGATGCTCGGAGGTTTGGAAGGCACCATCGGCTACGACGATCTTAAGGTGCTGTTACCTGTCGTCCTGCTCAGCTCGGTTGTTGTGTTCGCTTTGCGGCGGGAGCTGAATCTGCTCGCACTGGGCGACGAGTGGGCAACGGCTCGCGGTGTTCCGCTTATGAAGATCAAGGCCCTGCTTTTGTTTGTGACGGGCAGCATGGTTGCGTCCGTGGTGGCGTTGTGCGGTCCGATTGGGTTCGTGTGTTTGATCGCTCCACACATCACACGTCTTTTGGTGGGACCAGAGCATGGTCGGCTCATTCCGGCGGCGGCCCTGCTGGGGGGTGCATTTTTGGTAGTCTGCGACACAGTGGCGCGAACCGTCCTTGCTCCTACGGAGATTCCCGTCGGTGTCATCACGGCCCTGCTCGGTGGACCTTTCTTCCTTTGGTTGCTTTTCACGCGGCCACTTTCCTGGGAATGGCTTTCGTAACGCCTCGGCATTCGCGACTACGAGCCCATGCGGCCAGGGCAGTGGGTGGTTCCCCGTCATTGGTGTAGCCTGTTGCGACGCTGGAACTTGGCCGACAAACCGTTACAATTCGTACCAAGGCCGGTCACGCTGGGAGGACGTGACAGGTTGGTCGGGATCGGATCCGACTGTGGGAAGCAGCGAGTATTGGGTTCTCGGTCAAGAGGAGATGAACTCATGGAAATGCGATTTCTCGGTGATACGGGGGTGCGAGTTTCGGTGCTTTGCTTGGGCACCATGACGTTTGGAAAGAACCAGTGGGATTTCGGCGACCTGAAGCTGCCCGCGGTTAAGGAGATGGTCCACGCCTGCCTGGACGCGGGGGTCAATTTTATCGACACAGCGGACGTGTATTCGCTGGGCGAATCGGAGGAGCTCCTGGGGCAGGCGATTGAGGGAATTCGCAAGGATTTGATCATTGCGACAAAGGTCCGCATGAGGATGAGCAACAAGCCCAACGAAATCGGCCTCTCACGCCACCACATCCTCAATTCCTGTGATGCGAGTCTCAAGCGGTTGCGGACCGATTACATCGACCTTTATCAGGTCCACATTTGGGACCCAGTGACTCCACTGGAAGAGACGTTGCGGGCCTTGGACGATTTGGTCCGTTGGGGGAAGGTGCGTTACATTGGCGTTTCGAACTTTGCCGCGTGGCAGGTGATGAAGGCCCTGGCGATTTCTGATAAGCACGACTGGGTTCGCTTTCAATCGTTACAGGCCTTGTACAATCTCGCCTTTCGTGACATTGAGGTGGAGCTCGTCCCACTTTGCCAGGACCAACACCTGGGGATTTTGCCCTGGAGTCCGCTGGCCTTTGGCCTCTTGACCGGGAAATACCGTCGCGGCGAGCCCATCCCGGAAGGGACACGCATGCAAGGTCCTCTTAAGGACTTTTTGCCCACAGACTGGGATCGGCTTTACAAGATTGTCGATGTCCTACGGGAGATTGCCTCGGGGCACGGCGTGCCTATTGCGGCGGTTGCACTGGCTTGGCTGATTCACAAGCCCGCCGTAACCTCCGTCATCATTGGTGCCCGCACCATGGATCAATTGCGGGAGAACCTCAAGGCTGCGGAGGTCAAGTTGGGACCCGATGAGATGAAACGCCTCGACGAAGTGAGTGCCATCCCCGCACCATATCCGCAGTGGATGATTGCTACGGTCGGGCAAGATCGGTAGACTAGGCCGCGTGAAGAGCAAGGGTTCCAGCCCGGTTGCTGGACGCATCCCGGGGGCGGCTGCGCCTAGCGATTGGGTTTTGGTTGACGGACTACGGACGTGGGAGCTGCTTCGCCGCAGATTCTCGCAGATTTTTGTCACGTTTAATTTTTCTGTTTCGCCGGTTTAATGCCCGCGGAGTGACTTCCGTGAGTGGTTGGGTTATGTGCTTTGCCGAATGGATCAAGTTTGTCTGTCTCGTCTCAATGATAACGGCTGTGAGCCTCGTTGCTGGGCCGTGGGATGCCATCGCCAACGATGGGCCACGAATGACCCAATTGCCACGCTTGGTGTGGTTAGCCTCGGAGGTCCCGCGTTGGAAGAAGATCGAGGGTCGCATCGACTGGCCCAAGACCTATGTCAATCCATTTGATCCCGCCGAGGTGACTGTTGATGTTGTGGTGACGGCTCCGGATGGTAAGACCTTCCTTCAGCCGGCCTTTTGGATGGAAGATTTTGTCTGGCGATCGATGGGGCGTTCGCGCGGAGGCGAATGGTTCTATCCCCAAGGCAGGCCCTTTTGGATGGTAAGATTGACGCCCACGCTTCCAGGCACCTATCATGTGAGGGCCCGCGTCAAAGACCGGGACGGGACGGCAGAATCGAGCGTGGCAACCTTCCGATGTCAGGACGCCCCCGGTCACGGTTTTCTCCGCGTGGCAAAGAGCGATCCACGATTCTTCGCCTTCGACGACGGTACACCGTTTTTTGCAATTGGGCAGAATCTTGCCTTCATCGGGAGCAATAGCCAGTATTTCACGTTAAGGGGTGCCATCGAGGCCTTCACACGCCTGGCCGACAACGGAGCGAACTTCCTTCGCATTTGGACGTGTTGTGACGACTGGGCCATGTGCATTGAAGGTCGCAAGAGTGCCTGGGGCCGCAGTTGGTCCTGGCGTCCATCGTGGGTCGATCGGCCTGAGTACGTCCCCCAACCCGATTTTCGCCAAGTGCCTCCGTTTGCCCATCTCGCCGTCAACAAAGTGATTCGACTAACTCCCGAGGCAGTGCGGCCCGATCCTTCCCATCGGGTGGCGGTTCAGCCCAACACCTCGTACGTCTGGTCACTCGCCGTGTGGGCAGATCGAATGACTGAGATTCGCTCGCGGATTCTAGGAAAAGAAGTCGTGTTTTCGCTCGGGGCCGACGAGATCAAACGTTGGGTCGTCAAAGAGGCAACGCTCACTTCGGCGGATGACGCTTGGTGGCTTGGCCCTGTGGAAATCTCACTGGGGCAAACGGGCGGGGCTCGTCCCGAGGTTTATCTTGCCGGGATGTCCCTGCGTGATGCGGCAACAGATCGGGAGCTCCTTTGGGAAGCCGAGATCGACCGTCCCCTTCTTGGCCGATACAACGCCGTCGATTGCTTCATGCTGGATCAATTGGTTACAGCCGCCGAAGAGAAAGGTATTTATCTTCAGCTATGTCTGCTGACCCGCGATCTCTACATGTCGCGTCTCCGCGATCCTGCCAGTGAGGTCTATCGGGCAGCCATTGAAGATGCGAAACGGACATTTCGTTATGCCGTGGCGCGTTGGGGGTATTCGCCCACGGTAGCCGCTTGGGAATACTGGAACGAGATCGATCCGGGCTTGCCCACCGATCGTTTTTATGAAGAGCTGGGCCAATATTTGGAAGAGATCGACCCTTATCGCCACCTGCGGACAACAAGCACTTGGGGACCTTCGCCCAAGGACTGTCGCCATCCGCGGCTGGATATTGCTGAGGTCCATTATTACCTACGCCCCCAGGATCGTCAGCGGATACGGGACGAAGTTGCCGCCGTTTTGGACCGAACGGCGTTCCTCCGCGAACATGCCCCACAGAAACCGGTGCTCATCGGGGAATTCGGATTGGCCGACGACCAATGGCGCGAGGACGCCCAAATGTCTCAAGATACACAGCTCCTGCACTTTCACAATTCCCTTTGGGCCTCGCTGGTCTCGGGCGGCTCGGGCACGGTCATGTTTTGGTGGTGGGATCGTCTCGATCGCATGAACGCCTATCCCCATTACTTGCCGCTTGCCCGTTTTGCCGAGGTTATTCCCTTTACCCGAAAACCGCTCCAACCAGGTGTGTGGAGAGATGAGGCAGAAGGCATCCGCATCCTTGGTTTGGTCGCCGAGGACTGCGGCTACTATTGGATTGTTCGTGATCGTGGGACATGGTTGAGTCACTTGCGGGGTGAGCCGTCCCCGGAGAACGCCTCGGCAAAGGTCCACCTCCGTGGTTTGAAACCCGGTCACTATCAGGCCACATGGTGGGACACTTGGAAGGGCCTGAAAACGGCTCAGGTGCCAGTGGATATCCCCGCTGACGGGCGAGAGATACAGCTTGAAACCCCTGCTTTTACCCACGACATTTCCGTTCAGATAGAAAAGAAACCGTAAGTTCCACGCCCAATGAAGGCGAGAGCTGGCGTCGGTGTGCGATAACCCCAAACTGTGATCCGAGAAGGAGTCGCGTGATTATGCGATGGACATGTGTCGTTGTGGCTTGTGTGCTGTCAATTACGGCAGGACCGGGTTTTTGCCGAGAGATTCATGTCGCGCTTCGCGGCAACGATTCCAACGACGGGACGCCAGAACGTCCCCTGCGAACAATCTCGGCGGCTGCCCAACTTGCCCAGCCTGGCGATACGGTAATTGTCCATGCCGGAATCTACCGCGAGGAGGTGGCGCCGCCCCGGGGAGGCCTTTCCGATGAGCAACGTATTACCTACCAAGCGGCCCCGAATGAACAGGTCGAAATCCGTGGGTCGGAAGTCATCAAGGGGTGGACCAAGGTAGAAGGCGATGTCTGGCAGGTCGTGATCCCCAACACGTTTTTTGGGAACTTCAATCCTTATGCCGACGTGATCAAAGGAGATTGGTTTAGCCCGCGGGGACGGGTGCATCACACGGGGGCGGTGTACCTCAATGGAGAATGGCTTGCCGAGGCTGCCAGTAAGGAGGACCTTTTCAAGCCCTCGTCGGGTTTGCGATGGTGGTTTGCCGAGGTTGATGAGGAAAAGACCACGATTTGGGCGCAGTTCCCCGGGGTCGATCCGAACCGAGAAACCGTGGAGATCAACGTCCGGCAAACCGTCTTTTATCCACGAACGCCAGGGTGCAATTACATCACCGTTCGTGGTTTTATCATGCGTCATGCGGCCACACCCTGGGCACCGCCCACAGCCCAACAAATCGGGCTGATCGGTACGCACTGGAGCAAAGGTTGGATCATCGAGAACAACGTCATTAGCCACTCCATTTGCTGTGGAATCACACTTGGCAAATATGGCGACGAATTTGATAACACGTCAGCCAATACGGCCGAGGGCTATGTGCAAACGATCAATCGGGCCCTGGCCAATGGGTGGCATCGAGACAATATTGGCCACCACATCGTCCGTAACAACATCATTTCCCATTGCGAACAGGCCGGGATTGTCGGCAGTTTGGGGGCGGCCTTTTGCGAAGTGACCGACAATGTGATCCACGACATTCACATGCGGCGACTCTTTTCCGGGGCGGAAATGGCCGGGATCAAGTTCCATGCTGCCATCGATACGCTGATTGCCCGCAATCACATTTTCCGTACCTGCCGGGGATTGTGGCTTGACTGGATGGCCCAAGGAACGCGGGTCCACGCCAATCTCTTTCATGACAACGACGAAGACCTGTTCGTGGAAGTCAACCATGGTCCCTTTGTGGTGGATAACAATCTGTTCCTTTCCAAACTGAATCTGCGTGATATGTCACAAGGTGGTGCCTATCTTCACAATCTGTTTGCGGGGGCGATCACCGTTTGCCCCGAACCCAATCGCAAAACGCCGTTCCATCCGCCACACAAAACAGAGGTCGCCGGGTTGGCGAGCATCCAGGGTGGGGACAATCGGTTCCTGAACAATGTCTTTATCGGTCGGGGTGAAAACACGCCCATGCCGGAGGGGGCCCCTGCCCCACGACGGACCTGGATCACAGGATTTGGACTGTCAGCCTACACCGCCCAGGCCATGATGAATCTGACCGAGGGCAATATTTACCTCGATCATGCGCCACCTGCTCAAAACGAGGCAAACTCCTTAGAGATCAAGGAAGCCCCCTTCTGCCGGCTCATGGCCGATGAGGGTATGGTTTTTCTCACGCTGACGACGTCTGCGGATTGGGCTAACGCGGGGAGGGAAATCGTCACGGCCGCCCGACTTGGTCAGACAGCCGTCTCGCAGCTTCCTTATGAGAACTACGATGGGCGGAACTTGGTCATCGATACAGATTACTTTGGTCGGCCGCGAACAGCCCCCACACTAGCAGGCCCGTTTTCTCAACTAGAAGTGGGCGAAGTCACGCTCAAGGTCTGGCCGCATTGATCGCCTCAAGGCTGATCTTGGCGAAGTTCCGGGGGCAACTGGAAGTGGACGTTTTCTGTGCGGATGACACGCTCCTCCACGGTGGCGAAAAAATGTGCACGGAGAAACTCAATACATCCTTGCACGAGATGTTCCGGGGCGCTGGCCCCCGCCGTGATTCCGACCGTTTGTTCCGCTGAAAACCACTCCTTTTTAAGATCCTCCGGACCATCAACAAGATAGGCGGGGATACCCGTCCTTTGGGCAATCTCGGCCAAGCGACGGCTGTTGGAACTGTTTTGGCTTCCCACGACCAAGAACACGTCAGCTTCCCGGGCCAATTCCAGGACGGCCTCCTGACGATTCTGCGTGGCATAGCATATGTCGTCCCTTGCCGGGCCGACAAGTTTAGGAAACCGCCGCCGCAGGCATTCCACAATTCGTGCGGCATCCATCACGGAGAGGGTCGTTTGGGTGGTATAGGCAACATGTTCCGGGTCGGGTACATCAACCGTTAATGCCTCTTCCTCGTCTTTAATGAGGCGAATCTGATCAGGGGCCTCGCCCATAGTACCGATAATTTCATCGTGTCCGGCGTGGCCAATGAGTAAGATCGTGTATCCCATGGCGGCAAATCGCTGCACCTCACGGTGGACCTTCGTCACCAAGGGACACGTGGCGTCAATGACGTGAAGATTGCGGGCCGCTGCTTCGCGGCGAATCTCGGGCGAAACACCGTGGGCCGAAAAGATCACAATTCCACCGTTGGGAACCAGGTCGAGGGATTCCACAAAGTGCACCCCTCGCTGGACAAATTCGTTCACCACCCAGCGATTGTGGACAATCTCGTGATACACATAAAGGGGTGGGCCATAACGCCGGAGGGCCCTCTCCAAGGTTTCAATCGCCATATTGACCCCGGCGCAAAATCCGCGCGGAGCAGCTAGCAGGATTCGCATGGTTTTCTCAATGATCCTTTCAGAGGATAATGATCACTAACGCAGGGACTACTGCGGATTTTTGCCTGTTTTGCCGTTATTCCGTTTCACTTTGACGCATGATGGCCTCAAAGCAGTCCCGACTTTCGACCATTTCGCCGCCTGGTTCATCGCGGGACCGGGATCGCTTTTTTGCTGATTTGGCACAGTTCGGCCCGACGGCACAATATCAGCCGCTTTCCCTGCGGGCAAGCCGCCGCTATTGCCGTCAGCTTGCCCGAAGCCACTATGAGAATTTTACCGTCGTCAGTCTCTTTGTGCCGCGGGATTTACGGCAGCACTTTTGCAATATCTACGCATGGTGCCGCTGGGCGGACGATTTGGCGGACGAAACGGGTGATCCCCGATGGGGCATGGACCTCCTTCAGTGGTGGCAACAAGAGCTCCTGGCCTGTTATCAGGGAGTCATGCGACATCCCGTGCTGGTGGCCCTGCACGAGACGGTAACACGGTTCAATATTCCGCGAGACCCATTTCTCGACCTGCTCACCGCCTTTCGCCAAGACCAGCGGGTATTCCGCTACGAAACGTTTGAAGAACTTCTGGATTACTGCCGCCATTCGGCGAACCCGGTGGGACGGCTCATCCTGTTCTTGGGACGATGTCATACGCCGGATCGGGTGATGCTGTCGGACCAGATTTGCACGGGTTTGCAGTTGGTCAACTTTTGGCAAGACGTTGGCCAGGATTATGATCGCGGGCGAATTTACATCCCGAAGGCAGAGTGTCGGCGCGTCGGTTACACTGAGGAGATGTTTGCCCGGCGAGAATTTAACTCAGCCTTTCGCACGCTTATGAAAGGGCTGGTCCATGAGGCGGCTGCCTTCTTGCGGAGAGGCCGCCCCTTGGTGGCCATGATGCCGAGGAAACTCCAGATCCCCGTTTACTTGTTCGTCCGCGGTGGGCTAGCCATCGCCCGGGCTATTGAAAGCCACGATTATGATGTGTGGACCCACCGACCCACGTTATCCCGAAGCAAGAAAGTGGAGCTTATGATTCGCACCGTGTGGGATGTCCTTTGTCGCCGTTATGATCGAGATTGAAGGCGCAGCCATTCGATGCCACGGATTGATCCACCTGATTCACAGCTTGCCGTCAGTTACGCCTTCTGCCGTGCCATCTGTCGGGCGGCGGGATCCAGCTTTTATCCCGCCTTTTCCATGCTCAGCCAGGAAAAAGCCCAGGCCATGGAGACCATCTATGCCTTCTGCCGTTTCACGGACGACCTGGTCGATGACAAGTTGTCCGTTGATCCGGCGCAGGACCTGGAAACGTGGTACCAATGGGTCCACGGGGCGCTTGTGCGTGGGGACCGCTCGTGGGGTGAACTGCATTCAGACCTCGGCACATCGGCTTCACCGGTTTCCCGGGGACGTGCGCTACTTCCGGCCCTCGTCGATACGGTGGAGCAGTTTCGCATCCCTCCGGAGTCACTGCTGCGTGTCATCGACGGTGTGCGCAGCGATCTAACGCCCCGACATGTGGCCACATTTGCCGAATTAGAGGACTACTGTAGCAAGGTGGCCTCCGCTGTGGGTGTGGCCTGCTTGTGCGTCTGGGGGATGGAAACACAAAGTATCCCGCCCGAAGCCCATGACTGTGGCGTGGCCTTTCAATTGACGAACATCCTCCGCGACCTGGCGGAGGACGTAAAGCTAGGACGCATCTATCTCCCGCAAGAGGATTTCGTCCGCTTTCGTTGTTCGCTGGAAGACTTCGCAGCACGGCGGGTCACGCCGCAATGGTTGGCCCTCTTGGATTTTGAGATCGAACGCGCCCGCAATTATTACCGCCGGGCGGCGCACATCCACGGACTACTGGCGCCCGATGGCCGTCGGATTTTCGGCCTGATGTGGGATGTCTATTGGCAACTGCTCAAGGAAATCGCCCGACGAAAAGAGCAATTACTGGAACGGCGTGTGCGATTATCTCGGTTGCGGAAGTCTCTTCTCTGGTTGCGTTGGATGGTCTTCCCGCCGAAAAAACTCATTGAGCCAACGTCGCCACAGGAAAGTGGTTCTGTGAAAGGCTAACTCCCACCGCTTGAGGATGCAACCATGTCAACTGGGGAAGCTACCGGAGGAAATACAAATCGCGACACGCGGCGGGTGGCGATCGTCGGCGGGGGTTTGGCGGGCCTTTCAGCCGCTTGGTATTTGAGTAAGTCCGGCCTTCCCGTGACCCTCTTCGAAGCAAGCAGCCGGCTTGGTGGGCGCGCCCGATCTTTTGAAGAGCGGCACATCGGGTGCGAAGTGGATACCTGCCAGCACATCGCGCTTGGGTGCTGCACACAATTCTTCGAATTCTGCCGCGAGTTACAAATTCTGCCTTATTTCGAGAGACACCAGACACTTTATTTTGTCGATACCACAGGGCAAATCCACCGCTTTTGTCCCAGCCGTTGGCTCTTTCCCCCCTTGCACCTTTTACCTGCCGTAGCCAAGCTGCGATTCCTCCGTCCTGCAGACCGGTGGCGGCTCCTCCGGGGAATGTCCCGACTTTGGCGGGCCTCTACAAAAGATTTTTGGTCAACCATGGGGGAATGGCTTCGCGCGAATGGCCAGACAGCGGCCCTCGTGGAACACTTTTGGACTCCCATCCTCATCAGTGCCCTCAGCGAAACCCTGGAGTACATCCCGGTGGTCATAGCCCGCAAGGTGCTGGTAGAAGGCCTCCTCTCCACCCGCGATGGCTACCAACTTTGGACACCGACCAGACCCTTAAGTCACATCTTCGATGGAGAAGTTTCAACCCGCCTGGCCACAGCCGGTGTGGCCATCGTCAAGGGCGCCGTGGTGAAAGGTATCCGTCAAAAGGACACATCGTGGACGCTCTGTTTTGCCAGCGGCGAGGAGCAAACCTTTGATGGGATCGTTCTTGCTGTGCCATGGCGGACTGCGATCAGGCTCCTGCCTCCCCAACTTCGTGAGAGCGTCTTTTCGGGATGGGTGGAGCGACTTCATCCACTATCCGATGCCCAGGACGCCTGCGCCATCACGGGAATTCACCTTTGGTTCGATCGCCCGTGTCTCTCGCTCCCGCATGCCATACTCCTGGGGCGCCACAGCCAATGGGTTTTTCGGCCACACTTTGGCCAGAAGGTCCCCGTCCAAG
>Ga0116181_1002993_pt1 | contig 13381 bp, 12 predicted proteins | sample AD_UKC075_MetaG_FD_89752 | JGI IMG/M metagenome (GOLD analysis project Ga0116181, IMG submission 89752) | Active sludge microbial communities of municipal wastewater-treating anaerobic digesters from USA - AD_UKC075_MetaG | ecosystem: Engineered > Bioreactor > Anaerobic > Digestate | place: USA...
CCTCGCGCAGGGGCGTGGATTGAAATCCCTCATGAGAGGAAATAGTATCTGCCAGTCTGGGTCGCCCCTCGCACAGGGGCGTGGATTGAAATACGATTAAATTAACGTCAGTTCTGTCAAGTCCAGGTCGCCCCTCGCACAGGGGCGTGGATTGAAATACCGACTGTAACCACTTGCGGAGGAGGTAACCAGGGTCGCCCCTCGCACAGGGGCGTGGATTGAAATTTCGGCTTTGGCTGCAATAGAAACCGTCAGAAAAGTCGCCCCTCGCTCAGGGGCGTGGATTGAAATATAAGAGCTACAACCATATCAACCTTACCCTCGGGTCGCCCCTCGCACAGGGGCGTGGATTGAAATACATAATCATAGGGATTATAAAAATCCGCATGATGTCGCCCCTCGCGTAGGGGCGTCTTATTCATTGTTTTACGGTGACTTCCCCATCATTTTGATGATAGTATTAATTCTAACATAATATTAAAAAATAAGTAAAATATTGACAAAGTAGGGGCGTTTGTGTCCCGTGCTTTTTCTTTTGTATTTATCTGGATTCTACTACCGGCCGAAGAGAAAAAGTGGAGGTGAAATCACAAAAAATGTCTTAGCAAGCACTGAATTTGGCTAGCCAAATTCGCGTTTTTGGGGGTACCACCCCTAAAACCCCGCAAAGAGAGGAGAATAAAGTTTGAGAAAAGGAACAATATGCTTGTAACAAGGTTTACGGATGATGAGCTGAAAAGTGTAAAACTGCTTCAATAAAAATCTGGTCTTTGCGGAGCAGAAGAAGAGCAATTCTCGACGCTCAAATCAAAGAAGCCCCACCTAATGAACTGCCTGAATTTATCCGTTTGCTCCGTAGGTTAAATGCAAATGTAGGTAATGTAGGACAAATTCTGATGCGAATAAACTCAGACGGGTTTGTGGATGGGCTGGCAATCAAAAAGCTCATTGAAGATAACCGTGCGTTGTAGAAAAAAGTGCTTACAGTTTATACAATTAAATGAGCTGGGAATATGGCTGTAACAAAAATTAATAAAAAATTTGAATAGGAGGCTTTACTTTTAGGCCTCTAACTGAGGTATATAATGAGAGGTTTTTTCTCTCGTTATATACCTCTTTTTATATTACCTTACTCTTTTTTTGAACATATAGTAACAGTACTAAAATTTTTAAATTAGGGGGTTAACTTTTACGCGAAAACTGATTAATAGATTGAAGGGATAATTTTACCCTTATCTCATTTTTGCACCTTGAAAATTGAATAACCCATTCATCAAATGCGTTCCTATTACCAGCGTCGCAAGCGCTAGCTACCTTAGCGGATGCGCCATGACCTTCTGAAAAGAAGCGAGCGAGAAACATCCGGCTTATTAAATATCGGGTTGCTCCCGATACGGCCATAATAGGTAATAGGGATAATGATACTCCTGTCCAGCCACAGTCCGTAAAAAATACTTGGCTTTCTTTTCGGCTGGTAATAATTATAAATACGATTTGAACATAAAATGCGAATGAATAATTCGAACATAAGGAGGAATAATTAGGAATAGATTGGAGTGAAATAATTGGAAATTCATGTGGATGATAAGAAGCGGTTGGTTGAAATCTGGCTTACAAAAGCAGAAAGATCAGATTTTGCTGTGTTGAATTCTTTAAAACCAGTTTATCAGAAGTTCAATGCACAAAAATATAAAGTCGTAGTATTTTTGTCTGGCGACGGTGATTTGTTTGAAAACACAAAAAATTTGCTGATGATTAATCGGTATCGGGATGATGCCAGATGATAAAGGACATTAAAATGAGAGGGTTTAACCCTCCCATTTACATAGATTTGACATTTAATTCGTATCGCAGTGTTATCCACATGAAAATTGATTTATTCAGACAGTATTTCCTCATAGGTAATAAGCTGAACATTTCCCATGTCTTTAGCTTTATCTTTGCAGCCGGAGGTAAATCCGTTTTTGGCAAATAGGTAGTAGTATTTCTTGTCAAATGGAATTAGCCGGCTGCGTTTTAAAAGGGTTTCAAGTACGGAGGAGTCTACATTTTCATTTGTCCATTTGCACTCGCCAAAGATGGCGGAATTTTTGTCTGCAATAGCTAGTATATCAATTTCCGTCTCACTTTTGGTTTCAGGATCTCCGCCCCACCAGCGGCCCAGTTCTGTAAAGGTCACCGTGGCTTTACCCTTGCGGTTTATTCGCCAGAGATATTGTTTGCATATTTCCTCAAAAATGGGCCCCATAAAAGTGGAGAGATTTTCGGTTATATTCCGGTAAGCCAAATCAGTCATGCCGTATTGAATGATGGACATATTTGACGGAACAAACCGATACCAGAATCGGAACATGTTATCGGCAATTGAGTAGATTGTTTTCCTGGGAGAATTTTCGGTGATAGGAGTTTCCTTTTTTATAATGCCGAGGGAAATCAGGTTTTTAAGGTATGCGGAGCAGGCTCCGGTTTCTTCTCCAACTTTGTTAGCAATATCCGATAGCTTGGAATAACCGGAAGCAATTGCGCTTATGATTGCATTGTAAACTGCAGGTTCCCGAACCTCCTGCTTTAAAAGGTTGTTTGGTTCCTCAAATATATATGAATTCGGGTTTAGAAACGTGTTCTTGATGTTTTCTTCAACGGACAGGTTGTCATTCATTTGCAGAATATAATGTGGTGTACCGCCTACAATTCCATAAATCAAAGCCAGATCCTGTTTTGAAAAGTTCCTGAAACATTTGCAGCACTCAAAAAAGTCAAACGGCTGGATCTTAAACTGAGCGGTTCGCCTGCCGTATAGGGGGCTTTTGTAGCCCAAGACCTGTTCTTCCATAAAGGACATACTGGAACCGCAAAGGATCAAAAACAGTTTTGATGTGTCCTTGTATTTGTCAATCAGAACCTGAAGGATGGAAGCAAAGCCTTTGTAGGATTTTGCAACATATGGATACTCATCAATTACAAGGATGATTCGCTTATTTAATGACAGCACGAAAACATATTCCAACGCTTCCTGAAAATTTTGGAATACCGGGGCAGAGGTGAAATTTCCGCTTGTGTAGGTAAACACACATTTGCTGAAATTCTCAAGGTTTTGTTTTGCATTGGTCTCGAGCCCTGTGAAGAAAATTGTATCCTTGCCTTTAACAAATTCGTTAATTAGAGCTGTTTTTCCAACACGGCGCCTGCCATAGATTACCGGAAACTGAAATTGGTTTGTCTGATATAATTGGTTAAGGCTTTGAAGCTCTTTCTCTCTTCCAATGAACATAACAACAACCCCTAACATAAACTTAGTTAAACAAAAAATAGTAAATCAAAATTTACTAAATCACGATTTACTAAATTATAAATACGTTGATATGAAATGTCAAGCAATTCTTGATATTTCATCTTTTTTATATTACAATGTTGTTAGTAACTATGAGGTAGTAGGTGATAACATGGAAAGATATAATATTGCTGGATACTGCCGTATATCTGTCGATGAGGAAATGGACAGGGAAAATACAAGCATTGAAAACCAGAAAGCTATAATTGAGGATTTTGTGCAGCACAAATTTCCAGATAGCACTCTGGTATTTTATGAGGATAGAGACCGTTCCGGTTATACATTTGAGCAACGTGAGGGATATCAGCAGATGAGAAAAAAGCTGATGTCTCATGAATTTGATATACTTATAGTAAAGGATTTCAGCCGTTTTTCACGTCGAAATAGCAAGGGATTAGTTGAGCTTGAGGATTTGCGTGACGCAGGTATTCGTATTATTGCGATTGGCGACGGAATAGACTACCCCACATATGATGATTGGACAGCAATTCAATTTCGTTTCTTGATAAATGAAATGCCCGTTACCGATACTTCAAAAAAAGTTAAGACTGTAATAAATAAACGACAAAGTGAAGGGAAGTGGATTTGTTCTGTTCCATATGGGTATGTATTGACAAATACAAAGAAAATGACCTTTGAGGTGGACGAGTCTGCCGCTGAAGTGGTTAGAACTATATTTAAGTTGTACAACCAGGGTTATGGCTATAAAAAGATTGCAAACTATCTTACTGACCGGCATATTCCTACCCCTAGAATGTATGAAAAGATGCGTAAGGAAGCGATGGGGGAGGAGTATAAGGCTAAAGCTAAGGACCAGTGGAGTATTGTAACAATATCAGAAATCCTTAGAAACGATTTTTATATTGGAACTCTTCGGCAAGGAAAGTATTATCGCAAGAAAATTAACGGCAGTGATGTCAAAGCAGATGAAAGCGATCATATTGTGTTTGAAGACCATCACGAACCGATTATTGATTACCGGACATTTGCCATAACACAGGAGTTGTTGAAAAAGCGCACCAATTCGCATTATCGCGGTGTAAAAAAATATGATAATGTTTATTCGGGATTTCTGTTCTGTGGAGATTGTGGCAGTCCGATGTTTCCTATGAGCAGAAAGGATCTGGCCCCTGCATACAGATGTGGAACATATCATACAAGAGGGGTAAAGGGTTGCACATCACATCATACAAGAGTGGATGTTCTGGATAATTTGATGAAATCATATATCAGGAAAGTCAAAGATAATTCGGTATCAATGATACAGATTCTTAATGAGTCCTTGCGCAACGAACAGCAGGCGGTAAAAGAAAATACTAATACCCTTGATATGCTGAAAAGTCAGATTGAAGATTGCAAGGCTGAGATAAAAATGCTGGCAAGGCAAAAAGCAAGGGATATTATGAAAAATCCCGAGAAGGAGGACATCCTTTCGGAGACCTACGATGAAATGATTAATGAACTTGCCAACAGAATCGAGGGACTGCAAAATCAGTATGAACTTACTGCAAACCGCCGCAACACAATTATCAAGGTAAATCGTATTGCCAAAACTGCACTTGATATTTTCGATGATATTCTAAACAAAGACAAGCTTGAAAAAACTGACCTGGAGTTTATCTTAGAAAAGATAACGGTTTATGAGGATCGTGTAGAAATAGTTCTTAAAAGCGATATAGATACTATTTTATCCCTTAATTCCATGGAAAACATTGATGGTTTGCAGCTTGAATCAGATAAAAGGGAAGGCATTATTGTTCAAAAAAGCAGAAATCATCTGGACAAGATACTCAGTGTCAATGTTATCAGTGAGGGTGACCCTCTTGAAATCTATACAGATTCCGACGGAGAAGTTATCTTTAAGAAGTACTCCCCGATGGGCGAACTTTCGGCATTCACAACCCAGTACGCAGAAGTATTATACAGGGCCACCAATATGCCTGTCATTATTACAGACCGCGACCATGTAATCTCCTGCGTGGGTCTGCCGAAAAAGGATACCCTTGACAAGAGAGTAAGCCCTGCACTTGAGTCTATTATGGAAAATCGTTCTAGCTATATCGCAACATCAGACTCTCAGCCCTTTATTGCAATAGAAGGCTTAGACCGCAATGCTGCAATCGTCTACCCAATTATCGGAGGCGGCGATGTTTCCGGCAGCGTTGTGCTCCTCTTCAATGAAAGCGGTACACCGCCCTCACAGACCGACATTAAGTTGGCTCAGGTTGCGGCATCGTTCTTAGGTAAACAAACAGAAGAATAACTGTATGATTCTTACGGGCTGCAGTCTGGCGCTGCAGCCTTTTTATGCGCTTACGAGGACTTTATTTGGGACATAGATGTCTACGCCCGCAAGCTCTTCTATGTAGTCATGAATTATGTCAAGAAGATGTTCCCTGGCTATATCCATGTGACCTACTCTTTTGATGAGGTTTTGGACATCTTCTTTAACCAGAGAAATGTCGGGGTAAACGAACTCAAAGCCCCATTGGTCAACTATTTTTACTCCGTTAGTTCTGAAAGATTGCGAATCTTCCGTACAAATCTCAGTTTCAACGATCTCCCATTTGAATTTTTCCATAGTTTGCCCCTTTTTTTGTTGCAAATTTTATGGAATTTGCTAAATGTTTCCTGTTTTTTGTTATTATAAGTTTAAACCTCGGAACTGTCAACACGCTTTGTGAATAAAATTCACAAAATTTCTGATAAAAACTGATAAATTTCACAAAAATTCTTCTCATAGTTTTAGTAAACTTAAAAATTCGTACGCATAAGTGTAGAGAAAACCCATAAAACCGAGGCCGATGCGTTTAATTTTCCAATTCAGCAAAAAGGCAAAAGGGTACAAAAAAGCACAGTACAACGAATGTACTGTGCTTTGATTTGCTTTAATTATTTAATTATCGGCGCAAAGAGAGTGAGGATGAACTTGCGGATTATAGCAAGAAGGTTGCCGAAATCGAAGAAGCCTTTTACGCCGCCCTCCTTGGGAGCGTTATCATGCTCAAGAATGAAGGGCTGTGAATAAAGGATTCCGCCGTCGCCGAAAATCTCAGCTCTTACATAGCAGCCAACCTGATCGGCGTAATCGTCAAGGTCGATTTCGTTGCCGACTGCGATAACCTTGCCGTCTGCTATCCAGTGGATTGTCTCTGCGTTTACAGCTTCAATCCTGATTGTATCCTCTGCCTCGTCAACAAAGATGCCGGTAACTACAGGTTCCGGAGCCTCGGGATTTGCCTCCCACTCTTTGCCCAGGTCTCTGCCGACCTCAGCGCTGAGGATTGCCAGCTCCTTGGAGTTCTTAATATGTCTGCTGCCTGCAAAGAATGTGCCTGTGAGAAGAGCGGTCTTAATGTTCTCAACAGTGTTTTCGGGCATTACCGCGATTACCCAGCCGGTGTCGATTGCGCTAAGGGAATGGGCATCGCTTGAGCCGATGGCAAAAACATTCCTGCCGGTGGGAACAACCTTCTGAAGGAGGATATCCCACAGCTTGCGGTCGTTCTTTGTTCTGCCGTCATTCTTGCTGTTAACATCAATGCCTATGCAGGTATGATATTTGATAAGAAGGTTTGCGAATTTGTCTATCTTGTAAGCATAGCTTGAATCGTAAGCCTTATCAGGATTATTCTCTTTCTTAGCTCCGGTGTACTCGCCGGGATGGTTTATTACGGATACGCCGCCAAGCTTGTTGACCTCTTTGATGGGGGTCTCATAGTCGCTTGTTCCGCCGAGAATGGCGTTGCCGTAGTCAACAAACCAGCTATTGACATGGGCATTGTTGAGGGATGTGGGGTTCTGCTCAATGCCGTAAGGTATGCGGATCATGGGTCTGCCGTTTCTGCCGACGCCTGTGGTGATTTCCTCGTACCTTTCGGGTGTAAGACCATAGGGCTTTTCGCTGCTTTTGCGCTTAAGCTCAAGAACGGTCTCAAGAAGATCTACTCTGTTGACCTCGCCAATCCAGCCGTAGTCGACTGTGCCGTGGTCTGTCATAGCAAGAGCGTCGTAGCCGAGCTCATAGTGTCTTTCAACCATATCCTTGAAGTTGTCTCTGCCGTCGGATACCCAGGAATGGTTATGTAAGCTGAGTCTGAAGTTGTCCCAGGATTCCCAGTCAACCGTTTCATAGGGGTTGGTTATCTTGAACTCGACATCAGCGCTTGATGCCGTACCCACAAATGAAAAAGCGGTGACGAGAAGGGTGAGGCAGAGCATAAGAGCCATGCTCTTTTTGAAAACATTCTTCTGCATTTGTTTCACCTTTCCATAAAAGTATTAAAACGCACTGAGACTGCGCTGCAAGCTGTTAAATATGTATAAAGCGCAATCACCAATTCTTCAAATTTAGTATATAATTCTTACAAGTTTTTGTCAACATTGAAAAATGTCAAGAAAAAAGACCCGTCAGCTTTTAAAGCTGCATAAAGGCAAGAAAAAAGAGGGCTTTTCGCCCTCTTTTTTTTCTATTTCCTTATTTTGACTTGGGCTTTGCAAAAAACGAAACGACGAGACCGCAGATAACGGCTGCCATTATGCCGACGGAGCCTGCGGTCAAGGGTCCCGACAAGGCGCCTATAAGGCCTTTTTCGTTGACGGCTTTTCTTGTTCCCTCGGCAAGGAGATTGCCAAAGCCCGTCAGCGGCACTGTGGCACCCGCCCCCGCCCATTCCTTTAAGGGCTCGTAAAGTCCGATCGCGCCGAGGATTACGCCTGTAATAACATAGCCGACAAGCACTCTGCCCGGCGTCAGCTTTGTTTTGTCAATTATGAGCTGTCCAATGACGCACAGCAGACCGCCTACAATAAAAGCCTTTAAGAACATCATTTGTCCTATTCACTCTTTCTGCTGTAATATAAAAAATACCCTTGATGATGTCAAAGGTATTTTTTGCAGAATTTATTAATTTATTCAATTCCGAGCGGCCGCTAATACCAGTATTTTCGGTCAAGACTCCTGTACTGAACACCCTCCATAATATGCTTTTTCTCAATGGTTTCTTTACCGTCAAGGTCGGCGATGGTTCTGGCGACCTTGAGAATTCTCTCATACGCTCTTGCGGAGAGGTCAAGTCTGTCAAATGCCGATTTCAAAAACTCTGCGGCGTCGCTTGAAAGAACGCAGAATTTTCTTACCGCTGCGCTGTCCATGCGGGCGTTTGATGTGATTTTTGTGCCCTTAAATCTCTCCCTTTGAAGTTTTCTTGCCTTTTCAACCCTCTCTTTAATTGCCGCTGAGCTTTCTTCGTTTCCCTCTCTTGACAAATCGCTGAAATCCACCGGCGGGACTTCTATATGTATGTCCACCCTGTCAAGCAGGGGGCCCGAAATCTTGGAAAGATATTTCTGCACCGCTCCTTTGGGGCAGGTGCATTTTCTTTTGGGATGCCCCAAAAAACCGCAGGGGCAGGGGTTCATGGCGCAGACAAGCATGACTGAGCAGGGGTATGAGAGGGTGTAGGAGGCTCTCGATATTGTGATTACGCCGTCCTCCAAAGGCTGTCTTAGGGATTCTATCGCCGCCTTTGAAAACTCGGGAAGCTCGTCCAGGAAAAGAACTCCGTTATGGGCAAGGCTCAGCTCGCCGGGCTTCGGAACTGAGCCGCCTCCCGACATTCCCGCCGCCGATACCGTATGATGGGGCGAGCGGAAGGGTCTCGTTCTGATTAAGGTATCCTTGCCTTTTAAAAGACCCGCTATGGAGTAAACCTTTGTGGATTCCAGCGCCTCCTCAAAGCTCATGTCGGGCAGGATGGAGGGCAGCCTTTTGGCAAGCATGCTTTTGCCCGAACCGGGAGGTCCTATCATGAGTATGTTATGGGAGCCGGCGGCGGCTACCTCAAGGGCTCTTTTTGCCTTGTACTGACCCTTGACCTGAGAAAAGTCGGGCAAAGCGGATAAATCCTGCGCCTGCCTAAACTCCACAGGCTCCAAGGGTTTTAATGCGGTTATGCCGTTTATGTGGTCTACTATTTCCTCCACGCTCTCTGCGGGGTAGATGGAAATGCCCGTTATCGCGGCGACCTCTCCCTCGTTTTCTTTAGGGAGGAAAACCTCTTTAATTCCCGCAGCCTTTGCCGCGAGAACCATGGGGAGAGCTCCGCTGATATGCCTGAGACTGCCGCCCAAAGACAGCTCGCCAATGAACGCCGTATCGGACAAATCGCCGCTTATCTGCTCCGTTGCCTTTAGGAGAGCCATAAAAATGGGCAAATCATATAAAGGGCCTGCCTTTTTCACATCGGCGGGGGCAAGGTTTACGGTCACATGGGAAACGGGAAACTCATAGCCGCAGTTGTTCACCGCCGCCCTGACCCTTTCTTTTGATTCGCTGACCGCCGCATCGGGCAGACCTACAATGTCAAAACGCAGTGGGCCAGATGAAATGTCCGCCTCCACATCAACCATAAAGGCGTCAAGACCCATCAGCCCCATGCTGTTAATATGTGAGAACATGACCTTCCTCCACTGAATTTATAAAATAATATTAGTTTATCGGAGGAAAAAATTCAAGCGTCATTCCAATAAAAAAAGGTATGCCAAGCAGCATACCCGTTATATTTCAAATTTTATTGTTTTCGTATTTCATCAATCTGTTCAAAATTGCTTGCCGGAGTAATAAGCATCATGCTAAGGTCCATTCCCCCGGCATAAGTAGTAGAGATTCCCGGCTTTATGCTTCTAGTAGCCTTTATATTTATATCAGAAAGAACAACCGACATTATATATGCCGTCCCCTGCACCTCGTTTTTTAATGGCCATTTGCGGTTGAACAAAAAGAAAACAACAAAATCTTGAGAATCAAGCGAATGTAGTTTTTTCGCTATGGTTTCCGCCCTTTCCTCAACGGGGGCGTTGGTCAGACGCTCATAACCGCCTCGGAAAACTATGTATTTCTCGGGATGGTTTTTGCCGTCGCCGTTTCTTTTAAAAATTCTTGTGCCGTGGGAACTCCTGCACACAATCAGTGTTTCGGACATTCGCTTTAAAAGTGCCTTTTCAATATCATGCGCAGTCTTAAATTTCCCGCTTTCATAATCGAGGGCTACGGATGCTAAAGGAACTCCGTAGCCTACAGAAAAGGTTTTGGAGTCTATTACATTGACATTAATTCCGGCAGAAACCTTTCGTCTTGAAAAGAGCTTTGCGGCTTTTACCGCCTCTCCGTACATGCCGAAAAGGTTTTTGTCGGGCGTTACAATGAAGATGTCGCTGCACCCGTCTTCCTGCGCCTCAATTATGGCATCCAAATAAACCTGAAACGGAACAATGGGTTTTACATCAAGCGTACCGTTCTCTGCGGTAAATTTGTCAAGGGTAATATTGATGCTCTCATAATATGGCGCCCCGTCGATAATCATATAAACAGGAAGCAATTTTATGCACGCAACTTCTTTTTTAATTGACGGAAGATCGCAGCCGGTATCCGCTATAAATCTGACAAGCATTCTTCAACCTTCTTTAAGTTGACAAAAGTATAAATAATAAAGCATTTTGCGCCATTGAAATAACAACACAAAATGTTAGAAACAGAAAACATATTAATGCCAGACAATTAGTAGAAGCTGCACAAAAAATGTAGAATATTGGTTTAATTATAACATAAAAGGCTTTCAGTCAATTGTATACAAATGTGGTTTTTTTACACATTTGCAAACTTTCCGTAGAGGGAAAGGTCCGGAAATCCCCATTGTCTGAGCACTTCATAAGCTCCGATTGCGACGGAATTTGACAAGTTAAGACTTCTGGCGTCGTTAATCATAGGGATTCTGACTGTTCTTTCAAGATGACTTTTCAAAAACTCCTCGGGCAGACCCGCGGTTTCTTTTCCGAAAAGCAGATACACCTCATCGGGATACTGAACTTCGGTATACACAAGGGGCGCCTTGGTGGAAAAACAGTAAAAGGGCTTGCCTTCTATTGTTTTCATAAAGTCCTCAAGTGAGGCGTGATAGTGGATGTCAAGCATGTGCCAGTAATCAAGACCTGCCCTTTTCAGCTTCTTGTCGTCAATCTTAAAGCCCATAGGCTCCACAAGATGAAGGGACGCGCCCGTTACCGCGCAGGTTCTTGCCACATTGCCCGTGTTCTGCGGAATTTCGGGTTCTACCAGTACAAGGTTTAGGGAATACATAAGCTTTCCGTTTTCCTGCCTTCCAAAAAGAGAATATGAACGGAAATGATACTCCTTCGGCTGCTCTTAAATTGCCTATTAATCATTCTTCACATTCTCTTTATATCATAATTTATCAAAATGATGATAAAATGACGCAAAAAAATTAAAAATAGCTGCTTGCCAGAGGGAGGGTAACGCTGAAAACATTTCCGGTGCTGTCGCTGTCCGCCCAGATTCTGCCCTTGTGGCTCTGGATAATCTCCTGGGCGATGGAAAGACCGAGACCGAAACCGCCGTGGTTTTCTCTTGCCTTGTCCACTCTGTAGAAGCGGATGAAAATGTTTTCCAGCTCATTCTTAGGTATCGGCTCGCCTTCGTTTCTTACTACCAGCTTTGCCTCTTTTCTGTAATGAATGCTGAACTGGGAGGTAAGGCTCACAGTAATGCTTGCGCCCTCCTTTGAGTATTTGAGCGCGTTGTCAAGGAGGATGTCAATAACCTGCCTTAATTTGTCGGCGTCGCCGTTTACGATAATGCCTTCCTCCACATTGTAGAAAAGCTGCTTTTTATCGTCGAAGGCGGCGGATTCATACAAAAGCACGCTGTCAAGGATAATGTCGCTGAGGTTTACTTTTGAAAGAATAAGGGCGTTCTCGGCGTAATCGGATTTCGCGAGGCTCAGCATATTTTCAATGAGCTTTTTCATTCTGATGCCTTCCGCAAGGATGTTGTCCACCCTTTCAGCCGCCTTGCTGTCGGGCTGCAGACCGCTGTTATGAAGCATCTCCGCGTTTGACAGTATTACCGTCAAGGGAGTTTTAAGCTCATGGGAGGCGTCCGCCACGAATCTTTTTTGGCGCATCCACGCGTTTTCAACGGGTCTTACCGCCCAGCCCGCAAGGAAAACGCTGAGAATGAAGAACGCGAGAAGCGACATGGTGCAAATAAGTATACATACAAGAGCGAGGCTCCTTATTATGCTTCTCTCCATGGATGTGTCGGCAAAGGCTATTCTGAGTGTATTGCTTGTCTGGTGCTTTAAGAATCTGAGGTCGTACTGTCTTAGTTCCCCGCTGTCGCTTTGGCTTTTAGCCGCCTGCTTTACAATATCGGAGAGCAAGTTATCATCCAAAAGCAAAAATTGGTTTGTGGCAACATAATAGGAGCCGTCGGCATATAGCTCCACCACAATTACATTCATTCTTGACCTTGCGTCAACGGCATTGCCGTAATAGTCCTGCACAACGCCTGTTTGCAGAATTTGCCTTAGTTTATTTATGTTCTCTTCCTGTATGCTGCTGCTTGTCGCCACGATAACGGTCATAAAAATCGTGATGAGCAATAGGCTTACCATGCTCATCATAATAAAGATGAATTTTCTGCGCAGCGTTTTAATCATTGTCTGCCTCCAAGCGATAGCCGATCATGCGGGACGATGTTATCTTTACCTTTGATTTTATATGGCTCAGCTTTCTTCTTAAAAAGGACATATAGACCTCTACCACATTGCCCTCCGCTTCGGAGTCGTAGCCCCATACCTTTAGCTGGAGGGTTTCTTTAGGGACAAACTTATTGCCGTTTTCCATAAGTATGCGAAGAAGTTCCAGCTCCTTTGCCCTGAGCCTTACTCTCCTGCCCTCGCAGCTGAGCTCGGCGGAGTTGATGTTAAGAGTCAAATCCGCGAACTTTAGCTCGTCCGGCTGGATTTCTCCCCTGCGCCTGAGGATTGCTCTGAGGCAGGCAAGGAATTCCGCCGCCTCAAAGGGCTTTGTAAGGTAGTAGTCGGCGCCCAAATCAAGACCCTTGACCTTGTTTTCAAGCTCCGACCTTGCGGTGAGCATCAAAACGGGGGTCTGGAGTCCCGCTTCTCTCATCCCTTTTATGACGCCGAAACCGTCAAGCTTCGGGAGCATTACATCAAGGATAACAGC
>Ga0116181_1002995_pt1 | contig 13369 bp, 10 predicted proteins | sample AD_UKC075_MetaG_FD_89752 | JGI IMG/M metagenome (GOLD analysis project Ga0116181, IMG submission 89752) | Active sludge microbial communities of municipal wastewater-treating anaerobic digesters from USA - AD_UKC075_MetaG | ecosystem: Engineered > Bioreactor > Anaerobic > Digestate | place: USA...
GCGGGCGCCGATCACGACGACCCAGGACGCGAGCATCGCCCAGGCCGCGCGCACGATGAAGGAGCACGGCGCCTCCTCCCTGCTCGTCATGGACGGTGAGCAGCTGGCCGGCATCGTCACCGACCGCGACCTGCGCAACCGGGTGCTCGCCGTCGGCGTCTCCCCGGAGCGACCGGTGCGCGAGGTCATGACCGCCGGACCCGTCGTGGGCGACGCCGACGCCCTCGCCTTCGAGGTCCTCCTCGAGATGGTGGGTCGCAACATCCACCACCTGCCGATCCTCGAGCACGACCTGCCGATCGGCGTCGTGACGACCACCGACCTCATGCGGATGGTCCAGGCCAGCCCGGTCTACGTCGTCGGCGACATCCAGAAGCAGTCCGACGTCGAGGGCGTCGCCACCGTGAGTGCCCGCCTGCCCGCCGTCGTCGAGGCCCTCGTCGGGCAGGACGCCAGCGCCGACGACATCGGCCGGGTCGTCACCGCGATCGGTGACGCGGTCGAGCGGCGACTCATCACGCTCGCCGAGGCCGAGCTGGGCGGGCCGCCGGTGCCCTACACCTGGGTGGCCCTGGGCTCCCGGGCGCGCCTCGAGCAGGCTCTCGCCGCGGACCAGGACAACGCGATCATCATCAGCGACGAGGCGACCGACGCCGACCTCGCCTGGTTCGAGGAGCTCGCGCGGCGGGTGAGTGCCGGGCTCGTCGAGTGCGGCTATCCGACCTGCCCCGGGGACGTCATGGCGACCAACCCGCGCTGGCGGCTGCGCCTGCAGGACTGGCGGCAGGAGTTCGCGACCTGGCTCACCCAGCCCGTGCCCGACGCGATACTCCAGGCGAGCATCTTCTTCGACATGCGACCGGTGCATGGGGACTCCGGGCTCTTCCCCGAATTGCACCACGGCATCCTGGCCCGGGCCCCCCAGTCGCGCCTGTTCCTCGCACACCTGGCCAAGGCCGCCACCCTCAACGAACCTCCCCTGGGCTTCTTCCGCGGCTTCGTGCTGGCCAAGGAGGGGGAGCACGCCGACACCCTCGACATCAAGCGCGGTGGCATCGGCGCCGTCGTCGAGCTCGCGCGCGTCCACGCCCTCGCCCTCGGGTCGCCGGCGGTCAACACCGTGGCCCGGCTGCAGGCCGCCATCGCCGGCGGGATCATGAGCGAGGAGAAGGGGGCCGACCTCACCGACGCCCTCGAGTTCATCTCCTACGTCCGGCTGCGGCACCAGGCGGCCCAGGTGAGGGAGGGGCGCCCGGTCGACAACCACGTCAACCCCGACCAGCTCAGTTCCTTCGACAAGCGCCACTTGCGTGAGGCCTTCGCCATCGTTCGCTCGGCGCAGTCGGCGATGGCCTCGCGCTACCCGACGACCTTCATGTGAGGCCGATCTGATGGCGTGGTTCCGTCGCACCCCCGAGCAGGCCCGCCAGCGGGCGGCTCAGGTATGCCGTGAGGGCCCGCTCGCGGCGTACCTCTCGGTGCCGTTTGCCGACCCGGCAACCGACGTGGACGACCTCGAACTGCTCGCCCTGGACGTCGAGACGACCGGGCTGCAGCCGGGCAGGGACCACGTCGTCGCGGTGGGCTTCGTGCCCGTCGTGCGTGGTCGGATCGAACTTGCCGGGGCCCGCTCGATCCTCGTCGCGGCACCCGTCGACGTGGGGCAAAGCGCGACCGTGCATCGGCTGACCGATGACGTGGTGGCCGGTGGGGTGCCGCTGGCGGAAGCGCTTGCCGAGGTGCTGGCGGCACTGCGCGGGCGGGTGTTGCTCGCGCACTTCGCCCGGATCGAGGTGGGCTTCATCGAGCGTGCCTGCGCGCAGTTGTTGGGTGCGCCCTTCCCGGCGCAGGTGGTCGACACCCTGGACCTGCAGCGCCGACTGACGGCGGGCGCCTTCGGCCAGGAGCCGGCGCCGGGGTCACTGCGGCTGTGGACCGCGCGCGAGCGCTATCGGCTGCCGATCTATCGGGCGCACGAGCCGCTCATCGACGCATTGTCGTGTGCGGAGCTCTATCTGGCCCAGGTCGCCGAAATGCGGGGCGAGGGGGACCTGACCCTCAAGCAGGTGCTGGCCTGAACCGCAACGTCCGGCACGCGGCCGCTATATCAACCACGATGCCGGACGCAAGAGAGCGGTGGCCCTCAGAACATGCGGTAGGGGCCGGCCTGCGCCATGATCTGCAGTTCGTTGGTCTCGCGCTCGAAGTCGCGGTCCTGGACTCGCGTCCACGAGCGGCCGATGTGGCGGGCGGTGCGGAGCCGGTCGGCAAGTTGCTGGGCGGCTTCGATCTGGAAGATGCGGTGCGTCGTCATGTCTCAATTGTGAGACCTTCAACTATTTAGGACAAGGCGAGAATACTTCATGGTAATAAAGCAACGCTTATGTGTTGGGTAGGCTCGAACCATGCTCGATCCACATCGCCTCGGGGTCTTCCAGTCCGTCATGGTCACCGGCTCCGTCCAAGAGGCCGCCGACAACCTGAGGATGACGCCCTCGGCCGTCAGTCAGCACATCGCCGCGCTGCAGCGACAGACCGGACTCGACCTCTTCGACCGGGTTGGCCGAGGCATCGTGCCGACGGCTGCGGCCGAGGCACTCATCGCCCAGGCCGAGACGGTGCTGCAACAGTGGCATCGACTCGATGACTATGTCGCGGACCTGCGCGACGGTCGTACCGGCCGGCTGGTGCTGGGCTACTTCCCGTCGGCTGGCTCGACGCTGCTGCCGAGCATCGTGCGCCAGATCACGGCCGAGTTCCCGGACCTCGTCGTCGAACTCGTCCTCACCGAGGTGGGCGCTCGCTCGACGATCCCGGACATCGATGTCGCGATGGACCACACCGAGAACACACGGCGTCCCGGGTATCGCAAGGTGCCGCTGACCGAGGACCCCTACATTCTCGCCGTCCACCACGAGCATCCGCTGGCACGTCGACGCGCGGTGACCCTCACCGACCTCAAGGGTGAGGGTTGGGTGAGCAACGACAGTTTCGCGAATCCCGGCCACCGGATCGTGCTCGCGGCGTGCGCGGCCAAGGGATTCACCCCGCGTTTCACCGTCCAGGCGCAGGACCACCACAGCGCCCTCGGGTTCGTCGCGGCCGGTGTCGGGATCACCGTGCTTCCACGACTCGCGGCGCGCATCATCCCGGACGGGGTGGTCCGCGTGCGGATCCCCGACCCCCCGGTGCGCCAACTCGTGGCGATGGTCCGGGAGGGCGGTGTCCGCAACGCGGTCGCCGATCGAGTCCTCGACCTGCTCGTCCGGCTCAGCCGGCACCCATCACGCCGGCAACGGGTCCAGCGGTCGTGACTGTGCGTCGTTCATGGCACTGAGCGAGGTGCCCTCGACGTCGAGGTCGGGCGTGAGCCGGTCCAACCAGCCCGGCATGTACCAGGCGCGCTCGCCGAGGAGGTGCATCACGGCCGGGGTGAGCGTCATCCGCACGAGCACCGCGTCGGTGAGGACGCCGACGGCCAACCCGAAGCCCATCGGTCGGATCATCGTCAGATGGGAGAAGACGAAGCCTCCGAAGACCGCGAACATGATCACCGCAGCCGCCGTGACGACCTTGGCGCCGTGGGTGAAGCCGCTGCGCACCGCCGTCCGGGCGTCCTCGCCGTGGCTCCACGCCTCGCGCATCCCGCTGACGAGGAACATCTGATAGTCCATCGCCAGGCCGAAGAGGACACCGATGAGCATGATGGGCATGAAGGACAGGATCGGTCCGGGGTCGTGGACCCCGAAGATCGAGCCCAGCCAGCCCCACTGGTAGACCATGACGGTCGCGCCGAAGGCAGTGGCGACCGAGAGCAGGAAGCCAGCGGTGGCCACGAGCGGCACGACGACCGACCGGAAGACGGCCGTGAGGATGAGCAGGGAGAGACCGACGACGACCAGCAGGTAGGTCGGCAGGGCGGCGGCCAGCCGCTCGGAGATCTCGATGTTGGCAACCGTCTGGCCGGTGAGCCCGATCGTCGTCCCCGTGCTGGCCCCGATGGACGACGCACTGTCGAGCAGCGCGTGGACCGTGGTCACGGTCTGCGCTTCCGCCGGACCGGTCGATGGCACGACCTGGAAGGCGAGAGTGCGGTGGTCCGCACTCGTGCCGAAGGGCACGACGTGCTCGACCCCGTCGACCGCGGCCAGTGAGGTCGCCAGGTGCGCCTGCGTGGCGCTCACCTGCTCCTGCGTCGGCGTGCCGGGCAGGTCGGCGACCACGATGACCGGGCCGTTCATGCCGGGCCCGAAGGCCTGCGCGGTCGCGGCATACGCCCGGTAGGCCGTCGAGTCGGCCGGCTCGTTGCCTCCGCCGGGGAGTCCGAGACGGAGGTCGAGCGCCGGGAAGGCGATGATGCCGACGAGGGCGACCACACCGAGGACGGTCAGCCAGGGTCGGCGGGTGATGAGCCGGACATACCAACCGCCGTGCTCCTCCTCGTGCTGGTCCTCGGTGACGACGCGGGTCGAGACCTCGCCCGGGGTGGTGAATCCGGCCGCTCGCCATCCACGACGCGAGACGACCCGCGTGCCCATGATGCGAAGGAGGGCAGGGGAGAAGGTGAGCGCCACGAGCACCGCCACGGCGACGGTCCCGGCGGCGACCAGACCCATCTGGGCCAGGAGCGGGATGCCGGAGAGGACCAGGGCGACGAGGGCGATGACGACGGTGGTCCCCGCGAAGAGCACCGCGCTGCCCGAGGTGCCGACCGCGCGGGCGATCGACTCCTTGAGGTCCATGCCCTGCAGCAGTTGGCTGCGGTGGCGGTTGACGATGAAGAGGGCGTAGTCGATGCCGACGGCCAGGCCGAGCATGAGGGCCAGGGCCGGGGTCATCGAGTTCATCTCGTAGAAGGCGGTGAGCGCCATGGCCGCGGCCAGGCCGACCCCGACGCCGATCATGGCGACCGCGAGCGGGAGGCCGGCGGCGATCAGGGTGCCGAGCATGGCCACGAGCACGATGCCGGCCAGGACGAGACCGACGATCTCGCCGACACCGACGAGGCTGTTGTCCTGGGTGATCTCCACGCTGTAGTCGATGTCCATACCGGAGGCCGCCAAGGTGTTCCCGATCTCCTGCACCCGCTCGCGCACCGCTGGATCGACCGAGTTGGTGTTGCGGTCGAACTGGATCTGGACAATGGCCGTGCTGCCGTCGGACGAGACCATGCGCAGGCCGTTGATGGCTGCAACCGTGTCCTCGCCCTGCTGGTAGGCGGTCCGTCCCTCGAGGTACTGGTCGTAACCGGCCTGCCACTGGGCCTCGCCGGCGGCGAGTTGCTCCTGGCCGGTGGCGAGTTGCTGCTCGAGGGAGGGGATGCCGGGGTCGGCCGGGTCCTTCGCCCCGCTGTGGGCGAGGAGTCCCTGGCCCTGGAGCAACTGGAACTTGGCCGTGTCGAGCTCAGTGCGGCCGGCGGTCAACTGCGCGTCGGCCGAGTCGAGCTGGGTTGCCGCGTCGGCCAGTTTGGACTTGTTGGCGTCGAGTTGTGCCTGTGCCGCAAAGGGATCCACGACTCGGTTGACTTGGTCGAGGTCGGTCCACTCATCGAAGGTCTGGGTCAGGGCGGCCTTCTGGGTGTCGGTGAAGGCTCCGTCGCGCGAGTGCACGACGACCGTGCCGAAGCCGCCGGCGACCTCGGGAATCTGGGTGGCTGCGTGGTCGAGCACGTTCTGGAAGGTGCTTCCGGGGATGGTCACCTCGGGTGTCGGGGAGGTTCCGAAGGTCGCGGCGCCGCCACCGAGGGCGGCGAGCACGATCAGCCAGGCAGCGATGACGGTCTTGACGTGGTCGGCGCACCAGCGGCCGACGCGGTAGAGGAAGGTAGCCATGGAAAGTCGTTCTCCTGAAATGGAATCAGAGCGATCAGCGGGCGGGTGGAGTGTCGAAGCCCGTGCGCAACCTCGCCATCGAGGTCGTGAGCAGGTCGTGGTATGCCGCGAGGGCGTCGGGCGTCGTGGCCCCGCCGTGGCGTCGTTGCCAGATGTGAACCGTGGCCTCGGCGGTGGCGACAACCGAGGCGGCGAGTGTCGCGGCATACACCTCGTCGACGTCCGGGCCGAGACGGTCCATGAGCCACCCAGTGAGCCATTCGACGAAGGCGTCGATGTGATCGTGGGCCAGGTGGCGGGCCACCGGTGAGTTCTCCTTGGTCGCGGCGAGGAGTGCGAGGCGCTCGATGACCGGGGAACCAGCCTCCCCGGCGAGGAGTGCCTCCATGGTGTCCCAGAGGCATTCGTCGGCAGGGCGCAGGCTCAGGGTCTCGGTCAGTTCGGCGAGCAGCAACTCGACCGAGTGGGCACAGGCTGCGTCGATCGAGGGGAAGTAGTTGAAGAAGGTCCGCCGGGAGACGCCGGCCATCGTCGCAACGGCTTCGGCGGTCAGGTGGTCGGGTCCCTGAGTGCGGACGATCTCGTAGGTGGCTTCGGCGAGGCGGGCTCGCGTTGCGTCCTTCTTGGCCTCACGGAGACTGAGATGCATGAAGTGCACAGTAGTGCATATTTGCACGGATGTGCAAATGATGACTGTGCACTCAGACCCACATAATCATGAGTTATGCAAAGAATGAACTTCGCATGCTGGGGTTATGGACAAGGCGGGCGGCCGGCTGGCACTCTTGATCGGCATGGAGCCAGAGCACCCTCTCGTCGCGCACATCCGTGAGTCCGTCATCGGCGAGGACCATGTCATGGCCACCCCCTATGGACCCCGTCGGGTGACCTATGCGGATTACACCGCGAGCGGGCGGGCCCTGGGGTTCGTCGAGGACTTCATTCGCGACCGGGTGCTGCCGAGCTATGCGAACACGCACACCGAGTCCAGCGGCACCGGCCTGCAGACGACCCGGCTGCGCGAGGACGCCCGCGAGATCATCCGACAGGCGGTCCACGGCGACGACGACTCGGTCGTCATCTTCGCCGGGTCGGGGTGCACCGGGGCCATCGCGAAACTCATCGGGGTCATGGGCCTGCGCATCCCCTCCGGACTCGAGGACCAGTGGCACCTGACCGGCGCCATTGCGCCGGACCAGCGCCCGGTGGTCTTCATCGGCCCCTACGAGCACCACAGCAACGAGGTCTCCTGGCGGGAGACGATCGCCGACGTCGTGACGATCCGCGAGGACGTCGACGGTGGTGTCTGTCTGGAGGATCTCGAGGCCAAGCTCCTCGCGCACGCCGACCGGCCGTTGAAGATCGGGTCCTTCAGCGCCGCGTCCAATGTCACCGGCATCGTCTCCGACACCTATGGCATCGCCTCCCTCCTGCACCGTCACGGTGCGCTCTCCTTCTGGGACTTCGCGGCCGCGGGACCCTACGTCGAGATCGAGATGACGGCGCCCGTGGGAGGTGACCCCGCGGCATACAAGGATGCGATCTTCCTCTCTCCGCACAAGTTCATCGGCGGGCCGTCGACGCCCGGCGTCCTGGTCGCCCGACGTGAACTCTTCACCAACCGGGTGCCCGACGTGCCTGGAGGTGGCACGGTCGCCTATGTCAACCCGGACGAGCACGTCTTCCTCGCCGACCCGGCCCATCGGGAGGAGGGCGGCACGCCGGCGATCATCGAGTCGATCCGTGCCGGCCTGGTCTTCCAGCTCAAGGAAACCGTGGGGACAGAGGTGATTCGCGAGCTCGAGGAGCGCTTCCTGCGGCGGGCGGTCGACGCCTGGCGCGGCGAGCCCGGCATCGAGATTCTCGGCAACCTCGAGCGTGAGCGTCTGTCGATCGTGTCCTTCGTCGTCAAGGGGCAGGACTCGCCCTATCTGCACCACAACTACGTCGTCGCGCTCCTCAACGACCTCTTCGGGATCCAGTCGCGTGGCGGGTGCTCGTGTGCCGGCCCCTATGGTCACCGGCTGCTCGGCATCGACGTCGAGCGCTCCCACGAGTTCGAGCGGGAGATCACCGGTGGCTGCGAGGGGATCAAGCCGGGCTGGGTCCGGGTGAACTTCAACTACTTCCTCTCCGACACCGTCGCCGACTACGTCATCGAGGCCGTGCGGATGGTCGCTCGTGACGGCTGGCGCCTGCTCGGCGACTACCTCTTCGACCCGATGACCGGCCGCTGGCGGCACCGCGAGGGGGTCGTCGAGCCGCCGATTCGCCTGCGCGACATCAGGTATGCCGCGGACGGCCACCTCACGATCCCTGCCGAGGCGCTGACCGGTGGGGAGGAGCTGCTGGCCCAGCACCTGGTCGATGCGCGGGCGATCCTGGCGGCGGCTGTTCCTCCGGGCGAGCTGGTCGGTGGTCGCGAGGGACTGACCGAGGACTTCGAGCACCTGCGGTGGTTCGACCTCCCAGCCACAGCCCTCGCTGCGTCCGGCACTGTGGTTGCTTGAGGGTCCACGTGCCGGACGCAACGCGGAGGAACGAGTTCGGCCAGCCGGTCGGCGATCCGGTGCCCGGCTGGTCGGGCGCGGCGCACCCACCGGGCCAGGTCCTCAAGGGGCGACGGGTGACCCTGCGCCCGCTCGAGGTGGGTGACGCACCCGGCCTGCACGCGGCATACGAGGGACAGGCGGATGCCGACTGGACCTACCTGCCCGTCGAGCGGCCGCGCACCCTGCAGGAGGTACGGGACCTGGTCGAGGAGCGAATGGCCTCGACTGCGGTGACCCATGCGGTGCTCCGCGAGGGGATCGCCTGCGGGGTCGCCTCGCTGATGAGGATCGACCAGGGCAATGGCGTCATCGAGATCGGATGGGTGGCCTTCGGGACGCCACTCCAGCGGACGGTGTCGTCGACCGAGGCGCAGCGCCTGCTCATGGGGCACGTTTTCGATGACCTGGGGTATCGCCGTCTCGAGTGGAAGTGCGACGCGCTCAACGCACCGTCGATGCGGGCGGCCGAACGACTCGGCTACACCTTTGAGGGGATTTTCCGGCAGGCCATCGTCACCAAGGGCCGCAACAGGGACACAGCTTGGTGGTCGATCACCGACGCCGAGTGGCCCGCTATCCGCGAACTACTCGACCAGTGGCTCGACCCCTCGAACTTCGACGACTCGGGGCAGCAGCGGGCGCGCCTCAGTCCCTGAGGCAGGATGCGTGTCGTTGTCGCAACTGGTGACGACATCGGCACGCATGTCACGCGGCCCCAGGGCCCGGACCAATTGACTCCCGAACTCATCGGGGCGAAGGCGCAGGCCCAGCACGGGGATGCGCAGGACGCGGTCGTTCGACAGCGTCACCTCGTTCTGCCGGAGGGCATCGTCGATGGGTGCGAGTCCCTTCGTGTGCTGAACGCCGTCAACCTCCACGACGAGCGGGTGGTCCTTCCACCTGGCGTCGAGATAGATGCGGCCGTTGGGCAGCGTGCGGACGACCTGCCGTTCGGGGGCTGCGACGCCAATGCGCCGACAGAGCGCGCCCAGGTCGAGCTCGCCGAGGGAGTGGGCACCGTCGCATACGTCGAGAACGATGTGGTCGAGCGTCGCCCGGCGCGGGCGCTCCACAGCCTTGGCTGCACGAGTCTGCCACTGCTCGAGCAAGCGTGCCGGCGTGGTCAGCCGTTGCTGGATGACCAGGCACAGGATGAGCGCCGCCTCTCGGTCGCTGCGGGACCATCCGCAGGCGTGGATGGCAGCCACCTCCGGGCGGACACGCGGGACTCCCGCGCTGAGCGCCGGGGGCATCGCCGAGCGCAGGTGCAGTCGGGTGCCGTTGACGTGGCGACGACGGTTGTTCCGCGGCAACGACACGTCGATCTGAACCGGAAAGAAGCCGGTCAGGCCGTGGGCGACGAGCGCTGCTGCTCCGTCCAGGACGGCGCCACCGCCGGACTCCCAAACTGCGGTCCACCATGGGGCACGTGGGCCGAGGGCAACACCCAGGTGAATCGTGTGGCGTCCGCGGAGTGCCCAGCGGCCCGCTCGCACCTCACTGCGCACGTCGGCATGGGAGACACCGAGCGCGTTCAGTTGGCGGCGATGCGCCAACCCGTCCTGAGTCTCGGCGAGTCCGGCGACACGTCGCTGGCGCTCTTCGCGCGTCAACCGTCGGGGTGTGGCCATGGAGGAACCATCGAGTGAGTTGCTCTGCCCTGCCACTGTTCGGTTTCCACCTGTGGACAATGTTTCGCGGCTCAGCAGCCTGTGGATCGTTGGTGCGTGCCGTTGTCGCAACCAATGGCGACATCGGCACGCAACCGGTCAGCGGAGCCGTCGCACCTCGGTGACGGCGTTGACATCGAGCGGGCCGTAGATGTGCGGGAACTCCTCACCGGTCACCGGGTTGCCCACCTCGCGCACCAGCGGGGAGGTAAGCAGCGCCGGGTCGATGGTGAGCAGCACCAGCCCGCCCTCGTATGCCGCGTAGAAGCGTTCCAGCGTGGCCTCCCACTGGTGCGCCTCGCTGGCGTGGATGAACCCCTCCTCCTCGAGGGTCCGGTCCAGGGTCGACCAGCGATACTCGCCCGCAGCCGACGCCGCCCGCCACTTGTCGGCCTCGGCAATGTGGAAGATGCTCTCGCTCAACGGTTTCAGCCTCTCGGGCTCGGTTCGGACTCGATGCGGTGGCGCTGGGAGGCGACGCGCGCGGCATACGAGGCCTCGGTGACCCCCCGGTCGGCGATGACGGCCGCGAGGAAGTGCCCGGACTCCTTGACGGTGCGCTCCTGGGTGGCGTGGTCGAGGCGGACCATGCCGAAGCGCGGGACCTCGCCCTCGGCCCACTCCCAGTTGTCGACGAAGCACCAGTGGTAGTAGCGCTCGATCGGCAGGCCGGAGCCGGCGATGGCGCGCAGGTGGTCGTAGAGGTAGCGCGAGCGCCGATGCGCAGCTCGCCGATGGAGAACGCGTGCCCGCCCGGGCCCTCCGAGTCCGTCATGGCACCAGCGTGCCGCAGGCTCCGGCACCCTGTGGAAAGCGGTCCCGGACTGTCCCCGACCGGGGTTAGGTTTGTCCGATGGGGATCGACGTGGCGAGTGCGAACTGGCTCGCCGGCTTCACCCCTGACATCGGTCGCGAGACCCTCGGCGACGCGGCCTGGGAGCGCGGCTTTGCGTATGCCGCGGCCGGCAACGTCCTGTCGATCACCTCGGCCGACCACGGCCGGATGCTGCTCGCCGAGGTCGCCGGTTCCAGGGACTGGCCCTACCAGACGCTCGTCACTGCGACGGCGGGCGCCGCTGCCGAGGGCCTGCGCAGCCTGCTGGACCGCGGGCAGCACCCCTGGACCTCGCGCTGCTCGTGCCCGGTGCGCTCGGAGTGCAAGCACGTCGCCGCCGTGCTGGCCGCCGCGGTCGCCGCACGCGCGGCCGGGTCCGAGGCGAGCGGCCCCGCCCCGGACTGGGAGTCGGTCCTCGCGCCGATGCTCGACGGGCCCAGGGCGACCGACGGTGAGCACCTGCCGCTGGGAGGGCACCCGCTCGGGCTGGTCGTCGACCTCGTCACGCGGCCCGGACCGCCACCGGCCCGGCTCCCGGAGCGCCGCGTCGTCCTCCAGGCCACCCGCCAGCTCATCGGTGGGCAGTGGGCCAAGCGCCTGCCCTGGAACGAGATCGGTGACGCCCTGCGCCACCCGGCAGTTCCCGCCCAGCGTGAGGCCCTGGTGGCCCTGCATCGGCTCGGGTCCGCCCACCTGCCGGTCTACTCCCAGCTCTCCCTCACCGAGCTCCGGCTCGACCAGCTCGGCGGCGACGGGTGGGCGATCCTCCATCGAGCGGTGCGCGCCGGCGTCGAGCTCGTCGGTCCCCGAGGCTCCGGCCTCGAGGTCACCCTCGAGCCCGACGACGCCCAGATCGCCCTGGTCATCACCGGCGAGGACGACCTCTCCGTCACCGTCGACCTCGGCGACGACGTCTTCCCCGAGCGGGCCGAGCGCGGGCTCATCGGCGCACCGGCGCACGGACTGTGGGCGATGTGGACCGAGGGTGCCACCCGACGCCTCGCCCTGCGCGGTTTCGACCGCCCCCTGCCCGACACCCTCCGCTCCGTGGCCCTCGACCACGTCCCGCTCCACGTGCCGGCCGCGGATGCCGAGCGCTTCCGGCGACTCTTCCTGCCCCGCCTCGGGGGCGCCATCCGGATCCGTTCCGGCGACGGCAACGTCGACTCGCTGCGCGATGCCACCCCGGTGCTCGTCATCGACGTCCGCACCAATGCCACCAACGGCCTCGACCTCGACCTCGCCCTCGCCTACGACCTCGGTGGCGACGTCCTGGTCCGGCTCGACGATCCCGCTGCCGGCACCCTGCGCGACGCAGCCGCCGAGCGCAGGCTCCTCGCCGCCCTCGACCTGCTCGACGCCCTCCCCGGAAGCCGGCAACGCGGCATGCAGAACGAGCACTGGTGGCTGGCCAAGGTCCGCCACTGCCTGTCGGCGGTCGAGTCCGCGCGCTTCGCGCTCGACGTGCTCCCCGACCTCGAGACCCATCCGCAGGTGCGGGTCCTCATCCACGGTGAGCTCCCGGCATACCAAGAGGTGACGGAAGCCCCGACCATCGAGATCGGGGCCGACGACGGCGACAACGACTGGCTGGACCTGCGGATCACCGTGCGCGTCGACGACCAGGAGGTGCCCTTCGAGCCGCTGTTCCAAGCCCTTGTGCGCGGCGACGAGGCGATGGTGCTCGACTCGGGCACGTGGTTCCGGCTCGACCACCCCGACCTGATCCGGCTGCGCGACCTCATCGGGGAGGCGCGCGAGCTGGACGACCGGCCACCGCGCGACGGGGCGCGACTCAACCGCTTCCAGGTCTCGCTCTGGGACGAGTTGGCCGACCTCGGTGAGCTGAGCGGTGGTGCCGCCTGGCAGGAGCGGGTCGAGGCCCTCGCCTCGCTCGACCTGGCCGACCGGCCGATCCCGATCGGGCTCAAGGCGACCCTGCGGCCCTACCAGGTGAGCGGTTTCCAGTGGCTGGCGACCCTGTGGGAGGCGCGTCTGGGTGGCGTGCTGGCCGACGACATGGGCCTGGGCAAGACCCTGCAGGCCCTCGCGCTCGTGCTGCACGCCAAGGATCGTGGCGAGCTCGACCATCCCTTCCTCGTCGTCGCGCCGACGTCGGTGCTGGAGACCTGGCGGGGTGAGGCCGAGCGTTTCGCGCCGGACCTGCGCGTGGTGCTGTTGGGGGAGACCGAGCGGCGGCGTGGGGTGGCGATCAGCGAGTCGGTGGCGGGCGCGGACCTCGTCGTCACCTCGTATGCCGTGGCGCGGATCGACGACGTCGCCATCGCCTCGGTGCCGTGGGCGGGTGTCGTGCTCGACGAGGCGCAGTTTGTCAAGAACCCTCGCTCCAAGGGACACGCGGCGATCCGGCGACTGCGGGCGCCCTTCGTCCTGGCGGTCACCGGCACGCCACTCGAGAACTCACTCATGGACCTCTGGTCACTCCTGGCGCTGGCCGCACCGGGTCTCTATCCGCGGGCC
>Ga0116181_1003000_pt1 | contig 13356 bp, 8 predicted proteins | sample AD_UKC075_MetaG_FD_89752 | JGI IMG/M metagenome (GOLD analysis project Ga0116181, IMG submission 89752) | Active sludge microbial communities of municipal wastewater-treating anaerobic digesters from USA - AD_UKC075_MetaG | ecosystem: Engineered > Bioreactor > Anaerobic > Digestate | place: USA...
ACAATTTGATGCTTACTGGGTAGCCAAAACATATTCTGATAAATTAACATTTTGGCAGCCAGTTTTTAGACGCAACGTGAAGTCGCCCTGATCCTTTATTACAGTAATGTTCCAGTGGCTGATTTGCTGTGCGCTATAAGAAATACTCATATCTTTTAGCCATTTGCTAAATCTGAAGTATGGTACCAGCAAAGTTTTATTTTCCGATCCACACCCAAGGGCTATATAGGACTTCTCGCTGTTCTCAAGCATTGCTTTTTGTTTTACACGAAGGCCAAACCAATACTCTGTACGTTTCCCGGTATCCCTTCCGCTCGAGACCAAACAGATAACCGTTATTTTTTTGTCATGGCTTTGGTACCTGGCTTGTGAGCGTCGGGTCATGGGCGTGTTCAGATAATTACTGACCCGCTTCATGCAACCGCTTGTAATATCTGATGCAGTTTGTACCTGTTGTTCTTGTTCATCCTCATCCCTTTGTGCTGGTTCGCTACCTGTGGTCGCGTCGTCCAAACCCGTTTTTTTATGCAGTCCGGTGTAATCGGCTCGCAGATAGATCTTGTAATCAGACAGCGGTATTTTATAATGGTTGATCATTTTGATGATCAGATTTCGTATGAAATTAGCGCTGAAATTAGTTTCCACGAACATCTGTATTCCGTCTAGCTTTTGGGGCGATCTCATTGAACCCGGGTCTCCGGTTGTAAAGTATTTCGTTTTCTTTCCGTTAAATTTGCGGTTGTCGGGAAATTTACCGATAAGGTTTGGGTCAATATCCGCCAGAATGTTGCATGTTTCAATGAGCATCCTTTTCCATTCCGTCACAAAAACCTTTTTGCCCTTTAATTCGAATGCGAAAGGACGCTTGTGTACAAAGTTCTCATGCAAAGTGTGAACAACGGTATTGTCTACCTCAAAATCACTGTAGTTGGGCAAAGTTTTTTCAATATCCTCCAAAACCTCATCTTCGGAAACAAGGGCAACATCCTCTAGCTGAAAAATATCGGTATATCTCTGTACTTTTTTTGACAGAGCATCCAGTTCCTTTGCTTTGTTTATTAAGCCTATTGCGTCTTCATATTCCTTGTCAGCTAATAATTCGTTCCCCCTTGAAGTTACAGCTTCCGCTGCTGCATCTAGAGATTCAATTAACAAATCCACTGCAGTACTAATCTCATCAAGCTGTAAGGGGAAATTGTCTTTCAAGAAGCCCGCCAGTTCGTCGGTAAACAACACCATCGCCTCCTGTATCTTTTCTGTGATTCAGCAAATATTCGGTGAAGGCATTCCAGACCACTATCTTACAGATCTGCATGTCTCAGATCATCTAAAAACTCAGAGGCCGGTTCAACGCCGGTGACCAGTAGATCATCCCTCGCCCGGGTGCAAGCAACATAGAGCAGGTGGCGCTCGGTATTGTAGACTTCCTCAAGGTCTGCGGCGTCAGCTATAGCTTCTATACGTTTCTGCAAGGGAACAACTTCATCATCGCAGGCCATCACGGCTACCGCACGGAATTCCAGACCCTTCGCAAGATGCATGGTGCTTATGGAGATAAAACCGGTGGCTATTTCAATGCTGTCGTCCAGCACCCTGCATGGGAATCCAGCTTTTCCTACCGCGGCACTGGCCCGTTCAATCTTATCCGACGAACGTACAATAACGCCGATTTCATGCGGCTCTACACCTTCGTTAACCCGAGCTGAAAGCCAAAGGCTAACTGCATTAATTTCTTCATCTTCTGTGTCCAGAATCAATATTGACGGTTCGCGCCCGTTGAAAACCGAGATGGTTCTATCCCGCAATTCCGTATTTCCATCCACGTCAGATAATTCCGGTTCCAACAACCTGTCCGCCTGCATCCTGATCTGATGGGAGGTCCGGTAATTGATGCGAAGTGTTCTCGAACGTCCACGGATATCAACACCAAGCATTTTCCACGAAAAGGGTTGCTGGAAAATACGCTGGCCCAGATCGCCGGTAAAAAAGAGGCTGTTTGGACGACCTGCCCCCAGCGAAGCTAAAAAACGTAACTGGGCAACGCTAACATCCTGTGCTTCATCAACAACGATAAAGTCGAAGGGTAATTTATTGCTCTGTTCATACCGAAACGCCAGCTTACTGAACAAGCCGGCATAAGTGATCTGGTTTTGGGCTTTCAGCCGGGAACGAACGTGTTCAAAAATCAACCAGAGCTTGACACGTTGTTTTTCCGGTAACCGCGTCTTTCGTCCCAGGCGTAAAACATCACGGTATGCCTCCCACGTTTCCAGCTGCCAGGCATCAACAACCTCTTCCCATTCAGCAATTAAAAAGTGCAGGCTAAATTTGTTATCTTTGTCCTTTTGTAAATATTCTTGGAGAATGTCTTCAATAACTTTGCGGGAAACGATATTGGGCCGGCCATAATTTATTTCATAGAGCCTTCGTCCGATGGAATCCAGGGAGTACACCTCCAGACGTTCAGTGATACGCGGCTCATTGTTGACTAATCTTTTAAGTTTTAGCTTCAGTGCATTTGCAAGTGTATCAGAGAATGTAGTTAACAAAACCCTGGCTTCCGGGTTGGCCCGGGCAAGATATACAGCCCGGTGTAGCGCAACAATGGTTTTCCCTGTGCCCGCGGAACCGGAGATCCTTACAGGGCCGCCGTAATCGCCTTCAACCAGTTCTCTCTGCACCGGGTGGAGAAATATCGTCCATTTATCCCAGGGATATTCCAATACACGTTCAAGCTCTTCAATATTGTCCATCACCCGGAAACGGCGCCTGGCGTCAGGATGGTCGAAGGGGTTGACTCCTGGTGAAACAGGCTGAGCAACTTCGGGTGTAACGCCAATGGCCAGGTTAAGTAGTGCTTCAGCAGCTTCGGCAGGCAAATGCTCAGCTAACTCCAACACCCTATCTTCATCAGCTTCCCTGACCTCCTGCAGCCAATCAGCAGGCACACCGAAACTCAGCAGGGTATCATCGGAGACATTCGCAAAAAGGGAAGGTTCGGTTGCATCCGGCACATATTGGGGTATAGTAACCCTTTTTGTCACTTCCCGGATCTCCACCAGCTGCGCGGCGCCGGTTCTGGGATGCGTCTCCAGCTTGCGGCGCTCAGCCCAACTGTAAGCCTGATCATGGTGGCCCACGTAGCAAAGTAACAGGGATGCCTCGGTTCTATGGACAATGAGCCGGATATCATCACTCACGCGTACAGACCAGAAGCGCCTATCCCTGGTCCGGTTAAGTCTGTGAAATTGCATCCCCGGATGAGCAGGGTTCATCAGCAGATCAAAGGCGGTGGTTTTTACTGCCTTCTGCTCCTCACCGGTCAACCTGGAAAGGCTATCAGTAAATGTGTCAGCAATGCGAAATTGCATAATTGCACCTGTTTATTGTTTAGTATACTGTTATGCCTTTCTTCTTTAAAATGTTTACACTCAAACCACTTGGCCATTTAATCAAAAGATATATCATTTGGTGAAGTATCATTATCGCTTACGTCTTTCTCTGTTTCACTTTCTGATAACCTTTGCCAATCATCGGAGATCTGCTTCCAGTCCACATCTCTTTCTGCCTCTCCGGTCCAGACCTTCCAAAAATCAGGATCATCTGATTGCGGCCGTTGTTCTTCGGGAAGATCATTCATACGAACTAATACAGGCAGTTCGGAAGCCCAACCCAACAAAATCGCATTTTGTGACGGAAGCAAAGGCAACTCTCTAAGTAGCCCCTTTAGGTTATCAGGGACAAATCTATGTACCAAGTCTTGATCTCTGTCATTGTTTATACGATGGACTAGAAAGGTATTACATTGAGAAAGAACTGTAGTAGATAATTCTGATGGACGTTGGGACGATAAAAGTAAGCCTAGCCCGAATTTGCGACCCTCTCTGGCAATTCGCTCAAAAACCTGGCAGCATACAGAAGCGGCGTCTTGAAATTCTGTGTTTTCTTTATACCTCTTTATAAAAGTATGGGCTTCTTCCATAACCAGCACTGTGGGTAAAACCTTATGTTCGTTATTAAGTTTTCTATATCTTTGCAAGGCCTCAAAAATCATCCTGGCAACGACTGCAATAATGATATGAATTATTTCTGAGGGCACTAAAGACAGATCGATAATTGTCAAACATCCACTTTCTGCATTATTAGTACCGACATATTCAGTTAGCCACTGTTCTAATGTCATATCTAAATCATCATCAATTACAGATTGCATACGGGTGTCAGTAAGTAAAGTTCTTATTCGCATTAACATAGTTTCAACGTATTCGGAAACATTTAACATCTCAGCGCTTGCTTCTAAACAACGTAAAAATGAGTCACCTGTAAATTCACGTGGAATGTCCGCATCCATAGGAAGTAATTCGTCATCACTGCCACCAAAAGCTTGATGTGCCGCTCTAGACAATTCAATAAGGTCATTAACTTCTTGTCGAGTAAAATCATAGTGTGGAAATTGCCCACTACGAGCCTGGACTAAACTATTTATTTTGTCCGTAAAATTTGATAAAGCAATTTGCTCGCTTGGAGTAAGCGAAATGTTTGTTTCTAGCCCAGATTTCCATTTATTAATCTTTTCACAGAAGGCTTTAGGTCTTGGGAATGGTCCCCACGGTGTTCCAGCATTCCTTTCCATCTGTAGTGTTCTAACAACAGTTCTTAGAAAACGCCTTATATCATGGCTTGCACTTACCGGTATCTCTATACGTTTGTCTCGCACTGCTCTAAGAGCATAAATAAGAGTCGGGCGTTGGGCCCTTCCACTGGCCTGAGTAAATGAACACCATTCAGCGCTATTCCAAAACCAAAGTGGTACCTTAAGTGGTTCTTCATTTACTTTAGGTTCAATCTTGAAAAGTCTTGGTTTAAGCACACCGGTGTCTTTACTGAAAGCTCGTGCATACTCACCGTTTGGATCAAGTACAATGAATCGAGCGTTAGGCCTTTCCCTATCTTTCTGGGCTGCCTCAATAGACCATCTGATCAGACCTGCAACAGAACATGACTTACCGCTTCCAGTATTACCCAATACAGCAAGGTGACGTCCAAAAAGGCGGTCAGGATCAACACTTACATTAGCATTTCCAGCCAAAGGACTGGTACCGATCTTAACTCTTCGATTTTCACCCGATTCTACAATAGAACGCAGCTGTTCCTGAGTAGGGAGCAATACATTGTCGCCAACGGATGGTAATGCATCAGCACCACGTCTGAACCGATAACACTCTTTACCGTTTGAGTCTATTGTTCTACAAAGTGTTCCCAGTGGGTTAAGGCTCATTTTCCGTGAAGGATAAGGTAAATCGACCAAACCAAAGTCCTTCATTCCACGTCGTTTAGGATAAGCGGACCGCTTAATAGTCAGCCATTCAACTTGACCGACTATGTAACCTTCATCGCTGCGAATGAGAATATAATTGTTCACTCGGGGAAACGGACGAGGCGTACCTGTATTTAATGAAACTGATTCTGGAGCCTCAATATCTAATAATACTTCAATTTGATCAGGCGAAACGTATTCTACTGTTCCAATACAAAGTGATTCAGAATATTCTAATGAACTTAAATGCATTATTCTTCACCTTCAAACTCCTTGGTCTCATATTTCGCTTTATTGCCATCACTTTCCACTTGCTCTGTTCCGAAACGAGCTTTTAGTAATTCGGCCATTTTAATGGTAGTACGGTCAATGGCTGGCTTGGGCAAGTAATGATCTACCAGAGTCTTCAACTGGCCAAGATGTTCTCCAATCAATAAAGTAGTTTGAGCCGGGCGGGCAACCTTTTCATAAATTTTCATAATCCGACCTAATGGATCGCTATAAGAGATTATAACCAAATGAGTAGAAGGAATGGTTAACATATCTTCAATAACCCTGTTAATATGCTCATCGCCAAAACCGTAACCATAGGTAATTAATGTGTTGTTTGGACGACATACAGCTGCAGAAAAATCACGGAACAATTCTACATAAGGATACTCCGCAGTCTCGCGATCTTTAGCTGCATTAGGGTAAATCATCAGGCCCCTCACTATAGCACCTGATAGACCCGGTGCTTGGAGATATGGGCCGATAGAGTCAGCACCAAATGGTAGTCCGAATCGTCGTATATTTCGCATGGTATATATCCAGTCCACTGAACCGTGTAGCTTAGTAAAACGGGCAACACCCTCTAAATAACGAGGCTCTCCCCGAATGCCGGGCGGATTATAATGCATATCAATGCTAAGTCGTGATGAACGAAATATTGGAACTAGATTTCCAACAAAGCGATCCAATAAATGTAGGCCTGCTAATTCAGCACCAGCTTCAATAATACGATCATAATTAGTTGTGAATATCTGTAATCTGTCTCGAGTGCCGGAACGACTGGCAAAACTCATAAGGAAATTAACCAAACACCCAAATGCCTCTTCTCTTTTCTTAGCAGAAGAAAGAGCAATATTTCTCTCTCCAAGAAGAATGGATGCTGCAAAATCTTTGAGGGTTTTATCTATATCCTCGCTGAGTTTCTTTATTTGCCATTTAATATTACGAGAGCCACGAAATGTTGCTTCTGGTGGGCAATAGTGACTAAGACCTGTAAACATTTCGTTTGCCACGCGAATTTGATCTTCAATATTTGATACCTCTCTACACGTATTTTTTGCAGTTTCATCAGCAGCTCTATTTATTTCTTCATTAAATACGCTAAAATCTACCTTATCCATAGAAGAAAAGTTGCTCTTGTTGGTCATCTGATGAATTGCATGGGATAATCCGGATCCGCAAAGTAATGATAAATGCTCTGATTGAAACAATGCTGTAAGCCAGGGTTCTATACGGGGACGCAGTATATCAGGCCCAAACTTATCTTCTTGTTTAACCCAAGAACAAGGTATTTCTGAGTGCAGTTGAAATTTATCTTCTTCTATTTTCTTAAAAACAACAGGTTGGGGATCATCCCGGCTTTTCAAGATGTTGATACTATTGTTTTCCGAACTCATTACAAACCTCTCCTTTCACCCGAAAAACCTTCATAACCTCATCTCCCAGGTGATTGATTACTTTGACGGCGATGCGGCCGCTTTTGGGTTTGTCGAAAGGGCGGGATGTGTCGCTGTGTAATGTGGACCAGGCTTCTTTGTTGATTTCGGCTTTGAGGGTGGTTTTAAGGGCTTTGTAGGGATCGTTTGCGCCAAGGAAGTAGGCGTGGCGGACAAAGAAGCTTTCTTCGTTGTAGTCGGTATCGATAAACCAGCAGGCGATGCCATCGGGCCCATCGCTACGAACCTCACCGGTGTTGGGGTGGAAGACATCTACCCCGTTTATTTTTACCTGAATCTGATCGTTGCCGGCATCAAGAATGTCGATGTCAGGTTCGCCAAATATGACGAAGAGGTTACCCTTTCCGGTATTCTTAAGATCGTCGGCCATGTGCAGGTCGGCGTTCATCCGGGCCTTGAGTACCGGAATACGACCCAGCTTGTTAAATTCCGTTGAATGGGCGTCGTAGTTGAAGGCACAGGCAATAAGTACATCAAAGTCCGCATCCCCGGCTTCACGGGCTGCAGCGACAAGGTCGGGGCGGGAAACGGTACCGAATTCGGGGCCAACGAAAATGGCGGCCCGTTTCTCTACAGCTGAATCCTCATCGCCTTCAGTATAGCAGCCTTCAGCGCAAATAAGATCACCCGGCCAGGGAGTAATTGATGTAAAATTTATCTTGTCTTTTTTACGAGCCTGCTGCACTCCAGCAGTCTTCAAGTTTTCCAGAATCATCCGGACAAAATCCCGCTCCTGGCCGTAGCCGGCATCTGTATCGCCAACGCTGTCTATTAGCTCATCATTTTCGTCTACACCCAAAACGCGGTGAGGCGAAATGCTCTCCACTGTAAACGGCCCGGCCACGCGAACTTTTTTATTGTCCTCATAAGGTTTGTCGTAAAGATATTCATAGTCGGCTTTGGCGGCAATAGAGGCATCGATCTCTTTTTGCCGGGCGATACGCTGTTCCCACCAACGGGAATGAATTGTTTTTACTTCCTCCGGCCAATTATCATCAGCTTCGTAAGGAATCTCCCATTCTTCCCACTTGTTATTCAGTGCTTTGTTTAGTTTAGTGCGCAGCGGTTCGAGAATTTCTTGATACTTTTCCCAGATCACATCTATCTCCGCGTTGTTGGCGATGGACTTGAGGGTGATGTGGGGCACCCGCTCATAGACAAAACCCTGGCGGATATCCCCCCGAGTCGGAGACTGAGAAGGTTCAGTTCGTGTGATCTCGGCCTCTTTAAGCTGCCCGTCACGGCTGTCAGCAAGAAGATAATAAGGATAACGTGCACCCATAAGCCGGGCACGAGCCAAAGTAAGGGCGACACGAGAAGTGTCGATGGTGATCCACCGGCGGCCCCATTGCTCGGCAACGTAAGCAGTTGTTCCGGAACCACAGGTTGGATCGAGGATGAGATCTCCGGGATCTGTAGTCATGAGTATGCAACGTTCGATGACCATGGTTGCAGTCTGGACCACATAAATTTTATTATAAGAAAATCCTGAGTGTCCTGTATCACCCCACACATCTTTTAGGGGAGAAACTGGATAATCATCGAAATAACGTACATAGTTTAAGGTCCTTTCAGTCGCATAGATACGATCTGATCGGGCGATTCGTTGTAAGCCATCAGGGTAATTTGGTTTCCAGTGACTGTTTTTTGTTGGATAGTAATTACGGCCTTGATAGTTAAAAGGGGTTGGTTCATTTGATGCACCCTGGCCACACAAATCACTAATTCGAAATAATCGGCCTTTATGAGACATTTCTTCTAAGTTTATTTCTTTCGTAGTTAGTCGGCGACGCATACCAACGTCCAACTCAATATTTTTGTAAGCGCTTTCCTCAGCCTCAAAACCCTTCTTAGTTGTAAAGAGGGGCCTATACTTAAATAAATCCTTGTTTTTTGAATACCATACAATATAATCACCAATACGGGAAAGCCCGAATCTGGGTAATCCACCGGTAGTGGTGAAGTAAATGGTGCTTTGGTAATTGTCTTCCCCAAACACCTCATCCATCAGCACCCGCACCCGGTGGACGTTCTCATCACCGATTTGCACAAAAATGGATCCGCTGTCCGCCAAGAGATCTCGCGCCACCGTTAATCGATCTCGCAAATAAGTTAGATATGAATGTATCCCATCCCGCCAGGTATCCCGAAATGCCTTCACCTGTTCCGGCTCGCGGGTAATGTGATCGACTTTACCATCTCTCACATCGCGGCTGGTGGTGGACCACTGAAAATTGGAGTTAAACTTGATCCCATAGGGCGGATCGAAATAGATGCATTGCACCTGACCGCGCAGGCCTTCCCGCTCAGCCAGAGAGGCCATCACCTGCAGGCTGTCACCGAGGATCATCCGGTTGCTCCAGTTGGCGTCATGCTGGTAGAACTCGGTCTTTGCAGCTTCGGGGAGACCGTTAAAGTCGTCAAAAAGATTAAGCTGCTCTTCCCCCGCGATTTCATTGTTCCTGGTGCGACGCATCAGGTCGTCAATCAGAACTTTCGGGTGAACCTTCTCCTGGATAAAGAGCGGGGGAGCGTGAACAACGAGGTCAGACCAGTCCTGCTCATCCTTGCCGCGCCACACAAGCTGAGGATCAAGATCGCGATTGCGGCGTTCGTAGGCTATACGGATAGGGCTCTGGTCTTCCTTCTCCATGACCGATTGATACTCGGCTGTGGGTATGTTTTTACGCGAGGCTTCATCGTGGGTGATCGCCTCAACAGTTTTTCCTGTGTTCTTCCTGGTCATATTAATCCCCCTTCATTGACGGCTCTGCGATGGCTGAATCAATCATCCGGTTGAATTCGGCCTCGACCCTGGCCTCAAAGTCAGTCTCGATCCGATAAACCTCGGTAAACTCGGCAAAAGCCCAGCGGCCATACTGCCGGAGATTGTTTACTCCCGGGATCCAGTAAGTATCCATGGCGGCCTTCTTCTCCTTGGCATCCTCGCGCCGGTAGCCCTTAATTTCAACAATCAGGTGCAGTGGATCATTGCCCCCATCGTCAACCAGAACGATAAAGTCGGGGAGATAGCGCCGCACCTCCGGTCCATAGCGATAAGGCACTTCCAGGCCGAGATTGTGGTTTTTAACATAGGCGATTACCCGCGGATGAGACTAGGCCACGCGGCAGAACTCGGCCTCCCAGTCGCTGTCAAGGATAACCCAGTTAATGTGACAGCGGCGCGCGTCGGTCTCCCAGCGGCTTTTCTTGGAAGTATGGAAGTTTACATATACGGTGGAGCCGGTGGGGTTATAGGGATCGAGCACAGCCTTAACCGGCCGTTCACCCATTAAAGAGCGGGTAATACCGGCGGTAATCCGCTCACAGGCCATATCGGCAAGGGATAGATACATCAACTGGGCCGGGTAGGTGCCACCCGTGCAGATCAGGCAGTTGTCAAGCCATTGTTTGGTAATCCGCTTCAGCTGACCGAACAGATACAGCTTGGGCGATTCACCGGGATCCCGCCACCTGGTATAGAGGAGGCGATGGGTAAGATGAAAGAAAAGGGTCGAACGGCGCAGGTTGCCGGTATGGACCAGGGTGAGGTCTACTCCCTCACCGATGATGCCTTCATTGCGGGTAATCGAAGGGCCGACCAGATCGGGGGTCAGCTCCAAAATGGAATCTTCATTAAACGAGGCGGTAAGCCGCTCTTCGGGCAGCTCCACACGATAGCCCTCAACCCGGGGAAACCGGATCTCGAGGTGATCCCGTTCGGGACGCATCGCCTTGACCTGGATCGTTTCACGGGGCGGCTGCGGGGGAGCTATGACAGGCTTGGCGGTAAAGTCGAAGGGTATGCCCAGGACATCGGCATACTCAACGTTGAACAAACCCTCTTCATTGGTATCGTAATACTGCCGTCGCAGTGCGCGGCCAATGACCTGCTCGCATAGAAGCTGTGTACCGAAAGCCCGTACCCCAAGCACATGAGTAACGTTTTGCGCATCCCAGCCCTCGGTAAGCATGGAGACCGAAACAACACAGCGAATCAACTCGCCGAGACGGCCCCTTTTGCCTACAGTGTTCATCACTTCCCGCAGCAGATCCTGATCGGTAAGATTCTCAGCCTGGAGGCGGTCCCCTGTGCGCTCAATAATTTCACGGCGGAAACGTTCAATGGGACCGGCGGCCATCTTACGAAAGTTCCTGTCCAGAGGCTCGCCGGATTCAAGTTGTTCGCTGTCAATGAGCAAAGTACGGGGGAGGGGAAACGGATTGCCATGCTCGTCATAATTTTGGAAGAGCGGCAACCGCCCATTTTCCAGGGTGAGCGAACCATCTTCGTTTTCCCGGAGGAAACCGGAAATATAATCGTAAACAAGTTTCGAGATAGAAGTGTTCTGGCAAACAATAATGAAGCAGGGCGGCACACCAATGCCGCTTTTCGCCCACAGTTCAAATGTTTTTTTATAATGCCCGTAAAGGGCTTCCAGTGCGGTTAGCAGTTCAACAGGTAAGCTTAAGGGGTCAAGAGTCTTGGCTTTACCCCGTCCTTTCTTAGGCATCCTCGTGCGAATGTGCTCCCAGAGATTTCGGAATTTAGGCATATCACCGCCGGGGATGTTATCGGCCACGGGCACGCGCGGTAACTTGACAATGCCGCATTCAATGGCATCCATGAGTGAAAAGTCGCTCACGGTCCAGGGGAAAAGCGTGCCCTCAGCGTAGCCGGATCCCTGAAGAAAAAACGGGGTCGCCGACAGGTCGATAACCCGGGCAATTTTCAGCTTCCGGTTGACGGCTTCCAGCCCGTTGATCCAGAGTCGCGCCGCTTCACGGTTCTTCTCGGCTTCCTTTCTGTCATCTCCTCTTAGATCACCTTCATCACCATGGTCAGACTTTTCCCGGTAGCAATGATGGGCCTCATCATTGAATACCATGATGTTTTGCATGCCCAACAACTCGGGCATTACCCGTTGGAGCATTTTCCCCTCTGTTTCAAGCGTATTGAGTTCTCTACCCCGCCCCTGCAAAAGTGACCGGCCACCCCTGGATAACTCTACGATTTCGCGAAGTTTAAAGGCATGGTAGTTGGTAATGACGATCTTGGCACGGTGAAGGTCATCCAGCATATCATGGGGCACGAGCTCACGGCTCCGGTAGTAGCTGTCCGGATCGTTGGGTTGAAGCACGCGAAGCCGATCCTTGATGGTCAGTCCAGGCGTGACCACCAGGAAGCCGCGGGTAAATCTTTTACTGTTTGGCCGCCGTACAGCATTGATGGTTTGCCATGCAATCAACATGGCCATAACCGTGGTCTTGCCGGCGCCGGTGGCCATTTTCAGGGCGAGGCGCATCAACTCCGGGTTGGCATTGGCGTTCGCATTTTCCATGTGTTCAAGAAATTCTTTGCCTATCTTTCCGGATTTCGGCGCAACTTCTGTCAACCAGATAACCGTTTCTACCGCCTCAACCTGGCAGAAAAACGGCCTGATGTTATTAAAACTATGATGCCGCCAATGTTGGAGCAAGCGCGCGGTTTCAGGTGTAACTTTCCAATCACCCGGATTTGGAATGCTTCGCCATTGATCAATGTGACGGCGAAGCGCGTTAATAACCGAAGTAGGATCATACTGTTGCTCTTCTGTGGTAAGCCCTTTACCTTCATCGAATAAAAACTGCTGTTGATCCGGCGCCCCTCTTTGTTTTTTGGGCTTCGGGATAGGGGTAATGAATTCAGCCCTGCGGCGACTTTCGATTATTTTTTGTGTCGGCTGACCGTGCTCGTCAAGCTCCCAGTGACGCGACGGGTATTCGTAAGGTGAGTTGAGGATTGGCGCTTTAAAGAATTTATTTTCCATGACCCTGTACTCCCTGATTAAGATTAATTAAATATATTTCTTAATGGGTGGCTTATTGGGACACCTGCTTGTGCTCCATTCAATCAAACTTGTTTATGATATTTCTAAGCCAGATACTGTTTCATCGCTTTCTCAATTTTTACAACCAGGCTATCTTTTCTCTGTTCAAAGAAGGCTTGAAAATCATCTGCTCGTAAAGCATCAATATCGATAATGTGGCTCTCAATACAACCGTCCAGGTTAGCCGTACTGATGTTATGATTCTCTTCAAGGTACTTTAGATAAATGCTGGGAGCATTACCACCAATGATACTGCGGTGTCCCCTGCCCCATAGACAGACTAAACACATAGATAGCTTAATAAATCATAGAATTCCTTGGTATTTCACTAAGCTGCACGATAGTTGTAATAATACTCCTCCGGCGTGAGATACCCATTTGATTCGTGTAACCTAACCCGATTGTAGAAGATTTCGACATATTCAAACACCGCAGCTCGAGC
>Ga0116181_1003001_pt1 | contig 13354 bp, 8 predicted proteins | sample AD_UKC075_MetaG_FD_89752 | JGI IMG/M metagenome (GOLD analysis project Ga0116181, IMG submission 89752) | Active sludge microbial communities of municipal wastewater-treating anaerobic digesters from USA - AD_UKC075_MetaG | ecosystem: Engineered > Bioreactor > Anaerobic > Digestate | place: USA...
AGAAGAAGAGGCTATTAAAGAACAAATTGAAGCTATTAAAGCACAAATCCGTGAATTAAAAGATGCTGAAAACGTTGATGAAGAAGCAATTGCAGAGCTTAAAGAAGAAGAAAAAGCACTACACGATGAGTTAAAAGAAAAAAGAGATGAATTACATAATAAAATTGATAGAATTAAACTAGTTGCAAAATACGGTGAAGACGTTATAGCAGAAATAGAAGAAGCATACGTTGCATTTGGCGAAAAAATTGCTGAATTAGAAGAACAGAAAGAAAAAGTAAAAGAAGAATTAAAAGCATTAAGAGAAAATAAACCTGTTGACAAAGATGCTGAAAAAGAACTAAAAGAAACAGAAAAAAGTTTAAATGATCAGATTAAAGCTGAAAAAGAAGCTTTAGAGGATAAAATTGAGGACATTATTTACGCTGCAATAATTAAATAATTCTAAATAATTTAATTTAATAATTTCAAAAAATACTCTTTCTATGAAATATCTTATCTGATATTTCAAGAAGGAGTATTTTTAAGTTATGCCGATTTTTTTATCAATCTATAATAAAGCTCTGCCAATAGAAGATATATCAATTATATTATAAAAAAAATCATAGAACTACACCTAGAAAAGAGATATCATTAAAGTGTGGGTGTGTACATAAAATTAAAGAAATATATCGGATAAATATAAATATAAAATTTACAAAGATATAAAATTTATAAGGAGGTAATATTGTGAAAAATTGCAAAACTAATAAGCTTGTATTTCTTTTAGTAAGTGTACTGATTTTTTCCGCTTTTTATTTACCAGGTTCTGTATTTGCTAATACAGAGAAAAAAATCAGCTATAATACTTTAGGAAGCTCCATTTTTTATGGTGATTTAAACGGGGATGAAAATGTAGATACAATGGATTATGTATTGTTACAAAGATATGCATTAGGCGTAATTAATAAATTTCCTGTAGGCAATACGAAAGCAGCTGATTTAAACGGGGATGATGAAATAAACTCATTAGATGCCACACTCATGAGTAGATATATACTAGGTGTTATAAAAGAATTCCCTGTTTCAACCGGAGCTGTTTACGCATCCATTGATACCAGTACAAGACATCAGGTAATTGAAGGTTTTGGAGCATCCATTGCTTATTATCAAAATTGGCTTATAGACCATCCAAATAAAGCAGAAATATATGATGTTATATTCAATGAACTTGGTCTTAGTGTACTTCGCCTCAATAACTGGTACATAACATATGAAAATGAACCTTCTTTTGACGACCATGCAAAAGAAATCGTCAGTGAAGCTAAGAAATCCGTGGGTGAAGAATTAAAAATAATGATGTCTTCATGGACTCCCCCTGCTTATTTAAAATCAAATAATTCCGCTGCAGGCGGAACACTAAAAAAAGAAAATGGTGAATTTGTATATGATAAATTTGCCGACTATTGGTACGAATCATTAAAGGAATACGAAAAAATCGGTGTGGTTCCTGATTATATCAGTATACAAAATGAGCCTGATATAGAAACCGGATATGAGTCCTGTATCTTTGACAAGGACGAAAACGGAAACAATGCAGTTTATGCAAAAGCTCTTGAGGCAGTCTATAAAAAACTCAATAGCAGCATGGATAACCCTCCTAAAATATTAGGTCCTGAAGTTCTTGGCATTGGATATAATAATTTTGACGGATATATGAATCTTATAAATACCGACTATTTAGACGGCTTAGCTTTCCACCTATATCATGGAGGAGATGAAAACCAGCCTGATTCATTTAATCAAGAATTAATGAAAATTAAAAACAAATATCCGAATATACCTAAATATCAGACAGAATTTTACCGTGGTGATGCATTTAATACTGCATGGATTATTCACAACTGTCTTGTTAACGGTGATGTATCCATGTACTTGTACTGGGATCTCATTTGGGGTGAAAGCGGAGGTCTTGTGACAATAGAATTCCCTTGGGATAAAGGACAGTGGACAACACCAGGTGGATATATTATAGACGACAAATACTATGTTTTAAAACAGTACGCTAAGTTTATAAGACCTGGATATACCCGTGTTGACGCATCGGCAAATTCAGATGACATAAAGATATCCGCCTATATTTCACCGGACAATAAGTCTATATCTGTTGTTTTATTAAATACATCATCAAATTCCCAAACAGTAGCACTGGACTTTAATAACTTTACAGCATCCAGTTCTGAAATATACAGAACAAGTGAAAACGAAAAAGCAGAATTTATTGGAAGCTTAAATGGTAACAACACTCTTGTTTTACCTGCAAAATCCATTGCAACTGTAATAATAAAATAGAAATACCCCTCAAAGTTACGCCATCCTTTCTAATAAAGGATGGCGTAAACTTTTATGGAGATTAAAAAATTATATGATATACTATAAATAAAAAATACAGAATATATAAATTTAATTTTTATAAAAAACTAAATTTGCTATAAAGGAATGGTTAATTTATGACAAGTGAAGACATTGCAAGAATAGCCGGAGTATCCAGAAGCACTGTATCCCGTGTAATCAATAACTATCCTGATATACCTGAAGCAACAAGGGAAAAGGTTTTAAAAGCAATAAGGGAATACAATTATTATCCAAATGCATCAGCCAGGAGACTTGCTGGAAGTAAAAGCTCCACACTAGGGCTTTTTATAGTTGATATTAAAGATAATGAAAAGCCACACCATGTTATTCAAAATGATGAGGCACTGCTATATGACAACACTTTCTTTGCCCCATTTACCAATGCATTTATTGATCAGGCCAATAAAATGCATTATTACGTTTTGGTATCCACCATTTTCTCTTCTAGTGAGTTGTGGAAAATACAAAGTTCTTTCTGTGAAAAAAGAATAGATGCCGGTGTAGTTATTGGAAGTGGAAAAGAAGATTATAAAAAAATACTTGACCTTATGAAAAAGGACTTTATTTTAGCTGCTGTGGATGTTGAAACAGAAAACTCCAATAAAGATAAGGCCATATACATAAATACAAACAATTACCAATCAGCTTACGATATAGCAAAACATTTTATTGAACTTGGACATAAAAATATTGGTATAGTGACAGGGGATTTGGAAAAACTCTCTGGCAAAACCAGGTTTGAAGGTTTTAAACAAGCCTTAAAGGATTATAATATAGATTTGCCGGATAATTTTATCGGGTATGGTGATTTTACAGAACCTAGCGGATACCAGGCCATGAAAAGTATTTTACAATCTCCAAAACTTCCAACAGCAGTGTTTGTGTGCAACGATACCATGGCAATAGGAGCATATAAAGCTATTGAGGAGTCAAATTTAAAAATTCCTGATGACATCTCAATAATTGGTTTTGATAATATTAAAATATCAGAATATATGTCTCCCCCACTTACCACTGTTAATATTTGTTTGTCTGAAATTGCAAAAACTGCTACTAGATTACTTATAGAATCAGTTGAAAAGGGTGCTATAGAACCTGTAGAAAAAATAATAGATGTAAAAATGGTAAAAAGAAAATCCTGCAGGAGTGTATTATCTGATTAATATTTAAATCTTTAACAAAAATAAATCCAGCCGCCATTTTGTTAATCCGGGCGGCTGGATTTTATTTATTTTAAGGTTTGAAAAATTGAGGGAGATTTTCATAACCTTAAACAGTATTTCAAAAGTATAAATTAAAAGCTTTTTATAATTTCCAGGATATAACGGCTCAAGAGTGCTGCATCCAATGTGTTAATTACACCATCGTTATTTACATCAGCAATTTGCCTTTGCCTGTAATCAGGAAAATCCATTTCTTCAAGTATATATCTTTTAAGCAATACGTAATCATTTGTATTTATTACCCCATCACCGTTTATATCCCCTTTACTGCCTGGTGTTGGCGTTGGTGATGGTGACGGAGTAGGTGTTGGGTTGTTACCTGGAAAACCATTCGGATAATATCTTACATATTCGTACTCAGCCATTAAAGGCGTTCTTCCATCATAAGGCGCCAGCCATTCATCAACATTTCTGCCTGGCCATAAATTCATCATTATTTTACCCGGTGTGCGCGGTATATTTCCATAGCCTGTATATACCTTAACCCCGTTTACATAAAAATCAATTGAGTCCGGTTTCCAGTCAAAACCATAAGTATTAAAACTCTGTGAAGCATCAAAACCTAAATGGTGGTAATACTCATTTCCACCTTTTCCATCCTTCCACCAGTTAAATTGAACCATAGTTGTATCTTTTCCAAGAAACTCAATGTCTATTTCATCCCATGGATCCCCATCCCATGGACCGGTATATGTAAAAAATGATGACACTATACCTGGATTTTTTGCAGGTTTCATTCTCACTTCAAAATACCCATATCCAAAATATGAAGTAGTCCTGTACTCACCACTTTTATACGGGTATTCGTGGCTTGGGTCGTAATCCTTATCCAATGTAAGTATCATTTTACCATTTCCTACTGTAACCTGGCTGGGTCTCCACATACAATTAAATACGTCCCCGTTGTCCCAATCAGCTTTTTCCCATATATTTGCATCATGCCTTGAAAAGTCAGACTCAAAATATGTCGTTGTCATTGGCTTTGATGAAAAAACATTTGTGGAAAAAGCAAATATAAATGTGCACAAAAGTACACTCACCAATAAAAAAGAGGAAAAAGACTTTTTAACCATTTTATACCTCCCTAAAAAACATAAATTTACACACCTTTGATATGCCGGTTTTTATATAGAAATGCATCTTGAAATGCAACAAATAAAAGTACATTGATTAATATATAGTAGCAACATTAGTTACTAACGCGCGTTAATTTCATCATAAAATATGTAGATTATTTTGTCAAGTAGTTTAAAATTATGCTTTTTTTATAACATTTTTGCAGTCCATATACTAGTCCGTATTCAAGTGAAAAAGTGCAGGGTGTATATTTTTTTGCCATATACACCCTAAGGAGGTTTGTTTTTGTATAATTTATGCATAAATTATCATTTTTCTAATGTAAAAGAAGCCAAGCTTGCACTGCCTTCTCCTTTATACGTAAAATACAACGCATTTATACCGTCGGGAATTGAAATGTCAGCTGAATATTCCTTCCATACATTAGAAAAACCAACTTCTATTTTTCCAAGAACTTCGCCACTCCAGGATGTCTTTACTTCAAAATGCCCTCTACAATATCCTCTTACTTTAATTTTAACTCTATTTATTCCCTTACAATCAAAATACTTAAAGCCTGCGGTAGCTGAATCCTTCATATTAGCAATATAACCTATTTCTTCGTCTCCGTCTTTTCCGTCCTGGGTGATTTTAGGAAACTGTTTATCCATCCAAGCTCCTGTAAAATCTGTATACGGTTCTTCATCATTACAAAATAAATTGCAGGCTATATAGGCAGGATACTCTCCTAATCCTCTTAAAGGACCGTTGTTAGAACCACAGGAAGTCATTTCAACCTGGGGTATTGTGCCATCTTCTAAAAATTGTATTTCTTCCATACAGCCTTGTCTGCTGAAATTAGTCCCATTTGTATGCCTGTGGTAAAATACATACCATTTGCCGTTTATCTCTACAATACTGCCGTGGTTGTTGCCTCCATAATACATAGGTTTTTGAGGAGGTTTGTAGGAACTTATATGAATATCATTATTGCTTACAATAACCCCTCTGAATTTAAAACCTTTTGTAGGATGTTTACTGGTAGCATAGCACAATTCATGATAAACAATTGAGGAATATATAAAGTAATAAGTATCCCCTCTTTTTCTGATTGAAGGTGCTTCAAAAAACTCATGACCTTCAAAACCGCTGCCTTTACTATAAGGCTCACTTGGTGCAACAATAACAGGCTCTTCAATAATTGTAAGCATATCAGGTCCAAGTACTGTTGCCATAGCCCCGGATCTTGACCTGTCCCCTATAGGACAAAAACCAGTATAAAGATACGTCCTGTCCCCTTCTGTAAGTACTGCCGGGTCAAATTGAGGCTCATCCCCTTCCCTTTCACCTAAAATGGTACCATCGGGATAGCGCACATATCCATGAAACTTATATCTCCCTGCAGGTGTGTCACAAACAGCAACAGATACTATAGAGCGTTTGCTGTCAACATAGTATAAATAATATCTTCCATCAGGTCCCACTGTCACATCAGGGGCATACAGACAACTGTCTCCGTCCTCATTATTTTCTACATCGGTTTTTTTATAAATAACTCCTTCGTAGCGCCAGTCTGAAAGATCATCTACAGGTGCTGACCAGCATACATAGTCATTTAAACAATAGGCATAGCCGTTAAAGCGGTCATGAGAACCATAAATATAAACCCTGTCATTAAAAACATATGGTTCTGCGTCAGGAATGTATTCCCATGACGGAAGATACGGATTAAATCCCTGTTTTTTCAATTAAATAGCCTCCTTTTAATCTTAATTAATTCAGCGAAATAATCTCTAATATATGCCTTGTAAGCATAGCATAGTCTAATGTGTCTATATTGCCGTCTTTATTTATATCTGCACTTAAAAGAGCATCTCCTGTAAGAGGCCTTATTTCAAGTAAGTGCCTTCCCAATAATGTAGCATCAGTTGTGTTAATTATCCCATCTCCATTTATATCACCTAAAATTACCCTGTCTTTTTCCTCACCTTCAAATGTAAACCAGTCAATATTTACAGGTCCTGAAAATACAAGATATAAATCATTTACCCCTTCAGCCCCGCTAACACTGCAAGTTTGTTCTTCGTACTCATTCCAGCCTTCTGTAATTCCCACCTTCAATGTACCTATAAGAGTACCTGTAGGGCTATTTAGTCTCAATTCAATATTAGTAGCAAGTTCAGATGCAACCATTCCTTTAAAAGATACTGCACCTTTGCCAAAGTTCACATTCTTATATACTACATAATTCCCTCTTTCTATATATCCTATACCTTCTGAATTGTTTGGAGTACCTATTACTTCAAGAGTTGACGAGTTATAACTGCTAAAATCTTCTGCTTCTATTCTGGAAAATGCATCTTTTTCACTTTCTTCCTCTTCATCATCATCTCCATCATCATTGCCGTCATCATTCTGTCCTTCACCTTCTACAAACTGCCAGTAATCAATGTTAAAAAGGTAGTTAGAATCGTCACCTTTAAAAACAAAGAATACATCATGGACACCTGTCACATTATTGACACTGGTTTTTACAAGTTCCCATTTCTGCCATCCACCTGTATTTCCAACATTAAGGGTACCAACAAGAGTACCTGTAGGGCTTCCTAAGCGTATTTCTATCCTTCCGCCTTTAGTATCAGACGCCACATTTGCTATAAATTCAGTTGCACCAACCGAACCAAAATCCACATTTCCAACGCCTATCCAGTCATTGTTATTTATATTTGCCACATTTTGATTGTATAAAGGTCCACCCGGAGCCTGACAGTCTTCAGTTGATATTCCCGCATTCCATCCAATGGTTTCTGCTTCATTTCTCTTATAGGGGTCAAGATTTACAAGCTGAGCAACCCCTTTGTAATCCCCCTGTACTTGTTTAATTGTCCCGTCAGGATTCATCTCCATCTTATTTATGTTTGGAGAGCGGTAGCCCCTTCCTGCTCCTGTCTGTGCCAGGCTTACAGTCTGGGAATGATACGCCACATACCACTCACCCCTGAAATTAAATGTAGTATGGTGATTATTGCCCCCTACCCCAAAAAACACCGAAGGATTTCTCAAAAAAGTCCCTTTATAAGTAAACGGTCCCATAGGATTATCGCTTACCATGTAGGCAATTTCTCCTTTAGGATACTCAGGAGGATGCGTACCTGCAAAGTTAATACAGTATGAATAATAATATTTTCCATTGTATTTATGTATTTCTGCAGCTTCAAAAAAGTACGGTGCATCTATCCTTACAGCGCTGCCCACTGTACTAATCATATCGTCACCTAACTTAATAACCCTGCCTGTTCCGGGATTTGCAATAGATGCAGGATTGGTGTCATCCGGTATACCTCCTCCGCAGTAAAGGTATCCGCTTCCATCATCATCTACCAATACAGCAGGGTCAAAAAGCCAAGTTACCCCAGCCATTCCGGGAGTATTATGATCCACTAAAGGTTTTCCAAGGGGATCTTTCCACGGACCTATTGGACTGTCTGCTGTAAGCACCCCAATACCGGCTCCTGTATTTGCAAAGTATAAGAAAAATTTAGGCTTTCCATCAATTATTTTGTATGTTGCCGACGGCGCCCATGAACCCCATGCCCATTTTGCAATTCCTTTTCCACCGTTTAAACCATTAGCTCCTGCTACCGGAATTGCACCATGGTCTGTCCAGTTTACCAAATCGGCAGAAGATATGACATGTATTTTGTTTAAATTGCTAAATGAATTTTCTACAATTCTTCCATTACTGTATTCATAAGCATCGCTGGACATATAAAGGTATACCCTTCCATCATAAACCAATGCATAAGGGTCTGCTCCTAGTTTGTGGTCTATTAGTGGATTAGAGTTTCCTATTTTTTTTGCCGTTGGAGAATTTACCCCATAAGAAGTTACCGTAAACAGACTGCTAAAGAGTAACACCACAAATGTTATTAGGGTACAAAAATTTTTCTTTTTCATAAAAAATACCTCCTTTAGCAAGCTGCCAGAATTAATTTTTTATTCTTTTTTAGAAGGCATATTTACAGGTTTAAATATTTCCTGTAAAAATATATATAAACAATCTTTCCAAAAAACAAAATCATGTCCTCCTGAATTTAAATACCATGTGTGGGGAATGTTCTCCTGCACGCAGTATTCATGTACACCTTCTGAAACATTCAGCAATTCATCTTCGTCACCACAAGAAATCCATAACAATTTTAAATCAGAGATAATTTTTTCTTTTTCAGCAAAAAGAACACGTGGAGGCATAGTATTAGGTGCCGGTGAAAAGGACCCTATGTAAGCAAAGTGTTCTAAGTACTTCAGCCCGAAATTTAAAGCCTGCCCGCCACCCATAGATTCTCCTGCAATTGCACGGTTCTCACGGTGGGTTAGTACAGAATAATTGGATTCTATAAAAGGAATAAGAGCATTGAGTAGATCATTTTGGAAATTATTAAATGCATCAAATTTATCTATTGTAAAAACATCCCCAATTGGTCTGTCATCCTTCATTGCACGACCATTTGGCATTACTATAATCATAGGTTCTAATTTATTTTCTGCATATAAGTTGTCAAAAATATTTACAACATTCCCGCAATTAAACCATTCAAGATGGTCCCCACCTATGCCGTGAAGAAGGTAGAGAACATTATATTTTTTGTCGGATGAATATCCTGGTGGGGTATAAATCATTGCTTTGCGATTAGTACCGGTTGTAGATGAAAAATACTCTACTTCCTTACATTCCCCATGCTCAATATCTTTTTTATATTTATCAAAACCTTCTGGTGGTTTTAGACTTTTATTGGACATAAAACGTCTCCCCTCTAGAGTTTTATTTTTTAATTCTTACAAATAAGATTTTATAATTTTTCTTTATTGTGTCATTTTTTATAAGTTTATATATTTATGATACCAAGCCTGTATATTAAACTCTATGATTTTTTTTATAATATAATTGACTTTCTTTTTGATATAATATATACTAAAATTTTTAAAATATTATAAAAAAAACGCCTGAACTTTAGCCTTGCAGTAATTGTTTTAAATAAGGAAACCTGCTTTATTCTTGATTTTCATAATAATAAACTGTTTTATTTTGTATATAATGTTTTATATTTGCATTATAAAAACTATTGACTTTACCCTAAGGGGAAGGTATATAGTAAAATCTAGATAGAGATACTTATTTTTGAGAACAGAGGTGATTTTCTTTGTTGTCTATCGGGGAATTTTCTAAAATATGTAGGGTTTCAACAAAAACTCTCCGCTACTACGATGAAATAGGATTAATTAAACCTGATGAAATAAACTCTGAAACAGGCTATAGATACTATTCCATTAAACAACTAAAAAATATACTGTTTATCAACCGTTTAAAATCCTATCACTTTTCCCTTGATGAAATTAAAGAATTAAAAGATATCATGGAATTAGACAAAGGTCAATTTGAAGAAATTCTTTATTCAAAATTAAAATTAAAAAAACTTGAGATGGAAAATAAATTAAAATCCCTTGAGTATTCTCTTAATCAACTTAACAATGACATATCAAATATTCAAAATAATATACCTATTATGTCTTACTTAGATAATATAAAGGTAGAACTTGTTGATACTGAAGCAATGAATATACTGTACGTACGAAAAACAATGACAAAAGAAGACTTTTTTGATGGATATGGAAGCTATTTTGGTAAACTGTACGAAAGAATTGCTTTAGAAAGACTTACTCCTGTCGGCAAACCAATGACCATTTACCACAACTCTGAGTTTAACCTTGATGGAAACGATTTGGAATTTGCAATTCCTATAAAAGAAACTGTGGACGGGACACGGATTTTGCCTGGCGGTTTATGTGCTAAATCAGTGTTAAAAGGTTCTTTTACAGAGTTGTCTGCCCTATATATTAAACTTAGTGAATGGGTAGAAGAAAACGGATACGAGTTAACTAAATCACCATATGAAGTATATATAGTTAATCCAAATCAAGTTGAATCCTCTGATGAGCTGGTTACTGAAGTGTTCTTTTCCATTAAGAAAAAGTAAAGTTATTATAATTTTAAAATTATAATGACTTATATGACTTAAATGAAAAATTCTATCGAATATTAAATTTGAAGGTTGCCTTCATAAATACAACTCACTTAAATATTTTAATATTATTTAAATATTTTATTTTAAATTTCTTTGATTATAAAGTGTTTATGTTATATTATGGCATAAATGCTATGTAAAGTTAATGAATAAAGGAGGAGGTTTTTAAATGTACAAATTTAAAACACAAGTGGGAAAGATTATGATTTTTGTACTATTAATTTCCACTATCATCATGAACGGGGCAGTTTTCGAATCATTTGCCCAGTCAAGACCAATTAAAATTATGCCGGTAGGTGACTCATGTACTGCTGGTATGGGAGATCCTAGTTATGGTGGTTACCGTACCGATTTGTATCACCACTATACAAATGCCGGACTAAACGTCCAGTTTGTAGGTTCACAAACCGGGGGACCAAGTTCTTTGCCTCAGAGAAACCATGAAGGACACTCAGGCTGGACAATTCCACAAATTGCAAGCAATATTGACAGATGGTTAAATACCTATGACCCTGATGTAGTGCTGCTATGGATTGGCGGTAACGATATGTTTTTAAATGGAAGGGTTAATACTTCAGGACTTAGTAGTTTAATTGACCAGATTTTAAGATTCAAACCTGATATTACAATATTTGTAGCTGACTATTACCCTGTTCCCGATCAAATCAGACAATACAATGCTACCATTCCGGGAGTTGTTCAGGAAAAAGCCAACGCCGGAAAAAACGTATATTTTGTTAAGCTAAGTGATATAAACTTAAATCATAATACTGATATTTCCGGTGACCGTTTACACCTAAGCCCTGCCGGATACAGTAAAGTTGCTACCATTTGGTTTAACAGCACCATTGATATATTAAAACAATTAGCCGGAGGCACACCAACTGAACCAACTACGCCACCAATCGTTGTTAAATATGGTGATTTAAATGAGGACGGAATTATTGATTCAAGCGACTACACACTGCTTACAAGATACATACTGGAAATTACAACTTCCTTAAAAAATCCAACAGCTGCTGATTTAAACGGGGACGGTATAATAAACACTTTAGACCTTTCCCTTCTACAAAGACATATATTAGAAATCATTTCAACTTTCCCTGTGGAAAGGTAATTAGAAAAAATTTACTATACAAAAATAAATTACAAACCCAATTTAAGGCTGAATAATTAACTATTCAGCCTTCTCTATCTAATTTTTTATCTAACGCTTAATAACGCTTAAGTTGAGCATAAAAATTTTTCCGTGTCCCAGCAAGAAGAACTATAACCTTATTTCCATCAGCTTCTCTAATAGTATATGCAATTTCTTAATTAACGCCTTTATATTTTAACCATAAATGCCATCTAAATCCCTAAGCTTTGACTAACCAATAATACAACGTCAGGAATTTTTGTAACCGGCTCACACTCTCTAACCATACAGCACAAAAAATAAAAGCTGTCCAAAAATTGAACAGCTTTTAAATACTTTAACAATTATAACTTTACAATTAACTTATGTCTAAACCTAACTTAAAAAGAATTAATTACTTCAAGTATATATCTTGTCAATAATCCATAATCTATGGAGTCTACCCTGCCGTCTTTATTTAAATCAGCTACTGCAAGTTGGTCTTGTTTCAAGAAAGATACTTCAAGCAGGTGTCTTTGTAATAGTCCCAAATCAAGTGTGTTTATAACCCCGTCACCATTTATATCGCCTAAGTCATTATTGCCACCGCTTCCTCCGTTTCCAAATGTAAACCAGTCAATGTTTACAGGACCTGAGAACACTAGAACTATGTCATTTACACCTGTCACATTACTAATGCTTGTTGACATTTCCTCATATGCATCCCAGTCACCTGTTGAAGCTACTGTTAATGTTCCCACACGGGTTCCTGTAGCGCTGTTTAGCCTGATTTCTATATTTGTAGGTGTATCAGCATCTGATGCAACACGAGCTGTAAAAGTATTTGCACCACTTCCAAAATCTACATTCTTAAATGTTAGTGAATCGCCAGACTCTATGTATCCAATTCCGTTTCCACCATCGCCAGTACCTATTATTTCCATGGTTGAAGTACTTACTGCATTATATTCTTCTGCTTCTATCCTTGAAGTAGCTTTTCTTGAATCAGGACCCGGATTTGTTGGTAATTGTGGCTCTGTACCCGGATCTGTACCTGGATCAGAACCTCCTGGCAGTGATGAACCTCCTATTGTTAATACGTTAGTGTGTACATTAGCTCTTCCGCTGCTCTGGTATCCTTCTATTGTAAGTGCAACTTCGTACATTTTACCCATTTTCATGCCCATTCTTTCCCAAGCCTTAAAGTGTTCACTTACAGATACCACACCGCTGGTTTTCTTTTCTGTACGTACACTCCAGTATTGCTGGAATGTTGCAGTTCCTATTATTGATGGCTGTTGAACTCTTGTTGTCTCATATATATCATATGTACCGCCATCTACATTGATTCTTCCCTTTGACTGTGCTCCCGGTGGTCTCCAGTTACCCCAGCTTTCTATAATGTAGTACTCTACAAGGGGATCTGTTGTCCATCCATATACACACAAGTATGAGTTACCATTTGGATAGTAATCAACACC
>Ga0116181_1003002_pt1 | contig 13353 bp, 10 predicted proteins | sample AD_UKC075_MetaG_FD_89752 | JGI IMG/M metagenome (GOLD analysis project Ga0116181, IMG submission 89752) | Active sludge microbial communities of municipal wastewater-treating anaerobic digesters from USA - AD_UKC075_MetaG | ecosystem: Engineered > Bioreactor > Anaerobic > Digestate | place: USA...
ACCGGATCGACGAAGTCTCACCACCGGTGAACACCACGCTTATTGTCGGGACCGGCTGGCTTCCGCTGTAAGCGGTGTGTCGTTCCCACGTTCTCTCACAACCGCTTGACCATGCTGCCTCCCAGCGGGTGCTAGCCTTACGGCCACTGGTAGTTCTAATTCGTTACTACTCTTTGCGGCTGGTTTTGGCATCCACCAAGTCCGCGTCATTTTTGAAAGCGGTTGCCAGCGTTTGGCCTCGTCGCGGCCTTCTATCGACGAGGGGTTGTAGGTCTTGTGACGACTTTGGGCCTACTTGCTGAAAAAGACCAAGGTCGTCAGAACATGTCCCCTCGTACCGAAGGCGCGTGACTCCTCTGAGCCTTGCTGGATAGCACTGCAGATGGGATATACACGCCATGTTGGTGGTACTAGTCTAGGTCCCGAATGTTTTCAGGTTAGACTAGGAGGTGCTTTTGGCATTATTCGGGCAATTAGAAGTGAAAGCACCGGGTCTTGCTTGAGAGGCGAAGGCACTTTCTTGAGGGAGGACATAGGCGATGCGCGTCATTCGGCAGTTGATGTTTTGGGTTGCGTGCGGATTTGCCTGGGGGGTTGTGACCCAGGCGGTTTTTGCTCGAAGTGGAGCTGGGGAGCGTCCCAACATCCTTGTTCTGATTGCGGATGACCAGCGCTACGATGCGCTAAGTGTGGTCCAGAAGGAGCAGGGAGAACGTGGGCGATTTCCCTGGTTTCAAACACCTCACCTCGATCGTCTAGCGGCAGAAGGCGTCCGTTTTCGCAATGCCTTTGTTGTGAATTCGCTTTGTGCGCCCTCTCGGGCGGTGATGTTGACAGGTCGGTACAACCACCTGAACGGGATTGCCTCTAACTTTCGGCCATTTCCCTTGGAGAACGTGACCTACGCCACGATCCTCAAGCAAGCGGGGTATGTCACGGGTTATTTTGGCAAATGGCACATGGATAGCCAACGAGAGCGTCCCGGTTTTGATTTCTTTGCCAGTTTTATCGGTCAGGGCGTGTACTTCAATTGCCCACTGCTCGTACAGGGTGTGGAAACGCGGACCGAGGGCTGGGTTGATGACGTGGCCACCGATTATGCCCTCAAATTCATCCGTGAAACAACGGCCGAGAAAAAACCGTGGCTCGTCGTTCTCGGGTTTAAATCCCCTCATGGTCCGTTCACGCCACCGGAACGGGCAAAGGAGCGGTTTACCGGCTGTTTGGCCAGACGAACACCGAATTTCGATGTCCGGCCTCCCTACCTTCCGGAAGCAAGAACCCAGCAGACCAGCGGTGAGGCCTCGGAATCGGCGGAGGTGCCAGTTAATCTCGACTATTTCCGGTGTATCAGCGGGGTTGATGACTGTGTCGGGCGGATTCTGGCTGGTTTGGAAGAATACGGGGTGGCGGAGGACACGTTGATCATCTTCCAGAGCGACAACGGGTTTTATCTGGGCGAACATGGCCTCGGAGACAAGCGAAGCGCGTACGACGAAAGCCTGCGCATCCCCCTCTTGGCCCGCTACCCCAAAGCCATTGTGAAGGGCCTAGTGCGGGATGAAATGGTCCTGAACCTTGACCTGGCGCCCACGATTCTGGATTTTGCTGGCCTCCCCATCCCCAGTCAGATGCAGGGACAAAGCTGGCGCCCACTCGCGGAGGGGAAACAGGTGCCGTGGCGAAAGGCATGGCTCTACGAATATTTTGCGGAGAAACAGCGAAATAGCCGGGTTCCCGACATCGTTGCCGTTCGAACAGAGTCGGCCAAGCTGATTACCTATCCGGGTCACGACGACTGGACGGAGCTGTTTGACCTGAAAAACGATCCCTATGAAACCCGAAATCTTTACCGCGACCCGGCTGCCGCCACATTGCGGGCGGCCATGGAAGCGGAGTTAGAGCGACTTAAGAAGGACGTTGACTATCGGGTTCCCGATTACGTCGATCGTCCCGATTGGTGGGGTGGTTCACCGCCGGACCCCAATGCCCCGCCGGAAGTTTGCCTGGATTACCAACTGGGTGAAGCCGGCCAAGGCGATACAATTGTCGATCGTTCAGGCCGGGGCAATAACGGGGTTAACCGTGGCACGGTTGTCCGTCAGTCGAGCGACGGTCAAACCGTGCGATATTTCGATGGGAACGGCCTGATCGAGGTGCCCAACTCGCCAACGCTAAACCCGGCCGATATGTCGTGGACGGTCGAGGTGGTCTTCCGTCCGGAAGCGGCGGATGGGGTGCTCGTTGCCCGAGGCGGTCAGTCCCAGGGCTACGCCCTTTGGTTGCGCGAAGGGCGACCGGTCTGGACCGTGGTTGTCAGCAATCAAGTTATCTCGGTGGAGTCCGCGGAACAAGTTACCGGTTGGGCGACGCTGACCGGGGTGATCACACCACAGCGACAGGCGGCGCTTTATGTCAACGGAACATTAGTAGGGAGAAAGCCGCTGCCCGATTTCATCTCGACCGATCCCCGCGACAGCATGCAGATTGGGGCGGATACGGGCAGCCCGATCGTTCCCGCCGGAACCCAGCGATTCAAGGGAGAGATGAAACGTGTGACGATTTATCGGGGGGCACGCCCGCCACAAACAACCGGCCAGTAAGGATCGGCATTGAGAGCCTATTCCAAAAAGTCCCCATCTGCCTCCGGGAGAGGGTTAGGGTGAGGGCAAGGGATCGTCGGAGTCGAGCGAGAAAACCGGCAGCGATTCGAGTCACCCTCACCCCCGATCCCTCTCCCGCCAAACGGGCGAGGGGAGGTTGTGGGATAGGCTCTAAACTAATCCAGCGTGGTTACCCGACGGTGGCCGCGGTTAGAACTTTTTCGATGGCGGTCGCTGTGTCGATCATGTCGCGTTCTTCCAGTGTGGGATGAATGAGGAACATCAGGCTGGTTTGGCCCAGCTCGTGGGCCACAGGAAGCGGCGCGGCGGGGCCAAGGGCGCGGTCTTGGAAGAGCTTTTCGCGGTAGATTTCTGGGCAAACACCGGCCCCACAAGGGATGCCCTCGGCTTGAATTGCGGCCAGGATGCGGTCACGATCCCAGCCTGGCTTGAGGAATTCAGGCCTAAGGAAGGCGTAAAACTTGTAATAGCTGTGCTCAACGGTGGGCGGTGGGCTGGGAATCCGCAGCGCCGGCAGATGGGCAAGGCGGCGCCGAAGTATTGCGGCGTTGGCACGACGGATACCGACCCAGTTTTCCAGCTTGGTCAAGGCCACCCGGCCGATGGCGGCCTGCATCTCGGTCATTCGCCAATTCGTGCCTAAAGACTCGTGAACCCAGCGAAATGTCCCATTCCCCGGCTGTCGTATCAAATCCCAGTTTTTGCCATGATCTTTGAGCTCCCATACTTTGCGCCACAGTTGGGGATCATTTGTGGTGACCATGCCGCCTTCGCCCCCGGTGGTGATGATTTTGTCCTGGCAAAATGAGAAGGCCGCAATGTGGCCCAGTGAGCCAACGGGCTGGCCCTTATAACGCGCCCCATGCGCCTGGGCGCAATCCTCGATGACGGCCAGTCCCGCGCGGGAGGCCAATTCCATAATGGGGTCCATATCGCATGGCCAACCTGCTAGGTGAACGGCAATGACCGCGCGGGTCCGGGGCGTGAGAACGGGGGCAATCGTTTCGGCCGTGATGTTCTGACTGTCGCGATCCACGTCCGCAAAAACGGGCGTGGCACCCACCCGGAGCACGCAAGCGGCAGAGGCCACAAAACTCCGGCAGGTGACGACCACTTCGTCTCCCGGACCGATCCCCAAGGCCTCCAGGGCGGCCTCCAGGGCGACCGTGCCGTTGGCCACCGCCACGGCATAGCGGCATTCCACAGCTTGGGCAAACTCCTCTTCAAAACGGCGGGCTTCTTGCCCTGTCCAGTAGTTCACTTTCCCGGACTGTAATACTCGCACCACAGCAGTGACCTCATCTGGCTCGAAGACCGGCCACGGCGGGAACGGAGCCTTCCGAACAGGGGAACCACCTTCGATGGCTAGTGGAGGTGTGGCAATTGTTGGCGTCTTTTCCACAGTTACCATATTGTGGAATCTCCTCTCTTTGATTTGTGATTGAGGGGTAAGCGTGGCGGTTTCGCGCAAGACTCATGCTGCCCGTCTTACGGTTGGACACCGATACGCAGGAAACCACCCGTTGGTCAAGGAGGCGGCCGAATCGTCACCGAAGCGGCGACGGACCAACTCGCCGTACGCCTCTTGATCGACGACGTAATTAACGACGTGATAGTCACATCGCAGGTCCGAAAAACCGGCTTTGAAGTGAAATAGTGAATCCTGCCGTGCTCCGAGGCCTCCCCCCAGATGGAACCAGCGGAAGCCGTTGGCACTACCCCAGCGGCGGACGGTATCCATGATCAGTTTCATGCCCATCGCCCGCTCACGTCCGAGCGCCGGATTGCTTCCACCGAGATGATACTGAAGCACATTGCCACAGTGGAAGAAGATCGCGCCAGCCACGGGTTCGCCGTCAAGAACCGCAAAGAGCAGCTTCACCCGGCCATGGAGGTGATGCCGCAAGCCCTCATAGTACGACTGCGGAAAGAAATAGTACGGTTCGGCATTGACCGCCAACATCGTAGCCTCGTAGAGCCGTTGGAACTCGCCAAGCCGTTCCAGCGACTCATCTTCGACGACTGTTATGCCACATTTGATGGCGTCGCGGATGTTTCTGCGGTGATTTTGACGCATCGCCCTAAGTTGCTCCTCTTCGGGGCGCTGCAAATCGAGGACGACCGTTTGTCCCAAGGGTTTGACGATGGCCATCGGATGCCACATCCACGTTGCCGAAAAGAGCGGATGTTCTCTGACAAAAAGGGCGACAATGTGGAGGCTGCGCAAAAGCTGGTGAAGCGCGTCTTGCCACCTGCGTCGAAACTCATCGGCTTTTGGGGCATCGGGCCGGCAATTAGTCAGTAGGCCGGGATAACCATACGCCGATGTCGCATCGCACCAGCCTAGTCCTTTCAATTCAGGGACCGAATCGACAGGCCGAATCAAAACGGGCAGCGCGGCGACGTAATTCTCTTCCTCATAGGCAAGGAGGAAAGGTTTTCCAGCCTCTACCGTGCTAACAGTCAAGTAATACTCCGGCAGGTGATACACATCGAACCGTTCGCAGCGGAAGAGGACATCGTACCAGGCTTGGCGTTGAAAGGGGAGAATCAGTCGGATGTGTCCCATCTCTGGTGCCTCTGTTTAGGCTGCCGCTCGACGGTATGTGATCCTGTGATCGCCGACGGCGGCATACAAAACAGCTTCGATTTCATCGATACAACGGATGGCGTCAAACTGTTTTCGGCCGAGTTGGTACGCCCGTCGTCCGGCCTCCCGCAGCCATTGCCGGTTGCGGAGGGCCTCGGCCAGCATCCGCGCGGCAGCGGGGATATCTCGCGCAGGCAAGACCAAACCACAGTCATGCTCTCGGATAAGGTCTGCCAACCAGCCTTCGTGGTTGATGGCAATGGCCCGGCCTGCGGCCAGACTGTCGAAAAACTTGTTGGCACAATTCTTATGAAGGGCCGGAATATCTGCGGTGACCGACATGGTCAGATTGGCGGCGGAAAACAGCCGCGGGACCTCACTTTTGGGAACCGGCGGATGGATAAAAAGGGTTCGGTCAAGTACGCCTAGCTCTTGGGCAAGGTTGCGAATGAGGTTCTCCTCCCGACCTTGCCCCACGAGCAGGAAACGCGCCTCCGGTAGGAGGGGTTCGACCTCGGCCGCCAGCCGCACGATGTAGGAGCAATCGTTGACGGCCCCAAAAGTGCCGGCATAAAGCACCAACGGGCGGTCGGCCAACCACTGGTTCTCTTGACGGAACGAACGACCCGCCTCGGCAGGGACGTCAAAACGACGAAAATCGCAGGCGTTCGGTACGACGCGGACCCGCTCGCGCGGGTAACCTGTTTCCACAACACCGTCCGCCATCATGGGCGAACGCGCGATGACGAAGGCGGCGTTTCGATAAGCGAACCGCTCGAGCCAGCGAGCGGCGGCGATGCTCACCGGATTGCGTAACGCGCCCATCGCAATGGGAACCTCGGGCCAAAGGTCGCGGACCTCAAAAACGAAGGGGACAGCCCATCGTCGTGAGGCGTAAACCCCAGGCAGCGCCACAGTTAGGGGCGTACTGGACGCATAGACGACATCGAAAGGTGCTAATCGCCTTATCTTCGCCAGGCACCAGGCGGTGAACTCGAAAAAGGCCACAATCCGCCGCCAATATCTCATGCGATTCGCATACGGAATGCACGCCCAGTGAACGCAGATACCGTTCTCTTCGGTGACATAGCTCCGGCCATGGGACGAATGCTGATCCGTTGTTAATACCGTGACCTCATGTCCGCGGCGAACAAGTTCTGACATCACCGTAAAGGGAAAAGTGCCCGCCCCCTGGTGCGGCACGGCGAAATGCTGGTTTATAAATAACACGCGTAAAGGCATTGCTTGACTCCGACGACCTTGATCGTCCGGAAGACACACCTGGCCCACAATCGTTGGAAGACAAAAATGCCATCCCGCCGCGCGTGGTAGCCAGGGTCTTGCGCAGGCGGTGATCATATCAGAGCCAGCGGAAACGGGGCAACCCCATTTCTCAATGGGGTAAGCGCGCAGGTGGGTAGCGAAACTGTGGGAGAAGGTTAAGCGACAAACAGCTCCATCGGCCGGCCCGCGTCGGCACTTGCGTCACCGCGAAAAGGCACGCCTTGTCACAGTTTCTGTGATACCGCCGATTTTTACTGCATGGCCTTGGTTGCCTCCGCCTGCTTCTGCGTGGCGTACCAATGCTTCCACAGGCGGACGTCATACCCGAAGTTCTGGCCACCGCTCAGCTCGACGAGGGCTTCTAACACGGCAGGATTCGAAAAAGGTCGTTCCACAACTTTAGGAGTATCGCCGCCGGAACCAGCTCCAAACGACATTCCCGACTTGCCCGTGCTGGAACTGCTGAATCCCGCTGCCATGCCGGTGGGGGGACGAGTGCCGGGGATGAAAATCTTGTGCCGGGTCACGAGGGCATCGATTAAGGCGGGAATGGCCGACGGGTCCCCCATGCGCTGGAGAGCCTGTGCGGCACGGTTAACGATGGCGTTGTCCTTGTCGCGGAGTCGCCCAACAAAATAGCTCACAATCTCTCCTGACTTGAGAGGTGCAAGGGCCTCCAAGGCATGGAGCCGAACCTCCTCGACGGGATCCTCAATGGCCCAAATCGCTAGCGCCCGGGCGGCCTCCGGCGTACCAATCTGACCGAGAACATCCGTAAACAAGAGTCGCACCGCCTCCCGACTTTCATTTCTCATCGCAAGAACAATCGGCTTGACCGCGGCCGGATCACGAATGGCCTTGATTTCCCGCTCGGCGGTCACCGGGTCCGTTTCCAGCCCCTTAATCAAGCGATGAATCCGCAAAGACCAGTCGCGCTGGACCGCTGTTTGCTGCTCCCGTTCCTGCTCCAGTTGGACCTGCTGGGGGAGCATCCACCGCCCCTTATAAAGGACATACCCCATCGACTTCATGATCTCGTCGCGTGTCTTCCATTGATCCCCCACCTTTTGGTAGCCCAATAGGGCCCTGGCCCTTTGATGTTCTGGGTCCAATTCGATGATCCGCCGCAAATGGACCTCACGCTCTTTAGAAAGATTGTGGTCGCGACACCACTCCGCAAGTTTCCAGTGCCCTTCCACGGTGTCAGGTGTCTGCTGACGCAGTCGTTGGTACTTCGCTTGAACCTCGCTTAAACTGATGATTTCCTTGACTTCGGATTTTGGGATCGAGATAATCGCCTGATCCTCGGTCTGGATGGTTACCGTTTCGTCTGTTTGGCCTTCAGGTGAATTGACGATCTGCCCCACAATACGGCCACCGCCGTGCAGGGTCACGGTATCCGCGTAAAGCGATTTGCCGTCAATGCCCCCTCTACCTACCAGACAAATAGTGACGGCAATTACCGAACTTAAAATTAAAAGCCTCATATCCGGCGCCTCGCGGCAGAATAGACACGTTATTCGACGGCCTTTGACCGTCTCTTGTTCCTTATCTCAAGTATAAGCCGGTCCATGATCGCTGGCCAATCGAAAGTTCCAGCGGATGCGACGACGCGCGCCCCTTCAGAACTGATGGAACCCCGCGCACAGCGTTAAATAACGGGGCAATCCAGGGGTTTGCGTCTACCAATGCACGACGAAGTGCTGGGGGACCACGCACTGTCGCGGCCGGGAACGACTGTGGGCGTTTAACTGATGAGGTGTTCCACCAACCAATCTTCGTAAGCGCCCAAATCCTTCCACCGCACAGCCGCCCGAACGGGTCGCCCGTTGGGATCGATCCGCGTGAAACCGTCGTCGGTGACGGTCAGCGAGAGTGTTTCCATCTCGGTAAGTTCTTCAGATTGAGCGAGGTAGATAGCCACCGTATCAAAGAGGGTACTGCTTCGCTCTGGAGGTGGAAGCTGCTTCTTGGCCTGCGTTTCCCGCCAGACTTGGTAATTGTCCATAACAGCACGGACAAGCTTGTCCGAGGACTCATAGACCTTGCGGAATTTTTCGCCCGTCAGATGGACCAGCCCACACGTATCCAGCGGGGTGATCGTGACTTCCCAGCTTGCCGCAAAGACGGCTTGAAGGGCCTTGGGATCAACTTTCACGTTGTACTCAGCGGAGATCTCTTTGCTTCCGCCGTAGCCCTTGTACACGCTTCCATGCATCCCAACAAAGCGGGCATTTTGAGCGACATCTGGCGCTCGCTTGAGGACCTCCGCAATGTTTTGCACCGGTCCAATGCAAATTAGGGTCACGGGTTCCGGACTGCTACGGATGGTGTCGATAATGGCTTGAACGCCATCTTCATGGACCTTACCGGGATATTTCTTTAAATCGTAGTCGCCGATCCAGGGGCTTTGCCGCCCGGGTCGATCCTCGAGGCCAACGCCCAAGCCTACGGGGATGTCCGTTCGCCCGGCCACTTCAAGCAGCTTAGCTATGAGTTTCCCCCGATAGAGAGCATTGCGATTGTCACCCACCACAAGTCGTACATCGAGTTGCCGGGATTTCAAAAGAAGGACCAACGCCCAGGTGTCGTCGATGTCATCCCCGATATCGGTATCAAGGATCACCGGGATTTTCCTGCCGGCCTTGATTTTTTCCAAGGCCTGGGCAGCGGTGAACGGTTGATGAGCTTCGGCAATCCCAAACCGGGCGAATCCACCGTGCGCGAGAAATCCCCCGGCGGCCAGGGCTCCCAAGACCGACCGACGCGAAAGCTGATTTGACATCGTTGCGACTCCCAGGATACGGACCAAATCTCCCAGAAAACCTACATTCTCGGTGTTACCACACACGTGAAGAAAACATGCTGCATGGATCGGCAAGTCAATAAGATTATCGCCTGGTTCATTCACGAAAACAACTATTCGTATTTGCCCAGCGTCCGCGCAGATTCCGGGGGCAACCACAGGGGGTTGCCCGTACGATTGATGCCATTCCCAAGCAGAAGGGTGATTGAAATCACGTGGCACGGGCATCTTGCCCGTGTCATTGTGCGTCACGGTGTTGAGCGCTTGTCTCCAACGGGGATCGGTGTTGTCCAGTGATTTGGTCGCCGGGGACGGCGACCCCCCATCGCGAAATTGGGAGGGACGGCGCCCTCGCCGTCCGGGTCGATATACCCGTTGACCAGGACGAATAAGAGCCCATTGAGAACCTGTAGGGGCAGGCCGCCGTGCCTGCCCCAAATTTCCACCCCCGTGCCTGCCCAAATCGCCTCCATGAATTTGTTCCGAGTTTTTGCTACACTTACGTTAATCGCGGGTGCGTCAGCGCACTATGCAGGGTTGGGTCTATCGTCCCCACCGCACCCACAGATAGGTTCGCGTTTCCGTTGTCTTGCATCAACTGTTCGGGATGTCCCGACAGGTAACATCGCATCATTTCGAAAGGGATTTAGCTTATGTCGATCAGCCGTCGCACAACACGTCGTCGTTTTTTGCAGGGAAGCGTCGGACTGGGAGTGACAGCGATTATTCTTTCGCAGCGTCGTTATGCGGTGGGGTTCGAGTCCGCGAACGAGCGGCCCGTCTTCGCCACAATCGGACTGCGTAATCAAGGCTGGGAAATCACTCAGAAGACCTTCAAGTTTGCCGACTTCGCGGCCTTGGCGGACGTCGATGCCAAGGTGCTCGCCGAAAACGTGCAAAAGACTGAGCAACGGCAGGGCAAAAAACCGGATGCTTACAAAGACTATCGTTACGTGCTCGACCGCAAAGATATCGACGCGGTGATGATTGCCACGCCCGACCACTGGCACACCAAGATCGCCGTGGAGGCGATGTACGCTGGGAAGGACGTCTATTGCGAGAAACCGTTGACCTTAACGATCGACGAAGGGAAGCTGATCGAAAAGGTTGTGAAAGAGACCGGCCGCGTCTTCCAAGTTGGCACCATGCAGCGAACCGAGTGCGACAAGCGGTTCCTGATCGCCGTGGCGCTCGTAAGGCACGGACGGATCGGCAAAGTCCGAAAAGTCACCTGCGGCATCAACGGTATGGAGCCCTCGCCGCCCATCCCCGAGGCACCTGTGCCCGAAGGTCTGGATTGGGACTTCTGGCTCGGACCTGCCGAGAAAGTGCCCTATCGCGCGCTGCCCGAACTGCGCACCGGTTACGGCGGTGGCGTGCCCTACTACAGCAACTGCCACTACTCATTCCGCAATTGGCACGAGTACTCGGGCGGTAAGCTGACCGACTGGGGCGCGCATCATGTGGACATCGCCGTCTGGGCCATCGGCGCGACCGACACCGGCCCCAGCAAGGTTACTCCGCTGAACTACACCTTGGCCTGCGAGTACAAGGACGGCTATCCCGTCGTGCACGATCGTTACAATGTAGCCACGCAATTTAACATTCGGGCCGAAATGCCCGGCGACATCGAATTGATCATCACAAGCGAAGGCGACAACGGCATCCTCTTTGAGGGGACTGAGGGCCGTTTCTTTGTGAATCGTGGCCGCATTACCGGTAAGCCCGTCGAAGAGCTCCAAGATAACCCCTTGCCCGAGGATGCCTTGGAGCAAATTTACGGCGGACCGATTAGCGCCAACCACAGCGCCAATTTCATCGAGGCCATGCGGGCCCGCAAACAACCCATCTCCGATGTGTGGTCGCACAATCGCATGCTGGAAATCTGCCACTTGGCCAACATCGCCATGCGACTGGGCCGAGAGCTGCGGTGGGATCCCGTCAAGCGCGAAATTGTGGGCGATCCGCAAGCCAATTCCTTCCTCTCACGCCCAAGTCGGAAAGGCTATGAGATCAAGATTTAACGCCCTCGAGTGAAGATGCGCAGGCATTCTTGGCTCCGGCTAGCCTGCCACTTTGATCTATCGCACTTCACCGCGCCCGCAAGCTGATTGAAGCCGTGTAGGGGCGTTGTTAACCTAGAAAAAGGCCCAGGGCTTGACTTTTTGGGCAGGGGATAGGCCCTGATTGTGCCTAGGGATGGGCGTCCGCGTGCGGTGGAGCGATTTCTTTTGTCTGATCGGGCCGAGGGGTTCCGCCGGAATGACGGACGCGGGGGACCGCGTCCCGTGCCAATCCGCCCCGGGAGTTGGGGTCATCGTCCTCGATGACCCAGACATCGGCCGACATCCAGGCCCATTCCCGACGCTCTCGGGCAGGCACGGGGGCCTGCCCCTACGGGTTCTGAATGGGCCCCTATTCGCGGTCAACATCCGGACGGCGAAACGCCGTCCCTCCCATGAGTCGGCCATTCTCCAAATCGATTTACGGACCGCAATTTTTTCTCGCTTTGTTGCTCTCCGCGAAACCAGTGGGGCGTGTTGATTAGTCCAAGTCGTAGAGTTTTTCGTCCACGCGGGGTGGTTTAAGGTGTTCGTAAAGGGTGCGGAGCGATTTACCGCTTTGTTGGAAAAGAGGCTCTTCTTGCTCAAGGACATCGCCCAGCTCTTCCTCGATTGTCTCCGGGTCTTCCCCAGCTTCGAGCCTGCGGATAGCTTCTTCCATGGCACTACCGAATTGGAGACCCGTCTTTTGGGAAAGGCGTCGCATCAGGCGGGCCATCTGACGCGGATCGTCTTCGTCCAGGTTTTCCGCCTCGGTGGCCAATTCCATCATGGCCTCTTCGAATTTTTCTTCGTCAAAGCCCGGCGGTAACAAGTCGTCATCGGCTTCGGCATTGTCGCCCGATTTACTCTCCGAGCTGCCCCCGCGTCCAATGGCGAACCGCGACACCCTTCGCTCCAATTTAGGGCGACCGCATTTGGGACAGTCCGGACGTTTGTCGGTATTGATCCGGCGTGAAAAAAAGTTGTAAATAACGTGACACTTGTCACAGTAGAACTCGTAAATCGGCATGGTGCTCACCTCCGTTCTAGCGGCCTTCCCGATTTGGATTAACACCCCCGTTTGTCAAAAATCGCGTTTTTCCTTTCTCGCCTTCCCATTTATACTAGCATGAATAGCCTCTTACCGGCGAGATTGTTACTAGTAGAAGCGGGAATGAGGACAGAAGCGACTATGAGGACTAGGTAGTTTGTAGGGGATGTTATGCCAATCGCAGTGACCGGCGTCAAAGGACAATTGGGAGGAGAGTTGTGCCGTCAATTGGGCGACCGGGCCGTGGGGCTCGATTTGCCCGAGTTCGATCTCCTCGATTACGATCGTGTTCGTAAGACGATCCGGGAACTGCGACCAGAGCTTTTGATCCACGCGGCGGCCTATACGGCTGTGGATAAGGCCGAAGATGAGCCCGAAAAGTGTTTTGCCATCAACGCCACAGCCACGGGGGTTTTGGTCGATCTGGCAAGGGAGTTGGACTGTCCCTTTCTCTATGTGAGCACCGATTATGTCTTTGGGGGCGAGCCCGAACGGAGTGAGCCGTTTCGTGAAGAGGACGTACCCTCTCCCCAGGGTGTCTATGCTCGAAGTAAGTACGAAGGGGAGCTAAAAACCCTTGTTTGGGAAAAGCACTACATCGTGCGGACGTGCGGTCTCTATGGCCAATTGGGGCCACATTCGGCGGGCAATTTTGTGGAAACAATGATTCGCTTGGCGAACGAAGGCCGTCCCCTGCGAGTGGTGGATGATCAATTCTGTACCCCAAGTTACGTGGTCCACGTTGCCCGGGCTATCATTTTCCTCATCCAAACCGATATGTATGGGACGTTCCATATCGTCAATGATGGGGCAACGACGTGGTATCGCTTCGCCCGTGAGATCTTCCGCCAACTTAAGATGGACGTTGATATTACACCGATTAGCACGGAGGAATACGGTGCCAAGGCCCCGCGACCGCGCTTCAGTGTATTGGACACTTCCAAATACAATCG
>Ga0116181_1003004_pt1 | contig 13350 bp, 8 predicted proteins | sample AD_UKC075_MetaG_FD_89752 | JGI IMG/M metagenome (GOLD analysis project Ga0116181, IMG submission 89752) | Active sludge microbial communities of municipal wastewater-treating anaerobic digesters from USA - AD_UKC075_MetaG | ecosystem: Engineered > Bioreactor > Anaerobic > Digestate | place: USA...
GTGGTCACATTCTCCGGTGCGGTCTCTGTGGTCACGTTCTCCGGTGCCTCGCCGATCCCGCTCCCTGGTGGCACCAGGACCCTATCGATGATATGGACAACGCCGTTGTCAGCCATGATATCAGACGTGACAATCGTTGCGTTCTCCACCAGGAGGGTGCCGTTCTCCATGCTGATAGAGAGCGTATCTCCGCTGAGCGTCGAAAGAACCGTCTCGTTCCCGGTGATGTTCACCGCGGCCGCCAGATCTTCGGCGGTATAATCCCCCTCCACCACGTGATACATAAGCAGGGTATCCAGCATCTCAGTATCATTGATGAGCGCTGCAAGGGTCTCGTTGTCGAAAGCCTCGAAAGCAGCATCATTCGGGGCAAAGACCGTGTATGGGCCGCCGACCGCAAGAACCGTCTGTACAAGCCCGGCCACCTCAACAGCCTCCGTAAAGGCAGTCAGGTTCTCGTCCCGGGCGATCACATCGGCCACTGTCACATTCGTCGGCTCCTCCCCGGAGCTGACGTTATCAGTCGGGGCGATCACCGTCCCTTCCGGAACAACAATGACAACGCCCTGCATCGGCACCCGTTGCTTCGAGGCGTTGAGCGTACAACCATAAGGATACGTCCCGGTTTCGGTGAACGTATACTCAAACGTCTCATTCTGCTCCATCGGTCCGGAGTCAAAGAACCCTCCCGCGCTGGTGACAGTATGGCTTACCGTATCATAATTCGTCCAGGTCACCGTTGTGTTCTCCTCGACGGTGAGCGAAGCAGGGTGGTATGCCCCTCCCCATATATCAACCGTGGCAGTCGCTGCCAGGGCAGGCAAGGCGATGAAGCCGATGGTCAGGACAATCACAAGTCCTGGTAGAACTGGGTTTCTCCTCATTGTTTCACCACATCTCTAAACCTGACAGGGAGAGCAGCCTCTCTTCCGGCTACAGAAATTAAACACACCTTCCTTCGATCACCGGTGGTTTCACACTACTGCTGACCTCACCCATCAAGAGGGCTCGGTACCGCTCACCACTGTCACACGAGTGAGATACTACTAATATTATATAATTGTTATTATAATTCGGCTATATTGGGCTCCACAGAATCGCTCCCCAGAACCCCGGACACTACCCGGTGACATGAACCCCGACAGAGGCTTCAACAGAATCCTCGACCACCCCTGGCCAGGGCCACCGTCTCGTTTCCCTTCGATCTTCCACCGCATGCCAGGTGGTTACCACATCTGATGCTATCTCTGCCGCACCTGGCACGATAGGGTGGGTTTGCGGCATCCGTCCAGGTCTGACCCCGGCGGAGATCCCCGGATCTTCAAGGGTCGCAAAGACCAGGTTTTTGCGGTCGTAGGCCCCGGCACCTCATGCTCCGGGAGCGGGACAAACATCCGTCCCGCAGAGATTCATCGACCTCCAGGCCGGGGAGGATCGCGAGTCTCCGGACAAACCCCTCCATCTGCCGGCAGAGCAGACCCCGGAAAAGAGGCCATCCACGCATAACTGAGACCATGGAGAGATGGATCAGGACCCTCTCCCAATCGTTCAGAACGGTCCATCCTGCTCAAAACTCCTCTTCAGCCTGATAGCAAGCTCCGCCTTGAAGAGCTCTTTTCCGAGGTAGGCAGCATGGTCAAGGCGGGATAAGCTCCCATTCTCAAGCAACGTGTAGAAGACATCTTCCCAGTGTCTCCCCCGCACAGCGCGACCCCGGTGCACCGCGACGATACAGTCCCCCTCGATACCGATGCGGATGCACCCCAGCGGGTCGTAGGTGATCTCGTCAGGCGCAGGACGCGCCTCCATGACCGTCTCGTAGTCCAGCGGGGGCTCCCGGCGCCGCCGCTTCTCTTTCAGGATCAGCAGATCAAGCCCCAGGTCCTTGGGGTACGGCCGGCCGGCCATCAACGCCATCATCTCGGTTGCGCGCCGCATCTCGGCCACCGACCCCGTCGTCTTGTCACTGTGCTCGCTTGTGAATATGACAGCGGCGCCGACCTCATACGCCATCCCCGCAAGCAGCGCATTCGCTCCCGGAGAGTCAGCATCCAGAAGCTCCACGACGTTCCCGGACCCAAAGAAGAGGGGATAGGACACCCCATGAAAACCCGGGAGCGAACCGGTGAGCCCGGACCCCACCGGCTGGAGGAGGGGGTCGGCGATGAGACAGCAGATCCCGGCCTCCTCTGCCGCTGTAAGATTCTCCTGAAGTGTCCGCTCACGCGGCACCACGACCGCAGCCGCCCCGGCATCAGCCACCGCCTTCCCGACGGCCGGTATGTTCCCTTCGTGCAGGGAGAGGACCAGATCAGCACGGGAGAGCGCCGCCGCGATGAGGAGCGGGTCCTGCGTATCAACCGCCAGCGCCCCCTCGATACCCTCGAGGGCCGAAAAACACTTCTCCACATCCTCAGGGGTCGCATCGAAACCAAACCCCAGGTCCACGATGTCTGCCCCGTCAGCAAAGAAACGCCTGACCTCCCCCTCCAGGTCTTCATGTTTATGCGCGTCCATGATCTCGGCGAGCACCTTCATCCGCGCCCCTCCGCCGATCTTAACACCCCTGATGATGAAATCCGGAGAGGCTGCCTCTTCACGGAGCGCCAGCTGCCGGCAGGCCTCCTCGCGACGCGTCTCTGCCAGGAATTCATCGGCGGGAAGAGACCTTGAGAGCCTTATCCGGTCCAGCACCGGAAGCACCAGCGGGAGGTCTGCCGCATGCCGCGGTCCCCGGTAGACCGGGACGCCGGTCTCACGCTCGACATCGGTAAAGGATGCAGTGCACATCCCGGAGACTATCGCCATATCATAGTCGCCGCCGCGAAGCAGCCTCGCAAGATCGCCGGGCGTAAGGAACGATGCAATATCACCAGTGACCACCACATCAACCTCATAGCGGTCGCTCACCCGCGCAGCCGCTGCCTCCACAATCTCAACCGTTGCCGAACCAGTCGGGAGGAGAATACGCATACACCTCAATTATTATCCTCGGATGACAAATAGTCTGATCTCATGTTGCGGTGCGATCTGCATGTCCATACCCGGTTCTCCAAAGACGGAGAGAGCAGTGTGGAGGAGGTTCTGCGCCGGGCAGAGGCGATCGGTCTTGATGCCATCGCGATCACCGACCATGATACCGTGGCCGGGGCCCGCTACGCCCTGCAGTGTGACACCCCCGTGATCGTGATCCCGGGCATCGAGATATCAACAAGAGAAGGTCACCTGCTGGCCCTCGGGGTCACCGAGGCCCTGCCGCCAGGACGTGACTTCCTCGAGACCGTCGCCCTGGCCCGCGCACGTGGGGCCCTCCTGATCCTCCCGCACCCCTACAACCGGTGGCGCCACGGCGTCGGAAGGAGGCTTGCGACCAGTATCGCGGCTGTGGATGCCGTGGAGATCTTCAACAGCCGTTACATCACCGGATCGGCGAACCGGAGGGCCGCGATTTCCGCACAACGATACGGGAAACCCGGGGTTGCCGGAAGTGACGCCCACAACGCCCGTTACGTCGGGTTCGGGGTCACGTACGTCGCATCTGAGCCTGATGTGGACTCCATCCTCTCCGCGATCAGGGAAGGACGGACAATGGTCGGAGGAAAGATGACTCCGCTGCACACCTACACCCAGCAATCCATAAAAAGTGCCCTCCGCCGTATCCGGCGAACGGTAGACCGATGAAACTGGCGCTTCGTTTCTCGTACTTCGGCGACCGTTTCTTCGGCTCCCAGATGCAGCCCGGGCTCCGCACCGTGGAGGGCGAGTTTATCGCAGCCTGCAAACGCCTGGGTCTCTTCGAAGACTGGCGGAAGGCAGGTTTTGTCACAGCCGGTCGCACCGATCGCGGGGTACATGCCAGGTGTCAGGTCTGCTCGTTTTTGACCGACAAACCTGATCGAGCGATCCGTGCACTGAACCGGGTGCTTCCAGAGGATATCTGGTGTACAGCATGGGCGCAGGTGCCGGACGAATTCCACCCGCGATACAGCGCCACGTCGCGAACCTACCGTTACTATTTCTTCCCGGTCCCGGGTGACGTTGCCCTCATGCACGAAGCAGCAGCAGAGTTTGCCGGTCGGCACAACTTCTTGGCGTTCGCCCGCACCGGCGGCCGGGACCCCTGGCGAGAGGTGATCAGCGCCCGGGTCTTTGAGAACGGGCCGTTCGCCATCTTTGAGGTGACCGGGAAGAGTTTTCTCTGGAATATGGTCAGGGGCATGGCGACCGCGCTTGAGCGAGTGGGGAGAGGCGAAGCCAGCGCTGGAGATATCGCCCGGCTCCTTGCCAGCCCTCCGGGACAGAGGCTTCCTGCGGCGCCGCCTGAGGGGCTTGTACTCCAGGATATCTCATATGAGATCCCTTTTACGCCGCTCCCGAACGATGAGAAGAGCCGCCGGTATCGTGCCGGTCGGCGTCACCGCTACTATACCCTCATGGCGGAGGTATCAGCACTCCTTGCGCCAGATGAGGGGCAGCACGACTGATCTGTCGGTGCGGGACTGTTGTCGAATATAATACTATCTTATGAGGCAATGACGGTCAGGTATGATTGGAAAATGGGTCCCTGCTGTCGCTGCCATTTAAAAAGGATCAGGTCGAAGACAATGGTTTTTCCAAAGAAGGTGCGGCAGGGGAAATCGATTCTTCCACCCATCATCCGGGATCTTGCTTATTAAACATTACGGTTCGAGAAACACGACCAAACCCGACCCCACCAGGATCACCGTGCTCACTCCTTCTATCGATGGATGGTATCAGATTCCTGACCACCTCTTGTATCTCGAAACATTTAACTAAAGGGGTACGGGATAGAGCCCCCGCAGTAGATTAAATTTAATTAACCAATCCAATTTGTTAACTATTTATGGTTAATAATAACCTATTAATATATCCCTGCACAGTCCCGTTTCAGTACGTCAAGGGGGGAAAGTGGATGTACGACAAGGATCCAGTTCTGGCGAGACCATACGCTCATCTGGAGGAATGGTTCGCCGGAGAAATAACTGTGCCGTTGCCACAGTACGTAGATGCAGAGACAGACAGATGGATCGAGCGATACACATCCTGGAACTTTGATCAGGAAAGCCAGATACATATTCCTGCCCTTCGCTGTGAGGTCCAGGAGCATATAGACCCTTTGCGGGCGCCGACGATCGCCGGGTACCGGCGGATGGTGGATGAGATCGCTGAACCTGCTACCCTGCGGACCCGGCGACCGGGTGGCACAAGAACACTCGCAGCGATCCCCTGCTTCAACGAGGAGGTTGCAATCGGCTCGGTAGTCCTGATGGCCCGACCGCACGTCGACGAAGTTCTGGTGATAGATGATGGATGTACAGATAATACCGCAAAGATAGCCCGGGATGCCGGAGCGACCGTGATCTCACACGGAACCCGGATGGGAAAAGGGCGGGGGATAAAAAGTGCTCTCCGCTACGCAGTCGAGCATAACTACGACTGCCTGGTCTTTCTGGACGGAGACGGCCAGCACGATCCCGCGGAGATACCCCGCCTGATCGAACCGATCCTCTCTGACACTGCCGACTTTGTCATCGGATTCCGGACCTTCGACCAGATGCCCGCATACCGGAGGCTTGGCAGGGCGGTGCTCGATCTCGCCTCCAGCAACGGCAGTTCGATCACCGACTCACAGTGTGGTTTCCGGGCACTAAGCAAGAAGACCATGGAATCGATGCTTATCACCTTGAGAAAAGATGATTTTTCAACCGAATCTGAGATGCTCCAGATCGCGCAGGAGAAGCACCTGCGCATCGAGGAGGCTCCAATCAACTGCAAATACGGTGATTTTGATACATCCACGATGAACCCCATATCGCACGGATTAGAGGTGCTCGGATCGATATTCTGGCTCACGGTCGAGAAAAAACCGCTCCTGCGCATGGGTTTACCAGGGCTTGGTGCAATGCTCGCTGGAACTTTTCTTCTGTTCCAGTCTCTCCAGGACTTCAATGTGACCGGCCTCTTCCCGATCGGGAAGAGCATGCTTGCATCGCTCTTCCTGATCCCCGGGACCGTCGCCCTCATAATGGGCCTGATACTTGCTCTCATAGCAAGAATGCGGGAGTGAGGAGGAGCACACACAATTTGCAACAAGAGGATGCAGAATGATTGGAATAATTCTTGGCACGCGGCCCGAGATCATCAAGATGTCTCCGGTTATCAGAGAGTGTGAGCGGAGAGGTCTTGACTACTTCATACTCCACACCGGACAGCACTACTCCTACGAAATGGACCGGCTCTTCTTTGAGGAGCTTGAACTGCCCGACCCCGATTACAACCTCGACGTGGGGTCCGGGACCCATGCAGGCCAGACAGCGAAGATCATGACCGGCGTCGAGGATGTTCTGGCAAAGGAGTCTCCGGACATCGTCCTTGTGCAGGGGGACACCAACACCGTCATGGCCGGGGCTCTCGCGGCATCGAAACTCCATATGCGGGTGGGCCACGTCGAAGCAGGTCTCCGGAGTTTTAACCGCCAGATGCCCGAGGAGATCAATCGGGTCGTCACTGATCATATCTCTGATTACCTCTTTGCCCCGACAGAGAACGCCCGCAAGAACCTCCTCGCAGAAGGCATCGCTGATAAAAAGATCTGTGTGACCGGCAACACCATCGTCGATGCGGTCTACCAGAATCTCGACATCGCGAAGAAAAAGGGCAACGTCCTCAAAGATCTCGACCTCGAACCCCGTGAATACTTCCTCGTCACCGCCCACCGGCAGGAGAACGTAGACAACAGGGCGCGGATCAAGGAGATCATGAAGGGGCTTCATGAGGTGCAGAAAGAGTTCTCCCTGCCGGTCGTCTTCCCGGTCCACCCGAGGACCGAGAAACGGATCAATGAGCTCGGGGTCGGGGTCGACGGACTAAACCTCACCAAACCCTTCGGATTCTTAGAGTTCCTGCAGCTGGAATCGCAGGCAAAACTCGTGCTCACTGATTCCGGCGGCGTCCAGGAGGAGACCTGTGTTCTCGGCGTTCCGTGCGCTACAATGCGCTACGACACAGAGCGGCCCGAGACGCTGGACGTCGGATCGAACATCCTGGTTGGTGCTGACGCAGAGAGGATCCTTGAAGGAGTTCGTCTGGCCACTGCCCGGACACGCGCCTGGGAAAACCCCTATGGGGATGGAATCGCCGGAAAAATGATCGTGATGGTCTGTGCTGCCACACGGGCCCAATAATCGCAAAGAGGGAGAACTGTATGAAAATTTGTGTACTGGGGTTAGGATACATCGGGTTACCGACCGCGCTGCTGCTTGCCGCTCATGGGTCAGACGTTGTAGGTGTCGATGTGAAACAGAGCGTAGTAGATTGTCTGAATAACGGAGAACTCCCGTTTAAGGAGCCTGGTATCGAGGATCTCTATCTCCGGGCAAAAGACCGGTTTGTTGCAAGGACCGAGCCTGTGGCCGCAGACGGATTCCTGATCGCTGTTCCGACACCACTGAACCCGGCAACGAAGGTCTCAGACCTCTCGTACATCAAGAACGCGGCCGACATGATCGCGCCCCACCTCCGGAAGGGGAACCTGGTTATCCTTGAATCGACCGTTCCCCCCGGAACAAGTGAGCGGGTCATCATCCCCAGGCTTGAGAAGAGCGGCGTTGCCATCGGCGACTTCTTATACGCACACTGCCCGGAGCGGGCGATCCCGGGGCGGACCCTGGAGGAGATGGTCAGTAACAGCCGCGTCATCGGCGGGTACGACCGGGACTCCACCGACCAGGCGACCTTCATCTACCAGACCTTTGTTCGCGGAGAGATCTACCAGACCGACACGCGGACGGCTGAGTTTGTCAAGTTGATGGAGAACACCTGCCGTGACGTGAATATCGCGCTCGCAAACGAGTTCGCAAAACTCGCTGAGGAGTGCGGTGTCAACGTCTGGGAGGCCATCACCCTCGCAAACAAACATCCCCGGGTCTCGATCCTCAACCCGGGTCCGGGGGTGGGTGGGCACTGCATCGCCATTGATCCCTGGTTCCTGACCGAGAACTCAACACGGTGCAGGATGGTTTCTACGGCACGGGAGATCAACGATTTGATGCCGAACTACGTGCTGCAGATCGCCCGCAACCTGCTTCATGAGATCAAAAATCCGGTTATCAGCATCTTCGGTGTCGCCTACAAAGGCAACATCGATGACACCCGGGAAAGCCCTGCGTTCAAGTTCATCCAGCTCGCAGAGAATGAAGGGTATACCGTCAGGTGCCACGACCCCTACGTGAGGGAGTTCCCGCATCCCCTCATGGATATGGTTGAAGCAGCGGCCGGGAGCGATCTCATCGTCGTACTCGCTGACCATGATCTCTTCCAGACGATCGATCCGGCGAGGCTCCGGATGAGGACGAAGTTTGTCATAGATACCAGAAACATCCTCGACCATGAACGGTGGATCAACCAGGGTTTTGCCGTCCGTGTGCTGGGTGATGGTTCGCTGGTGCATCCAGTGTCCCTGGAAGAGAGTATCCCTTCGATGGGCCAGTATCCCACAAATTCAGCCCGACCTATCCCAATATCATTGCCGTCATCTATCTCCCTCCTCTCCCCGGATGGACGAGAGAGGTACCTCTAACCCTCTCATGCATGGGTCCTGGAAGGAGGGGAGTTTTACGGAAACTGTGTCTGAAGACACGAGGAACCACATGAAACGAGTATGCATCATATCACAACACTTTCCGCCCGAGAAGTCAGGGAACGCATCACGTATCTACGACACCGCCGTGCATCTTGCAAGACTGGGGGTCGACGTGACCGTGCTTGCGCCTCACCCTACGTTTCCCACAGGGTCGTTCCCGCGCACCTGGAGGCGGATCTGGAAAGGAGAGGTCGATGGGGTCAGGGTCGTACGCCTCTGGACCTGGCAGCCCGGGTCCGGGGATCCGGGGTTCGTGAGCAGGATGGCTTATTATCTTCTCTTCCCGCTTCATGCTCTCCTCTGGCTCTGCTCGCCCCGGAACCGGTTTGATGTAATCATCACATCAGCCCCCCCTCTCTTCACCGGGATCCCGGGCTACGTGCTCCGACGGAGATCAAAGGCGAAGTGGATCCTCGATATCCGCGACCTCTGGATTGACGCGTCCGTAAGTCTCGGATTCATCAGGGAGGGCAGCATCTACGAGAAGATGAGCCGGAAGTTTGAAGCGATGTGCCTTGCCCGGGCCGATCTTGTGGGTGTCACGACCGAAGAACTCGCGCGGAAGATCACGTCACGTTACACGGTCACAGCCCCCATAGAACTGATGCCAAACGGCGTCAACACCGAGATCTTCCGTCCCACAAACACCGGGAAGAAACAACAGATCATATACGCCGGCAATGTCGGGCACGCGCAGGATCTCGACAAGGTGGCCCTCGCCATCAAATCGATGAACGGCGCCCACAACCTGAAGTTCCTCGTCGTCGGCGACGGCGATACCCGGGAGGACCTCGAGCGGCTGGTGGAGGCGGAGAACCTGACCGACTCGGTCATCTTCACGGGCGTCCTCTCCCGGGACGAGATCCCCGGGCTGCTCTCCGAGTCGCTCGTGGGGGTGGCGCCGCTCAAACGGCTCAAGACCCTTGAGTATGCCGCTCCCACCAAGGCATACGAGTACATGGCGTGCGGAATACCTTTCATCGGCTGCGGGAGCGGCGAGATCGCCAACCTCGCGAAGGAGTCGGGTGCCGGGGTCATCGCCGATAATACGCCAGAGGCGATCGCCGCGACGCTCTCTTCGCTCCTGGATGACCCGGAGCGGATGGAGGAGATGGGTCGCCGGGGGCGGGAGTATGTCGCAGAAAACTATGACCGGAGAGCGGTTGCTCTCAAGCTAAAACAGCAGATCGAGAGGATTACATGGACGGGCGCCTGACGTCGCTGGTCACCGGGACTACCAGGGCTATCAGGGAGATAGCGGTCGTCGACGGCGAGGTAGCGTATATCCGCGACCCGGTCTTCGGGATCATCCGCAACCGGGTGCATGCCGAGGTTGCGAAGGCGATGCTCCGCACAGGCGGCGACCCACTCGTGGGTCCAATCCTGAACTACGTCGTCGAGTGCCAGAACCCGGACGGATCCTGGAACGAAGTCCATGTCAACTACAACCAGCCGTCTGCCCTGATCACCGCTTTTATTGGCGACGCTCTCCTGGAGGCGGCGGATCGGTATCCCCACGAGGAGGCACTCATGAAGGCGCGGGACTATGTCGTCGCGGCTGAGAAACGTCCAGGCTACTTCCTGAAGTCGGCGCAGTACACCGCTGACCACCTGAACGTCGACGCCTCCTGTGGAGCATTCCTTGCGCGGTATGCGGAGCGATACGACGACCGGGACGCCCATGCGGCTGCCGTGCGAGCAGCGGAGAACGTCGTCAGGCATCAGCGGGATGACGGCGTCTACCCCTACGCCATCGATAAGGGGACCTACCCCTACGTCTTCGACCTCCCCTGCGTGCACTACCAGGGAGTGACCATGTACTACCTTGCAAAGGCAAACGACGTGTTCAGGGATGACCGGATCGACGAAAGCCTCGCGAAGGGGGCGCAGTGGCTCGCGGCTGCCCTGTGCCCGTGCGGGCGGTTCAACTGGTCGGGGAGCGGGTTATCCTTCGCCTACCACCTCTCGGGGGCGTACGCGTTCGCAAACGCCTCTTTTATCTACGTGTCCCGGAATAATGGCCACTATCTGGAGCACGCCGGCCTCTGCCTCAACAGGCTCGAGAAGACCATGCAGGGAGGTCTTTCGCCCCGGTGGGAGCCTGGCTCCTGGAACAACCTGCCTTCGTCGATCGTTGCAGCGGCGAAGATGGCGTCGATCGGCGAGTACCCCCTACAACACCGGGCGTTCAGGTTCGGTTACGCCGTCTACCGGCAGATCGCCCGCAGGCGGTACAGCGAAACCGCGGAGACGCGTTTGTTTGGGGCTCTCTGCCGGCTGCTCCGGATCAGGTCATCGACCGTGGAGCCGTCGAAGAACTACCCTGATCTCTTCATGACATCAGAGGTACTCGATTGTCTCACTCAGTCACAGATATGGAGTGAACATGCATGAAACAGGTATTACTCGATCTGCAGGCGGGATCTATCCGGGTGGAGAACGTCCCCGTTCCCGCCGTCAGGAGAGGAGTCGTCGTTGAGAACGTCTACTCCCTCATCAGCGCCGGCACAGAGTCGTCGCTGATCAACCTCGCGGAGCAGTCGCTCATCGGCAAGGCAAAAGCACGCCCCGACGACGTGAAGAAGGTTATCCAGAAGATCGGTACGGACGGGCCCCTCCCGGCGTACCGGCAGGCAATGAGCCGTCTCTCAAAGCCAGAACCGCTCGGCTACAGCTGTGCAGGGACGGTGGTGAAGACCGGGACCGACGATTTTGAGGTCGGTGACCGTGTCGCCTGCGGCGGGGCCGGGTATGCGGTGCATGCCGAGTACGTCTCGGTGCCGAAGAATCTCTGTGTTAAGGTCCCCGACGGTGTCGGTTTCAGGGAAGCGGCGTTCACGACCGTCGGGTCGATCGCGATGCACGGTGTCCGGAATGCAAAGGTCACCGTGGGCGAGAACGTTGCGGTGATCGGGCTTGGGCTGATCGGGCTTCTTGTCGTGCAGATCCTCAAGGCCGCGGGGTGCCGGGTCATCGGGATCGATATCGATCAGGAGAAACTCACGCTCGCAGCAAGCCTCGGTGCTGATGTCGTCTCGAACTACGACGGCCTCTCAGAGAGGATGAAGGCCTTCTCGCCGTTCGGGGCAGACGCGGTCATCATCACCGCAGCCACCCGGTCGAGCGCTCCCATCGAGGCCGCCGGCTGCCTGGTCAGGGATCAGGGCAGGGTCGTGGTCGTCGGGAACGTCGGCATGAACGTGCCCCGGGATATCTTTTATCAGAAGGAGGCTGAGGTCGTCGTCTCCCGGTCTTACGGCCCCGGCCGCTACGACCGGAACTACGAGGAGCGGGGGATCGACTACCCGATCTACGTCCGGTGGACCGAGCGGAGAAACATGGAGGCGTTCCTGGAACTGGTGCGGCAGAGAAAGATCGACCTCGACCCCTTGATCACCCATACCTTCGCGGTTGATGATGCACCCGAGGCCTACAACCTCATCAACACAGGGAGAGAGCGGTATATCGGGGTCCTCCTGCAATACAGCCCAAACGGCTCGGGCGCATCCAGCACCCTCACCTACCTCGAGAGACCGGAGGAGACCCGGAGACGGGGGGAGCCGACCGCGGTCAGGACGCTTGGGTGCATCGGTGCCGGGGTCCACGCCCTGAGCTCCCTCTACCCCCACCTCCCCGGTCTCCCCGTGAACCTTGCCGGGCTTGCGACCGCGACAGGGCTCTCGGCGCACTCGGTCGCGAAGAAGTACGGGTTCTCCTACTGCACCACCGATTACCAGAAGATCCTGGAAGACCCTGATATCGACGCAGTGCTGATCGCGACCAGGAACGACCTCCATGCCCCGATGGCGATCGACGCGCTGCGGGCGGGAAAAGACGTCTTTGTGGAAAAACCGCTCGCGGTCGATATCGATGGGCTCAGGAGGGTCGTCGAGGCATGGAACGAGTCAGGGAACCGGCTGATGGTCGGGTTTAACCGGCGTCATTCCCCGCTTGCGCGGAAGATGAAGGAGTTCTTCGGGAACCGGACCACGCCGGCGGTTCTGCACTACCGCGTCAACGCCGGACAGATCCCGCCCGAACACTGGGTGCATGACGATGAGCAGGGCGGCGGGATGCTGATCTCAGAGTGTTGCCACTTCATCGACTTCATGCAGTACATCACCGGGGCACGGCCGGTCCAGGTCTATGCCCGGGCCATCGACCCGACCGGGACCCTCCAGAAGTACGACAACTTCCAGGCGACCCTGGCGTTCGATGACGGTTCGCTTGGCACCGTCACCTACACGACGCTCGGCGACCCCTCGTATCCAAAGGAGACCGTCGAGGTCTTCTGCGACAACGCTGTGGGGAGGATCACCGACTTCCGCGACCTGGAACTCCGGCGGGGCGGGAAGGCATCGCGAGAGCGGCGGCGGCTTGCCCAGGACAAGGGGTTTGCCGGGGAACTCCTGGCGTTTGTGAAGGGTGAAGAACCGGATTTCATCGGGAGTGTCGCGACGACGCTTGCGACGTTCCTGGCATGGGAGTCGATCGATACTGGAACTCCCCGGAAGATCGATCTGCGGCAGGTCAGGTTGTAGGGCGAAGAGCCTGACGGTCCGGCCTGCTACTGCCACCCCGCCCCGTGACTGCTCCCCCTCCTCTCGTCAGGGGCATCCCGGGATACTACTCCCTTTGAGGTTGCAGCCCCAATCTCATAATGTTGAACGCCCGCGTTCTGGTCGCGA
>Ga0116181_1003005_pt1 | contig 13350 bp, 10 predicted proteins | sample AD_UKC075_MetaG_FD_89752 | JGI IMG/M metagenome (GOLD analysis project Ga0116181, IMG submission 89752) | Active sludge microbial communities of municipal wastewater-treating anaerobic digesters from USA - AD_UKC075_MetaG | ecosystem: Engineered > Bioreactor > Anaerobic > Digestate | place: USA...
ACCACCCCTCGATCCAGCAGCGACAGCCGGGCGACCGAGAAGGACGGGTCACTCGGAATGCCATAGGCCCCGTAGCCGTAGAGCAGCCCAGGCGCGGTGCCGTCCGGCTCCACGTCAGCCCGCCACACCAGGCTGATCGGGATCCGCGCCCCGTCTGGCGCCGTCGCCCACAGCCGCCGCTCACGCAGCCGGGACAGGTCATAACCCGGCACTCGCCGCGCCTTCAACAGAGTGAACGACTGTGCCTCGATGTCGTAGTCGTAGACCGCCGGCGGGGCGGTCAGCGACTCGAGCACCACCTGCACCGACGTCGAGGATGGGTCCGGCGTGGCTCCTGTCGCGACGACCATCGTCTCCCCGGCCACCGCGACGTCGTGAGGCGGCCCGAATCCGTCAACGCCGTTGCCAGGCGCGGCAATGGGGATGATTCGCAGGCCTGGACGACCCCCGCTCCGCAGCGAGAGCACGACGAACCTGTCGAAGGCCTCGACCCCCTGGACGAGCTCGTCCGGGGCAGACCAGTCCAGGTCGGACCACGGCGCCACACCGTGGGGACCCGGCAGAGCTGCCCAGCTCACCTGGAAGTTCGGGCGGTCGGCGTTGTGGGTGACCAGGAGGCCACCGGCATACGGCTCGACGTCGGCGAGCACCCCCTCCCGCCGAGGCACGACCGGCACCGGCGCAGTCGTCGGCTCGGTCGCGTCGACGAGCCACACCCCGGTCGACGTCTTCGAGGAGGAGGTGAGCAGGATCCACCGCTCGTCCTTGCTGACCGACACGCCGAGGAACATCCGTTCGTCGGGTTCGGCCAAGACGAGGACATCGGCTGAGGCTGGGGTGCCCACCTCGTGCCGCCAGATCTCATGCGAGCGCCAACTGCGGTCCAGGCGGGTGTAGAAGACCTGCCGCGAGTCGCCGGACCAGGCCAGCCCTTCGCCAATCCCGGTGACTGAGGCGTCGACGTGCGCACCGGACTCGAGTGCCCGGATGACCAGGTCATAGCGCTCCTCACCGGAGCGGTCGGCCGAGAAGGCCAGGAGCGAGCCGTCGGGAGAGAGCTCCAGGTCACCGAGCGCGAAGAAGTCCCCCTCCCCCGCCTCGACATTCTCATCCAGCAACACCTGCTCACCCGCCGGCGGCTCGCCTGACACCAGGGCGGGCCGCTGCTCGCTCAGCGCGATAGACAGGCGCGCGTGCACGGCATACCCATGCCCCTGCACGGTGCGGCTGTAGTACCACCAACCCCGATAGCTCACCGGCACGCTGAGGTCGGTCTCGACGGTGCGCGACCGGATCTCCGCGAAGATCGCCTCCCGCAGCGGCTCCAGGTGCGCGGTGCGGTGGTCGGCATAGGCGTTCTCGGCCAGCAGGTATGCCGTGAGCCGCGGGTCCTCGCGGTCTGCCATCCAGGCGTAGTCGTCGACCCGCTCGTGGCCGTGCCGCACCGTGATCTGCGGGAACTGCGGTGCGCGGGGCGGTCTCACCCGAGCAAGCCTATGCGGGTCGGGGTGGCTGCTTCTGCCCGAGCCCGTGCTCCTCGCCGGGGGGCAGCGTGCCGGGCCACCCAGGCGGCTGACGTCGGCTCACGAACCCGCGCTCCGCCCCGTCAACCGGGTCTCGGAAGGCCAACACCTGCGCCAGCAGCCCCAATGGTCTGCTGAAGTCCCCATCCGCCACGTTGACAACGACCGGGTAGAGCGGATCGCCGACGATCGGGAGACCCAGCCAGGACATCGTCACCCGCAGTTGATGGGTGCGGCCGGTGTGCGGGATGAGGCGATAGAGCCCGACCGGTATGCCGTCCGGTCCCCGAGCGACGTGCAGCAGTTCGATATCGGTCACGGCGTTCGGCTCGCGGTCAGGCAACACCATGGCCTGCCACTGCCCATGCGGCTTGTCGACGTGCACCGCCACCCGACGGGGCAATTCCAGTGTCGGATCGACGGGCGCCGCTGCGAGGTACTCCTTGTGGGCCGCGCCCCGGGCAAAGACCTGTTGATAGGCCCCGCGCCAGCGCTGTTCGGTGGTGAGCAGCAAGACGCCACTGGTGAGGCGATCCAGACGATGAGCGGGCGTGAGCCGCGGCAACCCGATTTGCTCACGCAGCCGGGTGACGACGGTCTCGGTCACATGCATCCCGCGCGGCATCGTCGCCAGGAACGGTGGTTTGTCGACGACGACGATCCGCTCGTCCTGGTGGAGCACCTCGACCTCGAAGGGGACCGGCACTTCGTCGGGCAGGTCGCGGTGGACCCACACCACCGAGCGCGGCACGAACGGAGCATCCGGGGCACACGGCATACCGTCGATCCCGACGAACTCCCCGGCGGCGAGCATCGCGTCGATCCGCTCCGGATCCAGGGCGGGGATGCGGTCGACGAGATGGTCGCGCAGGGTGAGCCATGGGCCCTCCTGTGGCATCCGCAGCCGCATGGCGTCGACCCCCCGACGCTGCGGCAGCGGAGAGGCCGGTATGCCGCCCCGCGCCATCGCTGCTCCTCCCAGCTCGCGCTCGGTCGCCCTCGCGTCAGACCAGGCAGGTCGGACCGAGCAGCGCCTTGAGGTCGCCGAACAGCGCCGGTGAGGGGGTCACCCGATACGAATCGTCCAGGCGCATGAGCACCGTGCGGTCGGGTTGGGTGAGTCGCACGTGCACCTCGGTGACGCCGGGGTGTTGCCCGAGCACCCGCCGCAGCTCCTCGACCCGCCCACCGGTGGCCTGGCGGAGCGACATCGCGACGACGACCGGGCCGCGTGGGCCTTCCTTGATGTCGGGCAGGGTGAGGTCCTGGGCATAAATCGACAGCGAGTCGTCGCGGAGGTTGACCCGGCCGCGGACCGCCACGACCGTGTCGGGCGCGAGCATGGCCGCCACCTGGTTGTACATCTGCGGGAAGAACAGACACTCGACCGCACCGTCGAGGTCTTCGACGGTGGCGATCGCCCAGAGGTCGCCCTTCTTGTTGCGCTTGAGCGCGAGCGAGGTGACCAGGCCGGCGACGGTCACGGTGTGCCGTCGCGGCGTCGTTCCTCACCCATGAGCGTGGCGATCGCCGTGTCGGCGTGTGCCGCGAGGACATGTTCGATGCCGAAGAGCGGGTGGTCGGAGACGTAGAGCCCGAGCATCTCGCGCTCGAACGTGAGCAGGGTCTGCTTGTCCCACTCGAGCTCGGGAATGGTCGGCAGCGCCACGAGTGCCACGGCGCCGCCCTCGTCGTCGCCGAAGCCGAAGTCGCCGAAGAGCGAGTCCTGCCCGATGGCCTCCTGCTTCTTCTCCTCGGCCAGGGCATCGACATAGGCCTCGTGCACCCGCACCAACCCGGCACGGCTGTGGCCGAGCGAGTCGAATGCCCCGGCCTTGACCAGGGACTCGATGGTGCGCTTGTTGAGCACCGTGGCCGGGCACTTGCGCAAGAAGTCCTCGAAGGACGTGAACCGGCCCTTGTCGGCGCGCGCGGCGACGATGCACTCGACGACGTTGCGCCCGACGTTGCGCACCGCCTCCAGGCCGAACCGGATGTCGCTGCCGACCGCAGCAAAGTGCCCGATCGAGGAGTTGACATCCGGCGGGAGCACCTTGATGCCCATGTGCCGGCACTCGTTGAGGTAGAGCGCCGACTTGTCCTTGTCGTCGCGCACGCTGGTGAGCAGGGCGGCCATGTACTCCGCGGGGTAATTGGCTTTGAGGTAGGCCGTCCAGTAGGACACCAGCCCGTATGCCGCAGTGTGGGACTTGTTGAAGGCATAGTCCGAGAACGGGACGAGGATCTCCCACAGCGCCGTGATCGCAGCAGCGGAGTAGCCGTTGGCGCTCATCCCGGCCTCGAAGGGGCCGAACTCGGCGTCGAGGATTTCCTTCTTCTTCTTGCCCATAGCCCGGCGCAGCATGTCGGCCTTGCCCAGGGAATAACCCGCGACCCGTCCGGCGATGTGCTGGACCTGCTCCTGGTAGATGATCAGGCCGTAGGTGGGTTCGAGGATGTCGGCCAGCGGCTCGGACAGCTCGGGGTGGATCGGCTGGATCTCTTGTTTGCCGGTCTTGCGCAGGGCGTAGTTGGTGTGGCTGTTGGCGCCCATCGGGCCGGGACGGTAAAGCGCGAGGGCCGCGGAGATGTCCTCGAACGAGTCGGGCTGCATGAGCCGCAGCAGGGTGCGCATGCCGCCGCCGTCGAGCTGGAACACCCCGAGAGTGTCCGCGCGTGCGAGCAGTTCATAGGTCGCGGGGTCATCGAGCGTCTTGGACAGCTCGTCGAGGTCGACGTCGATACCGCGGTTGGCCTTCACGTTGGCGATGGCATCGTCGAGGATGGTGAGGTTGCGCAGCCCGAGGAAGTCCATCTTGACCAGGCCGAGCTTTTCGCAGGACGGGTAGTCGAACTGGGTGATGATCTGGCCGTCCTGCAGCCGGCGCAGGATGGGGATGACCTCCATGAGCGGCTCGCTGCTCATGATGACGCCGGCCGCGTGGACCCCCCACTGCCGCTTGAGCCCCTCCAGGCCCCGCGCGGTCTCGACGACTTCGGCCAGGTGTGGCTCGCTCTCGACGAGCTCGCGGAACTCCTTGCCCTCGGCATATCGCTTGGACTCGGGGTTGTAGAGGTCGGCCAGCGAGACGCCCTTGCCCATGACGTCCGGGGGCATCGCTTTGGTCAGCGACTCCCCCACGTTGAACGGGTGGTCCATAACCCGGGCGGCATCCTTGACCGCCTGCTTGGCCTTGATCGTGCCGTAGGTGATGATCTGGGCGACCCGGTCCTCGCCGTATTTCGCCGTGACGTAGTTGATGACCTCGCCCCGCCGGCGCTCGTCGAAGTCGACGTCGAAGTCGGGCATCGACGGACGCTCGGGGTTGAGGAAACGCTCGAAGAGCAGGCCATGCGGGATGGGGTCGAGGTCGGTGATGCCCATGGCATACGCGCACATCGACCCGGCCCCCGAGCCTCGCCCGGGACCGACCCGGATGCCTTGGTCCTTGGCCCAGTTGATGAAGTCGGCGACGACGAGGAAGTAGCCCGGGTAGCCCTTGGTGATGATGACGTCGGCCTCGAAGTCGGCGCGCTCCTGCACCTGCGCCGGTATGCCGTGCGGGTAGCGCTTCCGGAGCCCGCGTTGGACCTCCTTGACGAACCAGGTGGTCTCGGATTCCCCTGGGGGACAGGGGAATCGGGGCATGTAACGCCCCTCCTCCTCATGAAAGGACACGTCACAGCGGGCGGCGACGAGCAGGGTGTTGTCGCAGGCCTCGGGCAGCTCCCGCCAGGTGTGGCGCATCTCCTGGGCGCTTTGCAGGTAGTAGCCACTGCCGTCGAACTTGAACCGGCCCGGGTCGTTGAGCTTGGACCCGGACTGCACGCACAGCAGCGCCGCGTGCGCGGTCGCGTCCTCCGGGTGGGTGTAATGCGAGTCGTTGGTCGCCAGCAGCGGAAGGCGCAGCTCCTTGGCCAGGCGCAGCAGGTCCTTGATGGCCCGGCGCTCGATGTCGTTGCCGTGGTCCATGACCTCGCAGAAGTAATTGTCTGCGCCGAAGATGTCGCGATAGTCCGATGCCGCCTGGCGGGCCAGGTCGTACTGCCCGAGCCGCAGCCGGGTCTGGATCTCACCGGAGGGGCACCCGGTCGTGGCAATGAGCCCGCCGCTGTATTGCGACAGCAGCTCGCGGTCGATGCGTGGCCACTTGGCGTAGACCTGGTCGAGCGAGGCCTTCGAATCGAGCTTGAACAGGTTGCGCAGCCCGGTGTTGTCCTCGGCCAATAAGGTCATGTGGGTATAGGCGCCGCTGCCCGAGACGTCGTCCTCGTCGCGGATGCCCTGGGCCCGCTTGTCACCCCAGGAGATGCGGGTCTTGTCGGTGCGGTGCGTGCCGGGCGTGACATAGGCCTCGACGCCGATGATCGGCTTGACCCCCGTGCCCTGCGCCTTGCTCCAGAACTCGTACGCCCCGAAGACATAGCCATGGTCGGTCGTGGCCAGGGCCGGCATACCGAGCTCTGCGGCCTTGGCGAACAGGGCGCCGATCCGGGCCGCACCGTCGAGCATGGAGTATTCGGTGTGCACATGCAGGTGCACGAAACCCTGGTCGGGGGACGGCGAAGCGGTTCCCGGACGGGCGAGGGCGCTGACTGGCGAGGGCATCGCGAGTGAGTCTAAGCCCGCCCACCGACCCCCCTCGGGCGTGTCGCGCCGGCCTGTCGCGGCCGGTCACCATCCACCTACCGGTATGCCGTGCGGCCGCCCGGGTGCCGTGCACGGCATACCCGGGGGTGGGATCAGGGGTCGGTCAGTGATCGGCGGCGAGGACGTCGAGGGCGTGCTCGAGGTCGGCGGGGTAGGGGCTGGTGAAGGTGACCCACTCCCCCGTGCCCGGGTGCTCGAAGCCCAAACCGACCGCATGCAGCCACTGCCGCTCCAGCCCGAGCCGGGCCGCGAGCTTCGGGTCGCCGCCGTAGAGCGGGTCGCCGCAGCAGGGGTGCCGGACCGCGGCCATATGCACCCGGATCTGATGGGTGCGCCCGGTCTCCAGGCCGATCTCCAGCAGCGACGCCGCCCGGAACGCCTCGATGACCTCGTAGTGGGTGACGGCGGGCTTGCCACGCTCGCTCACGGTGAACTTGTAGTCGTGCCCGGGATGCCTCCCGATCGGCGCGTCGATGGTGCCGACCATCGGGTCGGGCAGCCCTTGGACCAGGGCGTGGTAGGTCTTGTGCACCTGGCGGGTCTTGAAGGCCCGTTTGAGTCGGCTGTAGGCGTATTCGCTCTTGGCCACGACCATGAGCCCGGACGTGCCGACGTCCAGCCGCGACACGATGCCCTGGCGTTCGCTGGCCCCCGAGGTGCTGATTCGGTAGCCCGCCGCGGCTAACCCCCCGACCACGTCCGGCCCGCTCCAGCCGACGCTGGGGTGGGCCGCGACCCCGATCGGCTTGTCGACCACGACGATGTCGTCGTCGTCGTGGATGATCCCCATCCCGGGCACCGGCTGGGCGACCACCTCGACATGGGACCCGGGTGTGACGGCGGGAAGGGTGACGTCCAGGACGTCACCGCCGCGCACGCGACCGGATTTCGTGACCGGTATGCCGTTGACCGTCACCTTCCCCGCCAGGGCCAGGTCGGCAGCCTTGGTGCGAGAGAGTCCGAACAGGCGCGCCAAGGCCGCGTCGATCCGCTCCCCGTCCAGCCCATCGGGCACGAGCAGGGTGCGCGGGTCACTCACGGGCATCCCCGCTGGCCTGCGCACTGGGATCGGGCGGGCGAACGCCCTCGCGGCGCCCATCGACGCCGATGCCGCGCAGCGCGAGCAGCCCCATGAGGATGGCCGCCGACACGATGGCGATGTCGGCGACATTGCCGACGAACCACCCGTTGTAATCGATGAAGTCGACGACATGCCCCTGACCGACGCCTGGCGGGCGCACCAGGCGGTCGGTGAGATTTCCGGTGGCACCGCCAAGCAGTAGACCGAAGGCCCAGGCCCAGCCGCGGCTGCGCAGGTTGCGGGCACTACGCAGGATGACCACCAGCACGACGACCGCGAGCAGCGTGAGCACCCAGGTACTTCCCGTGCCCAAGGAGAAGGCCGCGCCCGGGTTGTGGACGAGGACCAGTTGCAAGCGGTCGCCCACGAGGTCGACCGGACGACCGTCGGCCAACGCGGAGAGGGCCCATGCCTTGCTTGCCTGGTCGGCGGCATACCAGAGCACCGCGAGGATGGCGGTGAGCGCTAGCAGTGGCCGGCTCGCGCGCGCTGGGGGGTCCACCGGGCCGGTGGAAACGGGCGCGGCGTTGGGCGTGGGGGTGGCGGCGCTCAGAGCCGCTCGGTCTTCTCCTTGCATGACCTGCATAGGGTCGCACGGGGAGCCGCTTGAAGGCGAAACTTGCCGATCGGCTCGCCGCAGTTCTCGCACACGCCGTAGCGGCCTTGGTCCAGGCGCACCAGGGCGTGGCGGCTCTGTTCCAGCTTGTCGCGAGAAATGTTGGCCAGCGACAACTCCTGCTCCCGTTCGTAGGTCTTGGCGCCGGCATCGGCCTGGTCGTCACCGGACCCGTTGCCGGCATCCCAGATGAGCCCCTGCAGGTCTTCTTCGGCATTGCGTAGGTCGGTCATGGCGCGGCGGATGTCGTGGTCGAGCTCTGCGCGCAGCTCGATGATCTCCTCGACCGTCCAGGGTTGCTCCCCCGCGCGCACCGGCACCGTGCGGGCCAGGGTTTGCGGGGATCCGGGACCTTCGCCCGTCTCCACCGGCCGGGACGGTGCGCCTGCGTCGGCAGCGGCGGGGTCTGCACCGGCCCCGGCGCGCCTCTTGGCGCCCTTGGCACCCTTGCTCTCGGAGCGCTTAGCCGCTGCCTTGGCGGACTCGGACTTCTTGGCCGCAGCCTTTTTGGCAGCCCCCGCCTTGGAGGTGCCTGCTCCGGTCTTGGACCCAGCCATGACGTCCTGTCCTTCGAGGGATACGGGATGCCCGAACGCCGCGAGGATAAGGCACAACGGGGTGCTCCGGGTGGGGACCTCCGTCCCCCGGGCGTGCCGCGCTGCTGGCGAACCTGCGCGGTGCGGCTGTGCCGGGCCGCTACGACGTGAGGCCCGGGCGAAATCGCCCGGGCCTCACGTCATGGTGTGTCGAAGATCACTGGTCGCCGCCGGTGTTGGCCAGCTCTCCTAGCTTGCTCTCGAAGTACTCCCGCAGGTGCGAGCGGTAGTTGCGCTCGAAGCCGCGCAACTCGTCGATCTTGCGCTCGATGAGGCTGCGCTGACCCTCCAACTCCTCCAGCACCGCAGCCTTCTTTTGCTGAGCTTCCGCGACCATGCCGGTGGCCCGCTCGCGCGCCTCGGTGATCATCTGGTCCTTCAGCGTGGCGGCCTCGGCGAGCATCTCGTCGTGCTGACGCTGGGCGGTGCCGATGAGCTCGTCGTGACGCGCTTGGGCGGTGTTGACCAACTCGTCGTGCCGGTTCTGGCCGGTGCCCACGAGTTCCTCGAACCGAGCCTGTCCCGTCGACAGCAGTTCGCGGTGGCGAGCCTCGGCTTCGTTGACCAGCTGCGAGCTGCGGCTTTCGGCGTCGGACAACATGGCCGAGGAACGGCTCTCGGCGTCGGTCAACAGCGAGGAACTGTGGTTCTCGGCCTCGCTGATGAGGGCTGCCCGACGGGCCTCACCCTGGGCGACGTGTTCGTCGTGGAGGCGCTGGGCCAGCTCGATGAGGCCGGCCGCACCGGCCGCTCCGCCGCCGCCGATGAGGTTCATGGCACCGGTCGTGGTCGGCACGTCGGCCGCGGCCACCTCGGTGGATCGGGCCTGGGCGTCCTCGGCGCGACGCTCAGCGTCGGCCACCCGGGCTTCGGCCTCGGTGGCGCGACGCTCGGCGTCGGCTAATGCTTGGCTGCACTCGTCGGCCCGACGGGCCGCTTCAGCGGCGCTGTCCTGCACCTCGCGGGTCTTAGCCTCGGCTGCCTGAACCGCTGCGGTGAGCTCTTGAACGCGGTTCTCAGCGTCAGCAGCCGCTCGTCCAGCCTCATCGGCCCGAGCCAGGGCCTGCGCCGCGGCGGCGTTGCCGGCCTCAGCGTGATCAGCAGCAGCGAGGTCAACGGCGCCGCGCAGCGACTGCAGCTTGCCCTGCAACTCCGCGAGCTCGGACTTAGCGCCGACGAGGTTTTCGGCAGCGTGCGCGTGTTCGGTCTTGGCGGCCTCGGCAGCCTCCCCGATGCGGGTTACCTCGGCCTGCCGGTCGGCGATCTGCCCGTTGAGCGAGTCGAGGGTCGCCTTTGCGTCGGCGACCTCTGCCTCGGTCTGGGCCAGCCGTTCACGAGCCTGCGCGTATGCCGCGTTGGCTGCCTCCAGGTCGGGTGCGTCGGCCGGAGCCGCGACGGCCACTGGAGCCACCGGGGCATCGGCCACGCTGCCCAGCCCACGGCCGGCCCGACAGTCGTTCAACTGCTGCTTGTAGTCATCGCGTTGGGCGATGAGTGAGCGCATCTCCGCCACGATCTCATCGAGGAAGTCGTCAACGTCGCGCTCGTCATATCCCTTACGGAATTGAGTCGTTTGGAAGTGCTTGTTGAGGACTTGTTCGGGCGTGAGCGCCATGGGTCACCTCGGCATCGGAAGGAGGAACGGAGGCCAACGTTACCGAACTGAGTCCGTGGCGCCCAATCTCGACCCTACCGGCGCTACGGAACGAGCCCCATCAAGGTCGAGGTGAGGAAGAACAGCGCCAGGAACGCGAGGTCGATCCGCATGCCCCCGATGGTCAACGGGGGGATCACCCGACGCAGCAGCCGCAAGGGCGGGTCGGTCACCGTGAAGACCGTCTCGGCAATCACGAGCATGACCCCGGTCGGACGCCACTCGCGCGCGAAGACCCGCACCCAGTCCAGGATGAGCCGCCCGATGAGCAGGACGAAGAAGACGAACAGCAGGGTCGAGACGATTTGCCACAGGGCGCGCATGGGCACCAGTGTGCGGGATGAGGCTGAGCCCGCGGGCCAAGGCTCGCCGAACGCGGGTTACCGGGCGCAACCACAGCGGCCGGCATGCCGGGCACGGCATACCGGCTCGGGTCGTGACTTCAGCTCTGGTTGAACGGACCGCGCGCGCCGTGCGGGCCAGACGCCCCCTCGGCCGCGACCTCGACATGGGCCGGGGAGAGCAGGAAGACCTTGTTGGTGACCCGCTCGATCGAGCCGCTGAGCCCGAAGACCAGGCCAGCGCCGAAGTCGACGAGCCGCTTGGCGTCCGTGTCGCCCATGTCCGAAAGGTTCATGATGACCGGGGTGCCCGCGCGGAAGGCCTCGCCAATGGCCTTGGCATCGTTGTACGTGCGGGGGTGGATCGTCGTGATCCGGTTGAGCGTGCCCAGCTGCGGTTCGCGGACCACGCGTGCGACCGGCGTGGGTCGCGTCGGCAGCGGGGTGACGTCGGCGACAGGACCGTCCGGCTCGTCGTACTCCTGCCCGTCCGACTCGTAGGGGTCGGCCTCATAGCGCGAGTCGTAGCGGCCGTCCTCCTCAGCCAAACCGAGGTACACCATCGTCTTGCGCAGTGCCCCACCCATGGTGAAACCCCTTGTCGTGTCGGCGTCACGGTCTCGCTCGCCCCTCGGGATGGGCGAGCATGTGGTTCGACGTTAGCGAACCGTTGGACGCGATCCGAGGATTGCCGTGCCGACACGCACATGTGTCGCGCCCTGGGCGATGGCAGCCTCCAGGTCGCCGCTCATCCCTGCCGATACCCAATCGGCCTCGGGATGATCCGCCCGAATCCGGCGGGCGGCGCCGCCCAGGGTGCGGAAGGCGGCCTCCGGGTCGGCGCCCAGGGGTGCCACGGCCATGACTCCCCGCAGTCGCAGCTGGTCGTGCTCGGCGACCTGCGTGGCAAGCGCCGCCGCCTCCTCCAGCGGAATGCCACCGCGGCCCGACGCTGACGGGTCGGGCAGATCGAGGTCAATCTGGACCAGGCAGTCCAGCGGACGTCCGCGGTGTTCGGCGCCGCGGGCCAGGGCTGACACGAGCCGGGCGCGATCGACGGTCTGAACGACGTCGGCATACCCCGCCACCGCCGCGGCCTTGTTCGACTGCAGCTGTCCGATGAAGTGCAGACACAGCTCGCGGCCTTCGGCGCGCAACGGCGGATACTTGACGCTGGCTTCTTGGTGGCGGTTCTCGCCGAAGTCACGGACTCCCAGGTCGTGCAGCAGCCGCACATCGTCGGCCGGAAAGAACTTGGTGACGACGATCAGCGTGATCTCAGCCGGATCGCGACCGGCGGACGCCGTGGCCCGGGCGATGCGTTCGCGCACCGCCTGCAGCGATCGCGCCACCTCGTCGCGGCGTAGGGGGTTGCTCATCGGCTATCGCCTCCACGTCCAGCTATAGCACGCGGCACTGCTCCGGGGCAGGTCACTTCCGCCCGAGACCTGCTCCGCTCGGGGCCGCGCCGTCGCTGAGGACCTGCCAGCTGCGGAAGTCTCCGCGCGGCATACGGTGCAGTCGAATCAGGCCCGCGAATCGGCCCGTGCGCCCGTCGCGCCGATAGGAATAGAGGTGCGGGGACTCGCGAGTGCACCCCGGAACCCGCAGGACCGGTATGCCGTGCTCGGCCAGTTGTGCGCTCACGCCGGCTGCCACATCAATCGCAGGGGTGCCGGTCGCCGAGACCGCCCACGAGTCCGGGCTGACGGCCGCCGCGTCGTCGCGCATCGTCGCGGGCACTTCATAGCATCGCGCGCATACCGACGGACCCACGACTGCGCTGATCTCGACGGCCCCGGCCGCGGACATCGCGTCAACCGCGGCATCGACGATGCGGGCGATCATGCCGGGGCGTCCCGCGTGCACGGCAGCGATGACGCCACCCTGCGGGTCGGCGAGCAGCACTGGCACGCAGTCCGCCACCAGCGCCCCCAGCACGAGGTCGGGGCTAGTCGACACCAGACCGTCTGCGGAGGCCGGCCGCTGCGTTCCCCAAGGCTCCTCGACGGCGACGACGCGTCGGCCGTGCACCTGGTCGGCAAAGACCAACCGGTCTGGCGGCACGTCCACAGCGGCAGCGAGGGCGCCCCGATTGGCCCCAACCGCCTCAGGGGCGTCGCCGACATGGTCGCCGAGGTTGAACTCGGCATACGGGGCTGCGCTCACCCCGCCCCACCGATCCGTGATGACCACGTCGACCGGGCCGCGGACTGCCCGCCAGGCGATCACGAGATCACCCGTTGTGCACTCAGCGCGGGGCCGGCAGGGATTGGGGCGTCACTTGAGGAAGTCGGGGACGTCGAGGTCGTCAGCGTCGTCGGTCGGAACCCGAGGCACGCTGGGCATTGTCGGCGGCGTGGCCGGTGCCGGACGGACCTCCTGGTATGCCGGGTGGCCGCCCTCCGAACTGGCACTCGGGGTCTGGGCGGCGCTGGGAGCGACAGGCGCAGGCGGGATGACCGGCGCGGCCGAGGCTGCCGTCGCCCCGGTCGCCGGCGGGCCGGCGTCGTTGCCCGGGCTTCCTGGCGGGGCGTCGGGTGACCGCCATCAAATCCGGCCGCGATGACCGTGACCCGCACCTCGTCGCCGAGCGCGTCATCGATGACGGTGCCGAAGATGATGTTGGCCTCGGGGTGGGCGGCTTCTTGGACCAAGCGGGCGGCCTCATTGATTTCGAAGAGGCCGAGGTCGGACCCACCGGAGATGGACAGCAGGACGCCGTGGGCGCCGTCGATCGAGGCTTCCAGCAGCGGCGAGGAGATGGCCGCCTCGGCGGCCTGCACCGCGCGGTCCTCACCACGGGCCGACCCGATGCCCATGAGCGCCGAGCCGGCGCCCTGCATGACCGACTTGACGTCGGCGAAGTCGAGGTTGATCAGACCCGG
>Ga0116181_1003006_pt1 | contig 13348 bp, 19 predicted proteins | sample AD_UKC075_MetaG_FD_89752 | JGI IMG/M metagenome (GOLD analysis project Ga0116181, IMG submission 89752) | Active sludge microbial communities of municipal wastewater-treating anaerobic digesters from USA - AD_UKC075_MetaG | ecosystem: Engineered > Bioreactor > Anaerobic > Digestate | place: USA...
TATAAGTAACCTATGTCACGCAGCGAAACCAAAAGGAGGGGAATCGAATGTATAAAGTACTAAAGCGTGAGGAGGACAGGCTATTTAGTCCTTTTCAAAACATGGAGTACGAACCAAACAAAACGTATACCTGTGAGAATTTTTGCACAGATGAGAGACAAGACTGTGCAGAGGGGTTTTATGCAACTGATGTAGACGGAATAATATACAGCTTTCGTAATTTACCAGAATACGAGGTATGGGAGTGCGAAGTCGGTGGGGATAAGGTAGAGCTAGACCAGTTCAAGCGTAGATACGAAACTATAAGGCTTATTAGGCACGTGCCGAATGATGAAGTTAAGAGCTTAGCCCTAGCAGCAGAAGCGAGCGTCGGCTATAAACTAGCCGAAGCGTTGTTCCCTGTTAACGTATTAAAAATTAAACGTACTCATCCCCCCACAGAAGAAGAGATTAAATGGCTAAAGCAATGGATTGTAGTACGGGATAGTGTTCAATATAGTATGGGGAACAGTGTGTGGAGCAGTGTAAGGAACAGTGTGAGGGACAGTGTGAGGGACAGTATGGGGAACAGTGTATGGGAAAGAGTGGGGTACAGTATGATGGACAGTGTAGGGGACAGTGTATGGGACAGTGTGTGGACCAGTGTGGGGAATAGTGTGTGGGAAAGTGTGTGGGAAAGTGCGTGGAAAAATATGGGGAACAGAGTGTGGAGCAGTACGGCGGACAGTGTGTGGGAAAGCATGTGGGCTTATATAGCAAGTTTATTCCCTAACATAACGAAATGGAAGTATATCAATCATGCCGAAGGGGAAAACCCGTTCCAGCCCGCAATAAACCTCTGGAAAAACGGATTAATACCGTCGTTCGATGGGAAGAGCTGGAGATTACATGCGGGGGAGAACGCAGAAATTGTATGGGAAGGAGGTAATACGTAATGAGTACATTTAGTGTAGCGCTGGTAGTGTTAGTTTCCCTGTCCACAGGGGCGCTGCTTTCCAGCATCGCAGGAGGCATCGCCGAGCAGGTGTATAAGCGGCACAGGGTAAACGAGACAATGCAGCAGATAGACCGAGAGTTTAAGCGGTTTATCAGGCAGTTAGAGCAAGAAGAAAAAGGCGGAAAGGAGTGGAAGGCATGAAGCTTATGACGAAAGCACTAGAGAAGAAGTTTGCACAGTATCCTCTGTATTCACAGGACGGCAAAGGCATGGAGGCAGAAGTAGTAGTGAAGTATTTTAACCCTGTGGGCGCAGGGACATGGCTAATCACAGAGGGAGAGCGGCAGGAAGATGGAGACTGGATGCTCTTCGGGTATTGCCACATCTGGGACTGGGAATGGGGCTATGTGATGTTGTCGGAGCTAGAAAGCACAGTGTTGCCGTTAGGCATGCGCATCGAAAGAGACTTGCATGTGCCGCCGGGGACACGGGTGCGCGACCTTGTGAAAGGAGGCGATGCGTAGAGACCCTGCCAGACGAGCGAGGATGAGCTGAGATGAGACTTTACCGCGAAGGAAGGCGTTTATCCTTCGGGCTTAATTCTACGCCGTAAACGGCGAAATATTGTATTAGGAGGGATTTAATAATGAGTGCGACAATAGGCTATGAGTTAGAATTCATAGCTCCGTCGTTAGACGATGTTTGCGATGTTTGTAACGGTCGTGGGGAAATCGAGGAAGAATGCGAGAGGTGCGACGGTTCAGGGATTGTAGAGGCGAATTGCCCCTGTTGCGGAGGAAGGGGTGAAGAATCTGTACTATGTGAGGATTGTGACGGAGCGAACTGTGATGCCTGCAGCAGCACAATCAGCTGCTCACATTGCGGCGGCACAGGTACGATAGAGGAAAGCTGCTACTATTGTAATGGAAGGGGGTATATATACAATAGCTGTGACGCCTGTGACGGGGAAGGGTATTTAATGCAGGAGGTGCAGTGGGCAATCAACGACGCAGTAAGTAGCTACGGGTACGGGGAGATTACGACAGACGGGTCGATTGATTATGAAGAGGACGAAGAAGGACTGGAATTTCGTTCGCGCATACTGCACGTAGAAGAGGACGGCTGGACGGGGATAGAAGCAGAGGTGAATAGGGTTATGCGTATTTTAAGGGACTATGATGCGTATTCCTATGGAGACTATACCTGTGGACTACATGTGCATATCCGCCCAGACAATGGTTGGGACGTAGAGGAAGTAGAAAAGCTCGCAGTAGCATGGAAGAACTGGGCAGAAGAGTGGTTTATAGACCACTTTACTCCGACAGAGATGCGTATGAAAGATTATTGCGCGGAAATCAGGGATGAGATGATTATACGGGAAAATGCGGAGACGCCGTTGCGCGTAGTACAAAATTCAAGAAGATACTCGACAATGAATGTAAGCAGCGCTTTGTCGTCGCACGGTACCATAGAGTTTCGGCTATTCGACGGTACGACCTACGTGCCAGATATTATCGAAGCGATGCAGGCGGTCTATGCTCTGTATGAAGAGTGCTGCGAAGATGCACCGTCGCAAGAAGGCTTTCTGGCGAAGCTGAATGCTTTGGCTGTAGCACGCCGCGCAGCGTAATTGAAAGGAGGGAAAACAATGGCAGTAAAACAACAGAAAACAGGACTAGAGAACTTAGTACCGGGGCATTTTCTTGAGAAAACGCGCTTCGGGGTAGAGTTGGAGGGCATCACTTGCTGTAGCCCGACGGAGCTTGGGCATTTTTTAAAGCAGGAGGCAGGTGTAAAGACGTTCGTAGACGAGAGTACGGTATCGTGCTCACAGGAGCGCTGGAAGATAACGTCGGACAGCTCTATAGGGGTGCCTTTTACTGGAATGTATTCCGGGGAGCCTCTTTTCCAGGAGCACACTCCTAGGGCTCCTAGGGAAGATGAAGATGATTTGGAGCGTAGTCCGTACCTGTGGGATCCTCTTTTCCAGGGGCACACTCCTAGGGCTCCTAGGACTCTTAGGGAACTGGGGGAGCCTCTTTTCCAGGAGCACACTCCTAGGTCGCCTTCCGTGCGTAAACGTTCTTTCGGTATTGAGGTAGTAAGCCCTCCCCTGTATGGCATAGAGGGGCTGCATCAATTAGCGAAGGTGTTCGAGGCTTTACAAAGCGACACAGTATCATGGCGAGTAACGGATAAATGCGGCACACACGTGCATATTGAAACACCTACTAATAACTGGCACGCTATACGCTTGTTAGCTTGCCTTATGGCGATACTAGAGTATGACTTAATACAATGTTTACCGCCAGAGCGGTCACTGTGTGACTACTCGTATCCGCAGGAGTTAGTAGTGCTACAAGGATTACTACTGAACCCGTGGAAAATCCGGGAGGCAATCCCAGTAGAAACTTACTTAAAGGCGCTATATTACCAGGACTTGACCCCGGACACAAGCTGTAAGTACAACGAGAAGCGTTATAAGGGGTTGAACTTACATTCGATATGGTACCGGGGCACCGCAGAGTTTCGCTACTTTCCCGCTGTAAAGAGCATTGCACAGCTTTACGCTTACATTTACTTCTGTGCTAAGGTAGTACGAATGTGCGAACTTCCGTCTGTATACGCACCGGCTTTATCCGCATACTTAGAGAGCAATAGTAAAGTACGAGATAAGATTAGCAAGTATTTCATTAATAACTCGGTATGGAAGCGTTACTTTAGGCAAACGACAGAAGTACCGACGCGGTCAATATACAATTTACGTAGCCTTAATACGTTTGGGTCGCAAGAGCTACGCCGTAACACGGTAAAGCTGTTGCGCAAAACATTATGGTATGAATTAAAAGGAGTGATGGATTAATGTGTGGAGTATATGGGTTTATTGTGACAAAAGAAGCTAAAGTAGGGTTAAACAGAAAAAGGAGATTAGTACGGGCATTAGGCATACAGGCACAAAAAAGAGGGACAGATGCTACAGGGATTGCGTTTACTGCAGGCAATCGTCTGTGGGTAAGGAAGTCTCCTGTACCAGCGAAGCAGTTTCCCTTTCATAAGAGTATTCCGGAGGAAGCACGAGTAATAATCGGGCATACAAGGGCGGCGACACAAGGCGCAGCCAGCAATAATAAGAATAATCACCCCTTCTCCGGGAAGGTAAAAACAGGGAAGCGGTTCGTTTTTGCCCATAATGGAATTATCTGGAATGACTTCCGTTTACGCAGAGAGCTTAACCTTGAGGAGCCGAAAATAGAAACGGACTCGTATATCGTGGCACAGCTCTTAGAACAGGAGAAGGCGATGAACTTTCAGACCTTGAAGAAAGTGGCTGAAAAGCTAGAAGGGTCGTTTGTATTAACCTTCCTGCTAGACAATAACGATATGTATTGGGTCGTACACGATAATCCGCTAGTTATCGCATGGTTTAAAGAGCTAGGCATGATAATTTATGCTTCTACGCAAGAGATTTTAGAACAGGCCTTGAAAAAGGATAGACCTTTGTATAAGTATTATGTTACAATGAAAGAAGGGAAAAATACCAGTTGTTTAGAGATAGCTGCTGGGATAGACGGGAGTATTATCCACTTCGATTATAGCAAGAATTGTTTCTCCTATGCCTCTTTCCAGCCGAAGAGGAGTTACTATGGCTGGTATAATTACTACACAGGGAGTAGCTATTATAGCAAGTATGATGACGTAGATGGTTATTATGATGATACGTTGTATTTGCCCCCTAGTAGCGTAAAACCGCAGACCTCTTTCCTGTTTTCAGACACACAAATAGCTAATAAAAAGCGTATGCTAGAAAAAGCTGCGACGTTCTACATAACTAATGATTTAAACGACCTTGAGGAAAAGGCGTATGTAGAAATACCATTGGACTTCATAGGAGATATTATTGTCACAGGGACACGGCGGCTAAGATCCGCAGGATACAAAGTAGTGGAGGCTACACTGCCTAGCATTGAAGCCTATGACGAGTGGGAAGAGATGTTTATGAGCTTCGGCTTAGATACTGCGATGGACGCTGTGCCTAAGCTGTGGGCTTATTATATAGAAAAGGAGGAGGAGGTGATTTAATGGACTTGACGTGGCTCATTACAATAGCAAGCATTATCGGTACAGCAGCAAATATTTATAAAAAGAGCTGGTGTTTCCTTATTTGGCTCTGTACTAATACCTTGTGGATGATAGTAGATATAAGACACGGGCTCTATGCCCAAGCGGGACTGTTCTTTGTCTATATCTTACTGTCTATCTGGGGATTGATACAGTGGCGCAGGGACACTAAAGCGCAAAACTTAAGTAAAGGAGAGAATATATATGTCAATAATATCATTAGATAAGAAACGAGAACTAACTGAGAAAGTGCGGGTACTGCTAGAATACGGGGCGCCGCCAGAGAAGTTAAAGGAGATGTCAGCAGAAGAAGTTGAGAAACTATACGACGATATGACCTATGCCGTAGACAAGATAAGCGCAATTAGAGCAGACCTTGCCGAGAAGTATAAGAAGGTCATAGGCGAGATAGGCTTCCCTGCGTTGTTTACTATGAGTATCGATATCTTGAATGGGTACCTCTTAGCTTTCGCTCAGGAGGACTTGCTTAAAGCTGGGGAAGATATTGATTCTGTTACGCTAGAGACTATTTTTCCAGATATGTATGGAGCGTTATATGAGCAATTTTCTTATCTCTTAGTGCGAGACGTGATTAATCAGAGAAGAGAAAAGGGGAAGAAGGAAGAACAGCTCACTATTTTTGATATAGAAGAGGAGAAAAAGGGTGAGGAATAGTGGTAGAGTATAGAGAAGAGTTACTGCCTCCGGCATTAGATGTAACGCCGGATGCTAGAGAGCCGGGTGAAATAGTAGTCCGGAGTCTAAGTGAACTATTTATAAAGGGGGAGTATAACATGGAAGCCATTACTTACGAAGAATTTAAAAGTATTGCAGATAAGGAAGAAAGGCGGGAAACTTTAAAACGCATGCTGGAGCTGTGTGCAGGTAATCGCACCGCCTTAGCAGAGTATTGGGGGGTTAAACGCTATACCATTGATGACTGGGTGTTTCGTCTAGGACTATCTAAGAAAGGAGGAAGCGGCTGGGCTAAGCGTAAGCAAGCACAGGCTAAACGTGCAGAGGCAGAGGCTCAAGCAAACCCCTCTTCTTCTGTAGTAGAGGGAGGATTTGCTGTTAACCTTAATGGAGCGTATTTGGCAGGTGAGTTGAGCAATAGACTTACAAATATAGCCGCTCTTATAGAAACGACGCGACAAGTGCAATACACAATTACGCTTACGTTACAAGAAATAAAAGAGGGGTGAAGAGATGAAGCTACACTGGAACACCGCAACGCAAGAGCTAGAGCTGGCTGCACCGTACTCCTCAACTTCGCCGTGCCGCCGTATTCTGGGGGCGGTCTATGACAAGCGGCGGAAAGTTTGGACTTTCCCTGTCTCTGCCATATCCACGGTTAAAAAAGTCTTTGGGGACAGGGTAACGTATTCTGTAGAGGCGCAGCAAGCAGTAGATAAATTTATTCAAGACTATCGCTATGTTGAAGCTTTGAAATCACGCAAGGCAGAGCCGCCAGAGCATCCCTTTTTGATGTGGCATCAGCGGGTCTGTGTGGAGATAGCGAGACGTTTCCCACGCTATGCGTGGTTCATGGACACTGGAACAGGGAAAACTTTAGCGGCGCTACAGGTTATAGCCGAGAATACGCAGATAAAGTGGCTTGTGGTCTGTCCGAGAAACATTATCAAGACAGCGTGGATGGCGGATCAACAGAAGTTTTTCCCGAAGTTAAAGCTCCTGCCCCTGTCTACGAACATTAAGAAAGAGGATTACTTAGCCATAGCAGAGGCGTGGGGCGTAAAAGTAACGCCGACTAGCAGCACGAAAGTACTGCTACAGAAACTACTACCTCTAGCGGATTGTTATATAATCAATCCGGAATCGTTCAAACAGAAGCTAGCTATCTTTCAGATATACAAAGTAAAAGGGCTTATCTTTGATGAGAGCGTCAAGATTAAGAGCATGAAAACCGCTATCACGAAGAACATTTTAGACTTTGCTGAGGATTTATCTCGTGTGTATGTAATGTCCGGCTTGCCTGCACCTAACTCTCCCCTAGAATATTACCCGCAGATGTATATTATAGACCGGGGTATTTTCGGGGAGTCTTATTATAGATTTAGAGGCGTGTTCTTTGAACAATACGGCTATATGAACTATAATTGGCGGTTACGGAAAGACATGGCGGAGAAGTTTGGACAGAGGTTAGGGATTAAATCGTTCTTTGTGAGTAAAGACGATTGCTTAGACTTACCGGAAAAAACTTACTTAGTGCATCAGATAGACTTGCCTACAGAAATACAGAAGTATTATCTGCAGATGGAGAGGCAAAGGTTTCTGCTACTGGAGGATAGTGTTGCTATTGCTAGGAATAACTTAACCTCTATTATGAAATTGCGCCAGATAACCGGGGGCTTTGTCATTGACGAAAAGGACGCGACACAGCCTATCCATGAACATAAACTTAACGAGCTACTGGAAGTATTAGAGGGAATAGGCAATAAGCCGGTAATTATTTGGTGCAATTTTAGAAACGAAATTCAGACTATTGAAACAAAGCTGCAAGAGCTAGGAAAGACGGTAGTTACGGCGTATGCCGAAACACGGAACATTGATGATTCTATTGAGGCGTTTAAGACAGGGAGAGCCCAGTACATTATTGCGCACCCAGCGTCGCTGAAATACGGCGTCACTTTTACGCATTGTTCTTATGCAGTGTACTATTCTATATCGTACTCATACGATGACTACTATCAATCACATGACCGTATCTATCGTAAAGGGCAGAATAAACCCTGTACGTTCATCTTCCTGTTATGCAGCGACACGATTGATGAAGTTATATATCAAGCTCTGAAAGATAAAAGGGATATGTCAGAGGCAATCAAAGTCTATGCGAAGAGGAGGCGATATATTGGCTAGAAGGACAGAAGAAGAATGGGAGGTTTATCAATTCCCACTAGAAGCGAAATTGCAAGACTTTATTATGAAGCGCATTAAAGAATACCGGAAGAAGAACGGCGGGCTTGGTAAGCGTTACCTTAAAGCGTTCAAGGTCGCTGACAGGCACACTTCTGGCATTAGTGATGTTATCCTGTGCGTCTGTGGAGAGTTTGTAGCTATAGAGCTAAAGGTAGGAAAGAATAAGCCCTCGGACTTGCAGGCTAATTTCTTGGATGAAATAGCTTTAGCTCAGGGAACAGCTGGGGTGGCATACACATGGGGAGAGTTTAAATATTTAATTAATCGAATATTAGAGCGGCACGGAGCACCACTACTATGAGCAAAAGAAAGAGCGCCCCGCCCTATAAGAATTGTTTATACCAAAAGGGACATCTATTCATCACAAGTAAGTATGACAGGAAAACGAAAACAACGTACTTTACTGTAGTGAATAAGCGAACAGGGGCGCATGCTCACATGCCAAGTTTTAAAGCTGCAAAGATTGTGCTGTTACGTGCCCTGCAGTTGTATGTGCCCCCACGGTATTCTACGTTTATTAAAGAAGCGATAAGGAGAGTGATATGAATGTTTAAGGACTGGTGTGGAGTATGCGTATATGGCATAGCCAATGGAGGAGATAGGGTGGAGTTCTGGGGTAGCCCAGCGACGCTGCCTACCTACTACGAGTGTGGCAATGACTATATTTCTGACGCAGAATATGAAAATTCGCTTAGTGCTATCGAAAAAGGCTTTGGCTGTCCATATTTTCAAGAAAAAGGAATGAAAAAATAAAAAAGGTATTGCTTTTCAGTTAGCATTTTGCTATACTGAATACAGGCGGATGGTAGACAGTATCACAGGGGGAGAGGTAAGGATAAATTTGTAGGAGGGAAACAATATGGATGGGTATGAGATTAGGCCCAATGACGAGTTGGAGGGATACGACTTGATAAAAAAAGACAGCATAGAAACGCCAGAAGGAAAGATAGATGAAGTTGTTGCAACTATTTACGACATAGAAAGCTTGAAAGAATTTATTACAAAGGTGATATCATGATATATGCAATAAGTGCATATATTCAGGGGCAGACAAGCTCCTAGAAAACAAACAAAGGAAGGTGATTACATGGATTTTAAACACTTGACCGTAGGGGAAAAGGTGGAGCTACTGTTCGAGCTACGCGAGAAGAAGGAGGAATTAACTAAAGAGTTGACAGAGTTCAACAAAAAGATTGACGCATTATCCTTTGAAGTGCTACAGGATATGGAGGATTCTGGGCTCAACAGGATAGCTGTAGGAGCAGGCAGCGTAACACGAAGCGTTAAACTTTATCCGAAGATTGAAAACTTTGAGGCGTTTATGCGCTGGTGTGTGGAGAACGAACGCTTCGATATGCTACAGAAGAGAGCTAACGAGGCACCGTTCAGAGAGTTTTACGAAGCAAACAATGAGTACCCGGATGGGTTAGACGCCTATGAAAAAGCTACATTAAATGTAAGAAGAAGTTAAGGAGGAATGATAAATGAGTAAAAGTAAAGCAGTTGCGAAAGTAAACAAAGAAAAAACCGCCCTTACCTCTGCAGGGGCACTGATAGGCAGAGGATTTGAAAACGTAGATATGTCTACGGTAACAATGCCTAGAGCAAAAGTAATGCAAGGGCTCTCCCCGGAGCTACAGGATGAGGATTATGATTTTAGACAGGGCGACATTATTCATGGACTTCTGATGGAGAAACTTCCGGAGAAGTTTATACCTATCTCTCTGTGGGACAGCAACACCTTGTTCCTGCCTAGAGATACCTCTAAGCATAAGGAGTTTTTCGAGGCACTAGGTATTGAGCCGGTAGATAACCTCATCATTTGTAAATCTTTAGACGCTAAGGTTACACAGATGTCGGCAATGAATTATAAATCCTGTAATAATTGCCCCTACAAGGAGTTTGGGTGGGACGGCAATCCGAATACCCCGCCGCTCTGCGATAAAACTATTAATGTGTTAGCGTTGTTTGAAGGCATGGATATGCCTGTAGTTATTATGTTCTATGGCACTAATTACAAATTTGGCAGAAGATTCCGGGATTTGGCACTTTTCTCTGGGGGGGATTTGTTCAGTAAGAAGTACAAAATCACTTCCGTAAAAGAGTCCAACGACAAAGGAACCTACTTCGTCACTCCAGTTAAGCCAGCAGGAAAGGCTACAGAGGAGGAGCTAGCGCTTGCAGAAGAAATGTATACACGCTTTGCCAATGTCCGCATTGACGTAGATGTAGACGACGAACCTGAGGCGGAAGTAGAAGCTCCGGAATATTAAGAAATAAAGTTTGGGCGGGCAGGGAATCGAATCCTGCTCCCCCAACTTGCTTTATATGAGGAGGAGAGTGCATGGAATATGTCAAAGACCCAAGATTTCATTTTATACCAGATAGAGAAGTTGAGGAGAAGCTTTTAAAAATAGCACAGCTGCCCCGCGTTGCTATAGATACAGAGACACATTATATTCCCGACGATAAGAAAATAACCCGCTTTTTAACAGAGCACGACGTACCGAATAACACACCATTTTTGCTTACTTTATCTGATGGGAAAATAGGCTGGGCGATAGAGTTAAACACTACTACTATCCCTGTTGTAAAAACCTTTCTTGAAAATCCTATCAGTGAGAAGGTTTTCTTTAATGCGTCGTATGACCTCGAAATGCTTCTGAATATCGGCATTAAGGTACAGGGAAAGATTCACGATGTAATGATAATGCACCACTTAATTGATGAGGAAGATACTGATGAAGAGGGAAAGCGTATTAGAGGATTGAAGCCTTTGGCGGTAAAGTATTTAAGGCAGGATAGTGATGTTTTCGAGAAGATGGTAGACGAAGTACGGGCAAGGCTAGCTAAAGAGCGCAAGGTTAATAAAGAGCAAATCTCTTATTACGATGTGTACCTAGATAGTCCAGAGATAATGGTAGATTATGCCAGTGCAGATACGCTGTTCACAATGCAACTTTTTGACCTCTGGGAGCCTTACATAGAAGAAGAGGGTCTAACCAACATTTATCAAATAGAAATGGCGTGCGTTTGGGCGGTGGTGCATGCAGAAATGCGAGGCTATAAGATAGATAAGTCACGCCTTAAAGAAGTAAAAGCAGAGCTGTCGAAGAATGTAGAGAAATATACAGAAGAAATATATGCCTGTGCGGGAGAAAAGTTTAATATTAATTCAGATGAACAACTGGTCGCAGTGTTCCAGAAACTCGGGGCAGAGTACACTGCTATGACAGAAAAAGGCAACTGGCAGACGAACAAAGACGCCTTGGAGCCGTTCCTAGAGCATGCTTTAGAGCCTGTACGTAAATTAGCAGAAGCGGTGCTGCGCTACAGGGAAGAAGATAAACTATTGAATACCTTCATAGCAGGGATAGAACGGTACTTACAGGCAGACGGGAGAGTACATCCATTTTTCTGGCAAGCGGGGACGAGAACAGGCAGAATGTCTAGCTCTAAGCCTAACTTTCAGAATTTTATCAATGATGATAGAATTAAATCTCTGTTTATTCCGGAAGAAGGGTATATTCTTGTAGCTGCTGACGCTGCACAGCAGGAATACCGTATGTTGGCGCACTATGCTAAAGAGTGGGCCTTGATTGACATGATTAAGAAAGGCTATGATGTCCACAAGGCTACTGCCGCTCTAGTATTCAACGTTCCGTATGAAGATGTCTCTCCGGAGGAGAGGCGAATTGGCAAGACTACAAACTTCGCTCTAGTGTATGGATTAGGCTTAGCGGCTATCGCTAAGACCTTCGGACAGAAGATTGATGAGGAAAAGTATAAGCTGGCTAATGAAGTATTTCGTAGACTTAATTTAAAGCCGTGGGCGTTGCCTGCACTAGACATTCTCCTGTTAAAAGTTAAAGACGAAAAAGAACAAGAAGCGCTAAGATATTACTTCTCCGAAGAATGTGAGCAGGCGATAACCTTTGCCAAAGAGAAGAAAGCAGCGTACTTTGCGAAGCTACCGAATGTAGACCAGTTCCTTAAAGACGTAAAGAAAGCCTGCCAACGGCGAGGCTGGGTGAAAACTTGGTCGGGTAGAAAGAAGCGGTACAAAGACCCTTACAGGGAAGCGTACAAAGCACCGAACGCTATTATACAAGGTGGCTGTGGGGATTTCCTCAAAGATAAGGCTGGCAAGCTATACAAATTACTAGAGGGCAAGAAATCTGGCATTATTAATTATATTCACGACGCTTTTTACTTTGAAATACATACGTCAGAACTTGACCTGTTGCCTAAGATTAAGGCTATTTTAGAGGAATCGGAGTTTAGAGTACCGATTGATTTTGACTTTAAATGGTCGGACACCAATGAAGCAGAATTAAAAGAATGGGGGGAAGGAGATTGGAAACTAGAAATATAAATGTAACTAATGATGTCGTGTGCTATCCGGAGCATTCTGCCACTAGGAAGATAGATTTAACCAATGATACCGTTTGTCATCCGGCGCACTATACTACAGGGAAAATTGAGGTTATTGACTTTATTGAGGACAAAATGCTAAATTATCATCGTGGCAACGCTGTGAAATATATTGTCAGAGCCGGGAGGAAAGACCCGGCTAAAGAGATAGAGGATTTGCAGAAAGCCGCATGGTACATTGACCGAGAAATTCGTAGGCTAGAAAGCCTTAATCCTTCACTGTCAAGCTTTTAGGAGGGGCATAAGTATGAAGCGTTATTTGAATAGGTTAGAGAAGCAACAAGCGCTGTCTATCGCCTCTTTCGAGGCGTATCTTGATGACAGGATAGAGGAATATGTAGAGGCAGGTAAATCTAAAGAGTTGCTGAGGAACTTACGTACAGCTAAAACTTTCCTGCATAAAGCTTTAGAAAACATCATGGCGCCGCTGGATAAACGGGAGGTTGTTAAGCTATTGGCAGAGATAAGAAAGATGCAGGTAGTTGTGATGTACAAACAGGAAGCACTGCGGAAGTACAACGAGATGTTGAAAGCGGATTCCGTTACGCCTGTAGAAACAGAGGACTTCCTAGATATAGTTGAGCAAGCGGTGAATATCTGCGTATCCTGTACAAAGAAAGGCGAGGAGGCGCAGAGCTGCAGGCTCGCCGCTCTGTTTATAAAATACGACATTGAGCCACTGGACAAGGACGCCGAGGAGGGGAAATGCCCGTATCAATATATAGAGGAGGAGGAATAAAAATGATTGAAAAAATTTACAAAAACAAATATATGGCAACATGCGACAATTGCAGAACAGGGCAAGAGTGCGACAGCTGGGCTGATGTGATGGACTTTATGAACGAAGAAGGCTGGAAAAAGAAATTATTTGACGGGGAATGGAAGCATTATTGTCCAGAGTGCTTGGAGGGAGAGAAA
>Ga0116181_1003009_pt1 | contig 13342 bp, 9 predicted proteins | sample AD_UKC075_MetaG_FD_89752 | JGI IMG/M metagenome (GOLD analysis project Ga0116181, IMG submission 89752) | Active sludge microbial communities of municipal wastewater-treating anaerobic digesters from USA - AD_UKC075_MetaG | ecosystem: Engineered > Bioreactor > Anaerobic > Digestate | place: USA...
ACCACAGCCGACCCGTTCACCCGCCAGATCCAGCTCCCTTTCGCACCCGAGTCCGACGCTTCAGGCATCAGTGACAAGGCGTTCCACCCGTGCGTCTGGTACCGGATCGAGCTGACTGACGCCGACCTCACCGCTGCCGCCCACACCGAGGGGCAGCGGCTGATCCTGCACTTCGGCGCCGTCGACCACCAGGCCACCGTGTGGGTCAACGGACTGCTGGTTGGGGAGCACGAAGGTGGCCAGGCGCCGTTCTCGTTCGACATCACCGATGCCCTCGGCGAGGGTCCGCAGGTGGTCACCGTTCGGGCGTACGAGGATCCACTCGACATGACCCAGCCGCGCGGCAAGCAGGACTGGATGGCCGAGCCGCACGCCATCTGGTACCACCGCACCACCGGCATCTGGCGTACGGTCTGGCTCGAGTCGGTGCCAGCGTTCCACCTGACCAGGTTGGCGTGGCGCCCCTCGGTGGCCGCCGGCGTGGTCGAGTGCGTGCTGGAGTACCCCGTACGCCCGGATCCTCCGGTCGACGTCGAGATCGTGCTTGCGCATCAGGGCACGGTGCTGTCGTCGGTGACCGTACAGATCTCTGAGCGCACCACCACCGGCACCCTTGACCTGCCAGGCGACTCGTGGACGCTCGCCCACGACTCACTGCTGTGGACGCCGGATCGACCGACCCTGATCGATGCCGTGGTCGTCACCAACGGCCCCGACGGGGTCGATGAAGTGTCGTCGTACCTCGGCCTGCGCGACGTGGGCGTGGTCGGTAAGCGGCTCTCCCTGTCGAACCGACCGTTCTACCTGCGCTCAGTGCTGGAGCAGGGGTACTGGCCTGAGTCGCACCTCACCCCACCCTCGGTCGACGCCCTGCGCGAGGAGGTCGAGCTGATCCTGTCGCTCGGCTTCAACTCGGCCCGGATCCACCAGAAGGTCGAGGACCCCCGCTTCTGCTTCTGGGCCGACAAGCTGGGGCTGACGCTGTGGAGCGAGACAGCAGCGGCGTACGTCTTCGACTCCTCGGCCGTCTCCCGGCTCACGAAGGAGTGGATCGACCTCGTCCGTACGTACGAGTCGCACCCGTCGATCATCTGCTGGGTGCCGTTCAACGAGTCGTGGGGCATCAACGAGGTCTCCACCAGCCGTGCCCAGTCCGCCTTCTCCCGCGGGCTGGCCGACCTGACCCGCGCCCTCGACCCGTCGCGGCCGGTGATCTCCAACGACGGCTGGGAGCACACCGACTCCGACCTGCTGACCATCCACGACTACCAGTGGTCGCGCGACATCATCGGCCCGCGGTACGAGAACGGGGTCGAGGCGCTTCTCCGTACGGCGACCGCCGGCCCCAAGGTGCTCGTCGTCGGCGACAAGCAGCGGACCGACGTGCCGGTGCTGTTGACCGAGATCGGCGGCGTACGGTTCGTGCCCGACTCCGACGCCTCCACCTGGGGCTACTCCTCGGCGACCGGCCCGGACGACTACGCCGAGCGGATCGCCGCGATCCTCGAGCCGATCCAGGCGTCGCGCCACGTGGGCGGCTGGTGCTGGACCCAGCTGACCGACACGCTCCAGGAGGCGAACGGGCTGTGTACGGCCGACCGTACGCCCAAGCTCCCCGCCGACCAGATCAGGGCGCTGGTCGAAGGACGCTGAGCCCAGGCCGGTCGGCCATGCTCAAGGCGAGCGTTGCGATGGTCACGGCCACCGCGACTCCACGAAACGATCGCTAGCCAGACGCCTTTGCAGCGCTGCAAATCTATGTCATGATTCCGATAGAAGGGGCTTGGGGAGCACCGGAGGGGAGGTCGGGGCGGTGACGAAGCGGCCGAACGTGCTGTGGGTGATGACCGACCAGCACCGCGCCGACCTCACCGCACCCGACGGCCCGTACACCGCCCAGGTGATGCCGACGATCGCTGCCATGCAGGCCCGCGGCGCCACCTTGGAACGTGCCTACACCTCGTACCCCGTCTGCGTCCCAGCCCGCGTCTCGCTACTCACCGGACGTTTCCCGTCGGCCCATCAGGTACGGCAGAACTCCAACGCCGGCCACGCCTTCTTCGCTGAAGACCTCCTCGATGTGCTGAAGCAGCAGGGGTACGAGACCTTCTTCGCTGGCAAGCCCCACATGCACCGCAAGGCAGCCGACTTCGACCACTACCGCGGCCCGTACATGCACACCGACGGCCCGGAGACGACGGAGGAACACAGGGCCTTCGACCGGTGGCTCAACGACCTCGACCACGGCGTCTCCCACGAGTCGACCCCGTACCCGCTCGAGGCCCAGCTGCCCCACCGGATCGTGTCCGACGCCCTCGACGACCTGACCGCGGCAAGGCCCGACGGCCCCACCGACAGACCCTTCTTCGCCTTGGTCTCGTTCCCGGAACCGCACAACCCCTACCAGGTGCCCGAGCCGTACTACTCGATGTTCACCGACCTCGCCGACCAGCACACTCGCCTCGCGGGCCCCGAGGCCGTCGACCAGCTCTCCTGGCGCTACCAGTGGCTGCGTGAGCTCGTCGAGCAGAAGCGGCCCGACTTCGACGACGAGTGGCGCCGCTACCTGGCGAACTACCTCGGCATGCTGCGCCTGATCGACGATCAGGTCGCCCGGCTGTTCGAGGGTCTGCAGGGCCATCTCGACGACACCATCGTCGTCTTCCTCGCCGACCACGGCGACTACGTCGGCGAGTACGGCATGCAGCGCAAGGGGGCCGGCCTGTCCGACCACCTCACCCGCATTCCGCTGGTCATGGCCGGCCCAGGCATCCCGGCGGGCTCCCGTACGGAGCTCGTCTCGATCGTCGACATCCTGCCCACCATGTGCGGCCTGCTCGGCCTCGACCTGCCTGCCGGGGTCCAGGGTCGCGACCTCAGCCCGCTGTTCCGCGGCACCCCCGCGCCCGACAGCGAGTTCGGCTCGATGCTCGTCGAGCTGGGGTACGGCGGCGTCGCCTACGGCTCGCAGGCTCGCCCGGAGTTGCACTTCCCGTACGACGGCCGCACCTTCGACGAGCTGAACACCGTCACCCAGTCCGGGAACGAGCGGATGGTCCGTCGGGGCGACAAGAAGCTGATCATGGATGACCGCGGCGAGACCTGGCTGTACGACCTCGCCACCGACCCGGCCGAGGTCACGAACCTGGCCGACGATCCCGCGTACGCGACCGAGAAGGCCGAGCTGACCGCATTGCTCGCGCGCTGGCTGATGCGGGTCGGGGACGACCTGCCGTACGGCCGCTACACCACGAACGTCCCACCGGCCAACTGGCGGTGGGCACCCCAGACGAGGGGCGGCGACGGCGCCGGGCCCGCAGAAACCACGGATTGACCAGGGAGGGATCATCCATGACCAGCACCTTCAACCGTCGCGCCATGATCGGCCTCGGAGCGGGCGGACTCGCCCTGGCTGCAGGCTGTAGCGGCAGCGCCACCAAGGCCCCGTCGGCCGGCACGAGCGGCGCCGCATCGGCGTCGGCCGCGCCCTCGAGCGCCGGCCCAGTCTCCGGCACGCTGCGCGTGTCGTGGTACGGCGGACAGCCCGTCCACGACGCCATGAAGACCTCGATGGAGGCGTTCAAGACAGCCAACTCAGGCGTCACCATCTCCGGCGCGGGCGTCGGCTTCGGTGACTACTGGGACAAGCTCGCCACCGAGACCGCGGGCGGCACGATGCCCGACGTGTTCCGCATGTCGATGACCTACTTCTCCGACTACTCGGCCCGCGGCGCCCTGATGGACCTCACGCCGCAGGTCGACAAGACCATCATGACCAACACCCTCGACGCCGACGTCAAGGGATCGGGCCTGGTCAACAACAAGATGTTCGGCATCGGCCAGAGCTCGATCACTCCTGCGGTGTTCGGCAACAAGACGATGCTCGCGTCGGTCGGCGGCGCGATCCCGGCCGACTGGACCTGGGACTCGTTCAAGACCTGGACGACCGACTTCGCCAAGAACGCCGGCACGGGCAAGTTCGGCTCGACCGACCTCGCCGGCAACTGGCAGATGTTCGACGTCTATGCTCGCCAGATCGTCGGCAACCAGTTCGATGACGCTGGCAAGCTGAAGGTGACCAAGGAGGTCGTCGAGTCGTGGTTCTCGTTCTGGGAGGGTCTGCGCAAGGCCAACGTCGTCCCGCCTGCCTCGTTGACGGCGGAGTCGACCACCTACGAGCTCAACCCGATGACCAAGGGGCTGTCGCCGATCACGTACGGGTGGGTGCAGCAGGTCACCTTCTTCGCCTCCGTGATGAAGGATCCTCTGCTGGTGGGTCCGCTGCCGCAGAAGACCAAGGGCGATCTGTCGGGTCAGTTCGTGAAGGCACTCGACTTCTGGTGCGTCTCGTCGAAGACCAAGTCTCCCGAGGCGGCGGCCACGTTCGTCGACTTCCTGATCAACAACGAGGCGGCGACCAAGCCGATCGGCCTGCTGCTGGGTGTGCCGCCGACGAAGGCTGCGCGCGCGCTGCTCTCGAGCGGGAACGACGCCACCAAGTCGGCCGTCGCGTTCGTGGAGCAGACCGCTGGCAAGGCTGGCAAGGCGCCCGGACCGTGGCCGCGTGGCTACAGCGAGGTCATGTCGTCGTTCACCCGGGCCAGCGAGTCGGTGGCGTTCGGCAAGGCGAACGCCGGAGCGGCCGCGACCGCGTTCCTCACCGAGGCCACGGCAGCGCTGAACAAGTGACCACTGGCCCGGGGCGGCTCCGCCACCCGACGACGACGGGGAGGGTGCGGCCGTGACCCCACCACCGCCCACCCACCCTCGTCTGGTCGATGTGGCCAAGCGGGCGGGGGTGTCGATCCGTACGGTCTCCAACGTCGTCAACGACTTCCCGTACATCTCGACGACCACCCGCGAACGGGTCGAGCAGGCGATCGCCGAGCTCGGCTACCGGCCGAACCTGATCGCCCGCAACCTGGCACGGGGGCGTACGGGGTTGGTGGCCCTCGTCGTACCGCAGGTCGCCATGCCCTACTTCGCCTCGCTGGCCGACAGCATGCTCGAGGCGACCCGCGACGAGGAGATGGTGCTGGTCATCTCGCAGTCGCGGGGGTCACACCAGGTCGAGCTCGAAGCACTTGAGGGCAGGTTCGGGCAGCGGATCGACGGCGTGGTGCTCAGCCCGACGACCCTCACCGACGCCGACATCGCACACCGGCGGTCGACCATCCCGCTCGTCATGCTCGGCGACCGGACCTGGGGCGGGGTCGTCACGTCGGTCGGGATCGACCACGTGTCGGCGGCGACCGAAGCCGTACGGCATCTGATCGCGCAGGGTCGACATCGGATCGCGATCGTGGGGCCGTACCTCAACGAGGAGGCGAAGCGGTTCCGGGGCTGGGCAGCGGCGCTGCGCGAGGCCGGGATCGAGCCGGACCCGACCTGGGTGATCGGCACCGACGGCTCCACGGGTGAGGACGGCTTCGCGGCGGGCGAGCGGCTGATGCAGATGTCACCGCGCCCCGACGCCGCCTTCTTCGTCACCGACTGGCTCGCCCTCGGCGCGGTCCGGGCGTTCCAGCGCGGTGGTCTGACTGTGCCGGACGACGTGGCCGTGGTGGGGTACGACGACATCCCGTACGGCAGGGCGTCCAACCCGACGCTCACCACCATCCGGCCGGACCGGGCCGAGATCGCCCACCAGGCCGTCGCCTCGCTGGTCGCCCAGCGTGACGGTGACTCGGCACCGGTGGCGATCCAGGCCAGCTGGTCGCTGGTCGTCCGGGAGTCCAGCGGCGCCCCTGCGACAATCGAGGCGTGACGAGACCGGCGCCCCGCCAAGACGCCGACTCAGACCCGTCCTCCGAAGCCGACGCTGGCGCGGGCTCCGCCGCCACGGCCAAGGCCACGGTCGGCGGGAGCCTGGGCCGCCGCGTCCTCGGGTTGGCGCTGCCCGCCCTGGGGGCGTTGATCGCCGAACCGCTGTTCCTCATGGCCGACAGCGCAATCGTCGGCCACCTCGGCGTCGCCGAGCTCGCCGGGGCTGGCCTCGGCATGACCGTCGTCCACACGGCGATCGGTCTGATGATCTTCCTCGCCTACTCGACGACACCCGCAGTGGCCCGGCGCGCCGGTGCGGGAGACCTGCCCGGCGCTCTCGCCGCGGGCCGGGATGGGCTCTGGCTTGCCGTGGGTCTGGGCGCTGTGGTGGTCGCGGCTGGCGCGGTCGGGGCTGGTCCGCTGATCCGAGGCCTGGGCGGTTCCGGCGAGATGGAGGTCCATGCCACGGCGTACGTGCTGGGGTCCTTGCCAGGGATGCCCGCCATGCTGATGGTGCTTGCCGCGACGGGAATGCTGCGCGGCCTGCTCGACACCCGTACACCACTGGTGGTGGCCGCGGTCGGCTGCGGCGTCAACGTGGTGCTGAACCTCGCGCTCGTGTACGGCGCAGGGCTCGGCGTGCTCGGATCAGCCATCGGCACCTCGATCACGCAGTGGCTGATGGCGGTCGCCTACCTGGCGATCCTGCTGCCACGGCTCCGGCGGTTGGAGGTGTCGCTGCGGCCTGACCTGGGAGGGGTGCTGCGTACGGCACAGGTGGGCTCGTGGCTGATGCTGCGGACGGTGACCCTCCGGGTCGCGCTGATCGCCACGGTCGCGGTGGCCACGCACGCTGGCACGCTCACCCTCGCCGCTCACCAGCTCGTGTTCACGATGTTCGGCACCCTCGCCTTCGCCCTCGACTCGCTCGCGATCGCTGCGCAGGCGCTGATCGGAAACGAGCTGGGCGCACGGAACCTGGCGGGAGCGCGGCTGCTGACCCGCACCCTGACCCGCTGGGGGCTTGGGTTCGGGGTGGTCGTCGGGGCGGTGCTCGCCGGGCTGGCACCGTTCATCGCACCGCTGTTCACCCCCGACCCGGCGGTCCAGCACGCATTCGTCGCCGGAATGTGGGTGCTGGCGCTCGCCCAGCCGCTGTGTGGGTACGTGTTCGTGCTTGATGGCGTGCTGATCGGGGCAGGGGACGCGCGCTACCTGGCGCTCGCCGGCTGCCTGACCCTTGTGCCCTACCTGCCCGCGCTGGTGGCGGTCTCGATGGCTGGGTTCGGCGACGGGGTCGGCGCGATCGTGCCGTTATGGCTCGCGTTCGGGCTGGTGCTGATGGGCGCCCGGGCGCTCACTTTGGGGCTGCGGGCCCGTACGGACGGGTGGATGCGGTGACCACGGGCAACACGGTGGGTGGCGGCGTACACAACCCCTGACATGCGTGCAGGATCGCCCCACGAGGCCGGACCTCTGCACGTATGTCAGGGGTTGTGTACATCAGTCGCGCGGCACGTCCTCCAGGTCGGCCAGCCAGACCGTCGCGTTCCCGTCGGACGGGGCCCGCCAGTCCCCGCGCGGCGAGAGTGCCCCGCCAGCCGACACCTTGGGTCCGTTCGGCAGCGCCGAGCGCTTGAACTGCGAGAAGCCGAAGAAGCGCCTGATGAACACCTCGAGCCACTGCCGCACCTCGGCCAGGTCGTATGCGACCTTCTCGTCGTCGCCGATCCCCGCCGGCCACGCCCCGTCCCTCGCGTCGCGCCACGCGTTCCAGGCCAGGTAGGCGATCTTGCGGGGGCGCAGGCCGTACCGCAGCGTCCAGTAGAGCGAGAAGTCCTGCAGGTTGTACGGCCCGATCGACGCCTGGGTGGACTGCGGCTTGGCGTCGCCCACGGTTGGCACGAGCTCGGGGGTGATCTCGGTGTCGAGCACGCTGCGCAGCACCTCGTTGACCTCGCCGGAGAACAGGTGCTCGCTGATCACCCAGCGGATCAGGTGCTGGATCAGCGTCTTCGGGATGCCGGCGTTGACGGTGTAGTGGCTCATGTGGTCGCCGACGCCGTACGTGCACCAGCCGAGCGCCAGCTCCGACAGGTCACCGGTGCCGAGCACGATGCCGCCGCGTTGGTTGGCGGCGCGGAAGAGGTAGTCCGTACGGAGCCCGGCTTGCACGTTCTCGAACGTGACGTCGAAGACCGGCTTGCCGTCGGCGAACGGGTGCTTGAGGTCGCGCAGCATCTGCTCAGCGGCGGGCACGATCGAGAGCTCCTCGAATGTCACCCCTAGTGCCTCCGCGAGTCGGGTGGCGTTGTTCTTGGTGTGGTCGGTGGTGGCGAAGCCGGGCATGGTGAAGGCGAGGATGTCGGTCCGGGGCCGGTTCATCCGGTCCATCGCCCGAGCGGCGACGATCAGCGCGTGGGTCGAGTCGAGACCGCCAGAGACACCGATCACGATCTTCGGCTGGCCGATTGCCTTCAGCCGCTGCTCGAGGCCGGAGACCTGGATCGAGTACGCCTCGTAGCAGTCCAGCGCGAGCCGGGCCGGGTCGTTGGGCACGAAGGGATAGCGGTCGTGGGGCCGCTTGAGCCCGATGTCGTGCCGCGGGGGGTCGAGGGTGAACTCAACCACTTCCCCGTACGAGCCCTCGGCGAGCCGGTTGTCGTCGAACGTGCCCTGGCGGAGGCGCTCTTGACGGAGCAGGTCGAGGTCGATGTCGGCGACCGCGCGGCGGGCGCCCTCGGGGAAACGTTCGGTCTCGGCGAGCAGGGCACCGTTCTCGTGGATCATCGTCTGGCCGTCCCAGGACAGGTCGGTCGTCGACTCGCCCTCCCCAGCTGCGGCGAAGACGTACGCGGCGAGACAGCGCATCGAGGCTGTACGGCAGAGGTCGCGGCGGGACTCGGCCTTCGTCACGGTGATCGGTGAGCCAGAGAGGTTGGCCAGGATGGTCGCCCCGGCAAGCGCCGCGTGGGTCGACGGTGGGATCGGTACCCACATGTCCTCGCAGATCTCGACGTGAAGGGTCAGGCCCGGCACGTCGATCGCGCGGAACAGCAGCGAGGTGCCGAAGGGAATCTCGTCGTCGCCGTTGATCTCGATGAACCCATCGGTCCCCGCGCCTGCGGCGTAGTGGCGGCCCTCGTAGAACTCGCGGTAGGTGGGGATGTACGACTTCGGCACCGCTCCCAGCACCACGCCGCGATGGATGACGAGGGCGCAGTTGTAGAGGCGGCCGTCGTGGGCGAGCGGAGCCCCGATGACGATCACGGGGAGCAGGTCGAGGGAGGCGTCCCGAACGGTTTCGATCGCCTCGAGCGCCGCGTCGAGTACGGCGTCCTGCAGCACGAGGTCGTCGATCGCGTACCCGGTCAGGCACAGCTCAGGGAAGACCGCGACCGCGACGCCCTCGTCGGAGCACTCCTGTGCAATCTCGAGCACCGTCGCGGCGTTGGTGGCTGGGTCGGCGATCGCTACCGGCATCGTGCACGCGGCGACGCGCGCGAAGCCCTGGTCATAGGCGGAGTAGAAGTCCACGGCAGCAGTCTTGCGCACCGGGGCGCCGTCGACCGTCCCGAAGGTGCCGAAAGGCACCATAGTCACCGCCCGCCGTTGATTTTCGTGCCGAAAGGCACCATAGTCACCGCCCGCCGTTGATTTTCGTGCCGAAAGGCACCATAGTCACCTCCCGCCGTTGATTTTCGTGCCGAAAGGCACCATAGTCACCTCCCGCCGTTGATTTTCGTGCCGAAAGGCATCGCAGTCTCCGACGGGCGTTGATTTCGGTGCCTTTCGGCACGGTGGGTGGGCAGTGTTTCGCCCACGTGGGCGACCGGGGCTGGGGCTAGGCCGTCGCCAGCGTCGCCAGCACGCCCGCGAGTTCTTGCCGTACGGTTCCACTCATGTCTCGCGCCGGGGCGAAGCAGAAGCCTGCATCGACGCCCCGCATCCGCAGGCCCTCCTTGAGCACGACCGGGAAGGTGGCGCGGTCGAGGAGGTTCCGCAGCGGGGTGAGGGCGTCCTGCCGTACCCGGGCGAGCTGCAGGTCGCCGGCGGCGAACGCGTCGTAGATGCCGGCCACCAGCTCGGGCGCCACGTTGGCGGTCGAGGCGATCGCTCCTTCGGCGCCAGCGATCAGGGCGTCGAGGATCAGGGTGTCGCGGCCCATCAGCACCACGAACCCCTCCGGCCGCTGCGCCAGCAGCGCCTGGGTGTCGGCCAGGATGCCTGCGGAGTCCTTCAGCCCGACGATGTTCGGTACGGTCGCCAGCTCGAGCACGGTGTCGAGGGCGAGGCGCACCTGGGTCCGGCCCGGGTTCGTGTAGAGCAGCACCGGCAGCGGGGTCGACTCGGCGATGGCGCGGTAGTGCTCCACCAGCTCGGCCTGGGTCGGCGTCATGAAGTACGGGGTCAGCACCGACAGTCCGGCCACGCCGCCGATCTTCTCCACCATCGCTGCCGTCGCGATGCAGTCACGCGTGGTGATCTCGCTCGCTCCGGCGTAGATCGGTACCCGGCCAGCCACGTGCTCGACCGTGATCTCGACCACGCTCCGCTTCTGCTCGTTCGACAGGCCGTAGATCTCACCCGACGAACCGAGCACGAAGATGCCATGCACCCCACCGTCGATGACGAAGTCGAGAACATCGCGCAGACCCTGCTCGAACAGTTCACCCTCGGCCGTCAGAGGGGTCACGAGGGCGGGAATCGTCCCGTACGTCGGAGGCATCATTGTCCTGTCGGTCGTAGGTTGGGTTCATCCTCCCACGCAGGATCGGGAGCGACGCGGGAGTCCAGCAGACCGGTGACGGCGCGAGCTTGCACAAGGACACAGTCGCGCGATATGATTGAATCCTCAACTACTTAGGAGTGACCATGAGCCTCAAGGACCTGACCGGCACATACGTGATCGACCCCAGCCACACGCGGATCGGCTTCTCTGCCCGGCACGCCATGGTGACCAAGGTGCGCGGCGCCTTCACCGAGGTCGAGGGCCTCGCCCATGTCGACGGCGCCAACCCGAGCGCGTCCAATGTGACGGTGACGATCCAGGTCGCCAGCTTCGACACCCGCAACGAGGGCCGCGACGCCCACGTCAAGAGCGCCGACTTCCTCGACGCTGAGAAGTACCCCACCATCACCTTCGTGTCGACCAACGTCGAGCAGACCGGCGACGACACCGTCGAGATCACCGGCGACCTGACCATCAAGGACCAGACCCGCCAGATCACCATTCCGTTCACCTTCGAGGGCGAGGCCACCGACCCGTTCGGCAACCACCGGATCGGCTTCGAGGGTGGCACCTCGATCTCCCGCGCCGACTACGGCATCACCTGGAACGCGGCCCTCGAGTCCGGCGGCGTCCTGGTCAGCGACAAGGTCGCCCTCGAGTTCGAGATCTCAGCCATCAAGCAGAGCTGATCCAGCGCGAACCACCCCGTAGGGCGGTCCGACCGGCCCCGTCCGCCACACTCGGACGGGGCCTTCGCATGTTCCGGTACGAACGCTCCGCGTAGACGACTCAGTGCCGGTTGCGGGAGCGAAACCAAGCGAGTACCGCCAGAGCCGCCGCCAGGATGAGCAGTGCCGACACCACACAGGCGACTCCGACGAGGTAGGCCCGAGGTTGGCCGAGCAGTCGCCCGTACGCCACCGCGAACAGCCCCCAGGCGACCGCGCCGCCGATGAAGAGGCGGCCCGGGAGATCGCGCACCAGCGCCATCGCCACCGCCAGCACCGCCACGACCCCCATCACCCACCAGGTCTCCGGCGGTACCTGCCACGGCCTGAACCCCCACACCCGGGCGATGACGGCCAGGTTCGCCGCGCCCATCACCGTCATCCAGCCGAGGAGGACGGCGTACGGGAGTTGGCTCACCTGCCGGTCGATGATCCCCACAGCCTGGGACCGCGACGACTGTGCCAAGGTGACCACCAGGGCCGTCCAGGCAGCGATCACGAGCACGACGCTCAGCCTCAGCTTCCCCGCCTCGATCGCCCACAACCAGGCAGACATCAGCAGGATCGCGGCCGTCGCCGGGTAGGCCGTGACCGCCACCCGGCGGCTCCGCAGCGAGAACGGCAGCCACACCCAGACCACGTAGCAGAGCACCAGCACCAGGGCCGGCACCCAGATCAGGTGGGCGTACCTCGCCGGTGACAACGGTGTCGTGTCAGCACGGAACAGACCGCTCGTCGCCGCTGGCAAGCCGCCCGGCTGGTTCATCACCTTGATCAGGATGACCCCCGCGAGCACTCCCGCCAGGAGAACCGCGAGGCGCCGGGCAAAGTCGGAGCGAGCGAACGCCCGTACCTCCCGCCACGTGAAGGCCGGTTGGTCACGCGGAGCACGCCCGAGACGCCCCGTACCGGGCTTCGGTGCGTTGTCGGTCAACTCCGTCTCCTGCGTGGTTGGGTCGCTCCCACCCTAGCCCGCGACCCTCGTGAGCCCGTCCGGCCACACATCGCACGATTCAACGCCACGGTTGAGCCCCCGGACCCATTGCTTGTTGTCAAGCCCGACACGCACAATGGAGGTGTCAGCCCCCGACATTGGAGTGAGAGGGATCTGACGACCGCTGCGGGATGGAGGTGACCACCCATGAGCCTGGATTTCATCGCCTATGCCGGACGCCCCTGGCCGATCGACCAAGTGTCGGACGCTCTGAGGCAGGTCGGCTACTTCGACAGTTTGACGGAGGCCTGTCTGGCCTTCGGCTCGATCGAGTTCGTCCAGCTACCCACCCTGGCCGGACGGATGCGTTGGCGGGGCTGGAGCCCCCAGCAGGGCTTGATCGTGCAGATCGAACGGCCGCTGTTCAGCGACGGCCTGCTGCGCGTCGCCAGCTGACCGCCGGGAGTCGCTGCCCGGCACAACGAGGCTGGTAGCGTGCCCGGCGGGGGCCGCCCGGATGTGACGCGGCCCGTGGTGACAGGAGGGCCTCGATGCTGCCGTTGAGCCTGATCGGAGCGCCGACCGACGTCGGGGCGAGCCAGATCGGCTGCCGACTCGGCCCCGGTGGGCTGCGGGTAGCCGGCCTGGACGACTCCCTCGTGGCTGCCGGCTTCGACGTACGGGACTGCGGCGACCTGACCGGCCCCGCCAACCCCGGCCTGCCGCCAGTCAACGGCTACCGCCACCTCTCCGAGGTCGCCGAGTGGAACCGGAGCCTGTACGACGCCGTCCTCACTGAGCTGGCCGACGGCCGCCTTCCAATCGTGATGGGTGGCGACCACTGCCTCGCGATCGGCTCGATCTCGGCTGTCGCCGACCACTGCCGGACAGCCGGCAAGCAGCTCCTCGTGCTCTGGTTCGACGCCCACGCCGACTTCAATACCGCCGAGCTCACCCCCTCGGGCAACATCCACGGCATGCCCGTCGCCTGCCTGACCGGCCACGGCCCCGACGAGCTGACCTCGATCGGTACGACCACCCCGGCCATCGACGCCAGCCAGGTGCGCCAGATCGGCCTGCGGAGCGTCGACCCCGGCGAGAAGCGCTTCCTCGTCGAGGAGGGAGTACAGGTCTACGACATGCGCTTCCTCGACGAAGCTGGCGTGCGGGAGACCATGGAGC
>Ga0116181_1003012_pt1 | contig 13336 bp, 10 predicted proteins | sample AD_UKC075_MetaG_FD_89752 | JGI IMG/M metagenome (GOLD analysis project Ga0116181, IMG submission 89752) | Active sludge microbial communities of municipal wastewater-treating anaerobic digesters from USA - AD_UKC075_MetaG | ecosystem: Engineered > Bioreactor > Anaerobic > Digestate | place: USA...
TGCAGCTCAACTCCTTCGGCTGCGGGGTGGACGCGATCACCACCGACCAGGTGCAGGAGATCCTGGAGCAGGCCGGCGAGGCCTACACGCTGCTCAAGATCGATGAGGTGTCGAACCTCGGCGCGGCGACGATCCGGCTGCGGTCGATGAAGGCGGCGGCGGCCGAGCGCCGCGGCTCGGCCACGGTGAGCACGTTCGGACCGCTGGGGGAGCGGCGGCTGTTCGACGAGAACGCCCGCGACACCCATACGATCTACGCCCCGCAGATGGCGCCGATGCACTTCCGGCTGCTGATGCCGGTGTTCGGCAAGGTCGGACTGAACATGAAGTTGCTGGAGCGGGCCAGCAGCGACGACGTGGAAGTCGGGCTCAAGTATGTGAACAACGACGCCTGCTTCCCAGCGATCATGGTGGTCGGCCAACTGGTGAACAAGATCCGCAGCGGCGAGGCTGACCCGGACCGCACCTCGGTGGCGATCACCCAGACCGGCGGGATGTGTCGTGCAACGAACTACGTTGGACTACTACGCAAGGCCCTTGCCGACGCGGGCTACCCGCAGGTGCCGGTGCTGGCCATCAGCGTGCAGGGCCTGGAGGCGAATCCCGGCTTCAAGATCACGCCGGGACTGATCCATCCGGCACTACAGGCGCTGGTGCTGGGTGACCTGATGCAGACGGTGCTGCTTCGCGTCCGGCCCTATGAAGTGGTGCCGGGTTCGGCCAAGGCGCTCTATGACCGCTGGGACCGGATCTGCCAGGAGTTCCTGCAGCACTCGGGCTACTCGGCGACGCTGGGGCGCAGCGTTGGGTACACCGCGTTGATTCGCAGGCTGGTGCGGGAGTTCGACGAACTGCCGCTGCGTGAGGTTCCGCGCAAGCCGCGCGTCGGCGTGGTGGGGGAGATCCTGGTGAAGTTCCACCCGGACGCGAACAACCACGTGGTGGATGTGATCGAGGCCGAGGACTGCGAGGCGGTCATTCCCGGCATTCTGCAGTTCTTCCTGATGCCGCTGTACTCGGCGCAGTACCAGTGGGAGACCCTCGGCATCGGTCGCAAGTCGCACCACGTGAAGAAGCTGGCGACGTGGCTGATCGAGAAGTACCAGCAGCCGGTGGCGCAGGCGTTGGCGAAGACCGGCAAGTTCGACGTGCCGCCGCGAATGAGCGATCTGGCCAAGAAGGCGGACGGGGTGATCTCGCTCGGCACCCGGGCGGGCGAGGGCTGGCTGCTGACCGCGGAGATGGTCGAGCTGATCGAAATCGGCGCGCCAAACATCGTCTGCGCCCAGCCGTTCGCCTGCCTGCCGAACCATGTGGTCGGGAAGGGGATGTTCGCCGAACTGCGGCGACTGCACCCGGAGGCGAACATCGTCGCGGTCGACTACGACCCGGGCGCCTCGGAGACCAACCAGCTCAACCGGATCAAGCTCCTGGTCGCCACCGCGCACAAGCGGCATCACGCCGAGCAGCCCATCGGGCGCGCTGATTCGGTCGGGCTTGGGGAGCCGCAGCTCGGTACGGCGCCGGTCTCGCCCGCGGACGTCTGGGATCTGGTCTGACTATTCGTTGGGTTCGCTCGTCGGCCTGGTGAAGAAGGCCGGGTTGTCGGCGACGGGGCGCGGACGCCCGTCCTCGTCGACGGCCACGTAGCGGAAGACGCCCTCGGCGACGAGTTCGCGTTCCTCCTCATAGATCGCGACCAGGCCGCGGGCCCAGACCTCGAGCTTGAGGTCCAGCGAGCTGCGTCCGACCTTGAGCAGTTCGGCGTGGACGCAGATCGTGTCGCCGACCGCGACCGGCTGGTGGAACACCACATCGGTGACGGTCACGGTGACCACTCGTCCCTGGGCGATTTCGGCGGCCATGATGCCGGCCGCTATGTCCATCTGCGAGAGGATCCAGCCGCCGAAGATGTCGCCGCGAGGGTTGGTGTCCCTGGGCATGGCCAAGGTGCGCAGCACCAGCGGACCGCGCGGATGGCGCCGCTCAACGTCTTGATCCATGTTGGTCCCTTGCCATTGCCGGTTTGAACTCAGGCTATGGGTAGCGGGGTGGCGTCGCCACCTGGATGGATGTGAACAGTGGGAGGTTTTCGCCGCGCGGTCCGGAGCCACATGGGATCATCGAAGTTCCATGCACGGGATCGCACAGGGGAGTGAGATGACCGACACCGGCAACGAGGTGGACCTGAGCTATCGCGACGCGAGTCTGCCGGTCGCTGAAAGGGTGGAGATCCTGCTCGGCCAGATGACGCTGCCGGAGAAGGCCGGTCTGTTCTTCCAGACCATGATCACCATGGGCGCGGATGGCTCGCTCACCGACGGCGACCCGGTCTTCGGACTGCCGAGCACGGACGAGTACGTCAACGGCCGGCTGATGAACCACTTCAACATCCTCACTGCGGCGCCGACGCCCGAGGCGATGGCCACCTGGCACAACCGGCTGCAGGAACTCGCCGCGTCCACCCGTCTCGGCATTCCGGTGACGGTCTCCACCGACCCACGGCACTCTTACTCCGACAACCCGCTCGCCGGACTGAGCGCGGGCTGCTTCTCGGTCTGGCCGGAGCCGCTCGGGCTCGCCGCGATCGGCGACGAGGCGGTGGTTGAGCGCTTCGGCGACATCGCGCGCCAGGAGTACACCGCGGTCGGCATCCGGGTGGCGCTGCATCCGCAGATCGACCTGGCCACCGAGCCGCGCTGGTCGCGGCAGCTGCAGACCTTCGGTGAGGACGTCGAACTTACTTCTCGCCTGGGCGCGGCGTACATCCGGGGCTTCCAGGGACGCGAACTCGGCGCCGACTCGGTGGCCACCATGACCAAGCATTTCCCGGGCGGCGGCCCCCAGCTCGACGGCGAGGATCCGCACTTCGCCCACGGCCGCGAACAGGTCTACCCAGGTGGCCAGTTCGAACTGCATCTCAAGCCCTTCGAGGCGGCCCTCGAGGCCGGCACCAGCCAGATGATGCCGTACTACGGGATGCCGATCGGCACCGAGCTCGAGGAGGTCGGCTTCGGCTTCAACAAGGCGGTCGTCACCGGCATGCTGCGCGAGCGCTACGGCTTCGACGGCATCGTCTGCACCGACTGGGGCCTGATCAACGACGCCGCGATCATGGGTGCACCGTTCCCGGCCCGCGCCTGGGGTGTCGAGCACCTCAGCCCGCGTGAGCGCATGGTGAAGGTGCTGGCGGCCGGCTGCGACCAATTCGGTGGCGAAGCCTGCCCGGAACTGTTGATCGAGCTGGTTGAGTCCGGCGAGATCAGCGAGGAGCGGCTGGACGTGTCCGCGCGTCGCCTGCTTCGGGAGAAGTTCGTCCTCGGGTTGTTCGACCGGCCGTTCGTGGAGGTCGCGAGGGCGTCCGCGGTGGTCGGTGCACCTGAGTTCGTCGCCGCAGGATTGGCCGCACAGCGTGCGTCCCTGACCCTACTCACTAACCGTGCGTACGGTGCCGGTGAATCGGTGCTGCCGCTCGGCACCGGGCGAAAGCTGTACGTCGAAGGCATCGACTCGGCGGTCGCAGGCCGCTACGGGACGGTCGTGGGCGAGCCGGGGGAGGCGGATGTCGCGATCCTCCGGCTGCAGGCGCCGTGGGAGCAGCGTCCGACGATGTTCGAGAACTTCTTCCACTCCGGATCGCTCGACTTTGCCGACGATGTGGTCGCGCATGTGCGCGAGGTAGCGGCAGTGGTGCCGACGGTGCTGGACGTGTTCCTTGACCGTCCGGCGATCCTGACCCCGTTCGTGGACGTGGTTACGGCCATCGTCGCCAACTGGGGCGCCAGTCCGACCGCGCTGCTGGACGTGCTGACCGGCGTCGACCAGCCGCAGGGCTCGCTGCCCTTCGACCTGCCGAGCAGCATGGCCGCCGTCGAAGCGAACCTGCCGGACGTGCCCTTCGACACCGCCGAGCCGCTGTTCCGGTTCGGCCACGGTCTGCGCTACGCGTCCGCCGGCTGAGGCTGCGCTCGGACAAAGGGGCCGGCGGAACCCGTAGGATCGATGTCGCGATCTCGGCAATAGATGGTGGGGGTCGTCGGCACCGACGCTTCTAGGACGTCACCGCTTCGAGATCGCGACACGCGGCTGGTCGGTGGCGCCAGTCGGGATCCCCTGCGGCCGGCTCGTCGAACGACTGTCAGTCGACGGCGGTTACCAGGTAGAGCAGCGCGTGGTCGGGGTTGACCGCGGCATCGGTCAGGCCGGTGTGCAGCAGCACCGAGCCGGGCAGTTCGATGCCAAGGTTCCGATCGGTGGCCACGAAGCGGGGGCCCGCACCCGAGTGCAGGTCGGCCAACTCGTTGGTGTAGTCGCGCTCCAGACCCCACCACAGTGGCGGACGCAGTCCTGACGGCGCCTGCCCGACCTGTACCGGCGTCACCCGGTAGCGCCGGTCCGGATCCAGGCCGGGGAAGGTCAACCGGCCGAGCATCACTGCGTCCGTCCCAGCCATCGCCGCGAACGAATAGATCGCCTGGCTGCGGTCGGGGGAGACCACACCACCGGCCAGCAGCGCAGCGTCCGGGAAGTCGAGCCGAACCACGTCGCCGCCCAGCAGCAGCTCGCGATGCTCCTTGTAGAACGCAATCCACTCGGTCAGCTCCGCGAGTTCCGCAGCGGTGGCCGTGTTCAGGTTCCACTCGATGCCGAAGTGGCCGAACAGCGCGGTGGCCGCCCGGAAGTTGAGGTCGTGGCTGCGTCCGGTGGTGTGCGAGATGCCGGACGCGACGTGCGAACCCAGCATCTCCGGCGGCACCAGCTGGCCGGTCCAGCGCAGCATCTGCTGGCGGTCGTGCGGGTCGATGCAGTCCGAGACCCATATCCGATCGGTGCGCTCCAGGACACCCAGGTCCACCCGGCCGCCGCCGGAAGAGCAGGACTCGATCTCCAGGTGCGGGAAGGCCGCCCGCAGTTCGTCCAGCAACCGGTACACCGCGGCGGTCTGCAGGTGCACGCCCGGGCGCCCGGACGGCTGGGTGCCGGCATCGATCAGGTCGCGGTTGTGGTCCCACTTGAGGTAGGCGATGTCGTACTCGGTCAGGATCGCGAGCAGCGCATCGCGGATGTGGTCGTAGCACTCCGGGATCCCGAGGTTCAGCACCTGCTGGTGCCGCGAGGCCACCGGCAACCGGCCGCCGGTGGCCATCACCCATTCGGGGTGAGCCCTGGCGAGGTCGGAATCCAGGTTCACCATCTCTGGCTCCACCCAAAGCCCGAACTCCATGCCGAGCTCCCGCACCCGGTTGACCAGCGGGTGCAGCCCGTCCGGCCACACGTCAGCAGACACCGTCCAGTCGCCGAGGCCCGAGAAGTCGTCGCGCCGCGAACCGAACCAGCCGTCATCGAGCACGTACCGCTCCACGCCGATGGCCGCCGCCTTCTCGGCCAGCTGGAGCAGGGTGGGCAGGTCGTGGTTGAAGTACACCGCCTCCCAGACGTTCAGCGTCACCGGACGCTTCGTCCCCGGGTGCTGCGGACGCGAGCGCAGGAACCGGTGGAAGCGGCGGGCCACCGCATCCAGGCCGCGGCCGTAGGCGCCGTAGAGCCACGGCGTGGCGTAGCCGTGCCCCGGGCCCAGCACGATTTCGCCGGGCAGCAGTAGCTCGCCGCCGCCCAGCACCTGGTGCCCGGTGAAGGTGCGTTCGGCGTAGTGGGTGTGGTTGCCGCTCCAGCCGACGTGTACGCCCCAAACCTCCCCGTCGCCGAAGCTGAAGCCGGGAACGCCGGCATGGAGCACGGTTGCTGCGTCCGCACCGGTACGGCCCTTGCGCCCTTCGCGCAAGTGCGTGCCGACCGTGAACTCGCGACGTTGCGGGACGCGTTCGCGGCCCCAGCGGCCGGCCAGGTCGAGCAGCTCGCGAGCCGTGGACGGCACCGGGAAAGCGAGCACGAGGTCGTTCAGCTGGTAGTCGTCGGTGCCGGTGTTGGCCAGCTCTGCGCGCGAGCGCAGCAGCCCCGACGGCGTCAGCTCCAGGTGCAGGCGCAGCACCAGCCCGGCCGCTTCGTCGGTGGCGACCACCGAGACCCGGGAGGCGGTGATCAGCACCGGCTCATCCCCAGCCGAAGCCACCGAGGAACCGTCCGCCTCGATCGCGGTGACCACGAACTTCGGCGACCACGCCCGACCGCCACGCGAGCCGCTCAGCCCAGGCCGCCCGACCCAGCCGGTGTGGTGCTCGGGCAGCATGGCCAGGCGTAGCGGTTCGTCGACGATATTGGCCACGATCGGGTGCACCCCGGCCGAAACGAGCGCGGCCGCGTCCACTGCGGTCAACTCGCCCAGGTCGGTGCCCCAGTGGGCGATCGCCGGCAGCTTGGCGTCACAGAGATCGAGCACCACGCTGACATCGTCGGCGCGCAGCAGCGCGAACACCTGGGTTTCCGGCATGGACGGTCCTTCTTTCGGGTTCGGGGAAGCTTCAGTTTCGGATCAGCAGGTGAGCCCTCGGCTCAACTACATCGTCGGCGTGCGGGCAGCCGCAGGAGGCGCGGCGAATCAGTTCGGTGGACAGCTGCACATGCCGGCCCCGGCTGCCAGGTTCCAGCAGCAGGTTGATCGCAGCCTCGGCCAGCTTCGCCCGCGGCTGGCGCGCCACGGTGAGCGGCGGCCAGCAGTACGCGGCTTCCTTGGTGCCGTCGAAAGCGGCCACCGCGATGTCGTCCGGGATCGAGATCCCGTGCTCCTGCAGCACCCGAACCAGGCCGATGCCCTGCAGGTCGTTGCTGGCGAGCACCGCGTCCACCCGTGGAACCTGTGCGAGCAGCAGTTGGGCGCCGGCGTAGCCGCCCTCCCGGGTGAAGGGCACCCGGACGATCGGTCCCTCGGCCAGCCCGGACGCCTGCAGGCCGCGGCGCCAGCCCTGCTCGCGCGGGTCGGGGTCGCCGAAACCGGAGTCGCCGACGATCAGCCCGATTCGCCGGCGGCCATGCTCGGCAAGGTGCCGCACCAACATCTCGGCGCCACCGGCCGCGTCCGCGCCAACCGTCCGCCGGCCTGGGATCGGCCCGGGGCAGTCGATCAGCACCACCGGGGTGCCGGCCACCCGCAACGGCAGGCTCTCGTCGATCTGGGACAGCGGGCTGGCGAACAGCAGGCCGTCCACCTGCCTGGAGACGAGATCCTCGACGATCTGGATCTCGGTGCGTTCGTCCTGGTGGGTGTCGGCGATCAGCAGGCGTTTGCCGTGCGCAGCGGCGACCTGGCCGAGCTCGAACGTGTACTCGCTGAAGTGCGGGTTCTGGCTGTCGCCGAGCACCAGGCCGATCGTGCCGGTGGAGCCGAGGCGCAAGGCGCGGGCGCTGGCGTTCGGCAGATAGCCGAGCATCTCCATGGCTTCGCGGACGCGGGCCGCGGTCGCCGCCGCGACCGGTCGCGGACCGTCGTTCACCACGTAGCTGACCACGGCGGTGCTCACGCCGGCGAGCTTGGCGACGTCCGCGCGGGTCACCGAGGGACGGCGCACCGGAGCGCCGGCGGGCGCCACTGCGGCGATGCCAGCGCTCACGGCCGTCTCCCTGCCTGGTCTGATTGATCTACACCTATAGAACGGCCCGATCTGTCGGGCGCAACGCCAGTCTACGGCTATGTAGCCGGGTTTAGGCAATCCCTTGCGCTCTTAAATCTACTCGTGTAGCTTTCTGGTCATCAACCGCACGACGCCCCGGTAACTACCTGGGGTAGACCCAATGAGGGGACCAGTGGTGAGTACGAACACAGCAGCACCCGTGGCGCGTGGCTCGCGTCGTAGCCGGGCGTCGACTTCCCGCAATTCGGGCGGACGCAGCGAGTTGCGAATCGCCCTGTTCTTCATCGCGCCGGCGCTGCTCGGCTTCCTCGCGTTCTACCTCTTCCCGACCCTGCGAGGCTTCTACTTCAGCATGACCCAGTACAACCTGCTGGGCACTCCGAAGTGGATCGGCTTCGACAACTTCGCCAAGCTCGGCAAGGACACGCTGTTCTGGAACGCCCTGTGGGTGACGCTCGAATACGTGGTGCTGAACATCGGCTTCCAGACGGTGATCGCCATCCTGCTGGCGGTGCTGATGCAGCGGCTGACCCAGTCGACCCTGCTCCGTGGGGCACTGCTGCTGCCGTGGCTGATCTCGAACGTGATCGCCGCTCTGCTCTGGTTCTGGCTGTTGGATTACCAGATCGGCTTGGCCAACCAGTTCCTCGAATGGATCGGGATGAGCAAGATCGCCTTCTTCGCGGACGAGGCCTGGGCCATTCCCACCATGGCCTTCGTGAACGTCTGGCGGCACATGGGCTACACCGCACTGCTGGTCTTCGCCGGAATGCAGACGATTCCGAAGTACGTCTACGAGGCCGCGTCCATCGACGGCAGTTCGGAATGGAGCTCGTTCTGGCGGATCACGCTGCCGCTGATCCGTCCGGTGCTGGCGATGATCCTGGTGATCACGGTGACCGGCTCGTTCCAGGTGTTCGACACCGTGGCGGTGACGACCCGAGGCGGTCCGGTGAACGTCACCCGGGTGATCCAGTACTACATCTACCAGAAGGCCTTCGGCGAGGGGCAGTTCGGCTACGGCAGCGCCATCTCGGTGGTCCTCTTCGCGATCCTGGCCGTTCTGGCCGCCCTCCAGCTACGCCTGCTCCGCGCCGGCGAATCCGATCTCGCCTAAGGAGTCAGCATGGCCACCATCGAAGCCACCGCCATCGCGGACGCCCAGCAGCGTCGCCGCCGGCGCCGTCTCGCGCCGGGTCGAATCGCAGCCTGGGTCGTGATGATCGCCTTCCTCGCGCTGACGATCGTCCCCTTCCTCTGGATGATCCGTACCGCGCTGTCCACCACGCGCTCGCTCCCGTCCGACCCCAGCTCGTTGCTGCCGGTCGACTTCACCTGGGGCGCTTTCGAGCGGGTCCTCGGCCTCTCGTCCCAGGAGAAGGCGATCGCTGAAGGCGGCTCCGGTGCGTCGGTGAACTTCTGGCTCTACCTGCGGAACTCGTTCATCTACGCCACCGCGGTGACGCTCGGCCAGGTCTTCTTCTGCGCGATGGCCGCCTACGCCTTCGCCCGGCTGCGCTGGCCCGGACGCAACCTCGTGTTCGGCATCTTCCTCGGCGCGCTGCTGGTGCCCCCGATCTTCACCAGCCTGCCGAACTTCATCCTGATCAAGAACCTCGGCCTGCTGAACAGCTTCGTGGGCATGGTGCTGCCCAGCTTCCTGATGACCCCCTTCGCCGTCTTCTTCCTGCGGCAGTTCTTCCTCGGCATCAACCACGAGATCGAGGAATCCGCTGCCCTGGACGGCGCCGGGCCCTGGCGTACGTTCTTCCGGATAATCCTGCCGATGAGCGTCGCACCGCTCACCACCTTGGGCATCCTCACCTTCATCACGACCTGGAACGACTACTTCTGGCCGCTCCTGGTCGGCAACTCCGAACAGACCAAGGTGCTCACCGTCGCCCTCGGTGTGTTCAAGTCCCAGACCCCGGCCGGCTCGCCCGACTGGGCCGGACTGATGGCGGCGACCCTGGTCACCGCGCTCCCCGTCCTGATCCTGTTCTTCGCATTCGCCCGCAGGATCATCGACTCGATCGGCTACTCCGGCTCGAAGTAGCCCCTCCTTAGACGTCGGCCGCGAACCGCGTCCGCCGAAACCCCGTCCGCTCCCGCAAACCAACAGATCGCCTTCGAAAGGAACACCCATGTCCCGATTCACCAAGAGAGGGGCCGTGGCCGCATTCGCAGCCCTCGCCCTCTCGCTGACCGCCTGCAGCGGCGAGGCGGCTTCGCCCGGCTCAGCCGGCGGTGAAGCCATCGACACCAGCTCCGCCAGTGGCGAGGTCAACTACTGGTTGTGGGACAACAACCAGAAGCCCGCCTACCAGCAGTGCGCGGACGCGTTCCAGTCCGCCAACTCGGGCATCACAGTGAAGATCACCCAGTACGCCTGGGACGACTACTGGACCGGTATCACCAACGGCTTCGTGGCCGGCACCGCTCCCGACGTGTTCACCAACCACCTGTCGAAGTATCCCGAGTTCGTCTCGCAGGGCCAGTTGGTGGCACTGGACGACACCCTCGCCAAGGACGGCGTGAAGACCGACATCTACCAGAAGGGACTGGCCGATCTCTGGGTTGGCCAGGACGGCAAGCGGTACGGACTGCCGAAGGACTTCGACACCGTCGCGATCTTCTACAACAAGGCGCTGATCAAAGATGCCGGCGTAGCCGAAGCTGATCTGGCCAACCTGACCTGGAACCCGACGGACGGCGGCACCTACGAGAAGCTGATCGCCCACCTCACCGTCGACGCCAACGGCAAACGCGGTGACGAAGCCGGGTTCGACAAGACCAAGGTGAAGGTCTACGGCCTCGGCCTGGACGGCGGCTCGGGCGGTGGCAACGGCCAGACCCAGTGGAGCATGTACTCGGGCACTACCGGCTGGACCGTTACCGACAAGAACCCGTGGGGCAGCAAGTACAACTACGACGCACCGGAGTTCCAGGGCACCATCGCATGGATGGCCGGTTTGGCCGAGAAGGGCTACATGCCCAGCCTCGAGGCGGTCACGGGCCAGAGTTCCGGTGACATCTTCGGCGCCGGCAAGTACGCGATGATCACCAACGGCTCCTGGATGATCAACCAGATGTTCGGCTACAAGGGCATCGACACGGGTCTCGCCCCGACCCCGATCGGCCCGAATGGCAAGCGCTCCAGCATGTACAACGGTCTGGCCGATTCGGTCTGGGCCGGTTCGAAGAACAAGGCTGCCGCAGTGAAGTGGGTCGAGTTCCTCGGCTCGGCGGCCTGCCAGGACATCATCGGCAAGGCTGGCGTGGTCTTCCCGGCCATTCCCAGCGGTACGGACGCGGCCGGAGCAGCGTTCAAGGCCAAGGGTATTGACGCCGACTCGTCGTTCCTGGTGCACGTCAAGGACGGGACGACCTTCCTGTTCCCGATCACCGATCACGCCTCGCAGGTGACCAACATCATGCAGCCTGCGGTGGACGCGGTCTTCGCCGGTAAGGCCGAGGCATCCTCACTGTCCGAGGCCAACACCCAGGTGAACGCTCTGTTCGGCGGCTAGTCGTCCGGGTTGAAAGCAGTTGGGCCGGGGCGATTCGACCCGGCCCAACTGGCGTCCTAGGCGCTGGCCAAGCCGGGATGCGGTGGCTGAGCTTGACGAAGCCCCTTGATCGACCTTCGACAAGCTCAGGGATCGTTGCGGCTCTGCCTAGATGCCCAGGTCGCGACGCAATTTCGCGACGTGCCCGGTGGCCTTGACGTTGTACTGAGCCACCGCGACCACCCCGTGACCGGCCTCGTCGACGTCGATCACGAAGGTGGAGCGGATCACGCCCTCGATCGCCTTGCCGTAGAGCATCTTCGTGCCGTAGGCCGAGTAGGCCTTGAGTATCTCAAGGTCGGGATCTGCCAGCAACGGGAAGTCGAGGCCATTGCGGTCGCGGAAGGTGGCCAGCTTCGCAACCTGGTCAGGAGAAATACCCACAACCTGGTAGCCGGCCGCGACCAACTCGGCCAGAGCCGCGTCGAAGTCGACCGCCTGGGTGGTGCAGCCAGGGGTCAGCGCGGCCGGGTAGAAGTAGACGATGACGCGTCTGCGGGGGTAGTCGGCCAGTGAGACGGGGTTGCCGTCCGCGTCCGGAAGGGTGAAAGCGGGAGCAGGGCTGCCGACGGTGAGTTGCGCCATGGCCCAAGATTAGGGCACCGGCGGAGGTGGGCTTCGATGGGCAACCGGGTCGACACGCCGGGAAAGCTGCCGGAAAGGCCACCGAACCGGCCAGAATTCCATCTGGCTTTGACTAGGCTGAATAGTCTGCTAAATGGTTACAGCTTGATAACACTTCGACAACGGGGGCCCGTGAGCGTAGTCGAAGGGATAGAGTCCGAACACCCCTGGTTCTTAGGGGCGACCTGACACAGAGAAGTGAGGACTCATGTCACAACCACGGATGCGCGTACTAGCTGCCGCTGCCTCCGCCGTCGCACTGTTGGCTATGGCTGCCTGTAGTTCCGGCACCACGGCCACCTCGGCTGCTCCTGGTGCCACCGGCACCACTTCGGCCACCGCCGACGAGAAGTGCGCGGCCTATGCCGAGTACGGCGATCTGACCGGCAAGACGATCTCGGTATTCACCTCGATCGCCGCGGACGCCGAGGCCAAGCCGCATACGGACTCCTACAAGCCGTTCGAGGAATGCACCGGCGCGACGATCAAGTACGAGGGCTCCCGCGAGTTCGAGTCGCAGTTGCCTGTCCGCCTGCAGGCCGGCAACGCGCCCGACATCGCCTACATCCCGCAGCCGGGCCTGCTGCAGACCCTAGTTGCCGACAACCCGGGCAAGGTCTTCGAGGCGGGCGCACTGGCCACCAAGAACGTCGAGACCTACTACGACCCGGCCTGGAAGGGCTACGGCTCGGTGGACGGCAAGTTCTACGCGGTGCCGGTGGGCGCCAACGTGAAGTCGTTCGTCTGGTACTCGCCCAAGGCGTTCGCGGACAAGGGCTACGCCGTTCCGCAGACCTGGGACGAGCTGATCGCGCTCTCCGACAAGATCGTCGCCGACAATCCCGATGGCGATGTCAAGCCGTGGTGTGCGGGCATCGAGTCCGGCACCGCCACCGGCTGGCCGGCCACCGACTGGGTTGAGGACGTCATGCTGCGCGTCAATGGCCCGGAAGTCTACGACCAGTGGGTAAACCACGAGATCGCCTTCAACGACCCCAAGGTTGTTGCGGCGCTCGACCAGGTCGGCACCATCCTGCGTAACGACAAGTACGTAAATGGTGGGCTGGGCGACGTGAAGTCCATCGCCACTACTGCTTTCGCTGACGCCGGCCTGCCCGTTGCCGACGGCACCTGCTACATGCACCGCCAGGCGTCCTTCTACCAGGCCAACTGGGATGAGGGCACCGTTGTGGGCGAGGACGGCGATGTCTGGGCCTTCTACTTGCCGAGCATGACCGCTGACTCCAAGCCGGTGCTGGGCGGTGGCGAGTTCGCCGCGGCCTTCTCCGATCGTCCCGAGGTGCAGGCGTTCCAGGCGTACCTGGCCAGCCCCGAGTGGAGCAACGCTAAGGCCATCGCCACCCCGAACGGTGGCTGGCTCTCGGCCAACAAGAAGCTGGACATCAACAACCTGGTCAAGCCGGTCGACAAGCTGTCCTTCAGCATGCTGGCCGACGAGAAGGCCGTGTTCCGCTTCGATGGATCCGACTTGATGCCCAGCGCAGTTGGCGCTGGCGCCTTCTGGAAGCAGATGACCAACTGGATTGCCCTCGGCAAGACTAGCCAGGAAGCTGCCGACGCGATCGAGAAGGCCTGGCCGGCTAAGTAGCCCGGGCA
>Ga0116181_1003018_pt1 | contig 13331 bp, 14 predicted proteins | sample AD_UKC075_MetaG_FD_89752 | JGI IMG/M metagenome (GOLD analysis project Ga0116181, IMG submission 89752) | Active sludge microbial communities of municipal wastewater-treating anaerobic digesters from USA - AD_UKC075_MetaG | ecosystem: Engineered > Bioreactor > Anaerobic > Digestate | place: USA...
CCCTGTTTCTAATTGAGATTAAGTAAAATTATATTAAAACAACCTATAGAATGTCAACCTCGGGAGAGACTGCTTGGAAGCCCTCCTTACATCTTTCACCCACAATGCTTATCATATTATTCTTTCCTGGTAAAGAGATCGGAAAAGTCAACCGGAAGAGGGAAAAACTGTCTGGCTGATAGTAGATAGCTATCAGCGAGGAGAGAAGCGAAAGTAAACTAAATCTCCGTCTTTTATTTCGTAATCCTTTCCTTCCTGGCGAATTTTTCCCTCCTCTCGGGCTTTTTCCCAGGAACCGATAGCCACTAACTCTTCATAGTTGATAACTTCGGCCTTGATAAACCCTTTTTCCATATCGGTATGAACTTTACCTGCAGCCTGAGGAGCCTTGCTCCCCCGGGGCAGCTCCCATGCTCGCAATTCTTTATCTCCAAAAGTATAGAAAGTAATTAAACCCAGCAGGTGATAAGCCTCTCTCACCACCAGATTTAACCCGGTATCTTCAATACCAAACTCCCGAACAAAAGCCCGTCTTTCTTCGGGGGGAATTTCTTCTAACTCTTCTTCCAGCTTAGCAAAAACCGGTATTATCTTCTCCCCCTCTTTTTCCAGCTCCTGTTTCGCCTCCTCAAAGAGTTTCCCGCTATCTTCTCTTTCATCCAGATTAGCCACATAGATAAGAGGTTTTATGGTTATGAACTGATAAGGTTTCAATATTTCTCTTTCTTCTTCCTTGATCTTTAGAAAACGAAGCGGCTTACCCTCTTCTAACCAATGCTTTCCCTTTTCTAAAACTTCTTTCTCCAGTTTCAACTGTTCGTCTTTAACTTTTTTAGTCAAATTTTGCAGCTTCTCCAATCGACGCTCTATAACTTCTAAATCGGAAAGCATCAACTCCAAATCTACAATTTCTTTGTCCTGAAGAGGATTAACTTCCCCCAGAACATGAGGCACTTTTTCATCCCCGAAAAATCTGATGACCTCTATTACCGCATCTACCCCTCTGATATTACTCAAAAACTGGTTGCCCAAACCTTCCCCTTTACTTGCTCCTTCTACCAAACCAGCCACATCTATAAACTCAATTACTGCTTTCGCCACTCGAGGAGGATGCAAAAGAGAGGCCAAAACCTCCAGCCGCCCGTCGGGAACCTCTACTATCCCCATGTTAGGGTCAATAGTACAAAAAGGATAACTGGCCACTGGCGCTTTACTTTTAACCAGAAGATTGAAAATAGTGGTTTTCCCCGAATTAGGTAACCCCACTATACCTACTTTAAGACCCATCTTATGCCTCGATAATACTTTCCTGAGGTTTCAAACGACGCCCTTCCCGATAGATTTCCCGGATTTTCCCTTCCAATTTCCGCCTGGGAATCATTACAAACCTACCACATCCCACGCACTTCAACCCGATATCTATCCCCACTCTAACTACTTTCCATCTCTTGCTCCCACACGGATGAGCTTTTTTCAAGGTCAAAATGTCATCGATTTCCAGTTTAATTACTGCCAATACCGTTCTCCTTAATCGCTAAAAACATCTTTGCTCATTATCTTTTCCAGAGGACGGCGAGGAACTTCTTGAGGAACTTTCACCGGATATCCCACAGGAATTAATGCCACAACCCTCACCTCAGGAGGAATCTCACAAATTTCTTTTACTTTATCCTCATCAAAATCTCCCACCCAACAGGTTCCCAAACCTCTATCCCAGGCCGCCAGCAAAAGGTGAGTAATAGAAATAGCCACATCTACCGGCCAGCTTTCCATATAGCCACCGATGAAGCCTCCTCTTCCTGTAGCACAAGCCACAATAATTACGGGCGCTTCTCCCACAAATTCCTGACCCCCTGCTGCTTGAGCAATCAATCTTTTTTTCTTATCACTTTTTACCACTACGAATTTCCAGGGCTGGAGATTATTAGCCGAAGGCGCCAGACGTGCTGCCTCCAGTATCTCCCTTAAATCTTCCTCTTCTATTTCCTCTGCTCGAAACTTTCGAACGCTTCTACGGCTCTGGATTACTTCCTTAAAATCCATGTATATCTACTCCTCTCTCAGGTACTCAAAAGAGCAAATCAGAAAACCAAAGTCCTGGCTTACTCCACCTTAACTAACAATCTTCATCATCAGGGCAACGAGGAATTTTTATCTCCGTGTAAGGCTGCAGAGAATAAGGATCTTTAATAACATCTTTATTGGCTTCCATAATTAAAGACCATTTTCTCCCATCTCGATAATAACGACGGGCAATAGTCCACAAATTATCCCAGGGAAGGATTACATAAGAAGTATACTTTTGTGTTTCTTCCAGCTGAGCAGTTAGCTCGGCTATTTTCTTTTCCAGAGCTTCAATTTGAGTATTTTTCTCTTCCAATTTCTGGTTTAAATCTGCCATAGCCTTCTCCTTTTCCGATCTTTCTTTTTCTAACTCCTCAATCCTTTCCCAGGACCCTTTTTCTTTTCTCAGCTCTTCCAGTTCCTGATCTATTTTTGATATTTCTTCTTGTTTTTCACTCAGCTCTTCCTCTAACTTCATTTTTTCCTCAGCTAAACTTTCTATCTCGGCAGACAATTCTTCTTTACTCGGTGACAAGGTTTCCTCCACTGCTAATATTTCTTCTCCTCCTTCCCCCCGGGGAGAAGAAACGCTCTCTACTGAAGTTTCACTACCTTCTTCGGTGGTGGAAGTTTCAGAATGGCCAGTCTCAAGAGATGGCTTTTCTTCCTCCAGCTCTTTTCTTAGCTCCTCTATTTTCTCTTCCATGGAAGCTATTTTAGTCTCCAGGTCTTTCTTTAAAACATTTTGACTGAAGTTGCTTACTTCCTCCAGCTTTTCAGAAAGTTGAGACAAAGAGGTTTGCAAATTATCTAAAGCACTTTGACTTTCTTGCCACCATTCGCTACTATAGGTCTCAGCTTGCCCCAGGCGTTTTTCCACCGAGCTCAGAGAAGTGGCCAATTCTTCCACCTGGCTCTTAATCGTCCCTACCACCTGCTCCATTTCTTTTTGATAAGCAGCCAGCTCTTTTTCCCACAAAAAAACTTCCTCTTCCAATTTATTTAATCTTTCCTGCTCCTCCTGTAAAGTCTCACTTTTCTCTTCCTTCAATTTGGTGAGATAATCTTTTAATCTTTCTCCCTCCTCCTGAAGAATATCTATTTTCTTTTCCCACTCTTCCATCTGGCTTTTATCCGGCAACTCCTGCTTCAGGCTTGCTATTTTGGTCTCTATATCCTGAATAACGGCCTCCTGCCAGTCGGTGATGCTTTTTCCCACCTCTTCCCATTTGCTTTCCCACTGGGAAGAAATAACTTTCAATTCCTCTTCCATCGAAGGTATAGTCTCACGCAAGGAGTCCACTATCCGATCCACCTCTTCTTTTTCCTGAATCAGGAGGCGGAGAGTATCCCCCGCCTCTTTCTCTCTGCTTTCCAGAACAGCTATTCTTTCTTCTAACAGGGCAGCTTCTTTTTCCCAGCGAGATTGAGCATCCTCTAATCGTTGAGACTGCCCGGCCTGCATTGTTTGTAAATTTTCCATTTCCTCCCTCAAACTCTGCAGCGAAGCTTCCAGAGCATCAACTCTTGTTTCCAGCTCCTCAAGAGAAGCAGCAATTGTGGCCTCCTGTTCACTAATCAGGCCTAAAACGATAGAGAAACGCTGATCAATGTTTAGCTTTTTGAGCTCCTCGGTGAGGGAATCCTGAGCCTCTTTCAAGCCTTGCTCTAAAAGAATAATTTTCCCTTCCATAGCTTTTATTTCCGACTCTACAGTAGCCTTGAATGTTTCTAAATCTTGAGACTGCTGTTGAATAGTTCCCAGAGAGCTTTCCAGATTATCTATTTCTTCTTCTATTTTTCTAAATCTCTCCTCCCATGGACCAGTTATATTTTCCCACTCCACTTTACTCAACGATTGACTTTGAACCTCCAGCACCAGCTGATTCATTTTTTCCAGCTCCTCAAGAGAAGCAGAAATTTTGGCCTCCTGTTCACTAATCCGGTCTAAAACAATAGAGAAACGCTGATCAATGTTTAGCTTGTTGAGCTCCTCAGCAAGAGAGATAAAACTATTTTTAATTTCTTCCAGCTCTTTTTTCTGATTTATCAGCTCATTTTCTACCTTCTGGACAACTTCATCACGAGAGGTAAACTCTCCCCTCCATTCCTCCATCGTAGAAACGAGGCTGGCTATCTTCTCTTCAGTTTCTACCATGAAGGTTTCCATCTTTCCTAATCTTTCTCCCCAATCCAGCAAATCAGCAGGAAGAGATTGAATTTTCTCCTGAACTTGAGATATAGAATCCCCTACTTTTTCTAACTCACCCACTTCTTCCGCCACTTCTTCTACTCTTTTCTCCATGTCCACTACTACCGTTTTCCATCCTGAAACTTGAAAAATCAAAACTAAAGAAATAATCAGAGCTACCAGAGCAATCACCAAGTTTAGCCAGTTTCTCATCATCACCACCTCCTGAAAAAATTATACAAGATTTTCGGAAACTCTAAAACCTCCCCGAGCCTTAAGGTGCCATTACGAAAGTCATGCATTCGCTTTCCGGGCGACTTCGCTTTTACCCCCTGCAACTTACTTTTGAATTTATTTCCCCTGTAAAGCAAAATTCCTCATGGCAAACACCACAAAGCCACAAAGGGGTTTCTCCTGCTACTTTCTTCAATTTCCAGGGCGCACCTATCTTGCTACTCTATAAACTTATGTTTTCCTGTCACTTTTTACTAAGGGAATCTTTGAGAGTCCTCACTAGGACATTTTTCCAGACCCGGATAGCAGAAAAATAGACTCACCTTCCCCATCTGGCTCACTATAAAACATCCACGGCTCAGTCAATGGTGAACATGCTCCTTCGAGTTCCACCATTACATCTCAGAAATGGCCAACTATATTTTAGACCTCGCCAAAGAATCAGTCTTCTGCAACAATACGGGCATATACTACCCGAGCAAAATATCTTTTAGTGTTGCGATCCACAAACTTCAAAGAGAGCAGAAGTTCATATTCTTCATCTTCCAGATTTCCTCTTCTCCACAGTTGCTCCAATTCCAGAATACGAAAATGCTCTAAATCCAGGGTGGCCACCAGATAATCCCGTCCCACTCCAGTCTTAATCCGAGACTCCAGCCTTTCCACCACCGATAAGTCGCCAGAACGATATAATTCCACCACCTCATCTCGAGAATAACCAGGAATATCTTTAAAAACGGTATGAATAACTATGTCCCCCAGCTCTTTTCCCGCTTTCACTTCTTCTCGCACTTCCCACAATAGGGGAGAAAAATGTATTACCTCTTCTGTAATCTGAGGCTTCAGGGAATTGATATCTACTCCCAAATCTTCTATTTTCCTCAGTGCTCGCTCCAGAATTACCTGTCTGGGCTCCCCCTTTCTGGTTGGTTCTCCAGCTATAACTGGCTCTTCTGGAGGAGTAAACACTTCCTCCGGGGGCGGGGGAACAACTCTCTCTTTTTTCTTTTCTTCTCTTGTCTCTTCTACCTCTTTTTGCCGGGGAAGAGACTCCCATCCCTTCTTTTTTTCTAACTCTTCGGGAATCCTATCTTCGAAGACGGTAGAAACCCCCTCTTCCTCTCCAGAAGAAAAAGAGAGGTTTCTCTTGGCTTTTTTATCTCTCCAGTCTCCGTAATCTTCTTCCTGCCATCTCCTTCTCTCCCGAGCGTTTTCTCGGAGAATGAGGATGATACTTATCAAAATGGCCACAATCAAAATGGCCAGAATCAAACCTATAATATCCTGAATTCTCAAAGCTCCCTCCATAATCACACCTCTATTCTTTTCGGTCAAAATAAATATTTTTCCCCTTCGCCGAAAGAGGAACACCCATCACCACATCATCCTGGGAAATCCCTATTTTTCTTGCCACCACTCCAATCCGATACATAATCCGATTATCTACATTAAAAAGGGAGGCGGTTTTGACTGCTGACCCTAGAGCAATTCCCAAATCCAGGAGGCGAAAAGCACACTGAGGGCCCTGAAACTCGACTTCCCTTTTCCCCGCTGCCTGAAGCTCAAAGCAGTTATTATAACCACATCCTCCACAGTTAAGGTTCATCACTGCTGCATCCTTTATTCCTACCAATAAAACTACCGAGGAATCAAGAACGTTTTTTCCATCTCTTATGAATCCTTTTATCTCCTGCTCTTCGCCATAGCTAATCATTGCCTCTCCTAACTTTTTTACTTCTTCCCCTTCCAATATCTGGACATTTACGAAATCCTTGCCTCCTGATTTAGGTGCAGTACGGGCAGAAACAGCCATAAAATTAGCTATTTGTTTTAAAGTTTCTTCCAATTTTACACCTCCTCTATTGTAAAATTAAATTTTTCAGTCCCAGCTCTCGTGCATAAGCTACTATTTCTCGGTAAGCCTCCTCACTCACCCTTCGGCTCAGCTCGGGGAAGAAATCGGCCTTGTAACAAGGACGATATTGCCTCATAACAGAGATAAAAACCCCTCGAGAAACATTCTCGGCCAGAAACCGCAAGTTCTCCTTAGCTTCTTCTTCCAGAGAAGGAATGATCAGAATTCTCACTATCAGTCCTCGCTTTGCCACCCCTTCTTCTTCCCACTCTACCTCTCCTACCTGGCGAAACATCTCCTTTATCGCTTCTCTGTTAATCTCCGGATAACCGGGGGCGTCGGAATATTTCCGAGCACTCTCTTCTCGGGCATATTTCATATCTGGTAAATATATATCTACTAATCCCTCAATTTTCTCCAGAACTTCTTTTTTATCATATCCTCCAGTATTATAAACCACCGGGATAGTTAAACCATCCCCCCGGGCCATAAGAAGAGAGCGAAAAATCTGGGGAATGAAATGAGTAGGAGTAACCAGGTTAATGTTATGGCAACCCCCATCTTGCAGGCGAAGCATAACTTGTGCCAGCTCTTTATCAGTAAACTCTTTTCCCTCTCTTCCCTGACTGATAGAATAATTCTGACAATAAACGCACCTCATATTACAACCAGAAAAGAAAATAGTACCCGAACCCCGGCTACCACTCAAAAGAAACTCCTCTCCCCGGTGGGGATGAAAACTGGCTACTCTGGCCTGAGCTCCTCCCCCGCAGAACCCACGAGTAGCCCGCCTGCGATTCACTCGGCAATCACGGGGACACAGGTCGCAATTTGCCAATCTATCCTCAAGGTGATTAATTATCTCTTCTTTATGGTTAATCATAAAAGTCATTATAACTACACCCTCGGGGGTAAGAAAATTTATTTCTCCTATTGTAACATGCCCGGTTTCCAGAAACTATACAACCTCCCGAGTTTTAAGGTGCTGCCCTGGCAAAAGTGATGTATTCCCTCTCCGGGGACTTCGCCTTTACCCCCGGCAGCTTACTTTTGAATTTATTCCCCCTTAAAGCAAGATTCCACACCCGGGGTGGCAAAACTTCCCATGGCGAACACCACCAAGCAAGCGATAATAGGTTTTCTCTGCTAGGTTCTTCAATTTCCAGGGTGCGCCTACCTATGTTTATCCTTTTTATATAGAACAGTCCACTTTATCTTCCGGTAAATAAGGACTTTTTATAAAAATACCTCGCAGAAAGGAATCTTCCGGTGCATAAAGGTCATGTTTTTCTCCCGGGGCGAGATGCAGAGCACACCCCTTCTCCACGGCCACTTCTCCTCCATCGGTTCTTAGAAATCCTCTACCTTCCAAGATGAAAAAGGCTTCCTCTACCTGATGGTGATAGTGAGCTCCCAGGTTAGTCCCCGGCTTAAGATAGAACATTCCCCAGTCCAGGTTAGGACCTCGGAACAGATACTTTATCCCCCAATCTCCGAACCGATAGGCCTTATCTTCTTCTCTTACCAGCTCCATAAAACTTCCTCCTCCAGCAAATTATTTTTCCTCTACAGAGAAGCCTCCAGAATAGCATAGATTTCTTCTTCTCCCATAGGACGAGGATTCTCCCGAAGGTTTCTCCCTATCCGTTCTTCCTTTACTATTCCCTGAAGCATATCTTTCTCGACTCCCAGCTCCCCTAAACTAGTTCGTAAACCAACTTCCTTCATTAAATTTAAAAAAGCCTCTATGAATTTATCAATCAGATCTTCTTCTCCCTTTATGCCCACCAGGCGAGCTATGTTCTCGTATCTATCCTTTAGCACTTCCCGATTAAATTCTACCACCCGGGGAAAGAAAATTCCGCAGGCTTCTCCATGAACTATAGAGAACTCTGGGCCCACAATATGAGACAATCCATGAGCGGGGCCAGAATAGGAGTTAGCAAAAGCCATAGCACTGATCATGCTCCCCTTAGCCATCTGTTTGCGATAATTCAGATTTTGCCCCTCTTTTACCGCCAGAGGAAGATAGTTCCATAATATTTTTATTGCTTCTTCAGCCAGAATCTCGCTTACTGGATTTACTTCCTGGCTCACATAAGCTTCTAAGGCCTGAACTAATGCATCCATGCCACTTGTCGCAGTTAAGTAAGAACTCATAAATCGGGTATATAGAGGATCAATAATCACCAATTTAGCTAAAAGATAAGGACTGCGAAAGCTTTTTTTAAGCTTCCTGCGGTAATCAGTAAGAACTGCATTGGTGGTCATCTCTGAACCCGTCCCGGCAGTGGTAGGAATGGCTATCCAGGGGATTCCCGGAGAAGAAAGAACTTTCCCCTCAAAATAGGGTAGCACTGTATGAGAATTACCACACAATCCAGCAATGGCTTTACCACAATCCTGAGCACTTCCCCCACCCAGGGAAATGACCAGCTGGCATTGCTCTCGATAAGCTATATCCAGACCCCCATCTACCGTTTCTAAAGAAGGCTCCGGTTCTACCTGGTCAAAGATAGAACATTGCACTCCAGCTTCCCCCAGAGACTGGAGAATCTCGTCCAGTATCCCGGTTTCTTGCATCGATTTTTTCCCGGTAACAAGAAGTGCTTTTTTCCCCCACCTTTTTACTAACTCTCCAGTTTTTTTACCTTCTCCTTCACCAAAATAAATTTGGGGAGGAAGACAAAAAACAAAGTTTTCCTTCATAGTTTTCTCCATACTCCTATTATTTTACCCACCACATTTCTACTGTCCACCAGGTTAGATGAGCAATCATCGACTTCTCGAATTTCTTCTTTACCACTTCTGACAATTAAAGCCAGACCTTGTTCCTGTATTTCTCTTTCTTTTCTCACCAAAAGCCAATCCCCCTCCAAAATATGCCACTTTCTCCAGCCATTACTTTCTACTTGCCAGAGGAAAAAATCTCCCTCCCCCAAAAGACGGCGTGGCAGATGCATGGGCTCCCGATAAAAACCATTTAAGAAAGGAACCACCACCGAATCTTCTTCCCCGGAAGGAAGGCATATCTCTATGGCGCGAGCCTTAGAAGGGGTTTTCCTTATTATGCCTTTCTCCTCCAGCTTCTCAAGATGATAGTGAACCGTGCAGGAAGACAACAATCCCACTCCTTCTCCAATTTCTCTCACCGTAGGAGGATAACCATTTTTTTTATAATAATCCTGAATAAAAAGCAAAATTTCCTCCTGGCGGGGGGAAATTTCTTTCTTTTTTCCCATCGGTCAATCAGGATATTACCGGGCAGGTGAGAGTTCTTTTTACTCCACTCAGAGATTGAATTTCTTTGAGTATCAGGTCACCAATTTCCCGGTTATTTTCTACTTCCACTAAAACAATGAGGTCAAAAGGACCCATAACTCTATCCACCCGCAAAAACTGGGGTAACTGAGCCAGCTCTTTTTTGATAGCCTGTGCCCTACCGGCCTGCACTTGAATCAGAATATAAGCCTGAACTGACAATGTTCAACCTCCTTACATAACATCCCGGGAGGTAAGACGAATCACCTCATCAATGTATTGCCTTAATGCAGCTGGAATTCCAGGGATATCGATATTTAAAAACCCTCGAGTAATGAGCGACAGAGCCTCCTCTCGAGAAAGCCCTCGAGACCGTAGATAATTCACCGCCTCTTCTTCAATAGGACCTACTGCTGCCTCATGAGACAACCGGCTGCCGGGAGCTCCGTGTACTTCCAGCTCTGGTATAGAAATAATTTCTGCTTCCCTGGAAAACAGGATCCCTTTACATTCCAGATGAGCCTGTGCTTCATCGTGGTAAGAAATCAGTTTCCCCCGGGTATAAACTTGAGAGCTATCTGCAGCGCATACTCGAGAAACCGAGTTACCCCGGCACCCTTTCTCTTTCAAAAGCAAAGAAGAGCCAATATCAATATAAGAGTTTCCCTTGGCAAAAACAATACTCTGAAAGTTGGCATCGGCATTTTCCCCCTCCATAACAGCCTGGGGAAAGGTTTGCAAAGAGGAAAGGGGCTTAAGCAAGACATAAGTATTACTATAGAAGGAATTATTGCCCATCTTTACCACCGTTCGAGGGCGAACGTGGAAATTCTCTCCCCAATTATGGATCATAGTAAAGGTAAGACGAGAGTTGTCTCCTAAGTAAAATTCACTAACTCCAATATGGACCCCACTTTCGTTACCCCGAACTGAAGCACAACCGGTAATCAAATTAGCTTCTGCTCCTTCTTCCAATATCACTAAATTATGAACACTCTGTATTCGGGATTCCTCAGAAAGAAGAAGACAGGCCTGGAGAGGAACTTCTATTTTTTGATGAGCAAAAACTCGAATAAAATATCCCTCCATGGGACAGACCTCAGAAAAAGCAGTGTATTTATCAGCATCTACCGGTATTAATCCCCACCAGTATTCCCACAGTTCAGGATACCTCTCCAGTGCTTCACTTACTGCCATAATTTCTAACTTACCCTGGAAGGCATCCTGGATCTTCTGATAAACTGCTGAACGGTCTACCTGAAGATAAGTGGCTGAACCCTTGTCTTCTCCCAACTCCACTCCTGCATAAAGGGCTGCCTCTCGCAAAGAAGCAGAGATGCTTTCCACATTATCTACTTCTTCCTGAGGAGAACAGAGATAAAATTCACTCAAGTCCACATCGGGACCTAAGGGTGCTTTTTTATGTAAAGCTTTCTCCGCTCTTTCTTTTATCTCTCTTAAGTAATCTTCTCTTACCTTCATCGCTCACACCTCAGACATTCCTCATAACCCTTACTTCTAATATCAGCAAACAGGTCCCGGGGGTTACCACGACATACAATTCGCCCCTCCATAAGGACATGCCCCATATCGGCATTCAAATATTCTAAAATATATCCAGTGTGAGTAATTATAAGGCCAGACTTTTGTTTGGTCTTCACTTGCTCTCTCTCCAAAAGCTCGCTTAAAGCTTTTCCAATCAAAGCAATGTTATCCAGATCCACTCCCGACTCTGGCTCGTCTATGAGAGAAAGAAGAGGACGCTGCAAGAAAAGTTGAAAGAGTTCCGCCCTTTTAGCTTCTCCACCCGAAAAACCTAAACCGACACTACGGTCCAAAAGGTAGGTGCAATTAAGCTTTTCTGCGGCTTCCAGGAGCAAAGAAGATCCTCCATTAACCATTAACTCCCCTAAAGTTCTCAGTTTAACCCCGGGGATGGTGGGCATTTTTTGAAAAGCCATGCCTATCCCTCTTCTGGCTCTCTCTTCCACGCTGAGGGGAAGAATGCTTTCTCCTTGAAAAAGGATATCTCCTCTGGTTACCTCATACCCGGGCATCCCCATAATAGCCATCAGAAGAGTAGTTTTGCCTGCTCCGTTGGGGCCCAGTAAAACGTGAACCTCCCCCGGGTCAATATTCAAATCTATATCCTGGAGAACTTCTTCTCCTCCTACGTTTACTCCTAATCCTTTAATTTCTAACATGTCCATCACCTTACCATTAAATTATAACACTGGATTCATTCCAGGCTAAATCATCACCACTTGTGCTCTTTCAAAACCATTAAAATTAGTAGCCGAAGCCCAGGAATAAGCACCAATATCGGGAACCACAATTAAATCATCTAACTCTAAGGGAGGCAGCAAAACGTTCTCTGCCACTACATCTAAAGAGTCACAGGTAGGACCGGCCAAAACGGCGGGGAACTCTTCCTTTGATTCTCGCAGAGGAAAAAAACTAAAGGTAGCTTTATCGAAAGGGATGGCAGAAAAAGTCCCGTATATTCCATCATCCAGATAATACCACCGAACTCCCGAGCGCAGTGCTTTACCAATCACTTTGGTTACCAGAAAAGCTGCACTGCCTACTATCACTCTTCCCGGCTCCGCTATAACTCGATAGCCTTCCCCCAAGAACTGTTGAAGATGGGGGACAATCGCCCTGCTAAACACCTCCAGACTTCCTTCCTCCCCTTCTCCATAAATATCCAGAGGGAAACCTCCTCCTATATCTATAATAGAGATCGGTATTTCTCCGGTAACTTTTTCTATAATTTCTCTAACCTTTTGCAGAGAATAAAGATAGTTATCCACATTCAGGCAAGGAGAGCCTACATGGAAACTTATACCTATTGGTTTAAGTCCCATTCTCTGGGCCTGGAAAAGCAACTCTGGAGCCATATCCGGCTCAGCACCAAATTTATAAGAAAGATTAGCGCGCGCTCCGTTAGAAGGAGTTTTTATCCTCACCAGCAACCGAGCCTCGGGATAAATGAGGGCAATTTTTTTCAGCTCTTCCTCATTGTCGTAAGTCATAAGGTCTACCCCTGTCTCTCTAGCATAGCGCAAGCCCTTTTTTCTCTTGATGGTGTTGGCAAAAATCATCCTCTCCGGGGGAACTCCATGACTTAAAACCAGCTCTATTTCCTGCAAAGAAGCCACGTCAAAAGAAGACCCCGCCTCTTTTAAGGTCCGGATTACGAGAGGATGAGGGTTGGCTTTTACGGCATAGAAAATCTCTATTCCCGGGAAAAATTCTTGAAAAGCACGGTAGTTATGCAACAATTTTTCCTTGCTGATTACCAGAAGAGGAGTATCAAACTCCCTCACCAGAGAAATAATTTCTTCTTCACTAACTGGTATAGCTTTTTCCCAAACTTGATTAATTCTTTCCATGAATAGGCATCACCTGCTAAAATAATTTTCGGACCTTTTTTACCTCCCTGCGTCCGTGTGCAGTATAATCGCTGGAGGCATTTTTTGCAATAATTACTCTTCGAGTTTGGAGTTATTCTGAGATAATATCTACCAAAATTATTCTCCCCACTACATCGAAAGAGGTTAATCTATCCTTTTGTAAAAAGATACCGGGGCCACCCTCCCCCCACTTTCTGAAATAATCGCTCTTATCCGAAAGCGCTATTCGTTACCGGCCGTGGATATCTTAATCACTAAAGCTAAGAAAGAACCCGACTCAATTATGCGGCGCTCTTCTTAGGTAGGAGAG
>Ga0116181_1003021_pt1 | contig 13324 bp, 9 predicted proteins | sample AD_UKC075_MetaG_FD_89752 | JGI IMG/M metagenome (GOLD analysis project Ga0116181, IMG submission 89752) | Active sludge microbial communities of municipal wastewater-treating anaerobic digesters from USA - AD_UKC075_MetaG | ecosystem: Engineered > Bioreactor > Anaerobic > Digestate | place: USA...
GAAGCCAGTGGGCATCTTCCAGCAGCCGTTCCGCTTCGCGGGCCATGTCGCCTTTTTTCAGGTGATCGATCATGCCAGCGAACTGCTCCCCGCGCGCTTCGGTCACATCGGCAAGGATGCGCGGCTTGGTTACGCTGCGGAAATAGCCATCGACTGTGGGCTTCCAGCCTGCCGCCACGACATCAAGACCAACAGCATGCGCCAGCACATGGCTGTGAGCGATGCGGCGTGCAACGCTATGCGTCGACACGCGGCCATTGTCGTATTTGGGGACGATCTCGGCCTGAGCGTTCACCGCCAGCGATGTGCAATGGGCGAACAGACTGGCCTGCTCATCGGCGTCGAAGGCCAGAAGCGCGTTCCAAAGTTCCTTGTCGGACTCCGGCAGTCGGTCCTCCCAGCGCTTCATGCGCTCGGCGATGGCCCGCGCGGGCGCACTGTCGCGCAGACCTGCAGGTGGATTGGCAAAGGACACCCGGTTCAGCGACAATTGCAGGCAGCTCTCGCGGCTGTAGCTGTAGAAGGTGTCGAGCACGAGCGCGTGCAACACCGTCGCGAAGGCTGTGGCGGGACTTTGGGCAAAGGCATCCTGCAACGCGAGTGTGCGCCAGGCGGTCAGGTCGGCAACCAGCCGGTCGGGCAGCGGCTTGAGGATGTCATCGTCGGAATCTTCTTCTTCAGTTGCGGTAGGTGCCGAACCGCTGGCGCTTGGTGCGGTCCCGTTGTGGTTTGCGCCAGGTATTGGCTCGCCCGAAACGGGATCGACCCCGGAGCCATCGTCTTCTCCGCCCACTTCCACCACCGGTTCGTCTTCGGCTCGGACGTAGCCCCGCTCAATGCAAAGCGAACCATCCGCCTCGATCGTCACAAAGGCACCGGCGATTGCCATTTCGGCAGGATCAAAAATCATGGGCCGGTCGACCAATTGGCCGATTTCCGTTTCAAGCCCTTCGATCCGCGCATAGACGTCCTGCGGCACGTTGGGGTCGTCGGCCCACTCGGTCTCGATCTGCTCGATTTCAGCCTGAAGCGCCGTGAGCCTTGCCTGTTCATCCTCAGTCATGGGCAATTCTGCACCAACAATCTCACGGTGTCCGTTGGTCGCATTCCATGGCAGGTCGACGGCTGTCGCCACCCATTTCCAGCCTTCGGTGCCAATGCGGTTGCCCTCGGCGGCAAGTTTCGCGTCGACCAAGCGGTCGAGCAGTGCAGGATCGGTGAGCCAGCCCCCGTCATCCTCCTCAAACAGGTCGCGCATCACGCCGCCGCCAGCCGCGACATAGGCATCGACGGTCACGAACCGCACCCGCTTGTCTGCAACCCGGACGCTGTTTTCCGTCAGGCGCTGGCGGATGTAGGCGGCGGATTTGTTGAAGCTATGGGTGAGCATTTCCCACACCTGCTCCTGGCGCTCATGATCTTCGGACACGGTGAACGCCATCAACTGGTCCAGCGACATGCCGTCCTCGGCGTAAATGTCGTGGAGTTTGGGCGAGACCGACGCCAGTTTGAGACGCTGGCGGACGACAGCGGGCGTGGTCATGAAATGCGCGGCGATGTCTTCGGCGGCGCTACCCTTGTCGACCATGGCTTGCATGGCCCGGAACTGGTCGAGCGGATGCAACTGCTCCCGGTGCGCGTTTTCGGCATAGCTGTCTTCTTCCGCCGAGACGTCATTGTCCGCCGCCCTGACGATGCAGGGAATGGGAGCCGTGCGCGCCAGGCGCTTCTGTTTCACCAAATACTCAAGGGCGCGATAGCGTCGGCCACCGGCCGGAACTTCGAAGATGCCGGTCTCCCGACCTTCGGCATCAAGTACCGGGCGCACGTTGAGGCTCTGAAGCAAAGTCCGGCGCGCGATATCCTCGGCAAGCTCGGGGATCGACACGCCGGCCTTCACGCGGCGGACATTGGATTGTGACAGGATCAGATGGTCGAAGGGAATGTCACGCGACGGGCTGAGGGTGATTTTTGCAGGCTGTTTGGCCATTGCAGGTCTCCATGACGGGCCGCCGCGAGACACTCTCTCGGCTTCCAAGCCCGTCACGAAGGCCCTGGCCTTCCTCTTCCTCTCGGGCCGCCACAGGCGGACCAACCCGTGATCTGGCAGGCCGCCAGGCTACCAGAATTCAGCCATCCCCTTCTGCCACGGCGCGTTCCCTCAGCAGCTTTTCAGCTCCCAGGATCGAACCCGCCTGACGGGCTGCCGCGACGTAGGCCGATATGGGCAACGCGGTGTCGAAGAGGATATCCCGCTCGATACCGAGGCCGAACGGCAGGCGCAGCGATTGCAATTCCCGCAACGAAAAGCTGCCGAGTTCAGGGCAGCCAAGGCCAAGATCGGCAAGGCCGAACAGGATGCCGTCCTCGTCGAGTTCGGTGGCAAGCCAGGTGGCAGCGCCAAGCGGATTGAAGAAGCGGACAACGGGCACCGGATCAGCGTGGCAGCGTCATCAAGCCACGCGGCCTCGGGCATAAATCCCTCAACCAGATGCAGCACGCGATCAGTACGGTCGGCGAAGGATTTGACGAGTTCCTTGGGATCGACCCCGGTCGACGCCTTGCCTTCGTAGAGCCAACCTTCGGCGCGCGCGGCTTCCTCGGGCGGCGGCATCCACAGCAGCGTCAGATAATAGCCGCTTTCGAAATGCGCGCCTTCCTCACGAAACTGTTCGCGGCGTTCCCTGTCGACCAGTGCCGACACAGGATCGGGAAAGCGGGATTGCGGATAGGCTTGCGCCGCGGTGCGCTGCGCTTCGACGAAAACCGCCCATCCCGAGCCCAACCGCCGCAGGGCATTATTGAGCCGGGAGGTGACGGCCACGAGTTCGGCGGGCGTGGCACTGTCGAGATCGGGACCGCGAAAGCGCGCTGTCCGCTGGAACGATCCGTCCTTGTTGAGCACCACGCACGGCCCCACCAGTGCGACCCAGGGGAGGAAGTCTGCGAGACTGGCGGATTTGGTCCGATATTCCTGAAGCGACATCATGGCCGCACCCAGGTCGGATATTTGATATGGCGGCGCGCGACATCGACAAACTGCGGATCGCGGCGTGCAGCCCAGATCGAAAGCACATGGCCGATTGCCCAGATGGCAAGGCCAGCAAGCCAGAGCCGCAAGCCGAGGCCAATCGCGCCCGCCAGCGTGCCATTGACGATGGCGAGTGCACGCGGCGCACCGCCTAGCAGGATCGGCTCGGCCAGTGCGCGGTGGACCGGAGCATAGAAGCCGGGGATGTCGTCTGCCGATGTCATCAGATCAGCGCCCCGCCGCCGAAGCTGAAGAAGCTCAGGAAGAAGCTCGATGCGGCAAAGGCGATGGAGAGGCCGAACACGATCTGGATCAGCCGGCGAAAGCCGCCCGATGTATCGCCAAAGGCAAGGCTGAGGCCGGTGACGATGATGATGATCACCGCCACGATCTTGGCGACCGGCCCCTCGATGCTCTCGAGGATCGACTGCAGCGGAGCTTCCCACGGCATCGACGAACCGCCGGCATGCGCTGGAGTGGCAGTGGCCACCATCACGAAGGCAGCGGTAGCAGCGAGCGCAAGGCGATTGGTGCCGCGCCGGAGGGCATGGATCATAGGGAGTCTCCTTGGGTTTGGTTGGCGGAAATCAGGCGATAGTCGCCCGTGACGGGGTCGAGCCCGTCGACGCGGGCCAGTTCGGCGAGACGCCGCCCGGTGCCATCGCGCACCAGCACGGCAATGAGGTTGATGGTCTCGGCGATCAGGGCGCGCGGGACGGTGACGACCGCTTCCTGGATCAGCTGCTCCATCCTCCGCAGGGCACCAATCGCGCTTCCGGCGTGGATCGTCCCGATCCCGCCGGGGTGGCCGGTGCCCCAGGCCTTGAGGAGATCAAGCGCCTCGGCGCCGCGCACTTCGCCAATCGGAATCCTGTCAGGGCGAAGTCGAAGGCTCGAGCGGACCAGATCGGATAGCGAGGCAACGCCATCCTTGGTCCGCATCGCCACAAGGTTTGGGGCGCGGCATTGGAGTTCGCGGGTGTCTTCGATCAGAACGACCCGGTCGGTGGTTTTGGCGACCTCGGCGAGCAGGGCGTTCGTGAGCGTCGTTTTGCCGGTGCCAGTGCCCCCGGCGACAAGGATGTTCAGCCGCTCTGCAACGCCCGAACGAAGCCTGTCGGCTTCAGCTGCGCACATGATTCCTGCGCTGACATAGTCATCGAGCAAAAACACCGCGACGGCGGGCTTGCGGATGGCAAAGGTGGGAGCCGCCACCACCGGTGGCAGGAGGCCTTCGAACCGTTCTCCGCTTTCCGGCAGCTCCGCTGACACGCGCGGTGCATCGCCGTGAACTTCGGCACCCACATGATGGGCAACCAATCGGATGATGCGCTCACCATCGGCTGCGGTCAGGCGTTCACCGCTGTCGGACAGTCCGATGCCCAACCGGTCGACCCAGAGGCGTCCGTCCGGATTGAGCATGATCTCGATGACCTGCGGGTCAGCCAGCCAGGTCGCGATCGATACGCCCATCGCCGTGCGCAGCATGCGTGCGCCACGTGAACGTGCTTCAATTCGGACTGGCTCAGCGCCCATCGGATACCCCGCTTCGGGAGCGGGACAGGATCGTCCGGCTCGACGGGGACGAGTAAGAGACGCAGAAAAGGGGCTAATTCAACAAGGATTTAGCGTCGTAGCAGTGGGGGATAGAAAAACAGGGAGGAGCGTAGTTCGCAGTGCTTTGACGATGGCCTGTGCGCCGCCGACGCACGCCTGAGGGAGTCAATTGCAGCGCGAACGGTGCGCAAAGGCGGAGATAGAGAAATTCTTGAAACTTTCACAATTAGGAAGTATTGAGAATTTTATGTCCAGCCTAGCGCAACAGGTATCCGCAAGCGCGCTGCGCGATCGGGTCTTCAATGAACGCCAGCTCAGCGAACTGCTGGGGGGAGGCGATGCGCGGCGTTATGGCCTCGTCAACCGCGCCCTCAAGGACGGGTCGCTCATTCGCTTGAAGCGCGGGGTTTATACGCTTGCCAAGGCGCATCGGGGCGCTCCTGTGCATCCCTTCGCGGTGGCGCAGGCTTTGCTTCCCGGGAGCTATATTTCCTTTGAAAGCGCGCTGGCTTACCATGGCTGGATTCCTGAGGCGGTGCTTGTCACTGCCAGCGTGACGCCGGGGCGTAAAACGCTGGAGATCCCGGCCACCGAATTCGGCTCCTTCAAATATCATCCGCTCGCCATTGCCGATTATTGCTTCCTTGGCGGCGTCGAACGGGTGACCTTCGACAAGCTGACCGCCTTTGTCGCTAGGCCGCTGCGCGCCCTTATGGATCTTGTCACCCTGCGCAAGGTGGAATGGTCTAGCCTCGATTGGCTGACCAGTGGCATGCGGATCGATGACGAGGCGCTTCTGGCATTGACGCAAAAGGACTTTGCCGCAGTGAAGTCGGTCTACAAGCACAAGGCAGTCAACGCCTTCCTTTCCGAGCTTGAAGATGTGGTTCTGACGACAAAACGGGCTCAAAGCAGGGGATCGTTGCATGATTGACATCATCAAGGAAAAGCTCGGCCGCTATGGCGCCACCAATGCGCTTGAAGAGGAAAACGCGCTCAAGGAGATCCTCCAGGAGATTGCGCTATACGCGTTGTGGCGCGCCGATTTCTTCGATTGCGCCCTGTTCCAGGGCGGCACCAGCCTGCGCATTCTGCACGGCCTGCCACGCTTTTCCGAGGACTTGGACTTTCTCCTGCGCGTGCCGAACATGGACTTCGACTGGTCCCCTTACCTCAAGGGGATGACCGAGGTGTTCGCCCAGTTCGGGCTGACGCTGGAAGCGCATCCCAAGCCGCGCATGGATACGGCCATTCGCCAGGCGCTGCTCAAGGACGATTCCATCGCCAGCCAGCTCGACCTGTCATTCGCAGGCACCGGCCATCGCAAGGCGATCAAGATCAAGCTGGAAATTGATGTGAACCCGCCCGCAGGATCGGGCGAGGCGACGACCTATCTTGATTTTCCAACCGATTATGAGGTGCGCCATCAGGATCTGGCTTCCAATTTCGCGCTGAAGATCCATGCCTTGCTATGCCGAGGCTTCCTCAAAGGTCGCGACTGGTTCGACTTCTCCTGGTATGTTTCGCGCGGGCTCGAACCCAATTTCGTCCTTTTGCAAAACGCGCTGGTTCAGGCAGGGCCATGGGCCGGTGACGGGACGCTCCACGTCGACATGCCATGGTTGGGGGCTGCGCTTTCTGCCGCAATCAATCAGATCGAGTGGAAGGAAGCTGCGCATGATGTCGAGCGTTTCCTGCGACCTGCCGATCTCAAATCGCTTGATCTGTGGAGTGAGCGCTTTTTCCTAGCGAAGGTTGAAAAGCTAGCCGGAATTGCCTGTGGTTAAGGCAAAGCTCGCTCATGCGCAAAATGCTTTCGTCACACTTTATCTAAGGGCTTCAAACTTGTTCGACTATCGAACGAAACTAGCGGGCTGGCTTACGACGGCTGCAAATCGGCTCACTCGAAAACCCGAGGAAGCAGGCGCTGAATCCCGATACGTCGATCTTGCCCCGACGGACCAAGCCGACCCGGCGGGTGTCTATTCGGCTGCCTTGACCAATGCGACCAACAATCCCCGCGTGATGAACATCGCCCTCACCGGGCCCTATGGATCAGGCAAGAGCAGCATCATCAAGTCCTTCCTCAAGGGGTATAAGAGACCGGTTCTGCAGATATCCTTGGCCGCGTTCCTGCCGGAAGCTCTGCCTGAAACGGGGTCAAACAACGGCAAGGTAGGCAGGCAGGAGATCGAGCGCAGCATTCTTCAGCAGATGCTCTACGGCGCCGATGCCAGACGGCTTCCGCTTTCGAGGTTCAAGCGGATACAGTCGCCTGGCCGTTGGTCGATGCTGGCCTCTCTATTCATAATACTCGGCGTCATCTCCTGTTGGCATCTGTTCCAGCAGCGAGATGCGATAATGGCGGGCGACTATTTTCGTCCGTTGGCCGTGGTGAACTGGCTAAACCTGCTCGCCTTTGCGATCGGCGGCGGGTTCATTTGGAAGGTCATCCATCATCTTTATATCGCGAGTTTCGGAATATCGCTGAAGAGCATATCTCTGAAGGATATCGAGATCACGCCCAAAGCGGCGACCGAGGAATCCATCCTGAACCGTCACCTGGACGAGATCATATATTTCTTCCAATCCACGCAATATGACCTTGTCGTGATCGAGGATCTGGACAGGTTCAATAATCCCGACATTTTTGTCACGCTGCGCGAGATTAACAGCCTCGTTAATGCCAATCTACGCGGCAAGCGACACATTCGGTTTCTTTACGCTCTTCGCGACGACATGTTCGCGAACACTGATCGAACCAAGTTCTTCGAATTCATCATTCCCGTTATCCCCATCATCAACAGCTCGAATTCGATCGACAAGGTGCTGGAGCAGGGCAAGCGCCTTTCTCTCGACGATAGGCTCGATCATCAGTTTCTGCGGGAGGTTTCTCGATATCTGAACGACCTCAGGCTCATACAGAACATTTTCAATGAATATGCCATCTACGTAGCTAACCTCGAAACTGAGAATGAAAACAATCTGGACGTCAATAAGCTGTTGGCGGTCTTGATCTACAAGAACGTGTTTCCAAGCGACTTCGAGAGCCTCCATCGCGGAAAGGGCAATCTCGCACAGGTTCTTCGCAGTCACGATCAAAACATCGCGGCGAGCGAATCTCGATATACGCACGAGATCGCCCGCCTCGAGAAGCTCGTCGACGACGGAGATAGGCAGTTGCCGAACTCTCTCGCGGAATTACGCCGGATCTATGCGATGGCCATGGTGGAAATAATACCGGAAGGCTGGAGTCGCGTCGGTCTCGACCGCAACAGCATGATCCTTCTACACAACCTCGCAAGCGATGAGCGGTTCGATGCAATGGTGGAATCGCGCCAACTGCAGATTGCCACAAATCAAGGCCATCAGCAGCAACTTCAGCTGAACGATCTGCAGGCAAAGGTCGATCCTCACAGGACGTTTCAGCAGCGAAAGGGTGACGTCGAGAAGAAGTCTGCTGCGTTCAAAGAAGCGTCACTCAGGCAAATTCGCGACCTGCGGGCGAAATTGGGCACCTTGCGCATGGCCAAGTTCAACGAGGTCATCCGGGACAATGTGGACGAAGCCGACGCCCTGTTCGATAAATTCGGGGAGGGTGCAGATCTGGCGCGCTTTCTGGTGCTCGAGGGTCATCTGGATGACACCTACTACCAGTATACGTCGCTTTTCCATTCAGGACGCCTCTCCCCCAGCGATAACAAGTTTCTGATTCAAATACGCAGCTTCAGGACTCCGGATCCCGATTTTCAGATCGACAATCCGAAGGAGGTCGCCGCCGCGATGCGCGACGAGGATTTCAGCCGGAACTACGTTCTCAACGTCACAATCGTCGACTGCCTGCTTGCCGATCCTTCGGGCTATGAAACGCAGACGAGGCGCTTGCTGGACTTCATCGCGTCCGATTTCGACGCCTGCGAGAAGTTTTTCTCGAGTTACTATGCCCGAGGCAAAGCCGTCACGGCGCTTATCTCCAGATTGGCAACGACATGGCCTGGGTTCGTCGCGGCGACGGTGACCAGCGCCGGTAGTGTTATGCATGTGTCGCGCATCATCAGCCACCTCCCGGACGCGCGTCTGAGAGACCTCGCCTCTAGGCACCCGGCGCTGACCGACTTCATTTCAAACCGATTGGCCGACATTTTGACGCAGGAGGTCGATTTTCCCGCGGAACGCCTGCGATTACTCGACGTCGAAGTAACCGATCTGGCCGCCGTGGCGGCCCACCCGGCTGTCATGCGGGTCTTGTTCGACGAGGGTTTTTATCAACTCTCCATCGACAATCTGGACTTCATCCTGCGGGCAGTCCTCGTCATCGACGACCCCGATCGGGCGCGTGAACAAAATTACACGGTAGCGCTTGAATCCGGGAGCGGACCGCTTCTGTCGAAGATCGATGGTTGCTTCGACGAGTATATGAGTAACGTCCTGCTTCGTTTGCCAGACAATCGCCGAGAGAGCGTTTCAACCATTCAATGTGTCATTGGGCGGAGCGACGTGGGACTCGAATCCATGGTGGAATTTCTCGAGAAGCAGTCAACAGCGCTCCCAACCTTGGACCAAGTTCCGGGCACGCTCCACGCCACGCTATTTCAAATCCAGAAAATCGAGGCGACTTGGGAAAACTGCCTGACTTTTCTTGGCGGCGAAAATTACGATGCGGAGACGCTCGTTCAGTTTCTGAACAGCGCCGAAACCTTGCGAGCACTCTCCGGCCACAAGGTTTCGGGCAGCGATCAGGCCGCACCATTGCGCAAGTTCATAATCGAGAACGACGCGTTGAGCGATGAAGCATATGCTACCTATGTTGGAGCGCTTCCGAGACGGTTCAAAGCTCTCCCACAGCACCTCAGCGCAGCGAAGACCAAGATACTCGTGGACCTGAACGCGATCCATTTCTCCGCCAGCAACCTGGCGCATCTCAGCGGTAATCCCCCGCTAGGCGTCACCTTCGTGGAGAAGAACATCGCAGAGTTCTTCGAAGCCGAGGAACAGTGCAACGTGGACGACGATTTCCGACAAAAACTGCTGGAGGCGAACATCAGCGATGAAAGCCGGCTCAGGATCATACGCACGATGGACCTTAACCTGCTGGCCGAATTGCCGGCGCGCGCGGCCACCGTCGGCAGGATACTCGCTCGGACCGGCATCAAGATGGATGAGATAAGCGTCGATCCCGCGCGTGCGATCATCCTAAACGCCAAGCCTCTCGCAACGCAGATTTCGTTGTTCAACATGCTTCATGACATGTTCGACGATGAGCAGGTGAAGGACATGCTGCGGTCCCTGCCGGAGCCACTCTCTGATATCCGACCGGGTTTTGCGACGCCGAGGATCGAATCTAGCGAGGTAAATCTCGAGTTCGTGGCGTGGTTGAAGGCTCGTGGCATTATCTCCTCTTGGAAAAGAGGCGGCTTATTCGACGACGACATTCGTATGAACATGTTCAGGAAGTGAGCCGCGTTCGTCTCAGTCGCCAACGTTGGTCGTTCCCGCACTTCGGCTAGATAGCTGAATGGCAGGTTCCAGGCTCGGGTCTTGGCCGACTGGACGACCGAGGCGAGGCGCTATGCTGTCGTAACCTGCTTCGGCTTGGAATGTCTGCCTATCCCGATTTCATCCCGACAAGCAGACTTACTGGATCGTCCCAGATCAGGCTGTTTCCTGATCCACGCGCCCCACTTCATCCCGGAGCTTTGGTCCCGCCTCCATACGCCGCGAAAGTGATTCCACAAACCCTTGCCACCTTTTCTTCCCGGTCGCCTGCGCCGCCTTCATTGCTGTGTCGGGTAGCGGCGGATTGTTGGTGAGCCAGAAGCGCACGAACAGGGCAATCGCCTCGTTCGTCAATTCCACATGCCATTCGAGCCGATCCAGTTGCCGTGACACGCGATCGAGCCGCCTTGCCAGAGCGGCTTCCATCCGCTCATCCTGATCGGACTGCAGCAGGGACATCAACGCCGCCTCCACCACTTCGGTGCGCGAGACGCCGCGGGCATGAGCGCGTTCCTCCAGCAATTTGGCCAGTTCGATATCGAGCCGGAAGGTTTGTTTGCTGTGGGGCTTCTTCCTCACAGGTCGATGCCGTCATCGGGGTCGAGCGATGCATTGCGGGCATTGCGGTTCATAGTGCGATCAGCGTCCCGTTTCGCCCTGGCTGCGTCATCCTCGGGCGCTTCGCGATCAAGATCGAACTCGTTGACCGGTGGCTTGGGGGCGGGAACGACATCCTCATGTTCCCCCAGTTCGGGTTCTCGCCTGATCCCGGAGTTCGCCGTATCATTTTCGGATTCGGCCCCATCGGCATCTGACGGTACATCCGGCTTTGGCTGATCAACCGGCGGCTGTTCGGAGCTTTTCGCTTCGGCCTGGGCTGGTTTGGTCGGCAGCGGTGCCGCAATGGGTGCGAGCGCAGACCAGTCGTCCTTTGGCCGTTTCTTCGGGTGCAGCGGTTTGGGGATGGGTGCCGGAAGAAGGCGCGCGCGAAACCGTGGGTCGAGAAAGTATTTTGCCTTTTCCGCGCGGATCGGCGGAGTGCTGGCCACCAGAACAATCTCCTCGTGCTCAGAAAATTGCTGAACTTCGCCGGGGGTCAGCAGCGGCCTCGCGGTCTCAGTACGTGAGACCATGATATGGCCGAGCCATGGCGAGAGGCGATGCCCGGCATAATTCTTCATCGCCCGCATCTGGGTTGCGGTGCCAAGGGCATTTGAGACGCGGCTGGCGGTATTGTCATCATTGGCCGCGAACGCGACGCGGACATGGCAATTGTCGAGAATGGCGTTGTTCGATCCGTAGGCCTTTTCAATCTGGTTGAGCGACTGCGCGATCAGGAATGCCTTGATCCCGTAGCCTGCAACAAAGGCCAGGGCGCTTTCGAAGAAGTCGAGCCTCCCCAGAGCCGGGAATTCGTCGAGCATGAACATGACGCGTTGCCGGCGACCCTTGGCTCTCAGCTCTTCGGTCAAACGGCGACCGATCTGATTGAGCATCAGGCGGACGAGCGGCTTGGTCCGGCTGATATCGGAAGGAGGAATTACCAGATAGAGCGACACAGGTGCCGCTGAATCGACAAGATCGGTAATGCGCCAGTCCGAGGCTCTGGTGACCTGTGCTATCACAGGGTCGCGGTAGAGGCCGAGGAACGACATGGCGGTCGACAGGACGCCAGACCTCTCATTGTCAGACTTGTTCAGCAGTTCCTGTGCTGCGGCAGCCACGACGGGGTGAACACCGTCTTTGCCGAGGTGCGGGGTCGTCTTCATCCGGTGCAGCGTGGTTTCTATCGAACGGCGCGGATCGGAAAGGAAGCCAGCGACCCCTGCCAGCGACTTGTCCTTCTCGGCATAGAGGACGTGCAGGATCGTGCCGACGAGTAGCGAGTGGCTGGTCTTCTCCCAATGCGTGCGCTTTTCCAGTGATCCTTCGGGGTCGATCAATATGTCTGCGATGTTCTGGGCGTCACGCACCTCCCAATCGCCCTTCCGGACTTCGAGCAGCGGATTGTAGGGGTTGGATGCGGGGTTGGTCGGATCGAACAGCAGGACGCGGCCATGCCGCGCGCGAAAGCCCGCCGTCAGATCCCAGTTCTCGCCTTTGATATCGTGGACGATGCAACTGCCCGGCCAGGCGAGCAGCGACGGGATGACGAGACCAACGCCTTTGCCGGAACGGGTCGGCGCAAAGCAGAGAATATGCTCGGGGCCATTGTGCCGCAGATACCGGTTCTTGTGCGAGCCGATCACCACGCCGTCCTGTTTCAGAAGGCCAGCCTTGCGGATTTCCCTGTCGGTCGCCCAGCGCGCGGAACCGTAGGTCTCTGACTGCTTCTCCTCCCGCGCGCGCCACACCGACATTGCGATCGCGATGACTATGGCGGCCATGGCACCCGAGACCGCGATGAATGCCCCGGTCTGGAAGATCTTTGGCGCATAGGCGTCGAACGAGAACCACCACCAGAAGAAGGCATAAGGCGGGTAGATTGGCCAAGGTCCAAGCCAGAACCACGGCTCGCCGAGCTCGGGTTGATGCGCAAGGGCGTGGGCCGTCCATTGGGTGGCAGACCAGATGCCAAGCAAGGTGACGCTGATGACGGCGATGACCTGACCCCAGAGAATACGGGTGGCGTTCATTGAAGGTTGCTCCTGATGAGGGGGTGAATGAGGGTCAAAGGCTGATTCCGCGTCCGCGGCCCAAGGCCCAGTCGACAGAACCGCCCGGCGACATGGTGCCGGTGATGTGTTGGCCGAGGTGCTGATCGAGCGCCGGGCGCCAGGGCACGAGCTGGAAGCCCAGCCCTTCGTCGATCATCGCGAAGCGGCCCGTCGAAAGCGTCACGCGCTCCCGGTAGATGCCGCTGACATATTCGCCTGCGCTCGAAGGTTTGTGCTCAAGCCCCGTGCGCGCGGCGATGGCCTGCGTGGCGGCCGTCAGTTCCTGATTCTTCAACGTCCCGACGAGATCCTGAGCAAGGATGACCCGCTGGCCCTGCCGGCGGGCAAGCCCCTGCGTTTCGAGATGGCTGGCGCGGGCATCCAAGGCATCGCGCACTTCGCGCCCGAAACCATTGCCCGTTGCCACGGGATCGCGGGCAACAAGCTGGCGATCAAGCCACGTCGCGCCGGGTGCTTTGATCTGTGCCTCGAGGGGTATGTCTGATCGCGTGGCGAGCGACAGCCTGTCATGCCCTTTGGCATCCTCCCATGAGCGCAGTTCGACGATCGATCCGGCTTTGGC
>Ga0116181_1003029_pt1 | contig 13314 bp, 13 predicted proteins | sample AD_UKC075_MetaG_FD_89752 | JGI IMG/M metagenome (GOLD analysis project Ga0116181, IMG submission 89752) | Active sludge microbial communities of municipal wastewater-treating anaerobic digesters from USA - AD_UKC075_MetaG | ecosystem: Engineered > Bioreactor > Anaerobic > Digestate | place: USA...
CGGACGGCTTTTCTACAAAGACTTTTATGTATATAACTTTCCTCCAGCGAGGCGGTTCTGGTGGCCTTAACGACGGTAAGGTGTATAAAGTAAAGGTATTTAATAATAGTTCCGATTTCTTTAATGGGTATCCGCCTGGAACTAGAAACCTGTGTGGGCAGGTCCTTTAACCATAAAAAAAGGTTGCGCCTAAAAAGACGCAACCTTTTCTATTATCCTATCTAGATATTTTTCAGGAATGTTCCCGGGGTCCCACAATTCTTCAAACTCTTTTCCTCTTGACTTCTCAATTTTCCTTTGTATCTTATCTAGCTTCACTACTTTAACTTCAATTCTATTGGCGAAGTTTTCTTCTATACTTTCCCTAGCCTTAATGCCGGCATCATCCGCGTCCATCATTATAACAACACGATTTACGTTAAGAGATAATACCAACTCTCTTTTCTGGTTAGACCAATTCTTTGTTCCTAGTATAGCTAGGGCAGGAATTCCTTTGTCTATAAGACGCAATGCGTCTCTAGCTCCTTCTACTAATACAACATACTTTAGTCTAGTTTTTTCAAGCATGCGGTCAACATAATCATATGGAAATAAGCCTTGATACTTAATCCAAGGCCCTCCATAATTTAAATACGCAGACACGCCTTTTTTCTTAGGCTTTTCCCACAGCGCCTTTTGCGCACCTGCCATTTCACCCTCGACATTGACAGGCATTAGTAAACACTTATTGTCGTATTGATCTACGGATACATAGCATCCTATCTTCCTAAGTAACTTTCCTGAAAATCCTCGCCACTCTTCATTTTTCTCTATCTTATAACTTAGTAGGCATCCCCACTCTCGTTCTAAATCTTCCAAAGTTAACCCTGTACCACCTTCTAGCAATTGGCTTCTTAGCTCCTTTTGCATAGGTGCAACATACTCCTGGGCGAAAGTTCCGTCTTTTTTCATTCCTTTAGCTTTCTTCAAGCCTAAAGTTTCTGCAATCTGATTCCAATTCTTAGATGCGCCACACCCGAAACAATAGCCCCAGCCAAGAGGCGCTTTTCTAGAACCCGGGTCTATGTTAACGCCAAAACTCGGCGTTCTCTCATTATGGTAAGGGCACTTAATATAGATATTCGTGCCTTGCTCTTTTCTTGGTTTGATAGTCGATAACTCTGATCTAATCAGATCCTCAACTCTCATGTTAGGTCTCCTGATGTATCATGCAGACACTTTACAGAAAAATAGAAACTGTAAAGTAAATACATAACGTAAAGGTACATGGAATTATGGCTTCCAGCAAGAACAAACCTAAATCTAGTAAGAATGCGCGAGCTACTTCCAGAGCGTCTTTTGCTATAGCTTCTTTGCAGCACCACTTGAATAGCCAGTCTAAGATTATATACAGACCAATACACGAACACCATTCAAGAGAAGGAGAGCTTCATCCTTCTTCCTATCCTTTCTGTGGTTTAGAACACGCTTGGAATATAGTAACGAATAAACAGAGAGAGCCTATGGATTTCTTTGGCCAGTATTATACTGGACTAGGTACATTCGCCCACGAACTGATGCAGCGCCAGTTCGGTAGAGGTAAACAAATTCTAGGCGACTGGCACTGTTTAGACTGTGGAAAGAAGAAAAAACTTACTTATTATTCCAAATGTAAAAAGTGCGGTTCCGAAAAGGTAGAGTATGATGAATTGCTTATTAAGTTTGGTAGGCATACTGTAGGTCATGTGGATGGTGTGGTCAACCTAGACGGCAAGCTATATGTCATTGATTACAAAACCAGCTCTGTAAAGAATAACAACAAGCACCGAGAGACAGGAAATTACTACCCGTACAAACATAATGTGGCACAGATTAAGAGTTACTGTTACTACCTGGAAGAATACCATGGTATAGAGATTGCCGGATGGATGCTTATTTATGTGTCACGCGATCACATGGTTAATGACTACGTGGTAGTAGGCGATCTGGTAGACGATGAGGAAAAGAAAAAGCTAGCTAAAAAGTTTAAGCGTTACGACAATACTTTCCATATTGCAGAGAAGTTGAAGAATACGGAAAAGAGCGCTGACAAACGTATGGAGTATTTCAAGTACCTTATCGCACGTAAGCCTTGCGAGAGCATGAAAGACTACAAGGCAGAATTTTGGGGTGGCTACGATATAGGATGCCCTTTAGCTAAAGATGGAACCTGCTTTAATCCAACAAAGCTAAAGCAAGCAATAAAGAACAAGTTATACGGCACAAAGGTTTTAAATCAACTATGATACCTCCAGGTTATACCTTACAAAAGGTTGTTTGTGACGATACAAATAATACAGAAGACACTAAAGCACAAGGCCTACTAAAAGTGGACATGTATTTCGTCCCAGAGAAACCATCAACTTCAGAAATTGACCTAGAACTAGTTTACATAGAGTTAGTTGAACAACTACAGAAAAGGTTTGGTCCTGTAGATTGTAGGACGTGCGCTAATAGGGGCCGCCTAAATGGTTTATCACAGGAATCCTTTTGCGAATCTTGTAAGCACGCTAGTTCTGTAAGGTCACAAGACCATTACAAACCAAAATCATAATTCTTATCAACCTTATAGGTAAATGAAATGAGCAGCAAGGAAAAGAAAAAGAGTGTGATTCCTTTCTCTACTGAGGATTATATTCAAGTAGAAAACCAAGGCAAAAAGTACCTTATCCAAGTGACCAAACGCTCTGATGAAATGTGCGCTGGATTGAATCAAAAGTACTACCCTTACGTAGAAGAGGAAATTGTCTTCGAGAAGGAAGACGTACTAGCGAACTACGGCAGACGCCCTGATAAGATGGGGCATGAGGTATTTAAAGCATCCTCACGATTGCACGGAATTGGAGAAATAAACTTCTTTATGAAGGTAGGATCCTCTACCAAAGATGAAGTTAAAGCAGCTATTAGCAAAGGGTATAAAGCCCTGGAAAAGAAGAGACTTGTTTCTTTCTTCCCTGTAAATTTTGAAGTGCGCCCTGCTAAAGGCAAAACACTAGGCTACTATAATACAAATATGAAGTCAGACTTAGACACCATGGGTTTTCGTCTTGGAGAAGCTCAGGATTTTGCTTATTGCTTTTACCACGAAGCTGCTCACGGTATTTGGGATAGGCTGGTAACTAGACGCTCTACTAAAGCCAAATGGATCACCTTGTACAACGAATTTATTGAAGTACAGTCCTTATCTAACAAACAGATCCGCAACATGTTTAGCGACTTCCAATCTACCGCCTGCAACATGACGGAATATAAGGAGTCTTTGAAAGAAGATGAAGCTTCAACCCTTCTACTAAAAGAAATCCTTTCATACATCAAGAAATACCACAGGTTATCCATTAAAGAATTGGATATCCTAGCAGACGAAGAAAAGAAATCCATAAAAGCCTTATGGCCATCCGATGCTATATCCCTTACTAAAGAAAAAGATACTGGCATAAGCTTGTACGCTACCAAATCGCCAGTGGAATTATTCTGCGAATCCTTTGCTTTTTACATGACAGGAAAGTCACTTCCTAAAACTGTAAAGAAGCTTATGTCAAAAACACTCGAACAGGCAGCTACTTAAAGTAGTTATGAAAGGTTGTATAAAATGACAACACCTAAATATCATATATACATACCATCGCATAATCGTGCTACTACTTGCATGAGCGCCCACTCTTGTCTCGATGAAGGTTTAGACTTTACTATAGTAGTAGAACCTTCTCAGTATAAAGAATACAGGAAGCATTTCAGCAAAAATAACATATATCAATTGCGTAAAGACAATAAGGGGATAGCCTACAAACGGAATCAGATAATAAAAATGGCTAAATCCGACGGGTATGACGCGCACTGGCAAATAGACGACAAGATCAAAAGCTTTTACCATAAAGGTAAAGATAGCAAAGTTTATCGAATACCAATGCTAGACTCTATAGCCGCTTTAGAAAAAATATATGATTCCTACACTGACGTAGCTGTTATAGGGCAGCAACTAAACTTATTTACTAGGTCACTGAAATCTCCTCTCATGTTTAACTATCCATTTTCCTGTTGGTTACAAAGAACACGAGAAATGCCTAGATTTAACTCCGATACCATGGATGATTGGGACTACTATATGCAACTACTTCATAGGAATGAAAACGTAGTAAGAAGTAACTTTTATCTACGAGGCATATTTCAAGTAGGAGGCACACCCGGGGGTAATTCGGTAGCGTCCGAAAAACAACTAGCTGCGCTTAATAGTAAAGCACGAAAAGTAGTTTCAGACTACCCAGATATATTAAAGATTTGCGAAGGCCAAAGAAAAGATGGTGTTCTGCAACCTCGCCCTAAGGTAAGAATAAGCTCTTACTTCAAGCAGAGGCCTACGCTAGTTTCAGGTATTTCGGAGGAAAAAGAATACAGAATTTTACATGGTTTTCGCCCATAACGTAATAAATAATAGTAGGCTACACTGCCGTACACTTTTTATTTTAAGAGAATCTTATGTCAAAACAAAAGAAAATAGACCTAAAAAACTTAAAGGTAAAAGACTTTAAGGAAGCTTCGTATAACCCAAGGTCTATCTCAAAAGAAGCTTTGAAGAAGCTAGAAAAAAGCATACAGTTCCATGGTGACCTGTCTACTGTGACAATAAATGAAGCTACTGGTTTAGTGGTAGCAGGACACCAACGCCTCAAGACTATCCGCGACAAAAAAACTAGGGTAGTTACAAAGCCATACAAGGATAAGCACGGAACAGTAGCAGTAGGAGAAATCCTAGTTGAGTCCGAATCTGGGGAAATTCGCATCCCAATTAGAATAGTGAACTGGGATAAGCGTACAGAGAAGCTGGCTAACATCGCAGCTAACGCACACGGAGGAGAATTTGATAACCAGAAGCTAGGTAAGCTGCTTGCCGAGCTTAGTAAGGAACAATTCGACATAGAACTATCCGGGTTTGATAAGGACCGCGTAGACTCTATGGTGCGAAAAGCTAATAAGGATACAGGGGTAGAACAATACTCTAGAAAACTGAAGTCTCCTATCTACAAGCCTAAAATGGAAAAAGCTCCTAAGTTGTCGGAAATATATGATGATTCCGCAACAGTGGCACTTAAAGAAAAAATAAAAAAAGCTAACTTGCCTAAAGACATAGAAAAGTTCCTGAACGCCGCCGCGGAGCGCCACACAAAGTTTAACTTCGCCAAGTGCGCTGAATTTTATGCCCACGCCGATAAGAAAATCCAGAAATTAATGGAAGACTCCGCACTTGTTATTATCGACTACGACAGGGCTATAGAACTAGGCTACGTAAAACTAACGTCCGACATTTCGGAGTTTGTAAAAAATGGACAAAATTAACTATAAAAACTACGCTGTCTTTATCATAACCTATAAGCGCCCCGACAAGCAATTAACTTTAAACATGTTAAAGTCTAACGGGTTCAAAGGAAAAATCTACTTAATAGTAGAGGAGACAGATCCAACCCTAAAGGACTACTTAAAGCAATACAAGGACTCAGTATTAACATTCAAGCGTAGCGATTATGCGGACAAATTCGACCGAATGATAAACGAGCCTGACAGCGGCTCGGTCTGTGTGCGTAACGCCGCATTTTCCCTAGCCAAGAAGAAAGGCTTGGATTATTTCGTAGTGTTAGACGATGACTACCCCAGCTTTTATCTAACAGTAGACGAAAACCTTTTCTATAAGAATACAAAAGTAACCAACTTCGATAAGTTATTTAAAATATACTTAAAGTACTTGCACACTTCTAACATAAGGGTCCTAGCGCTCGCTCAAGGTGGTGATTTTGTTGGAGGTGAGTTTGGCGGCTTTAACCGTAACGACCTAGTTCCTTTGAGAAAGGCTATGAATTGCTTTTTCATGCGTACTTCTACGCCGGTGCAGTTCAACGGTGCACTAAATGAAGATTCCGTTATGGGTCTTCAAGAAGCCGTCAAAGGTAACGTAGTGCTAACGGTACTACTAACAAAAGTTTTGCCTATAACTTCGCAAAAGGCGGCCGGTGGTTTGACAGAAGCGTACAGGGACTTAGGGACATACCAAAAGTCTTTCTACAACGTAATGGCCTCCCCCTCTTCTTCCACAGTTAGATACCAACGCGCTGTATCACGAGTTCATCACTACATTGATGGTACTTATGCTTACCCGAGAATAATACCTGAATCCACGAAAAAAAGATGAGGCTTACATGAATAGTGCACTAGCTAATAACCAGCCTAAAAAAATTGTTATTTTTTGTGGTGGTACAGGAGCTTCGTCCTTGACTCGCGGCCTTAGTAGTGCCCTGCCTGAGTCCGAACTAATTAGTTGGATAAATCTATGCGACGCAGGAAAATCGACAGGTGTTGTAGCGGAGACAATGGAAACGTTAGGCGTCTCTGATGCAAGAAAAAACCTATCCCTGCACTATGACATTGTACACGGCGATCATAGGAGCCGGGACCTTGTAGAATTTCTAGAAGGCAGGTTCGACCTAGGCGCTACTACTGCTGAGGCTAAAGACTTCGTAATTCAAAAATTGAACTTATGGCAACTACAACATTTTATACCGCAGGCTGAGCTATTCTTCTCTAAAGTTTCTGATTACGCAAACTTTTGCGACTTTAATATAGCAAACATTATTATGGGTGCACTATTTTACGAAATAGGTATAGAAGCAACTATAGAAAAAATAAAAAATTTGCTGAGTATACCTACCTGCAACATTATAGTTCCTTGGCACAATTACAACAGGCTACAGGCCGTAACGCAAAGCGGACTTCTACTTGAGGATGAAGGCAAAATAGTTGACTGGAATAACCCACGCGACAGGATACAAGAAGTCTTTTTCGTAAACCCGGAGAACAATTCCCGGTATTTTGAATACGAACTTTATTCAAAAGAATACCTGTCCATACTAGATGACGCAGACTTAATTATATTATCTAGCGGAACGCAGTGGTCGTCGCTGATACCTTCTTACATGAATAGGCATGTGAAGGCCTGTCTTGAAAGGAACGCCCACAAAGTTATACTCTGCATCAACAATATCCAAGATAAAGACATGCAGGGCATGACCGCAAACGAAGTTCTTGCCGTGTTACGAAACTACTTAGACATAAGTAATTTTAAGATCCTATATAACCTGGATGCCGCGCCCGGTATGAAAGTTAATAGCGACTACGGGTTTAGCATGGGTAATGACAGCAAGGGAAGGTCCGACCCCGACAAGTTCGCTTACGCAATACTACGTACTCACTCCACAGACACAACCAAAAAATTTGATGTAATTATATTGGCGTCTGGAAAACAAACACGCTACAAGAGTAGCACTCCTAAAGCGTTAGCCGCGTACGCAGGCACTACCGTACTAGAACATAACATAAAGCAGCTAACTTCTATATCGCGTATTAGAAACATTAACCTTGTAGTACGCCCAGAGAAAGCCGAATGGTTTTATGGAATCTCGGGTATAAACTTGTACACTACAGACAGGTCTAATGGTACAGGCGATTCTTTGTTGGCTTCTCTGGAGGCTATCCCTGATTTATTACCAGACGTAATACTCATCTGGTCTGACATAATTCTAGACAAAGAAAATATAGTAACCGCACTAATAGATTACGACCCTAATTACTTAAATATACCTGCAGTGGAAGAAGACTCCCCTTATACAGGATTTGTAGAGTCTAACGGAGTTGTAACCGAAGTGTTATTCTCCAGTAAGGGGGACGACACCTCTAAAGCCAAATGGCACGATTTGTCTTTCTTCTTTTGGAATACTTCGGTAATTACTCCTATATGCTATCAGATGCAGGCTAATCTAGTAGATGCAGAGTTTGATTTTCTAGACATACCAAATAAATATGAAAGTATTGCTAGAATAATTCCTGTTAATGGTGCTGTTCCTTTAGGCTACAACACCGTAGAAAAGCATAAAAAAATTATAGACATGTTAGGAGTACCCTAATGAATGTATACCAAAATACTTTGAGTAAGGTAAAGTTGTTGCTCAAAGAAGATGACAACTTGACGAAAGAACAGTGCGAAATGTTTCAGTGGCAAACACTAGCTAAAATTCCAGATACTAATTATACCTTCCTCGTAGGGAAGGGCGGAGTTAACACTATTTTCTATTCGGCTTCTTCACAAGAAAGAGCCACTTGTTATCCAGAAGACATGCTGGACATATTATCTAACCTGGCAAAATCCAAAACTTTTGTTTACGTAGCTTTAGATAAGCGCAAGTCTGAAATAGGATTCTCCGCTTTCTTAGATAAGGCTAAGAAAATGGAAGGCGCTAAGTACGTATTAGAGGTTAGCTTTTCTGGAAAGAAGCGTACCTTAATGAAGAAACAGAAAGACCTATTTGGTAAGAAACAATGGGTAGAGGCCTAACTAAACAGGGGTACGTAACATGCTTACTCTAGAAAAAATCTTACGAAGAACTCCTCAGAAGTGGCTACAAAATTCCGAAGACTGCCGTGTCTATAAGTTCAAAAAGATTATAGACACAGAGGATAAAAATCCTGTAGTACTAGCTATAGTTTATTCTTTGTATGACTCTGCTGGGAATAGGAAGTCTGATCCAATACAGCACAAGTGCTATATAAAAGGACTAAACGGAAAAAAGACCGCTATAATTTCTTCTAACGTTGAAATGTCCTGTGACTGCGCTGCCTTTATGTATTGGTCAGAAGTAGCGCTTAACAGGAAAGATGCTGCCCCTATTATTTTCTCTAATGGGGAAGACCCCCTAGTACGAAATCCTAAGTTGACTCCATTCCCTTGCAAACATTTAGTACGCTTAACCTTACTGATACTAAATAAAGGGATGTAAATGAGTCGAAATTATTCCCATAGCGCTTTAATGTCTGTGCTAAAAAGGGTTGAGGAGAAAATAAAAGACAACTACAGCAGTGCCCAATACATGGAGGTATGGGACGCGCTACTGTATAACGCCCTCGACCCTATACTAAAGTGTTCCAATATAGCCGATATTATATTGTCCGATGTGCTACATTTTTATACGGAGAATCATCGAAGAAAGGTTTCTTCTTTAAGTAAGGAAGATACATTTACCTCTTTGTTTCTTTTCCTAGTAGCGCCGCAGGATCAAAAACTAAAGCGGCTGAAAGCTATACGATTAGAAAGGAGTATACTGCGCTTAATAATATCCACATTTCTTGATAAAACAGACTGCTACCAAGAGTTGCACGTAGCGGCGACCCAGTACCCAAATAGACTACAGCCTACAACACTTATTGGCCAGATAGAAAGGTCCATTGCCTTCAATAAAGAGGAAGACTTATTTTTAGCTATAAATACTGTAAAGTTTTGGTACAGTCAAGCGAATGAGTTCAAGAACCAACTGCTAGAAAAATATACTAGGCTTATCGTAACTACGTCCCAGTCCTTCTACGATACCAATAATTCTAAAATGTCTTTAGATGACATTATTCAAAACTTATTCCTCTTCTCTTCTAAAGCGCTAGACAAATATGATTCAGGCAAGGGCACTTTAACGCCTTACGTAAAAAGCTGGATGAAGCACGCTAAGAACGTTAGCGCGGTACAGGAAGACGGAACTGCCTTCTTGTTGCCTAATATGAAACGCGCTGAGGTAGAAAACGTAGCTGTATCCTTATATGATGAGGAAGCACTACAGGTAGAAGACGAATCCAGCAATATAGACCTTGATTCTATAGCAATACAGAGGCGAGTCCAATTGCTAGCAAAAATTGCAGATCCGTTAGGGCTCGGAAGAGTTTCTTTAGGTATTACTGAAATACTTAGTAAAGAAGAAAGAAGAATCCAAAGTAAACAAGTGCTGAAAACATAAAACTGTAAAGTAATCTACGTTCAATAGACCTTGCATTGGTTTAAGAACATTAACGCCGGAGGCTACCGTGGGAGATAAGATAAATTCTAGATTTAAAAGCAATAAAACTTTTTCAGATACTAAACCGAGAGTAGGTTCTAGAAAGCTCGTTAGACCTAGTGATGCGGTGGAATTCCTAAAGATGCCTGATAACGAATTTGTTCAGATGCGTCTGGTAGGACCTACGTATAGCTATGGTCTGCACTGGTTTGAAGTAAAGTCCGAAAAGAAGGGCAAGTCTAACTTCGCTAAGCCTTGCCTAGGCTATTCGCACGAAACTGAAACTTCTGACCCAAGAAAATGCCCTTATTGCAAAGCAGGTTTTAAGATTTCTGTTGACTACATTTCTAACGCTATTATTCGTGATATTCAAGATGATTACGAACACAAGCCTAAGAAGTGGACGGAGAAAGAACAAGAAACCGGCTTTAAGGAGAAAGATAGCAAGTCCAAAACACCTGTTCGCGTTGTTAGGTTTACAGCTAACACCGCAGAGCGTCTGTCTAAGCGTTCGCAAGCCAACAAGGTTAAGGATAAGAAAGGCAGACCTACTGCTTACCCCCTGTCTCACGAAGAAAACGGTCGTGATATAAACTACCTGTACAATTCTAAAGGTACAGGTACTGGTAAGTATGAGTTAGAGGTAAAAGACCTTACGCCTCTAACCGAAGAAGAAAGCTCTTACTTGCTGTGGGACATTGAGTCCTGTGCAAGTGATGTAGAAACTAAGGAAGAAGCACAACGGGAACTTGACGGCATTCTGGAGCGTAATCCAGAGCTGGCTAAAGCACACAAATCCAAAAACACCTCTGATAACTCTGATGGAGATACAAAAATGGCTAAGTCTAAGAAAGCAGCATCCTCTTCCGCATCCGCTTCTGCTTCCAGCGCATCGGCAAGCTCTGACGTTGAAGTGAAGAAGGGTAAGAAGGGTAAGAAGGCCGCTGCTTCGTCTTCCGCTTCTTCGGCCTCGAGCGCCTCTTCGGCAGCGTCTAGCTCTGATGCCAAGGGCAAGAAGGGTAAGGCTGCTAAGGGCAAGGGCAAGAAGGCAGCTTCTTCGTCTGCTTCCAGCGCAAGCTCGGCAAGCTCTGCATCGTCTAGCTCTGATGCCAAGGGCAAGAAGGGTAAGGCTGCTAAGGGCGGCAAGGCTGCTAAGGGCAAGAAGGCTGCTTCTAGCTCCAGCCTGTCTGATGTGAACTCTGCTTCGGATGAAGGTAAAGGCAAGAAGGGTAAGGCAGCTAAGGGTGGCAAGGCTGCTAAGGGCAAGGGCAAGAAGGCCGCCTCGTCTTCGGCCTCTAGCGCTTCCAGCTCCTCCATGGCTAGCTCTGACTAAGTAGCCTGATAACATAGAAAAAGGGGCGAATTCGCCCCTTTTTCTTTTCCAGTCTGCGAGGTAACCAATGGCGATTAAGAAGACAAAAGAAGACAAAGCTAAGAAGTCTGCTAAGGGCGCTAAAGAGAAGCCAGCTAAAGGCAAAAAGGCTAAGGCAGTAAGTGAAGAGGAAAAGCCAAAGCGCAAGAAAAAGGCTAAGGTAGTAAGTGAAGAGGACACACCTAAAGCTAAGAAAGGCAAGAAAACAAAAGCTGAAAGCGACTCTGAATCGTTAGCCTTTAATGCCTACGCAGACCTAGATTCAATGCTAGATGACATTGAGAAAGAAACCGGAATGTCTGGTGGAGGCTTAGGCAAGCGTGTTACCACAAGTACAGGCCTTCTAACGCTGGACCTTATTCTAGGTGGCGGCCTTACTTCAGGTAGCTGGAATACTTTCTACGGCGGCGAGCAATCCTCGAAGTCTACTCTGTCTATGACCCAGCTGGCTCACGCTGCGGTTACTAGAGAAATTCCTGTCCTTATGTACTTTGACTTTGAAGGTAGCTATGACGCGCAGTACATGCTATCTCTGGCTCGCGTACAAGGTTTCAAAGGTGACATTACCGATCTGTTCGGTGTTCAGGACGACGAAGGCTTCTACGTTAAAAAGCCAATCATTCGTAAGTATAGCGCAGACGTAGCTGAAAAATTCTTCAACATGGTCTATAAGTTGGAGAAGAACCTTCCAGACAAGCTCTACAAGAAAGGCCTCTGGTGGCACGTTTACGAAGGAACTAAAGAGAACAAAGCCAAGTACGGTTCTCTCGCTAACCCCAAGTACTTAAAGAAGACAGGTAATCTCTGGATTGAGGCACCTAACGATCAACCTCAAGCTCTTATTGTCGTTGACTCTTATCCTGCTATGCTCCCGGCTAACATGGATGACGACAACGGCAAGGCAGGTATTGGCGCTCAGGCTCGCATGTTCTCTGAACAGTTGAAACGTGTTAAAGGCCGTATGAAGTCTAAAGCTGTTACCATTCTAGGCATCAACCAGCTTCGACAGAAACCTATGGTCATGTTCGGTAGTCCGGAGTACGAGCCTGGAGGGGAAGCGCTTAAATTCTTCTCTGACATGCGCTTGAAAATGGTGTCACGCGCTGTGCCTCCAGGTGAACCTCGTAAGAAGAACTCCTCCAACTTTGCAGAAGAAGACTCTGTTGAGTATAAAGGCCTTAAGGATACCTATCGCTACGTTCACATCCGTGCCACTAAGAACAAGCTGTCCGCTGGTTCTGATATGGAAGGCTGGGTTCGTATTTGGGTACGTGATGGAGCAGGCAACGCCAAGGGGTACGACCCTGTATTCGACAGCTATGAGTTTATGAAGAGTCTAGGAATTCTATCTGGTAGCCGTAACCGCATTAAGATTGACTTTGACCTCATGAAAGTCAAAGGCCTAAAGGGTTCACACTCAGTTAGTTGGAATGACTTCAAGAAACTGATTGTTGGAGATAAGGCGCAGAAGGATAAAGTTTTGGCAAGCCTAAAGTATGATGGTAAGCGATTCAATATCCGAGACAAACTATTTGCTATGATTCGTTCCGGCGAAGCACAGAAAATGTATTTTGAAGCGGTAAAGTCTAAGGCTACCGAGAACTCGGATGGTTCTGACGAAGATTGACCTATAAAGGTATCCAAAGCATGATTTACTATATTAAGTAACGCTATGATTTGTATAGGTGACCTACACGGGGACAAGCTTAAAAACTTGTTCCCTAACCACATAGAGTTGCAGTTTAACGAGCTAAACAAAGCTATTCATACAGGGCGAAAGGAAGGAGAGAAACATTTTTGTTTTCTAGGTGACCTGTCTGAAAACATAAGGCTGTCCCAAGATGCAGAGTGCGCCTTTATACGGTTCTTCTGCTATTGGGACAGTAAAATAGAATTGGATGTTATTCTAGGAAATCACGACTTCGCGGAGAATAGCAACCACTCACTGCTCCCCTTTATGGAAATGCAGAGAGCAGGACTATTTAAAACCATTCGCTTCCACGAAAAGCCGCACGTAGCCAAAATAGATGGAGTCTATCACAACTTCTGCCCTTATCCTTTTATAGA
>Ga0116181_1003033_pt1 | contig 13296 bp, 18 predicted proteins | sample AD_UKC075_MetaG_FD_89752 | JGI IMG/M metagenome (GOLD analysis project Ga0116181, IMG submission 89752) | Active sludge microbial communities of municipal wastewater-treating anaerobic digesters from USA - AD_UKC075_MetaG | ecosystem: Engineered > Bioreactor > Anaerobic > Digestate | place: USA...
AGGCCCAGTTGCAGCCCGGTGGGCAGCTGCGCCTGCTCGGCGTTGTTGGCCCCGACCTGGCGCAGGTTCTGGTACATCAGGTCCTCGAACACCGCGTGGCTGCGCTTGTAGCCGGTGGTGGCGGTGTTGGCCAGGTTGTGCGAGACGGCGTCCAGCGCGGTCTGCTGGGCTTCCATCCCGGTCTTCGAAATCCAGAGTGAGCGGATCATGCTTGGCCTGTCGTCTGCCACGGCGACGCCATGGCTGCTGCGGCGATGATCCGGCGAACTTGAGGCTGCCCAAGATGCAAAAAGCACCGCGCAGGCGGTGCTTCTCTCGGGGGTGGAGGTCGGCGCGCGGTCAGCTGCCCGACAGCAGCCGGGTCGCCGACTGCTCGCGCTCCTGGGCGGTCTGCAGCATCTTCATCTGCTGCTCGAACTGGCGCGCGGCGGCGATCATGGCCACCATCGACTCGACCGGGCTGACGTTGCTGCCCTCCAGCGCCTCGGTCTGCACGCCGGCGGTGGCGTCGGCGGGCAGGTCCTGGCCGTCGGCGGCACGGAACAGGCCGTCGTTGCCCCGCTGCAGCGGCGCCTCCGGCGTCACCAGCTTGATGCGGCCCACGCCCTGCGGCGTGCCATTGCCCACGCGGGCGGTGACGATGCCGTCGCCGCCGATGGTGACCTGCGCATTGGGCGGGATGGTGATCGGCCCGCCGTCGCCCACCACCTGCAGGCCGTTGCGGGTGACGAGCAGGCCCTCGGTGTTCAGGTCCAGCGCACCGGCGCGGGTGTAGGCCTCGGTGCCGTCGGCCGCCTGCACCGCCAGCCAGGCATTGCCCTTCATCGCGATGTCGAGGTTGCGGCCGGTGGCGGCCACCGCGCCGGGGTCGGGGTTGTAGCCGGGCGTGGACTCGATGGCATACACCCGCGTGCTGGCGCCGCTGCCCAGCACCGGCACGGCGCGGAAGGCGGTCAGCTCGGCACGGAAGCCGTTGGTCGACGCATTCGCCAGGTTGTGCGACAGCACGTCCTGGCGCTGCATGTTGGCCTTGGCACCGGCCATGGCCAGGTAGATCACGCGGTCCATGCGGCTTCAGCCCGTCAGGCTTACCGGAGGTTGACCAGGGTCTGCAGGACGGAGTCCTGCGTCTTGATCGTCTGCGCGTTGGCCTGGTAGATGCGCTGGGCCACCATCATCGCCACCAGCTCCTGCGTCAGGTCGACGTTGCTTTCCTCGACCACGCCCGACTGCAGCACGCCCAGGTTGCCGCTGCCCGGCGTGCCCGGCACCGCGTCACCCGACTCGAAGGTGGCGCCCCAGACGTTGCCGCCCAGCGGCTGCAGGCCCTGCACGTTGCGGAAGGTAGCCAGTTCGACCTGGCCCACCGGCGTGCTCTGGCCGCTGGAATAGGTGGCCAGCACGATGCCGTTGGGCTGGATCTTGATGGCGTTGAGCTGGCCGGGCGGGAAGCCGTCCTGCGTCACGTTGGTCACGCCGAAGATGGCGCCGAACTGGGTCAGCGTCGACAGGTCCAGCTGCACGCCCGGGATCGGCTCGGTCACCGCGCCCTGGAAGTTGCTGGTGGCCGGCACGTCGAAGGGCACCAGGGTCAGCGGCAGCGTGTCGTCGGCCGGGTTGATCGGTGCGCTGCCGTTGGGCGGGAAGGTCAGCGTGGTGATCGGCTGCGGCAGGCCGGCGCCGTCGGGGTTGATCGTCGCGCCGTTGGCCGCGGCGTACACGTTCCAGGTGTCGGCCGTGGACTTCTGGAAGTAGTAGGTCAGCGAAACTTCCTGGCCCTTGCTGTCGTAGACGTTGACCGAGGTGGCGTTGTTGTAGGTCTTGGCGTCCGAGAAATCGATGGCCTGCGCCGCCGCGGCGTCGAAGGTGGTGGCCGCACGCGCGTCCAGGTTCAGCTCCAGGTTGACGTTCTTGGTCACGCTGGGCTTGATGCCGGCGGTGGGCAGCATCAGCGGCTGGGCCTGGCCCGGCACCAGCACGCCCTTGTCGTTGGCCGGGTAGCCCAGCAGGCGCGCGCCCTGGGTGCTGGTGACGAAGCCGTCGCGGTCGACCTTGAACTGGCCGTTGCGGGTGTACTGGCTGTTGCCGCTCAGGTCCTTGAGCTGGAAGAAGCCGCCGCCGTTGATGGCCATGTCCAGCGGGCCGTCGGTGGACTTGAAGCTGCCCTGCGAGAACTGCTGCGTCACCGCGGTCTGGCTGACGCCCAGGCCGATGGCCGCGGCGCCACCGGAAATGGCGCGCGCATAGACGTCGGCGAACTCGGCGCGGGCCACCTTGGCGCCGACGGTGCTGGCGTTGGCCACGTTGTTGCCGATGACCTCGAGGTTGCGCGCCGAGGCGGTCAGGCCGGATACACCTTGCTGGAAGCTCATGGAATCTCTCCTGGGGGAACGTCAGCCGGGCCGGCGGTGGCAGGCCGCCCGGGCTGGGGGAAACGGGGCCTGGGGTTCAGTCCAGCGCGGTGATCTGGTTGTAGGCGACACGGCCGCTGCGCTCCAGTTCCACCGTCAGCGAGGTGCCGCCGGTGTTCACCGCGTCGACCTTGTCGCGCATCAGCGACGTGGTCTCCAGCGTGGTCGAGCCGGTCATGGCGGTGACGCGGAAGCGGTAGCTGGCGGCATCGGGCAGGCCCTTGCCGGCGGGCCATTCGACATCGTGGCGGCCGGCCGGCGTGGTGGCCAGGTTGAGGGTGTCGACCAGGCGGCCGGCGGGGCTCAGCACCTCCACCTTCACCCGGCTGGCAGCGCTGGCCAGGTCGAAGGTGGCCTGCGGCGTGCCGTCGACCACCGACAGCTTGTCGCCGGCGATCAGCACGTCCTTGCCGATCAGGCCGGCGCCCTGCACCGCCTGCATCTGCACGAACTGGCCGTTGAGCTTCTCGACGGTCATGTTCAGCTTCTCGACACCGCTGACGGTGCTGATCTGCGCCATCTGCGAGGTCATCTGCGCGTTGTCCACCGGGTTCATCGGGTCCTGGTTCTGCAACTGCGTGACCAGCAGCTTCAGGAAGCGCTCGCTGGCCTCCTTGGCGGTGGTGGCGCCGGCGGCCACCGCGCTGGCGGCCGTGCTGGCGCTGGTGGTCCCCTGCAACTGGTTGAGGAACGCGTTGCCGCTGGCGGACGAGACGGTGGTCATGCTTGACTCCTGAAGTGCCGCAAGTGCATCACGACTGGCCCATCTGCAAGGTCTTCAACAGCAGGCCCTTTGCCGTGTTCATCACTTCCACGTTGTTCTGGTACGAGCGCGAGGCCGAGATCATGTCGACCATCTCCTCGATCGGATTGACGTTGCTGTAGGTCACATAACCCGCCGCGTCGGCGGCCGGGTGCTTGGGGTCGTGCACCTTGCGGCCCTCGTTCTGGCTCTCGATCACCTGGCTGACCTGCACGCCCGCCGAGGTGGCCTCGCCCATCAGCAGCGACTGGAACACCACGTGCCGCGCCTTGTAGGCCTGGCCATCGGGCCCGGCCACGGTGTCGGCATTGGCCACGTTGCTGGCGACGATGTTCAGCCGCTGGGTCTGCGCACTGGCTGCGCTCCCCGAGACGTCAAAGATCTTGAACATGCTCATTGGAGCCCCTCGTCTGGCGCGTACGCCAGCCGGCCCTGCTGGCCGCGCTGGTCCTGGCGGCCCAGCCCTTCGCCAGGCACGGGCAGTCCACTGGACTGCCCATGTCCGGGCTCAGCCCCCGAGGGGATGGCGGGCCGGCTTGGGGCGGCCCGGCGCTCGGCCCGCCCCGCTTCGACAACCATGGCGTCAGTCGTCATTGGTTGTGGGATTTCATGGCGTCGAGCATGGAGCGCACGCTGCCGTTGATGAAGCGCAGCGTGGCCTCGTACTTCACCGTGTTGTCGGTGAAGCTGGCGCGCTCGCGGTCCATGTCGACGGTGTTGCGGTCCACCGCATCCTGGCTGTGGCGGGCATACAGCAGGCCGGCGTCTTCGCGGAAGTCGACCGCCGCCGGATCGTGGCTGCCCTGCGTGGTGGCCAGCGCCAGCGGCCGGGCATCGGCCGCCAGCGAACCGGTGGCCTGGCGCAGCGCGTTCGCGAAGTCCATCTCCCGGGCCTGGTAGCCGGGCGTGTCCGCGTTGGCGATGTTGCTGGAGATCAGGCGCTGGCGCTCGGCCCGCAGCACCAGGGCCTGGGATTGGAAGTCGAGCGCTTGGGTCAGTCGGTTCTGCATGCACGGCCCCACGTGGTGACTGGCGGCGGCCATCGGCGCGGGCCAGGGGTGGCGATGCGGCCGATTGTCGGCAGCCCCCCCGCCGACATGACATGGAACAAGGGGCGCAACACCGGGCATTTCCAGCCAGCGGGCTGGCCCCGGCATGGGCAACATGTGGTCCGTGGTCAACTGCCCCGCAATCCATCCCCTGCCCCGGCCGCGCCGGTCCCTGCCGCCGGCTGTGCTGGCTGCATGCGCCATGCTGGCCTGGGCCGCCCCGCTGCACGCGCAGCCGGCCGCACCGCTGACGGCCCTGGCGAGCGACACCCCGCTCACCGAGGCCTTGCGCGCCGAGGTGCAGCGCATGGCCCACGACGCGGCCCTGGTGGTCTGGGGTGAGCGGGCGCAGGTGCCACGTGTGGAGGTGGTGGTCGGCGCCCTGCCCGGGCACCTGAAGCTGGCGCCCTGCGCCCAGGTGCAGCCCTACCTGCCCTCCGGCACGCGCCCGCTGGGCCGCAGCCGCATCGGCCTGCGCTGCCTGCAGGGCACCACGCACTGGAATGTCAGCCTGCCGGTCACCGTGCGGCTGTGGGCGCCGTCCCTGGTGGCCTCGGGCGCCCTGCCCACCGGCACGGTGCTGGAGGCACGCCACCTGGCCACCGCCGAGGTCGACCTGGCCGAGCGCGCCGATCCGGCCATCGGCCAGGCCGCCGCCGCCATCGGCCGCACGCTGCAGCGCAGCCTGGCCGCGGGCGATGCGGTCCGCAGCGCCGACCTGAAGACACGCCAGCTGTTCGCCACCGGCGACACGGTGCGCATCGTCGCCGTCGGCCCGGGCTATGCCGTCAGCAGCGAAGGCCAGGCCATGGGCCCCGGCCTGGAAGGCCAGAATGCCCGCGTGCGCACCGACAGCGGGCGCATCGTCACCGGCGTCGCCACCGGCGAGCGCCGGGTGGAGCTGCCGCTGTGAGCCCGTCATCCGGCTGGCCGATCCCCCCTGTTCGAAGGGGATGGCGAAATTTCGATCCGCAGGCCCTAAAGTCCGCAAACGCTGCGCCGATACCCCGAACATGTCTCAGGGTCGGGTACTCAGGCCCACTCTGCTGGAGTCCATCATGAAGATCGGTCATCTCGAAAACAAGGCGGCGACGCCGGCCCTCAACGAACGCAAGCCGGGTGCGGCGGCCACGCCAGGCGCCACCTCGGGCGGCGGCGTGGAGGCCAGCGCGAAGGTCGCGCTGTCGCCCACGGTGTCGCAACTGGCGGCGGGCGGCACCGAAGGCGTGTTCGACGCCGAGAAGGTGCAGCGCATCTCCGACGCCATCCGCGACGGCAAGTTCACCGTCAACGCCGACGCCATCGCCGACAAGCTCATCGCCAACGCCCAGGAATTGCTGGGCGCCGTGGGCAAGCGCTGAGCGCGGCCGCGCCGTGGCGTCTGCGCAGCCTTCCGTGCACGCGATGGCAGTCGACCTGCCACTGGAGCCCGAGCCCGGGCTGCCGGACCCGCACGCCCACCTGGAGCCGCTGGTGGCCCACGTCGAGCAGCGCCTGGGCGCGCTGACCGAGTCGCTGCGCGAACGCGACGTGCAGGCCATCGAGCTGCAGGCGCAGGAACTGCACCGGGCGCTGGCCCGGGCGGTCGAATCCTTCATGCAGGCCGCGCGCAACGGCGGCGTGCCCGAGGCCATGCGCCTGCGCCTGGCCCGCGCCAGCGCGCAGCTGGCCCGCCAGCGCGAGGCGCTGTCGCGCGCCACGGCCGCACTGGACCGCGCCATCGACGTGCTGATGCCGGGCGCCGCGCCCGCCGGCCGCGTCTACACCGCCAGCGGCCTGGCCGCACCGCTGCGCAGCAGCGGCAGCCTGAACGCCTGAGGCCGCCCGGCCCAGCCGGGTGTCAGTGCACCCCGCCCGGCGTGGGCGGCGCTTCCCGGCCGGCCGTGAACAGGCTGCCCACGTCCACCGGGTCGAAGCGGTAGACCGCACCGCAGAAATCACAGCCCACCTCGGCCTCGCCACGCTCGGCGACCAGGCCCTGCACCTCGTCCGCACCCAGGCCGCGCAGCATGCCGGCCACCCGCTCGCGTGAGCAGCGGCAGGCAAAGCGCGGCGCCTGGGGTTCGAACACCCGCAGCGTCTCCTCCCAGAACAACCGGTGCAGCAGCTGCGCCGGCGGCAGCGCCAGCAGTTCCTCCGGCGTCAGCGTGCCGGCCAGCAGGGCGATGCGGTTGTAGTCCTCGCTGCGGCCGATCTGGTCCTCGTCGGCCGAGACGATCACCTCGCCGGCCAGGTTGGCGCTGCCGGCCATCGGCAGGCGCTGGATCAGCAGGCCGGCGGCCACCTCGTCATTGGCCGCCAGCACCAGGCGGGTGTCGAGCTGCTCGCTCTGCAGCATGTAGTGCTCCAGCACCTCGGCCAGCTGCTGCAGCGGCTCGCGCCGGTCGCCGTGCAGCGGCACCACGCCCTGGTAGGGCTGCTGGCCGGGCAGGCGGTCCTGCGGGTCCAGCGTGATCGCGCAGCGGCCCTGGCCGTGCACGTTGAGCATCGCCTCCAGGCCGGCATCGGCGGGCACGGCGCCCACCACCTTGGCAGTGACGCGGAAGCTCAGGTCGGGCTGGGTTTCGGCCACCGCCAGCTTCACCGGGCCGTCGCCCTGCATCTGCAGGATCAGCGCACCGTTGAACTTCAGGCTGCCCTGCATCAGCACGCTGGCCGCGGCCATCTGGCCCAGCAGCGCACGCACCGGCGCCGGAAAGGCATGGCCGCCGTCGCTGGCGCTGGTACGGCGCGCCAGCACGTCACGCCAGCTGCCCTCCAGGCGCACCAGCATGCCGCGCACCGGCAGGCCCTCGAAGATGAATTTCTGCAGCTGATCCATGCTGGGCGATCAGTCGATGCGCGTGCGCCGGGTGGCGTGGCGCTGCGCCTGCTGCACGTAGTGGTCGGCGCTGCCCTGCAGGTTGGCGATCTGCTCGGGCGTCAGCTCGCGCACCACCTTGGCCGGGCGGCCGACGATCAGCACGCCGTCGGGAAATTCCTTGCCCTCGGTCACCAGCGAGCCGGCGCCGACCAGGCAGTTGCGGCCGATCCTCGCGCCGTTGAGCACCACGCTCTGCAGGCCGATCAGCGAGCCGTCGCCGATGGTGCAGCCGTGCAGCGTGACCTGGTGGCCGACGGTGACGTTGGCGCCGATGGTCAGCGGCACGCCGTGGTCGGTGTGCAGCACGCTGCCGTCCTGCACATTGCTGTTGGCGCCGACGGTGATGCGGTCGTTGTCGCCGCGCAGCACGGCGCCGTACCAGACGCCGACGTTCTCACCCAGGGTGACCTTGCCGACCACGACCGCGGTCTCGGCCACCCAGGCGGTGGCATGCACCTCGGGTGCGGTGTCTTCAAGCTGGTGGATGGCCATGGGCTGGGGTCCGGTGCGAAACAGGTGAAGCCTATGATTCTAGGGATGCCGCCAAGCCCTTCCCGGCCGGATTGCCTGCGCACCGCCGCCCTCGCCGCGCTGGCCGAGCCCGATCCAACCACCAAGGCCCAGGCCACCCGCGCGCTGTGGGATGCGCTGCAAGCCGGGTCGCTGGCCGTCGACACCAGCCTGGTGCTGGCCGAACCCGCCGGCCTGCCCGGCCGCCCCGCCCTGCCCCGGCTGGTGCCGCCCGTCCAGGTGCCCACCCGCTCGCCCTTCACCCCGGACGGCCGGGCCGCGCTGCTGCACGCCATCTGCCACATCGAGTTCAACGCCATCAACCTGGCACTCGACGCGGTCTGGCGCTTTCCCGCCATGCCGGATGCGTTCTACCGCGACTGGCTGCGCGTGGCCGCCGAGGAGGCGCTGCACTTCACCCTGCTGCACGACCACCTGCGCAGCCTGGGCCATGCCTATGGCGACTTCGACGCCCACGACGGCCTGTGGCGCATGACCGCGGCGACCGCCGGCGACATCGTCGCCCGCATGGCCCTGGTGCCGCGCACGCTGGAGGCGCGCGGCCTGGACGCCACGCCGCCGATCCAGGCCAAACTGCGCAAGGCCGGCGACCTGGCGGCGGTGGCCATCCTCGAGGTGATCCTGCGCGACGAGATCGGCCATGTGGCGATCGGCAACCACTGGTACGGCTGGCTGTGCCGGCGCGACGGGCTGGACGCCGAGGCGCTGTACCCGCAGCTGGTGGCGCGCTATGCGGCGCCCCGGCTGCGGCGGCCGTTCAACCTGGACGCGCGGCGGGCGGCGGGGTTCAGCGAGGCGGAGCTGCGGGCGCTGCAGGCGGACTGACCGGCGGCTCGGCCGGTGCATCGGCCGGCGGGTGGATCGGCTGGGCCAGTTCCCTTCCGGCGGCCGGCACCGCCGGGCCCTGCTGCAGCTTGCGCAGCTTGTGCCACACATGCGGCAGCAGCCGCCGCAGCGGCAGGCGCCGCAGGTGGAAGCGCACGAACAGCAGCTTCGTCGCCAGGCGCTGCGCCAGCGTCGGGCCCACGTCGGGCTCGTCGGGCAGCAGGGCCTGGGCGAACAGCCACAGCAGCAGCGCCCGCGCCGGCCGGCCGGGCCCGGCGGGCTGCAACGCCGCCAGCGCCTGCGCGGGCACCGGCGTCTGCAGCCACTGCGCACACAGCGGCAGGGCCAGGCCCAGCGGCTCGGCCAGCTCCAGCTCCCGTGCCCGCGCGACCAGCGCCGGCCAGAAATCCGGCGTGCTGCCGAACTGCCGCAGCAGGCCGTCCATGTCGACCAGGTCGCGCACGCGGTCGCGCACGGCCGAGTCGTTGAACAGGTGGGCGGCGCTGTGCAGCACCTGGTCGACCGGCTGGAATACCAGCCAGCCGGCAAAGCGCGACGGCTGCGCCCGCGCCAGCAGCCGCTCCACCGGCAGCAGCACCCCGTTGCGCGGCGGCAGGATGTTGTGGTGCAGGTCGAGCTCCATGTCGTGCAGCGCATGCTGCATCGGCGGCACCTCGTGGCCGTATTCGTCGTAATGCGCTTGGTCGTGCGCATCCATCTCGGGCGGCTGCCAGCCCGCCGCCTGCAACGCGGCCTGGCAGGCGGCCAAGTGCTCGCGGGGGACCAGGATGTCCAGGTCCGATGGCAGGCGGCCGCGGGCAATGGGCAGGTCCTGGCCGATGTAGGCCGCCCCCTTGAGCAGCACCCGCGGCCAGGGCGTGGCGGCCAGCACCGTGCCGACCCGCTCCATCGCCCACAGCACGGCGGCAATGCGGGTGCGCGAGAGCTGCTGCTCGCCGCGCAGATGGCGCTGCACCGGCACCGGCAACTGCGGCAGCAGGCCGGCCTCGTCCAGCGCGCAGGCCAGGCGCGCCAGCAGGCGCATGCGCCGCGCCAGCCGCACCACGCGCTGCCAGTCGGCCAGCGACCAGGCCAGCGTCTGCTCGGGCAGACGCAGGGCCTGCAGCCAGTCGAGGCGGCCGTCGGCGCCGGGCAGCCGCATCACGCCGCCTCCTGCCGGCGGTGGTGCGCCTGCACCTCGGGCCACAGCTGGTCGAGCGCAGCCACGGCATCGTCCAGCCGGCTGTAGGTCAGCCGCCAGCCCGGGCAGCGCTGCGCGATCTGCACCACCGCGTCGAAGCCGGTGCGGCCCAGCACGCGGTAGTTGAAGGCATTGAAGGCCACGGCCGAGAACAGCATCTGACCAGGGATGGGCTCCAGTTGCAGCGGGGCGTCGGCCACCCACTTCGGCAGGATCACGGCCCCGGGCCGGGCACCCCGGCCGCGCGCGGCGATGGCGGCATCGTCGGGCGCCAGGTGCGCCACCGTGCCCTTGCGGGTGCGCGGGATCGCCGGCCCCATCACCGCCTCGGGCGCGAAGCGGCGGATCACCTCGATCGACTGGTTCTTCAGTGCCACCGGCTTGAGCATGGCGCGCAGCTCGCCCTGCACCGGATCGTAGGCCCCGAACTCGTCGGACAGCAGCCGCCAGCCCCGGCGCGACAGGGCGGCGGTCAGCGTGCTCTTGCCCGAGCCCGGCATGGCCGGCAGCACCAGGGCCAGGCCATCGCGCTCCAGTGCCCCGGCATGCAGCAGCAGCAGGTGGTTCAGGCGGCTGGCCGCCAGCCAGTTGCCGCCCCATTCGTACAGCGGCAGCGGGCTGTCGGCCGGAAACGGCTCGAACGGATGCTGGCCGTCACAGCGGAAGATCACCTGGGGCCGCAGCCAGCGGCGCAGGCCGGCGGGCCGCACGATCTCGCAATGCAGGTCGGCCCAGTCGCCCGAAGGCTGGAACGGAAAGCCGCCGTAGACGGTGCGCAGTTGGTCGGCGAACACGCCCGAGTCGGACTGCACGCGCCACGTGGCCGCTCCCAGGTCGAGCCAGAGGCCGTCGCCGCGCAATGCGTCGACCACGCGGTCGCGCGCGGTGGCCGTCAGCGTCGGGCCGCCGGTGGGCAAAGGTGTGGAAGTCATGGGCCGACGTGCGGATCGAGCGCCAGCTGCTGCACCAGGCCACTGTCGATCAGGGTCAGCCAGCAACCGGCGACCAGGTCGTGCAGGTCGGCGGCGACATCGCCGGTGTCCAGCGCCAGCTGCGCCGCCACCTGCTGCGTGGTGGCCGGCCCCTCGGCCAGCACTTCCAGGATGGCCGCACTCTCGTCGTTCAGCAGGATGGACTCCCCGCTGACGGGGCTGAAGGCAGCCCAGAAATCGCCGACCGGCTCGACGGCGATGCCGTCGCGCCGGCCGTACGCAGGCGCCACGTCAGATCGTCTTGACGAACGAGCTCCAGCAGCTGCGCGTGAGCGCACTCGCGTTCGCCATGTTGGTCACGCCGACGATGGTGCCGGTGGTGGGATCGACACGCACGGCGATGTAGCTGCCGGGCAGCAACGCAGGCGTCACGTTGTTGATCGTCAGCATCGCTGCAGTGCTGGCGTAGGTGGTGCCAGCGGTGTAGCCCGTCTGGTTGGCACCGGCGTCGCTGCCGCCGGTGCCAGCCGAAACGCAATACCAGCGGTCGGTGTTGAGGAAGGAATACCCAGGCTTGCCGACCAGCCCCGCAGCATTGAGCAGGTCGTCGCCCCAGACCCAGGTGCTGTTGCTCGAGCCGTTCCCCTTGGAGCGCATCTGAACGCGCAGGAAAACATCGCTGTCGGACGCAGGCGCGATGTTCTGGGTCAGCGGCGTGGTGGGCGGATTCGCCAGGCAGTTCACCGTGCCGGCGACCGCGCTGCCGCTGAAGACCGTCAGGGCCACCGGGGCGCCGAAGGCGCCGCGGATCAGCCTGCGCCGCGCCGTGCGCTTGTCTCGGCCCGCTTGTTGTTCAGGACTGCTCGATTGCATGACTGCCACCCCAGTTGTGTCGTCGGTCGGTTCGGCCGCGATTCTTGCGCCAGAACATGACCGGATCCGGATCCTGGCTGCCTGCCGCGTGACCAAGGCGGCAGAAATCGCCACTTGACACCGCGGCGAAGGTTCGCCACCTGCGCCCATTGTCGGGGCATGCGGCAGGCTTCCGGCCTTGTTACTGTGCCAGATGCGCCAGTGACCCCGCACATTGGGGGGCGGGGGACACCGGGCCGGACAGGCCGGCGCCGCGCCTGCCAGGCGGGTTCGGCTGCCTTGGGCGGAAGGGGCTGAACGTAAGATGCGGCCCGTCCGTCGTCCCCCGCGCGGCCCTGCCGCGACCTGCCATGAACTACCGCTCTGCGTCGACGACCATGCTGTTCGTCGCCGGCCTGCTCCTTCTTCCCGCCGGCCCGGCCGCAGCGCAGGCGGTGGCGCCCGCCGCGGCGCCCGCACCAGCTGGCGTGGTCAAGCGCCTGGCCGGCACGGTGAGCCTGGAGCGTGCCGGCACACGCAGCGCGGCAGCCGTGGGCGCCACGGTGTTGCCCGGCGACACCCTGCGCACCGGCGCCGACGGTGCGGTGGGCATCACCCTGGCCGACGACACCCTGCTGACGCTGGGCGCGGACAGCGAACTGGTGCTCGACAGCTTCAGCTTCGACAGCACCACGCACGACGGCGGGCTGCTGGTGTCGCTGTGGCGCGGCACGGTGGGCGTGGTCACCGGGCTGATCGGCCGCAAGGCGCCGGAGAAGCTGCGCTTCCAGACCCGCACCGTGGTGCTGGGCGTGCGCGGCACCGAGTTCATCGTCGACGCCGGCGGGGTGGCGCGGTGAGCGCGCGCCTTCTGCCCGTGGCGCTGCTCGGCGCCGTGCTGGGCCTGCTGGGCGGCTGTGCGGCCGTGGTCAGCGACCGCATCATCCTGCTGCCGCAGGCCGATGGCCGGCCCAGCGCGGTGGAGGTGACGGCCGGCAGCCAGACGCTGCGCCTGAACCAGCCCTACGCCACGGCCGAGCTGCGTGACGGCCGCCTGACACCCGCCACCACCACGGCCGAAGCCGTGCGCGCGACCTATGGTGCGCTGCTGGCGCAGCAGCCGGCACGGCCGCGCAGCTTCACCGTGCAGTTCGAGCCCAACGGCAACCGCCTGGCCGCCGGCGCCGAGGCGGTGCTGACCGAGATGCGCGCCGCCCTGGCCGTGCTGCCGGCCGCCGAGGTGGTGATCACCGGCCACACCGACCGGGTGGGCTCGGTGGAAGCCAACGACCGGCTGTCGCTGGCGCGGGCCGAATCGGTGCGCGACATCCTGGCCGCCGCCGGTGTGCCGCGCAGCGCGATGTCGGTGGCCGGCCGCGGCGAGCGCGAACCGGTGGTGCCCACGGCCGATGAGGTGGCCGAGGCGCGCAACCGCCGTGTCGAGATCAAGATCCGCTGAGCTTGCCGGGGCCGGCCGGCCCCCGCCCGGCCCTGCCCGCCGCCGCCCCGGCGGCCTGCTGGTGGCGCTGCTGCCGGTGCTGCTGCTGGCCCTGCTGGCGCACTGGCCGTCCGGGCGCGGGCCGCTGGCCGGGCTGGACGACCTGCTCTACGACCTGCGCCTGCAGGCCTTGGCGCCACGCGAGCGCAGCGCCCAGGTGGTGGTGCTGGACATCGACGAGCGTGCGCTGGCCGCGCATGGCCGCTGGCCCTGGCCGCGCACGCAGCTGGCGGCGCTGCTGGAGGCGACGCATGGCGCCGGCGCCCGTCTGGTGGGCCTGGACATGGTGCTGGCCGAGCCCGACCGCAGCAGCGGCGCGGCAGCGCTGGACCGTCTGGCCCGTGGGCCGCTGGCTGGCGATACCGCCTTCC
>Ga0116181_1003035_pt1 | contig 13295 bp, 14 predicted proteins | sample AD_UKC075_MetaG_FD_89752 | JGI IMG/M metagenome (GOLD analysis project Ga0116181, IMG submission 89752) | Active sludge microbial communities of municipal wastewater-treating anaerobic digesters from USA - AD_UKC075_MetaG | ecosystem: Engineered > Bioreactor > Anaerobic > Digestate | place: USA...
TTCAGCCCGGCCGAGCGCCGCCCTGCCGGCCAGCAGCACGCCGACGCCCCGCCGCCACCGCAGCCACCACCGCGGCTTGACGGCATCATCACCCGCAGCGCCGGCGCCCCCACCCTGTTTCTCGACGGCCAGGCCAGCGCCGCCCGGCCCGAGCAGGTTCGCATCGAGGACGCGAGCGCCCTGGTGCGGAGCGCCGACGGACGCCGGCACCGCCTGCGGGTGGGCGTCCCGCCGCCCGACGCACCGTGAACGCCCGCCTCCGTCAGCAGGGCATGATCCTGCCCGCCCTCGTCCTGCTGCTGTCCCTGGGCGGACTCGGCTGGCTGCTCTCCGCCCAGGACAGCCCCGCCGACCGGGCCGCCCGCCAGCTCGCCGCCGACCGCCGCACCGACCACGCCCTGCAGGTCGCCCGGGAAGCCCTGCTCGGCTTTGCCGCCAACTACCGCAACAAGGAACATCCCAACGCTGACTTCGGCTACCTGCCCTGCCCCGACCTGGATGGCGACGGCTCGTCGGAAACCTGCGGTAGCCAGGGGCTGCCGAGCGTCGGTCGCCTGCCCTACCTCACCCTCAACCTGCCCGACCTGCGCGACGGCAGCGGCGAGTGCCTGTGGTACGCCGTATCGGGGGCGTTCAAGAACAACCCCAAGGCCGACGCCCTCACCTGGGACAGCACCGGCAGTTTCCGCCTGCTCGATGGCAACGCCCGGGTGATCGCCCTGCCCGGTGACCAGGCCGGCCTGGCTGCCGCGCTGATCATCGCCCCTGGCCGCCCCCTCCCCGGCCAGCAGCGCAGCCCTGGCCCCGGGCGCTGCGGCGGAGATCCGGAAGCCCGTCGCATCGACGCCTACCTCGAGAGCATCGGCACCCCCACCGGCGCCGGGCCCATCGACGTCGCCACCAGCCCCCTCGACGGCAACGACCGGATGGTCGCCATCGACACCGCCGACATCTATCTCCAGCTGAAAAGCCGCGCCAGCTACGCCGCCCACCTGCAGAAAGTCTTCCAGGCCCTGGCCGACTGCGTGCTCACCAGCAGGCTGCCCAGCCCGGTCGGCAGCCAGATCCACGGCCCGGTCAACCTGGGCCGCCTGCCCGCCCTTGACAGGCTGCAGGGCCCCTGCCGCAACGCCGACCTGCGCGACCCCGCCGCCAACTGGGCCGAGGTGGTGCGCTACGCCCGCTGCAGCAGCGGCACCGCCTGCCTGGCGGGGGTCGGCCAACGCTGCCGCGGCGCCCTCTTCTTTGCCGGCGAACGCCAGCCCACCCAGCGCCGGCTCGGCCCCCCGGAGCAGCAGGGCATCGACGCCTACCTGGAAGACAGCACGCTGGCCGCCCTCAGCGCCGGCCAGCTCGGCGCGCTACCGACACAGATCTCGCTCCCCTTTGCCGCCCGCAGCCAGCCTGCGGCCGGTGACGTGGCCCTCTGCCTGCCCTGAACCGGACCCAAGCCCGCGATGCCCCCACCCCGCGCCATGCCGAAGCATCCAAAACTGCCAGCCCTTACCAGCCCCGGCTTCACCCTCATCGAAATGGCCGTGGTGCTGCTCATCCTCAGCCTGCTGGCCGGCAGCCTCGGGGCCGGCCTCTCCAGCCACCTTGCCCGCCGGGCCGAGCGGGCCACCGACGACGCCCTCGATGAAGCCCGCGACACCCTGCTCGGCTACGCCCTGCGCAAGGGCCACTTCCCCTGCCCGGCCAAGGGGCCGCTGGACGGCGCCGAGGATCGCAGCGGCAGCGGCTGCGCCCGGCATGCGGGCCTGCTGCCCTGGGCCACCCTCGGCATCCACGGTGTGGATGGATGGTCCCGCCGCCTGCGCTACGCCATCACCCCCGCCTACACCCGCAGCATCACCAGCGTGGACGACGGCACCATCGAGCTCGTCACCCGCAACCTGGACGGCACCGAGCTCAAGCTCACCACCACCGGCGGCCTCACCCCGGTGGTCATCCTGTCCCACGGGCCCAACGGCCTGGGCGCCATCGCCGCCGATGGCAGCCTGCAGCCCCCACCCCTGCCCGGCAGCGACGAAGCCCGCAACACCGACGCCAGCGCCCGCCTGTTCGTCAGCCGCGGCCTGTCCGAGAACCCCGGCGCGCCGGGCGGTGCCTTTGACGACCGGGTCAGCTGGATCTCCCCCAACCTCATCGCCCACCGCCTGATCGGCGCCGGCCGCCTGCCCTAAAGACACAATTTTCCACACACCCAACACCAACCACCCTTGACCCCCGTCGCCCGGGGGCATGACACTCGGGCCGGTTCAATCACCGCGTGTCATGCCATGCCGGTCATCCGGTCTCTTGCCCTCCTCAGCCGCCTGATCCATGCCGGCGTACGCCCGGAGGACGATGAGGAGCGACGCCTGCGCCTCTCCCTGCTCAATCTGGCCAGCCTGCTGTTCGGCCCCGCCGCCCTGCTCTGGCTGTGTATCGGCCATCAACTCGACAGCGCCTTCTCCGCCGCCCCTGGCGCCCTCGTTCCGCTGCTGGTGCTGCTCAACTACGCCCTCTTTCCCCGACACCGGCGCTTTGCGCGCTACCGGGGCAGCCAGCTCGGCCTGATGCTGGTCTTTCCCCTGCTCAACCTGGTCAGCCTGCCCCCCACCCCCGCCACCTCGGGCCTGGCCCTGTGGGCGGTCATCGCCCCGGCCTGCGCCTTGCTCACCGTCGGCAATGCGGCGTCCAACCTGTGGTTCATCGGCTTCCTGGGGTTCACGGCCCTGTCGGCCGGCGTTGGCCCGCAGGCGGGCAGCCCCCTGTTCATGGCCCTCCACGTCACCCTGGTGTCCGGCGTGCTGTACCCGCTGCTGCGCTTTGCGCTGCGCCAGCGGGGCAAGACCCGCGCCCGTCTGGCCGCCGCCCACCGCCAGCTGCGCCGTGAGCAGGAACGCTCCGAGCGCCTGCTCCTCAACATCCTGCCGGCGCCCATCGCAGCACGCCTGAAGGAGCAATCCGGAACCATCGCCGACGGTCACCCCGAGGTGGTGGTGATGTTTGCCGACATCGTCAACTACACCCGCATCGCCAGCGACATGCCGCCGAAGAAGGTCTTCGAGTTGCTCAACCGGATCTTCTGCCGCTTCGACGAGCTCACCGACGAACGCGGCCTGGAGCGCATCAAGACCATCGGTGACGGCTACATGGTGGCCGGCGGCCTCAACGCCCACCCGCGGGAGCCCCACGCCGCCGCCGCATCCCTGGCCATCGCCATGCAATCCACCCTGCGCGACGCGGCCATCACCGACGGCCTCGCCCTCGAGCTGCGCATCGGCATCGCCTCCGGCCCGGTGGTGGCCGGCGTGGTGGGACGGGGGAAGTTCATCTACGACCTGTGGGGCGACACCGTCAACCTGGCCTACCGCCTGTGCACCGAAGGCGAACCCAGCGTGATCCAGTGCGACGGACACATGTTCGAACGCCTCGGCAACACCTTCGTCTTCGCCAAGCCCTTGCTGCTCTTCCTCAAGGGCAAGGGCTACGTCCCGGTATATCGGCTGCGCAGCCCGCGCATCTTCGCCGTCAGCCCGGCGGCACGGCGACGCACCCCGGAAGCCGCCTGAGCCCCCCCGAAAGCACCGCGCCCGCCTCAGTAGTGGGGCGGAATCTCTTCCCGCAGGTCCCGCGCCTCGGCCGAGGGCGTGGATGACTGCAGCTGCCTGGCCAGCGCCACCAGCTGCCGCTGCAGCGCGTCGATCTGTTCCTGCTGGCGGTGCACCGTGAGGTTGAGGGTGTCCACCAGGTCTTCGGTCAGGGCGAGCTTGATCTCGATTTCCATCAGTCGGGATTCCATGTTTCGGCCCATGTGTGAGTAAGACCCGGATTGTCCCACGCCGCAGCACCGCGCCAAGCCTCGCTTTGCCGGCCATGGTCGACGCTCCACCCGCGACCGGGGATAATGCCGGGTTGCAAGCGGCCGACCGAGCCGCACACCCACCCCCGAGAGCACCACCATGAGCCATTCCCGCAAGCAACTTGAACTCCTCGCGCCCGCCCGCAACGCGGACATCGGCATCGAGGCGGTCAATCACGGCGCCGACGCCGTGTATATCGGCGGCCCCGCCTTTGGCGCCCGGGCCAACGCCGAGAACACGGTGGCCGACATAGAGCGCCTTGCGCGCCACGCCCATCGCTTCGCGGCGCGGGTCTTCGTCACCTGCAACACCATCCTCCACGACGCCGAGATCGACAGCGCCGTGCAGCTCATCCGCCAGCTCCACGAAGCCGGCGCCGATGCCCTGATCGTCCAGGACATGGGCCTGCTCGAACTCGACCTGCCGCCCATCCAGCTCCACGCCAGCACGCAAACCGACATCCGCCACCCCGAGAAGGCGCGCTTTCTGCAGGACGTGGGCTTCTCCCAGATCGTGCTGGCCCGGGAGATGACCCTCACCGAGATCAAGAAGGTGGCCGCCGCCACCGACTGCACCCTGGAATTCTTCATCCACGGCGCCCTGTGCGTGGCCTTCTCCGGCCAGTGCTACATCAGCCACGCCCACACCGGCCGCAGCGCCAACCGCGGCGAGTGCTCCCAGGCCTGCCGCCTGCCCTACGACCTGTCGGACAAGGACGGCAACCTGGTCGCCAGCAACCAGCACCTGCTGTCCATGAAGGACAACAACCAGAGCGCCAACCTGCGCGCCCTGGCCGACGCCGGCATCAGCAGCTTCAAGATCGAAGGCCGCTACAAGGACATGGCCTACGTCAAGAACATCACCGCCCACTACCGCCAGATCCTCGACGGCATCATGGAAGACGCGCCCGAGTACTCGCGCACCTCCGCCGGGCGCAGCACCTTCCTGTTCACGCCCCTGGCCGACAAGACCTTCAACCGCGGTGCCACCGACTACTTCGTGAACGGCCGGACCGCCGACATCGGCGCCTTCGACTCACCCAAGTTCGTCGGCGAGCCGGTGGGCAGCGTGATCCGCCTGGATGGCAAGCAGCGCCGCCACTTCGACACCACCAGCGCCGTCGAGCTGCACAACGGCGACGGCCTCAGCTTCTATGACCGCAAGGGCGAGCTGGTGGGCCTGCGGGTCAATCGGGCGGAGAAGATCGGCGACGATTTCCGCGTCCACACCGCCGAGCCCCTGCCGGCCGACCTCTACCCCGGCACCGGCCTGTCCCGCAACCGGGACCACGAGTTCGAGAAGATGCTCGAGAAGAAGTCCGCCGAGCGGCGCATCGACGTGGACGCCCTGCTCACCGAAACGGCCGACGGCTTCCGCCTGACCCTCACCGACGAGACCGGCATCTCCGCCTCCGCCGACCTTCCCCACGCCCGGGAAGCCGCCAAGGACGCCGAGCGGGCGCTCACCGGCCTGCGTGACAACCTGGCCAAGCTGGGCGCCACCATTTTCAATGCCCGCAAGGTCGAGCTGCAGCTCAGCCAGGCCTGGTTCCTGCCCGCCGGCGCCGTCAACGCCCTGCGTCGCGACGCCGCCGAACGCCTGGAAGCCGCCCGGGTGGCCGCCCTGCCGCCGCTGCTGCCGCGCCCCGCCGTCGAGCCCCCCGTGCCCTACCCCGAAACCGAGCTCAGCTACCTCGCCAACGTGCTCAACCAGAAGGCCCGGGATTTCTATCACCGCCATGGTGTTGACCTGATCGAGGCCGCCTACGAGGCCAACGAGCACACCGACGACGCCTCGCTGATGATCACCAAGCACTGCCTGCGCTACAGCTTCAACCTGTGTCCGAAGGAAGTGAAGGGCATCAAGCCCGACCCCATGACCCTGATCAACGGCAAGGAAAAGCTCACCCTGCGCTTCGACTGCAAGCGCTGCGAGATGCACGTGGTGGGGCGCATCCGCCAGTCGGTGCTGGACATGCCCGCCCAGCCGGTGACGTTCCACGCCAAGGTTCCCGACCACTTCCACGCCCCCCACTGAGCACCGCTGCCTCAATGAAAAAAGCCATCGCCATCACCCTGCTGGGCCTCGCCGTGCTGGTCGGCCCGGTTGTCTGGCAGTTCCTCAACTTCGATCCCAAGGCGGTGCCCACATCCGGCCTGCCCTGGCAGATCGAGACCCTGCCGGGGGGCGAGTCGCGGGTCTTCGACCTGACCCTGGGCAAGAGCACCCTCAGCGATGCAAGGGCGCGCTTCGGCCGCGAGATGGAGCTGGCCATCGTGGCCACCCCCACCGAAGCCGGCAATGTCGAGGGCTACTACGAGACCCTCACCCTGGGCTTCGTCGCCGGCAAGATGATCATCACCGCCGATCTGCCCCAGGACGTCATCGAGGGCATGCGCGAACGCGCCCCCAAGACCGAGTACATGCAGAGCACAACCCGCAAGGCCACCCTGGCCGAGGCCGACCGGGCCCTGGCCCTGGCGGCGCCGATCCGCGGCATTGCCTTCATCCCCAGCGCCCAGCTCGACGAGGCGGTGATTCTGGAGCGCTTCGGCCAGCCCGCCGAACGCATCCGCGTCGGCGAAAACCTGGAACACTTCCTCTACCCCGCCAAGGGTCTGGACGTGGTTCTCGACAGCAAGGGGCGCGAGCTCTTCCAGTACGTCGCCCCGGCACGCTTCGACGCCTTGCGCGCGCCCCTGCGCAACTGACACCTGCACCGCCCCGCGAAAGGCCTGCCCATGTCGGTCATCCTCGAGATCGAGCACACCACGCTCTACCGCTACCGCAACCCGGTCAGCTTCGGCGAGCATCGCATGATGTTCCGGCCCCGCAGCAGCCACGACATCCGGGTGATCGACTGCACCCTCGACGTGAGCCCCGACGCCGAAATCCACTGGGTTCATGACGTCTTCTCCAACTCGGTCACCCATGTCCGCATCCCCGGCCAGGCCACCGAGCTGAAGTTCGTCGCCCGAGTCACCGTGGAACACCTGGGCCTACGCAACGTCGAGCTCCCCCTGGCCGCGTCGGCCGAGGTCTATCCCTTCGAGTACGCAGCGTCCGAGCGCCACGACCTGCGCAACTTCATCGAGCCCGGCTACCCCGACCCGGAAGGCCGGCTGCGCCTGTGGGCCGACCCCTTCCTCACCCCCGGCCAGCACTCCCCGACCCGCGAGCTGCTGATCCGCATCGCCCAGGGCATCCGTGAACAGTTCAGCTACACCTCGCGCCATACAGAAGGCACCCAGCCGCCCCTCGAGACCCTGGCGCTGAAGAGCGGCACCTGCCGGGACTACGCCCTGTTCATGATGGAGGTGGTGCGGCGCCTGGGTTTTGCCGCGCGCTTCGTCTCCGGCTATCTGTACGACCCGGCCCTCGACGGCGGCAGCGAGAGCATGACCGGCTCCGGGGCCACCCACGCCTGGCTGCACATCTACCTGCCCGGCGCCGGCTGGCTCCCCTTCGACCCCACCAACAGCCTGTTTGGCGGCGACCACCTGATCCGCGTGGCCTATGTCCGCGACCCGGCCCAGGCCTCCCCCCTGAGCGGCAGCTATACCGGCCAGGACGACGACTTCATCGGCATGGAAGTGGACGTGAAGGTACGCCGCCTTGCCGTGCTGCCCACCCAGTTGCAGGAAAGCGCCTGAAGCATGGCCAGCCAGTCGGTCGAGCGGCGCCGCTGCCTGAGCTGCAACCGCTGGGGCGGCGAACGCAGCCCCGGCCAGGAGGCCGACACCGTGGACTACGACGAGAACAATGACCGCGGCCTGTGCCAGGACGGCCCCTGGCACAACACCCTGCGCCGCGGCCCCCGCAACGCCTGCGGCCAGTGGATCATCTGGGCGGCCCTGGTCCGCCCCGCCCCCGCTTCCGATCTCCCCGCGCCACCTGCCGCTTCCGTACCATGAACCCCGACACCTCCGAATTCCTCGTCGCCTGCCTGTGCGCCGCCTGGTGCGGCACCTGCCGGGACTACCGGGCCGGCTTCGACGCCATGGCCGCCCGGTTTCCCCAGGCCCGCTTCCTGTGGCTGGACATCGAGGACGACGCCGACCTGCTGGATGACTACGACGTGGAGAACTTCCCCACCCTGCTCATCCAGCGCCACGACAGCGTGCTGTTCTTCGGCCCCCTGCTGCCCCACCACGACATCCTGCGCCGGACCCTGGAAAACTTTCATGCCCAGACGCCGGACGAGAGCCGCTACCATGCCGGGTCCGACCCCGAACGGCAGCGCTGGCAGACCGAACGCAACCTGCGGCGCGCCCTGGCCGCCCGCCACATCTGACAACAATACGGAGACACACACCCATGGATGACTGCGTTTTCTGCCGCATCGTGCGCGGCGAACTGCCCGCCTCGAAGATCCACGAGGACGAACACACCCTGTCCTTCCTCAACATCGTCGCCGCCCACCCCGGCCACGCCCTGGTCATCGTCAAGGCCCACGTCGCCAACATCTACGACCTGGACGACACCCAGTCCGCCGCGGTCTTCCAGGCCACCACCCGGGTCGCCCGGGCCGTCAAGGCTGCCACCGGCTGCGACGGCGTCACCCTGTTCCAGGCCAACGAAGTCGCTGGTGGCCAGACCGTCTTCCATTTCCACATCCACGTGCTGCCGCGCTTCACCGACGACAAGCTGCTGCCCTTCTGGCCCGCCAGCTCTCCGGGCCGGGAAGCCCTCGACGCCATGGCCGAGCGCCTGCGCGCCGTCCTCTGAGCCCCGCCCGCCCCGCTTCGCAGCCCGCCCCTTCACCCGGGCGGGCGTCGTCCGTTAAGGGTAATACCCTCACCTGCCGGCAGTCCGCCCGCCTGCCCGATCCGTCATGAGCCTGCTCAGCCCCGAAGCGCCCTTCGCCCTCCTGTTGATGGTCGTGGGCGGCGCCCTCATCCTTCGCCCCCTGCAGGCCTGGCGGCGCTCGCTGGTCAACACCGGCGTGTTCTTCGGCGCCTGCCTGCTGGGCGACCTGCTCGCCGGGGTGCTGGCCGGCGAGCTCCAGCCTGCCGCCCTGCGCTGGCTGCGCGAGATGGCGGTGTTCGGCGAGGGCCTGGCCGTCATCCGCTACCTGGGCCTGGCGCTCTTCAACGTGGTGCTGCCGCGCATGCGGGTGCACATCTCGGGCATCCTCGCCGACATCCTGGTGATCATCGGCTACATCGCCTGGGCCTTCCTGCGCCTCAACCTCGCCGGGGTGGAGTTCTCGCACCTCTTTGCCACCTCGGCCGTGCTCACCGCCGTGGTGGACATCTCCATGCAGGACACCCTGGGCAACCTGCTGGGCGGCCTTGCGCTGCAGATGGACAACTCCCTGGAGATCGGCGACTGGATCCAGATGGGCGATGTCGGCGGGCGGGTCAGCGACATCCAGTGGCGCTACACCGCCATCGTCACCCGCAGCGGCGAGCGGGTGGTGATCCCCAACAGCCACCTGATGAAGAACCGCTACGCCGTCATCTGCAACAGCCGCCAGGCCGTGCCCAACCAGCGCCGCACCATCGCCTTCAACGTGGACCTGTCGGTGCCGCCGGCCCGGGTCAGCGCGGCCGTGCTTCAGGATATCCAGACCGCACAGATCCCCAACGTCAGCCTCGCAGCCCCGCCCCAGTGCCTGCTGGTGGACTTCGGCCCGGGCTTTGCCCGTTACCAGCTGCGCTACTGGCTGCTCGACCCGGGCCCGGACGAAGCCACCGACTCCGACGTGCGCCACCACGTGCTGGCGGCCCTGCAGCGCGAAGGCATCCGCCTGGCCGTCAGCGACCAGACCATCCATCTGGTGCAGGAGGGTGAAGCCCACCGGGGCGAAGTGCGCGCCCGGGAGCTCAACCGCCGCCTGCAGGCCATCGCCCAGATCGACCTGTTCTGCCGCCTGTCCGAGGCCGAGCAGCTCGAACTGGCCGGCCGCCTGGTCAACGCCCCCTTTGCGCGGGGCGACATCGTCACCCGCCAGGGCGCCATCGCCCACTGGCTCTACATCATCGTCAGCGGCGAGGCCGAAGCCTGGTGGCAGCCCCCCGACGGCAGCCCCCAGCGCCTGCTCGAAAAACGCGGCCCCGGCAGCGTCTTTGGCGAGCTCGGCCTGATGACCGGCGCCCCGCGCCGCGCCACCGTGATCGCCGTCACCGACGTGGAGGCCTACCGCCTCGACAAGACCGGCTTCGAACACATCATCCGCGCCCGCCCGGAGCTGGCCGAGGGCATCTCGGCCATCCTGGAGCAGCGCCTCGCCCACTTCCAGGATCTGGAACGGGGCCACGCCGAGGGCCGCGCCACGTCATCCATCAGCCAGGGCTCCGAAGTGGCCGCCCTGGGCAAGAAGATCCGCGAATTCTTCGGGCTGTAAGCCCGCCCCCCTTCACGAAAGCCAACCTGCACATGTCCGACACCCCCACCCTGATCTCCGCCCTGGGCCGCGCCCTTGAAGCCCGCCAGAGCCTGATCGCCAGGCTCCACGCCGAAGGCACCGATGCCTACCGGCTGTTCCACGGCACCGTCGAAGGCCGCTCCGGCCTGACCGTAGACCGCTACGGCAGCCTGATCCTGGTGCAGAGCTTCCACGGCCCCCTGGCCGCGGATGACGAAACCGCCGTGGCGGCCTTCTACCAGAGCGCCTTTGCGGGGACCGACGTGATCTACAACGACCGCAGCCACGCCAACTCCCGGGTCAGCAATCCACTGCCGCCCGAGCAGCTGGCCAGGGCCGAGGCGCTGCGGGAATTCTCCGAGCTGGGGGTGAAGTTCAATGTCCAGGCCCGCCACGCCGGGCAGGACCCGTGGCTGTTCCTCGATCTGCGCGCCGCGCGCCGGCGCATCATGGCCGAGGCCCCGGGCAAATCCCTGCTGAATGTCTTTGCGTATACCTGCGGCGTGGGCATCGCCGCCGCCCATGCCGGCGCCCGGCACGTGGTGAACGTGGACTTTGCCGAGTCCAGCCTGTCGGTGGGCAAGGCCAACGCCCGCCTCAACACCCTGGCCACCCGGCCGCGCTTCGTGAAGAGCGATGCCTTTGCCGCCATGCGCCAGCTGTCCGGCATCGGCCAGCCGAAGATGGTGCGGGGCAAGCATCTGCCGCCCTTCCCCACCCTCGAGAAGCACAGCTTCGACCTGGTCTTTCTCGACCCGCCGCGCTACGCCAAGAGCGCCTTCGGCGTGGTGGATCTGGTCAATGACTACCCGGCACTGTTCAAGCCCGCCCTGCTGTGCACCAGCGAGGGCGGCACCCTGGTGGCCTGCAACAACGTGGCGCAGGTGGCCCGCGAGGCCTGGGCCGACCAGCTGGTGCGCAGCACCAGGAAGGCCGGTCGGGAGGTGCGGGCGATGGAATGGATCACCCCGGAAGAGGATTTCCCGAGCAACGACGGCAACCCGCCGCTCAAAACGCTGCTGCTGCGCGTCTGAGCGCAGAGGGTCGGCGGCCCTGCCCCGTGCAGGCAGGGCCGGGGTTCATTCTTCCCGCTCTGCGTCGCTCTCCCGGTCGGCTTCGAGCCCGGCCTCCTTCGCTGCCAGCTTCGCGGCCTCGGCTTCGGCGTGGGCCTGCAGCATGGCGGCGCGGCTGTCCGGGCTCTCCAGGCTGACCCGGCCGATGGCGCCATCCCGGTATTCCTGGAGCAGGATCAGGGAGGCTTTCTCGATGTCGAGCCCGCCGCCCTTGAGCAGGCAGCCCCGGCGCCGCGCGATGGCCTCCACCAGGGCCGGCCCGTCCAGCCCGTCGACGGCGAGCTTGTAACGGGCCGCTACCAGCGCCGGGTAGCGGGCCAGCAGCACGTCGCCGAGAAAGTTGGCCACCGCCTCGTCGATCACCGCATTGCGGCCGATGGCGTGGCTCGCGGCCAGCATGTAGCCGTCGGAGTCGTAGGCGATCTTGGGCCACATCATGCCCGGGGTGTCGATGAGCGTGGCCGTGGGCGACAGGTCCAGCACCTGCTGGGTCTTGGTCACCGCCGGCTCGTCCCCCACCTTGGCCACGCGCTTTTTCAGCAGGGCGTTCATCAGCGTGGATTTGCCCACGTTGGGGATGCCCATGATCATCATGCGCAGGGGCTTGAGGCGATCATTGCGGTGGGGCGCCAGGGGCCGGCACAGGCCCACCACCTTGGCCACATCGCTGGGTTTCTTGCACGACAGGGCCACCGCATGCACACCCTTCTGGGCATTGAAGTGGGCCAGCCACTGGGCCGTGACCGCCGGATCGGCCAGATCGGCCTTGTTGAGGATCTTCAGGCAGGGGCGCTGGCGGTGCACCCGCAGCTCCCGGATCATCGGGTTGCAGCTGGCCTCGGGCAGGCGGGCATCGAGCACCTCGATGACGACGTCGATCCGCTCCATGCTCTCCGCCGCCTTCTTGCGGGCGGAAGTCATGTGACCGGGAAACCACTGGATGGACATGGGCGTGCGCTGAATCAATGTAAGCCCGCCATTATCAGGGCAAAATGTCGCCCTCTTGAAGGAAACTCTGCCGGAAACCCCGCACCATGGATCACGAAGAAGTCATCGCCGCCACCCGCGAATGGGTCGAAAAGGCCGTCATCGGCCTCAACCTGTGCCCCTTTGCCAAATCGGTCTACGTCAAGAACCAGGTCCGCATCGTGGTCAGCGACGCCCGCCACCTGGACGGCTTCCTGGAAGACCTGGACCGGGAACTCGACCACCTGGCAGAGGTCGATCCCGAAGTCACCGACACTACCCTGCTGGTGCACCCCACGCTCTTCCCCGACTTCCTGCTCTTCAACGACGTGCTCGAGATCGCCGACGAGGCCATCACCGAGCATGAACTGGAGGGCGTGCTGCAGCTCGCCAGCTTCCACCCCGACTTCCAGTTCGAGGGCACCGAGCCGGACGACATCACCAACTACACCAACCGCTCCCCCTACCCCACCCTGCACCTGATCCGCGAAGCGAGCATCGACCGGGCCGTGGAGGCCTTCCCCGAGGCCGAAGAGATCTACGAGCGCAACATGGAGACCCTGCAGAAGCTCGGCATTGCCGGCTGGAAGGCCCTGGGCCTGACGGTGTCCGGTGCCGCCAAGAAGCATGGCGAAGAATAAGCCCGCCGCCGGGGCCGCCGACAAGCCCGCCGTCCACCCCGACATCCGCCCCGGCCAGTCCATCGCGCTCCTCAAGGAGCTGCACATCCTCACCCGCGACGGCCAGCTCAACCAGGACAGCCGGCGCAAGCTCAAGCAGGTCTATCACCTCTACCAGTTCATCGAGCCGCTGCTCGCCGAGGTGCTGGCCGACACCGGCGATCTGTCCCTGGCCGACCACGGCGCCGGCAAGTCCTACCTGGGCTTCATCCTGTATGACCTGTTCCTCAAGGACAAGCCCGCCGGCACCATCTACGGTATTGAAACCCGTGCCGAGCTGGTGCAACGCTCCCGTGAGCTGGCCGAACGCCTGGGTTTCCCGCGCATGCACTTCCTGGACGTGAGCGTCGAGGAA
>Ga0116181_1003043_pt1 | contig 13268 bp, 11 predicted proteins | sample AD_UKC075_MetaG_FD_89752 | JGI IMG/M metagenome (GOLD analysis project Ga0116181, IMG submission 89752) | Active sludge microbial communities of municipal wastewater-treating anaerobic digesters from USA - AD_UKC075_MetaG | ecosystem: Engineered > Bioreactor > Anaerobic > Digestate | place: USA...
ACAAGCAGCTGAAGAACTTCAAGAGTGAAGGCGGCGCCCCCGCAGAACGTGCCAACCCGATCATGGGCGGCATGGCGGCCGGCCTCTCCGACGCCGACATGAAGGGGCTGTCCAGCTACTTCGCCAGCCAGACCCTGAAGCCCGAATCCGCCAAGAACAAGGCCTCCGTCGAACTCGGCCAGAAGCTCTGGCGCGCCGGCGACCTGAAGCGCGGCATCCCCGCCTGTGCGGCCTGCCACGGCCCTGCCGGCGCCGGCCTGCCGGCCCAGTACCCGCGCCTGTCCGGCCAGTTTGCCGACTACACCGAAGCCCAGCTGCGGGCCTTCCGTGCCGGCGAGCGTGCCAACGATCCGGCCAAGATGATGCGCACCATCGCCCTCAAGATGACCGACCCGGAAATCAAGGCCGTCGCCGACTACGCGGCCGGCTTGCGCTGAGTCAAGGCGCCCCCGGGCGCCCGTCAGTTAGAAAGAAGGGGTGGTCTCGAGACCACCCTTTTTCATTTTCCGCCCCCTGCTCCACCGGATTCAACCGTCTCCGCCGCGAAGCCCGCCATGCGACACCGCAGCACCTCCCGCGCCCTTTACGAGCTGCTCAGCTCGATGCGTTTTGCGATCAGCCTGCTGACCCTGCTCGGCGTCGCCTCCATCATTGGTACGGTGGTCAAGCAGAACGAGCCCTACAACAATTACCTCAACCAGTTCGGCCCCTTCTGGTTTCCGATCTTCGAGAAGCTGGGCCTCTACTCGGTTTACAACTCCTTCTGGTTTCTCACCATCCTGGGCTTCCTGGTGCTGTCCACCAGCGCCTGCATCGTGCGCCAGGCGCGACCGATGGTGAAGGACATGAAGGGCTTCCGGGAGCACGCCCGGGAGAGCTCCCTGGCCAGTTTTGCCCACCAGAGCCGCCTGCTGGTCAGCCTGCCGGGCACCCAGGCCCGCGAGGCCACCCTGGCCTATCTGACGGCCAGCGGTTTCACCACCCGCGAGAACTCCCGGGAAGATGGCATCCTGCTGGCGGCCAAGCAGGGCAGCTGGACACGCGTCGGTTACTTTCTGGCCCACGGCGCCATCGTGCTGATCTGCGTCGGCGGGCTGCTCGACGGCAACCTGCCCCTCAAGATCCAGATGGCCCTGGGTGGCAAGCAGCTCACCACGGGCAACCAGCTGATCGCACAGATCCCTGCGGAAAGCCGGCTGGGCGTAGGCAACTGGAGCTTCCGCGGCAACGTCTTCATCCCCGAAGGCAAGAGCGCCAATACGGCCGTGCTGAATGTGCAGGATGGCATCCTGCTGCAGGACCTGCCCTTTACGGTGTCCCTGCGCAAGTTCCACCTGGAGCACTACGAAAGCGGGATGCCCAAGCGTTTCGCCAGCGACATCCTGATCACCGACAACGCCACCGGCAAATCGGTAGAGAAGACCATCGAGGTGAACAAGCCCTTCGAGTTCGCCGGGGTGATGATGTACCAGGCCAGCTTTGAGGACGGCGGTTCGCGCCTGCGCCTGCTTGGCCACGACCTGCGCACTGGCAGCACACGCCCGCCCTTCCCTGCCGAGGCGGTGGTCGGTGAATCCGTGGCGCTGAAGGAGGCCGGGCTCGACTACACCCTGGAGCTCGGCAGCTTCCGGGCCTTCAATATCGAGAACATGGCCGTCGACAAGCCGGATGCCGACGCAGGGAGCCTTGCCCGCCTCGACAAGCACCTGGGCAGCGGCGCCCGCTCGCCGACGAGCAAGGACATGCAGAATGTCGGCCCGAGCATCCAGTACAAGCTGCGCGACTCCGCCGGCCAGGCGCGGGAATACCAGAACTTCATGCAGCCCATCCTGCAGAACGGCGCCTGGTATCTGCTCTCGGGCATGCGCGACAATCCGTCCGCGCCCTTCCGCTTCATGCGCATCCCGATGGACGACGATGGCCGCCCGGACAGCTGGTTCGCCATCCGCCGCGTCCTGCTCGACAGCGCCCGCCACCCGGAGATCGCCCGGCGCTTCACGGCCACCGCCATCGGCCTGGACGCCGGCTCCGACGTGCGCAAGCGCATGCAGGAAACCACGGCACGCACCCTGGAGCTGTTCGCCAGGGGCGGCTTTGAGAGCCTGGGCAAATTCATCGAGAGCACCATCCCCGAGGCCGAGCGCGACAAGGCAGCTGATGTCTTCATCAAGATCCTTGAAGGTTCGGCCTGGGAAGCCTGGAAGATGGCCCGCGCCGATGCCGGCCTGCCGGCCATCGCCCCGGCGGTGCAGCACGCCCGCCTGCTGCGTGACACCCTCAACGCCACCAACGACAGCCTGCACTACGGCGCCCCGGTGTATTTTCAGCCCACCGGATTCGACGAGGTCCGCGCCACGGTCCTGCAGGTCACGCGCTCCCCCGGCAAACCGATCGTCTACCTGGGATCCCTGCTCCTGGTGCTGGGCGTGTTTGCCATGCTGTACATCCGCGAACGTCGCCTCTTCGTGCTGATCAAAGATTCCGGAGAAGCCCTGGTGGCCCTCAGCTCGAATCGCAAATCGATGGATGTGGACGAGAGCTTCCAGCGCCACCGGGATGCTCTCGCCACCCTGCTCAATCCCGGCCCCCGCCCCTGACCCGAGGTCTCGCCATGGAAATCGCCCACAAGGACAGCGCCTCCCTTCTGCGCCGCCTCAACCCCGGTGACTGGCTCTACGCCCTGGCCCTTGCCGGTGGCGCCCTGTTTGCCCTGCGCCAGTACGGGGGCTTCATGGACATCTACGACAAGGCCATCCTGCTGTTCACGGTACCGGGGCTGGCTGTAATGGGCTTTGCCTGGAAGCCCTTCCGGGTTTTTCTGGCCGCGGCCACGGCGCTGGCACTGGTCAGCATTAGCTTGTACCAGGGCGACCTGGCCCGGGCCGAGCAAGTGTTCTTCCTGAAATACCTGATCTCCAGCCAGACGGCGATCATGTGGATGAGCGCTCTCTTCTTCATCGCCACCGGCGCCTTCCTGCTGGGCCTCGTTGCGCGCTCCGACTTTGCCGACGCCACCGGCTCGGTGCTCACCTGGTGCGCCGTGACCATGGGCACCACGGGCCTGATGGTGCGCTGGTACGAGAGCTACCTGATCGGCAGCGACGTGGGCCACATCCCCCTGAGCAATCTGTACGAAGTCTTCGTGCTTTTCGCGCTGATGACGGGCCTGCTCTACCTTTACTACGAAGGCCGCTACGCCACCCGCCGGATGGGGGCCTTCGTGCTGCTGGTGATCTCGGCAGCGGTGGCCTTCCTGCTGTGGTACACCTTCAGCCGCGAGGCGCACGAGATCCAGCCCCTGATCCCCGCACTGCAGAGCTACTGGATGAAGGTCCATGTGCCGGCCAATTTCATCGGCTACGGCGCCTTTGCCCTGGCGGCCATGGTCGGCGTGGCCGATCTGCTGGTACGCAAGGGTATTCTGGCCAGCCGCCTGCCGCCCGCCGAGGTGCTGGACGACGTGATGTACGAGGCCATCGCCATTGGCTTTGCCTTCTTCACCATCGCCACCATTCTGGGCGCCCTGTGGGCCGCCGAAGCCTGGGGCACCTACTGGCAGTGGGACCCGAAAGAAACCTGGGCCTTCATCGTGTGGCTCAACTACGCCACCTGGCTGCACATCCGCCTGACCAAGGGCCTGCGCGGCCCGATGCTGGCTTGGTGGGCGATTGTCGGGCTGGTGGTCACGGCCTTTGCCTTTGTGGGGGTAAATATGTTCCTGTCAGGCCTGCACTCCTACGGCTCCCTGTGAGCCTGGCAGGCTAGGTCGCCCTGAAAGCGGCCTTGCCGGCCTCCAGGCGGGCAATCTCGGCCTCACTGAAGCCCGCCTTCCGGCGGGCTTCCACATTGAGGGGACGCGGCGGCCAGGGGGCGTCGAAGCGCGCCATCAGGGACAGATAGGTGGCCTCCGGCTCAAGCCCGCGCCCGGCACAGAAATGACGGAACCAGCGGTCACCCAGGGCCACATGCCCGATCTCGTCCCGCAGGATGATGTCCAGCACACCGATCGTCGCGTCGTCACCGATGCGACGCAGGGCGGCCACGATGGGCGGGGTTGCATCCAGCCCCCGGGCCTCGAGCACCCTGGGCACGAGCGCCATGCGGGCCAGGGGATCATCGGCCGTCTTGATGGCCATCTCCCACAAGCCGTTGTGGGCCTGAAAATCACCGTAGGCGTAGCCCAGATCACGCAGACGGGCCTGGACGAGGGAGAAGTGGTAGGCCTCCTCGGCAGCCACTTCGAGCCAGCCGGTGTAGTAGTCCCCGGGCAGGCCGGCAAAACGGTAGACGCAGTCGAGGGCCAGGTTGATGGCATTGAACTCGATATGGGCGATGGCATGCAGCAGCGCCGCATGCCCCTCCGGGGAGACGGGTTTGCGCCGTGGCAGCGTGGTGTGGGGAACGAGTTCAGGGCGGGGCGGGCGCCCCGGAGCGACAAGCGCTGGCGGCACCTCCCCGGCAACGGGTAGGGCAAGTGCCCCGGCCCGCCAGTCCGCCAGCAGGGCACCGACTTGCGCCGCCTTGATGGCGGGATCGCAAGCCATCAGCGCCTCAAGGGCACGGGTTTGAAGATCCGGGGGCTGCGTGATCGCCATGGGAACAGCGGCGATCACGCCCTGCGCCCCACCCCCAGGAGCAGGCTCAACGCAGGCCACCACCGGGCATCAGGCCTTTCATGGCGCGCATCATCTTCTGCATGCCCCCCTTGGAGAACTGCTTCATCATCTTCTGGGTCTGCTCGAACTGGCTAAGAAGGCGGTTAACCTCCTGCACTGTCACCCCGGCGCCAGCGGCGATGCGGCGCTTGCGGGAGGCCTTGAGGAGCTCCGGTTTGGCCCGCTCGGCAGGGGTCATCGAGTTGATGATGCCTTCGATGCGCTTGACGGCCTTCTCCTCGACCCCACCCTGGAGCTGGCCCGCCGCCTGGGCAAACTGGGCTGGCAGCTTGTCCATCAGGCTCGACAGGCCACCCATCTTCTTCATCTGCCCCAGCTGATCCTTGAAGTCATTCAGATCGAAGCCCTTGCCGCTCTTGAGCTTCTGGGCAAACTCCTTGGCCTTTTCCTCATCGACGCCACGCCGGGCGTCCTCGACCAGGGACAGGATGTCGCCCATGCCGAGAATACGGCTGGCCATGCGCTCAGGGTGAAACTCTTCGAGGCCGCCGAGCTTTTCGCCGACACCGGCGAACTTGAGGGGCTTGCCGGTGACATGACGTACCGACAGGGCCGCACCACCGCGGGCATCACCGTCCAGCTTGGTCAGGACCACACCGGTCAGAGGCAGGGCCTCGTTGAAGGCGCGCGCGGTGTTGACCGCATCCTGGCCGAGCATCGCATCAACCACAAACAGGGTTTCGATGGGATTGACCGCGGCATGCAGGGCCTGGATCTCCTCCATCATGGCCTGGTCAATGGCCAGCCGGCCGGCCGTATCCACCAGCAGCACATCCATGTAATGACGGCGGGCGTAGTCGACCGCGGCGCGGGCGATATCCACCGGCTTCTGGTCGGGCGTGGACGGGAAGAACTCGATCCCGGCCTGCTGGGACACGGTCTGCAGCTGGGCAATGGCGGCAGGACGATAAACGTCGGTGGAGACGGCCAGCACCTTTTTCTTCATCCGCTCGACGAGCATCTTGCCGAGCTTGCCGGTGGTGGTGGTCTTGCCGGCGCCCTGCAGGCCCGCCATCAGGATGATGGCCGGGGGCTGGGTGGCCAGATTGAGGCCACTATGGGCGCCGCCCATCAGGTCCGTCAGTTCCTGGTGCACCACGCCCACCAGAGCCTGGCCCGGGGTCAGGGAGCTCAGCACTTCGGTACCGACCGCCTTCTCCTTGACGCGGGCGATGAGATCCTTGACCACCGGCAGGGCCACGTCGGCCTCAAGGAGGGCCATGCGGACTTCACGCAGGGCGTCCTGAATGTTTTCTTCGGTAAGGCGCGCCTGGCCCCGAAGGGTCTTGACGACTTTAGCCAGGCGGGTTGTGAGGTTATCCAGCATGATGGTTCGGGACCGAGGCCTTGGAGTAAACTTGAGGAATGGCCGCGATTCTACTTCATCTCCTCCCCGCCTCCCTGTATGCCATCCTCGGCGTGCATTTCTGGCATAGCCGCTGGCTGGCGCCCACCCGGGCTCCCCGCCAGGGATTGCTACCCTGGGAGCGGCTTGTGATGCTGGCGGCCCTGGTGGCCCACGGCTTCGCCCTGCATGGCGTGTTCTTCTCTTCCGATGGCATCCACTTCGGGTTCAGCCTGGCCCTGTCGCTGATGCTTTGGCTGGCCATGCTGTTCTACTGGATCGAAAGCCTGTATGCCCGACTGGAGGGCCTGCAGACCCTGGCGATGCCCGCCGCCACCATCTGCGCGCTGCTGCCCGCCTTCTTTCCGGACCAGCACCTGCTGACCAACGCCAACTCTCCCCTGTTCCGCGCCCACTTCGTGGTGGCCATGCTGGCCTACAGCCTGTTCACCCTGGCGGCGCTCCACGCCACCCTGATGGCAGTGGCCGAACGGCGCCTGCACGGTGCCCGACTGACCCGCGCCTTCGCCTCCCTGCCGCCGCTGCTGACCATGGAGACCTTGCTGTTCCGGCTGATCGGCATCGCCTTCGTGCTGCTCACGCTCACCGTGGGCTCCGGCATCCTGTTTTCCGAGGCTCTTTTCGGGAAAGCCTTCCGGCTGGACCACAAGACAGTGTTCGCCCTGATTTCGTGGTGCATCTTCGCCAGTCTGCTGGTGGGCCGTCACGCCTGGGGCTGGCGGGGCAAGAAGGCGCTGTACTGGACGCTGTCTGGCTTCGTCGCCCTGATGCTGGCCTACGTGGGCAGCCGTTTCGTGGCGGAAGTCCTGCTCTCCCGCCCGGCTTGACAAGCCCGGACCCGGCCTGAATACTGGTTCGACACTACCCGCTCCACATCACTTGAACAGCATTCCCCTCTCCGCCCAGCTGACAATCCTCGTCACGCTGCTGGCCTTGTCCGGCTTCTTTTCCATGGCCGAGACATCCATGATGGCGGCAAACCGCTACCGCCTGCGCTCTGCTGCCAATCTGGGGTCACGGGGCGCACGCTTGGCCCTGGAGCTCCTCGGCAAGACGGACAAACTGCTCGGCATCATCCTGCTGTGCAACAACCTGGTGAATGCGGCGGCCGCGACCCTGGTGAGCGTCATCACCATCCAGCTCTTCGGCAGCGAGGAGTGGGTGCTCGGCGTCAGCACCCTGGTCGTCACCTTTCTCATCCTGGTGTTTTCGGAAATCACCCCGAAGGTCGTCGGCGCCAACCACGCCAACCGGCTCGCCTGCATCGTCAGCTACCCCCTTTCCGCGCTGCTCAAGGGGCTGTACTTCATCGTCTGGTTCGTCAATCTCTTCGTTGCCGGCCTGCTCCGGCTGCTGCGCCTGCGCAACAACAACCAGGATGCGCACAGCCTGTCCACCGAAGAGTTGCGCACCATGGTGCTGGAGTCCGGGGCCTTCATTCCGCCCAAGCACCGCAGCATCCTGCTCAATCTCTTCGAACTCGAGGACATCACCGTCGAAGACGTGATGACGCCACGGAACCAGATTGAAGCCGTCGACATTTCCGACCCCATCAACGTGATCCAGGGCCACCTGGCCACCTGCTACCACACCCGCCTGCCGGTCTTCGACGGGGAGATGAACGCGGTCATCGGCCTGCTTCACGTACGCCGGATTCTCGGTCAGACCCTGGACCGGAGCCTGGAAAGCGCCGATATCCGGGACATGCTGACCAAGCCCTACTTCATTCCAGCGAGCACCCCGATCTATTCCCAGCTGCATTTTTTCCAGGAAAACCGCGAACGCCTAGGGCTGGTGGTGGACGAATACGGCGAGCTTCTGGGTCTGGTCACGCTGGAAGACATCATCGAAGAGCTGATCGGCAAGTTCACCACCAGCGCACCGGACTCCTCCGAAAAGCTGAGCTGGGACAAGAACGGCAGCGTGATCGCCGATGGGAGCCAGCACCTGCGGGCCCTCAACCGCAAGCTCGGCCTCGAGTTGCCCGTCGACGGCCCCAAGACCCTCAACGGGCTGGTGCTGGAGCACCTTCAGGACATCCCCGAATCGGGGGTGTCGGTGAAGATCGCCGGCGTGCCGATCGAGGTGGTCCAGGCCGAGGACCGGCGCATCAAGACGGTACGGATCTTCCGCCCTGCAGGCCCCCGATAAAGCCACAGAGTGTTTCGCGGCTTTACAAGCCCTCCGCCTGACGGCATGATCCAGACGCATTTCAGGCCGACCCCTTCTACCCACGCTCCGGCATGTCCTCTCCCCCCCAAGCCGCCCTGAGCGGTCTCGCCCGCGCTTTCGTCCAGCATGGCAGGCTCCTCGAGGCTGAGGCCCTCGCCTGCTCGTCGCCCTCGGCCAATCCCAACGATTTCCTCGTCGAGGTCATCAACCGGGGGCTGATGAGCGCCGCCGACATCGCCGTCTTCGCCGCCGAGACCTTCGGCTCGCCGACCCTCGATCTGGCCGCCTTCGACACCGCCCATCTGCCCACCGACGCCATCGACCGCAAGCTGATGATCAAGCATCAAGTGGTCGCCCTGGGGCGTCGTGGCAACCGGCTCAGCCTGGCCCTGTCCGACCCGTCCAATCTGCGCATCCTTGACGAGATCCGGTTCCAGACCGGCCTGGCGGTCGACCCCGTGGTGGTCGAAGTGCCCAAGCTGATGGCCCTGGTCGAGCACCTCTCCGAGTCCACGACGACAACCCTGAAGGATTTGTCCGGCGAAGAGTTCGACATGGACCTCCTCGGCCAGGACGGCGGAGGAGAGCAGGCCGCCACCCCGGACGAGAGCGCTTCGGAGGTGGACGACGCACCGGTCGTACGCTTCATCCAGAAGCTCCTGATTGATGCCATCAACGAAGGGGCGTCGGATATCCACTTCGAGCCCTACGAGAAGTACTACCGCATCCGCTTCCGCACCGACGGCGTCCTGCGCGAGATCGCCCAGCCGCCGCTGGTGCTGAAAGAGAAGATCGCCGCCCGCATCAAGGTCATCTCTCGTCTCGACATCTCGGAGAAGCGGATCCCCCAGGACGGGCGGATGAAGCTGGTGCTGTCGAAGAACAAGGCGATCGACTTCCGCGTATCCACACTGCCGACCCTCTACGGCGAGAAGATCGTGATGCGGATTCTCGACCCCTCGTCGGCCATGCTCGGTGTCGATGCCCTCGGTTACGAGCCCGACCAGCGGGCCGCGCTGATGGATGCCGTGCAGCGCCCCTACGGCATGATTCTCGTGACGGGCCCCACCGGGAGCGGCAAGACGGTGTCCCTCTACACCTGCCTCAACATCCTCAACAAGCCCGGCGTCAATATCAGCACCGCAGAAGATCCGGCGGAAATCAATCTCCCGGGCATCAACCAGGTCAACGTCAATGAAAAAGCCGGCCTGACCTTCGCCTTTGCCCTGCGGGCCTTTCTCCGCCAGGATCCGGACGTCATCATGGTCGGCGAAATCCGCGACCTGGAAACCGCCGAGATCTCCGTCAAGGCCGCCCAGACCGGTCACCTCGTACTCTCCACCCTGCACACCAACGACGCCCCTTCGACCCTCGAGCGCCTAAAGAACATGGGCGTGGCGCCGTTTAACATCGCATCGTCGGTCATCATGATCACCGCCCAGCGGCTCGCCCGGCGCCTGTGCTCATGCAAGAAGCCCACCGACATTCCGATCGAGGCCCTGATGTCCGCAGGATTCACTGAAAGCGACCTGGATGGCAGCTGGCAACCCTACGGCCCAGTTGGCTGTGAACGCTGCAAGGGCAGTGGCTACAAGGGACGGCTCGGGATTTACCAGGTGATGCCGATCTCCGAAGAGATCGCACGTATAATCATGACGAACGGCAACTCAATGGACATCGCCGCCCAGGCCCAGCTCGAAGGCGTTCGTGACCTTCGTCAATCCGGCCTGCTCAAGGTGAAGCAGGGGATCACCTCCCTGACCGAAGTCCTCGCCTGCACCAACGAGTGATTGCTTCACGCGGAAACAACTGATGGCCACAGCATCCAACAAGAAAGCCCCGCCCCGCAGCGCCAACATGGCGCGCGAATATCTGTTCGTCTGGGAAGGCAAGGACAAGACCGGCAAGATCATCCGCGGGGAAATGCGTGCAGCAACGGAAACCGTCGTGCAGACGGTGCTGCGCCGCCAGGGCATCCTGACCCAGAAGATCCGCAAGCAGACCTTCTCCCGCGGGCGCAAGATCACTGACAAGGACATCGCGCTGTTCACCCGCCAGCTGTCCACGATGATGCGCGCTGGCGTTCCCCTGCTGCAGTCCTTCGACATCGCCATCAAAGGGTGCGGCAACCCGTCTCTGGCCCGCCTGCTCAACGACGTGCGTGCCAATGTGGAAACCGGCAGCAGCCTGTCCCAGGCCTTCCGGCGCCACCCGGTCCATTTCGATGCCCTCTTCTGCAATCTGGTGGCGGCAGGCGAACAGGCCGGTATCCTCGACTCCCTGCTCGACCGCCTGGCGACCTACAAGGAAAAGATCATTGCCATCAAGGGCAAGATCAAGTCGGCGATGTTCTACCCCATCGCCGTGGTGGTCGTCGCCGCCCTGGTGGTGTCGGTGATGATGCTGTTCGTGGTACCGGAGTTCAAAAAGGTCTTTTCGAGCTTTGGCGCCGACCTGCCGGCCCCCACGATGTTCGTCATCGCCATCTCGGATTTCTTTGTCAGCTATTGGTATCTGGCCTTCGGCATCATCGCCGGGACTGTCATCGGGATCAGCTATTCCTACAAGCGCTCAGTCGCCATGCAGGCTGCCGTTGACCGCATGATCCTGCAGTTCCCGGTCGTCGGAGAGGTCATCCGCAAGGCCACCATCGCCCGCTGGACGCGAACCCTGTCCACCATGTTCGCAGCAGGCGTGCCGCTGGTTGAGGCCCTCGACTCGGTAGGGGGTGCCGCCGGCAACGTGGTGTACAAAAACGCCACGCGGCAGATCCAGTCCGAAGTCAGTACCGGCACGAGCCTGACCGTTTCCATGCAGAACTCGCTGGTGTTCCCGACCATGGTCGTACAGATGGTGTCCATCGGTGAGGAGTCAGGCCAGCTCGACTCCATGCTCGGCAAGGTTGCCGATTTCTTCGAACAGGAAGTCGATGACGCCGTTGCCGGCCTGAGCCAGCTGCTGGAACCCATCATCATGGTCTTCCTGGGGGTGGTGATCGGCGGCCTGGTGGTTGCCATGTACCTCCCCATCTTCAAGCTAGGCGCAGTTGTCGGCTAACCAACCTCTACCCCCTGCCCGATGGAAGCATTCCAGGCCCCTCTCGTCTTTGCGATCGGCTGCACGCTGCTCGGCCTGTTCGTAGGCAGCTTCCTCAATGTAGTGATCCACCGCCTGCCGCTGATGATGGAGCGGGAGTGGCAGGCGGAGGCTGCCGCCCTGCGCGGCGAGGAGCCGGACACTCAGGCGCCGCGCTTCAATCTGGCCACGCCGGGCTCGCGCTGCCCCCACTGCGGCCACCCCATCGGCGCCCTCGAGAACCTGCCCATCCTGAGCTACGCGCTGCAACGGGGGCGCTGTCGTCATTGCAGCGGCCCGATCAGCCTCCGCTATCCCCTCATCGAGATCCTCTGTGCCGCCCTGTCCGGCTTTACGGCCTGGCATTTTGGCTTCGGCCTGGCCGGTGCGGCGGCCCTGATCTTCCTGTGGGCCCTCATCGCCCTGTGCTTCATCGACCTGGACACCCAGCTGCTGCCGGACAGCATCACCCTGCCCCTGCTGTGGGCCGGGTTGCTGCTCAATCTGTCCAGCACCTTCACCGATATTTCCAGCGCCGTGGCAGGCGCCGCAGCCGGCTATCTCACCCTGTGGTCGGTTTTCTGGTTGTTCAAACTCACCACCGGCAAGGAAGGCATGGGCTATGGCGACTTCAAGCTGCTGGCGGCCATCGGCGCCTGGCTGGGCTGGCAGGTCCTGCCCCTGACCATCCTGCTCTCGTCGCTGGTCGGCGCCGTCGTCGGCATTGCCCTGATCGTTTTCCGACGCCACGGACGCGAGATCCCCATCCCTTTTGGCCCCTACCTGGCCGCCGCCGGGCTGCTCGCCCTCTACTGGGGCCCCTCGCTGACCCAGGCCTATCTGGGCATGCTCTGACCTGCAACGCTTGAAACGTCGGCTTCCACCCCCATCTCCACGGAAGAGGGTCTGTTTCGCCCGATGTTGCGATGCGCTAAACTTCGTCCCATTGACTTCCCGGAGCTCGTCATGCCCATCTACGAGTATCGTTGCGCCGCCTGCGGCCACCAGAAAGACCACCTTCAAAAAATGAGCGATCCTGCGCTCACCACCTGTCCTGCCTGTGGTGCAGAGAGCTACGCCAAACAGCTCTCGGCGGCCGGATTTCAGCTCAAAGGCAGCGGCTGGTACGCCACCGACTTCAAGGGCGGCAGCAGCGCCAGTCCGCGCTCCGAACCCGCCAAGGCCGAAGCGCCTGCAGCCACTCCCTGCGGCGGCAGCTGCGCGTGCCACTGAGGGCGACGCGCGCGTAATCGGCTGAATGAAAAAATATTTCGTAACCGGACTGCTGATCTGGATTCCTCTGGTCATCACCTTCGTGGTGCTGGCCTGGATCGTCAACACGCTTGATCAGATCCTGCTTCTCGTCCCGGCCACAGTCCGGCCGGAAGCCTTCTTCGGCTTCCACGTCCCCGGGATCGGGGTACTTGTCTCCCTGCTGCTGATCCTGATCACCGGCCTGGCTGCCGCCAACTTCGTCGGCCAGCGCATGGTCCGCTTCTGGGAGAGCGTGCTGTCACGCATCCCGGTGGTCAAATCGATCTACTACAGCGTCAAGCAAGTCTCCGACACCCTGCTGTCCAGCAACGGCCAGGCCTTTCGCAAGGCGCTGCTGATCCAGTACCCGCGAGAGGGCATGTGGACCATCGGTTTCCAGACCGGCACGCCGGGTGGCGATGCAGCCCATCACCTGGGTAGCGATTTCGTCAGCGTGTATGTGCCCACCACGCCGAACCCGACCTCAGGCTTCTTCCTGATGCTGCCCCGCAAGGACGCCATCGAACTCGACATGAGCGTCGATGAAGCCCTCAAGTACATCATCTCGATGGGCGTCGTGGCCCCGCCGCCCCACCGGACGACGGCGCCTCGGCCCGCTGCAGCCCTTCTGAATCAATAAACGCGGTTGTTTCCAGCCGCGTTCCGTTTTTTCCAGGAATAAAGACTCCACCATGCGAACTCAATACTGCGGCCTTGTCTCTGCC
>Ga0116181_1003055_pt1 | contig 13231 bp, 9 predicted proteins | sample AD_UKC075_MetaG_FD_89752 | JGI IMG/M metagenome (GOLD analysis project Ga0116181, IMG submission 89752) | Active sludge microbial communities of municipal wastewater-treating anaerobic digesters from USA - AD_UKC075_MetaG | ecosystem: Engineered > Bioreactor > Anaerobic > Digestate | place: USA...
GCGGTGCAGGGCCAGGTGGGTGTGGTCGCGGCCGGTGATCTTGCTCAGCGCCTCCCAGGCCTTCACGGCCACATGGCCGTTGGTCTCGGGGGCGAGTTGCAGCACCACTTCGCAGGCGTCGATGTCGGTGTCGATGCGGGCCATGCCCTTGGTCACGCCTTCGGTGTGCACCTGGCCGTTCAGCTCCTTGAGCTGGCCGACTTCGGTCTGGGTGTTCCAGCCGATGCCCTTGCCGCCGTTGCCCGCCTTGTCCAGCAGCGGGCCCAGGGCGGTGAAGCGGGCGTAGGTGTTGGGGTAGTCGCGCTCGACCACGCTGATCTGCGGTGCGGTCTTGCCCGGGATCAGCTCACACTCACCCTTGTTCCATTCGGCCACGCCGAAGGGCTGGGCCAGCTCGGCCGGGGTGTCGTGCATCAGCGGGGTGAGCATGACTTCCTTCTCCACACCGAGGTGGCCCACGCAGACCTGGCTGAACGCCTTGGCGAAACCCTTGTAGATTTCCCAGTCGCTCTTGCTCTGCCAGGCCGGGTCCACCGCCGTGCTCAGGGGGTGGATGAAGGGGTGCATGTCGCTGGTGTTGAGGTCGTTCTTCTCGTACCAGGTGGCGGTGGGCAGCACGATGTCGCTGTAGAGGCAGGTGGTGCTCATGCGGAAGTCGAGCGTGACCAGCAGGTCCAGCTTGCCTTCGGGCGCCTGGGTATGCCATTCCACTTCGGTGGGCTTGGCGTCGTTGGGGCCCAGGTCCTTGCCCTGCACGCCGTGGGTGGTGCCCAGCAGGTGCTTGAGAAAGTATTCGTGGCCCTTGCCCGACGAGCCCAGGATGTTGGAGCGCCACACGAACATGTTGCGCGGCCAGTTGGCGGGATGATCAGGGTCTTCGCAGCTCATGCGCAGCGTGCCGTCCTTGAGCGACTTGACCGTGTAGTCCTTGGCGTCCATGCCGGCGGCAGTGGCATCTTTCACCACCTGCATCGGGTTGGTCTGCAGCTGGGGCGCGCTGGGCAGCCAGCCCATGCGCTCGGCGCGCACGTTGTAGTCGATCAGGCTGCCGCCAAACTTCGATTTATCGGCCAGTGGTGACAGGATTTCTTCCACACCCAGCTTTTCATAGCGCCACTGGTCGGTGTGGGCATAGAAGAAGCTGGTGCTGTTCATCTGGCGTGGCGGGCGCACCCAGTCGAGTGCGAAAGCCAGCGCCGTCCAGCCGGTCTGCGGGCGGAGTTTTTCCTGGCCCACATAGTGTGCCCAGCCGCCGCCGCTCTGACCGATGCAGCCACACATCATCAGCATGTTGATGATGCCGCGGTAGTTCATGTCGCTGTGGTACCAGTGGTTCATGGCTGCGCCGATGATGACCATGGACTTGCCCTTGGTCTTGTCGGCGTTGTCGGCGAACTGGCGGGCCACGGCGATCACCTGGTCGCGCTTCACGCCGGTGATCTTCTCCTGCCAGGCCGGGGTGTAGGGCACGTTCTCGTCGTAGTTCAGTGCGGCGTTTTCGCCCGGCAGGCCACGGGCCACGCCGTAGTTGGCGACCGTCAGGTCAAACACGGTGGCCACCAGGGCGTAGCGTTCTTCGCCGTCCTTGCCCAGCTTGATGCGGCGCACGGGCAGCTTGCGCACCAGCACGTCGTCCACGGCACCGGCCTGTTTGTTGGCGTTGAAGTTGGGGGTGTCGATGCCACCGAAGTAGGGGAAGGCCACTTCGCCCACTTCGTATTCACTGCCCGCGCCTTCCATCAGGCTGAGCTTGAGCTTGACGGTCTCGCCGCTGCGGGCTTCCTTGTCTTCCAGGTTCCATTTGCCGGCGTCGGTGCGGTCCGCCGCACCCCAGCGGAAACCGATGGAGCCGTTGGGCAGCACCAGCTTGTCGCTCTCGTCGAGCGCCACCGTCTTCCAGTCGGGGTTGTTGTCCTGCCCGAGCTGGCCATTGAAGTCGCTGGCGCGCAGGTAGCGGCCAGGCACCATGACCTTGCGGCCGTCGGGCAGGGTGCGCTCTTCGAGCTGCACCAGGTTGGGCATGTCGGTGTAGCGGCGCACGTAGTCGTCGAAATACGCACTGCGCTTTTCGAAGTAGAACTCCTTCAGGATCACATGGCCCATCGCCATGGCGACGGCGGCGTCGGTGCCCTGCTTGGGGTGCATCCACAAGTCGCAGAGCTTGCTGATTTCGGCGTAGTCGGGGGTGATGGCCACCGTCTTGGCGCCCTTGTAGCGCACCTCGGTCAGGAAGTGGGCGTCGGGCGTGCGGGTCTGGGGCACGTTGGAACCCCAGGCGATGATGTAGGTGGAGTTGTACCAGTCGGCCGACTCGGGCACGTCGGTCTGCTCACCCCACACCTGGGGGCTGGCCGGGGGCAGGTCGCAGTACCAGTCGTAGAAGCTTAGGCACACGCCACCGATGAGCGACAGGTAGCGGCTGCCGGCAGCGTAGCTGATCATCGACATGGCCGGAATGGGCGAGAAACCGATGATGCGGTCGGGGCCATATTTCTTGGCGGTGTACACGTTGGCGCTGGCCACCAGGCGGTTCACTTCTTCCCAGGTGCTGCGCACGAAGCCACCCAGGCCACGTTGCTGTTGCCATTCGCGGCGTGCGTCGCTGCTCTCCACAATGCTGGCCCAGGCGTCCACCGGGCTCTTGGCCACGGCCAGGGCGGCACGCCAGTGCTGCAGCAGGGCGCCGCGCACCATGGGGTACTTCACGCGGTTGGCGCTGTAGAGGTACCAGCTGTAGCTGGCGCCACGGGCGCAGCCGCGTGGCTCGTGGTTGGGCAGGTCGGCGCGGGTGCGGGGGTAGTCGGTCTGCTGGGTTTCCCAGGTGACGATGCCGCCCTTCACATAAATCTTCCACGAGCAGGAGCCCGTGCAGTTCACCCCGTGTGTGCTGCGAACGATCTTGTCGTGGGCCCAGCGGTTGCGGTAGGCGTCTTCCCAGGTACGGTCTTCACCGTTGGTCACGCCGTGCTTGCCCGAGAAGTTCTCGCGCGGGGCGGAGAAGTGGGTCAGTCTGTCGAGGAAATGGCTCATGGGGATCTCCGAAGGTTCGGTTCTTGTTTCTTCTTGCGTGGGGTCAGGGGTTCTTGATCTCGGCGCCTTTGCGCAGGTAGAACCACCAGTTCAATACCAGACACAGGGCGTAGAAGACGGCAAAGCCGTACATGGCCAGCTGTGGTGTGCCGGCCTTGATCTGGGCGCCGATGACCACCGGTGCGATGAAGGCGCCGTAGGCAGCCACCGCCGATGTCCAGCCCAGCACGGGGCCGGCCTGCTGGCGGTCGAAGATGACGCCGATGGTGCGGAAGGTGGAGCCGTTGCCGATGCCGCTGGCGAAGAACAGCACCAGGAACAAGCCGAGGAAGGCGTGGAAATACTGCTCGGGCGTGGCCGAGCTGTAGGCCTGCATCATCACGTAGCCCACTGCACCCGAGGCCACCACCATCACCGCCGAGATGATCTGGGTGACGATGGAGCCACCGACCTTGTCGCTGATCCAGCCGCCGATGGGCCGCACGGCGGCGCCGACGAAGGGGCCGATCCAGGCGTAGGTGAGGGCCGAGGGGGCGTTCGGGTTCTTCAGCGTGTGCTGCATCACACCAGCAGCATCGGGGATGTGCTGGAAGCCGAAGATCACGGTGATGGCCAGCGGCAGCACCATCGAGAAACCGATGAAGGAGCCGAAGGTGACGATGTACAGCGCGGTCAGCGACCAGGTGTGCTTGTTGCGGAAGATGGCGAACTGCTTCGTCACGTTTTCCTTCATCGCACCGAAGGCGGCCAGGCGCATCATGCCCAACGCCAGCAGGATGTCGAGCGGAATGGCCACCCACATGTTCAGCAGCCCCAGGCCCGTGGGGGCCGGCAGGTACAGGTAGAGCATGAACACGGCCGGGATGAAGGCCAGGGTGTAGAGGTAGGTGACCTTGGCGAACGCCACCAGCGGGTTGCCCGTGGCGGGCGACACCGTCTTCAGGTTGTTCATGCCGAACCAGGCCAGGATGGCCAGGGGCACCAGCGAGAACACCCAGGCGAAGCCGGCGTTCTGGATCCAGGTGGGGGTGCCGGCGGCGATCTTGCCGAAGATCCAGCCGCTGTCTTTCACCAGTGTCATCGGCTCGCCGCCAAACGCGCCCAGCAGCGGCATGGTCATCACCAGCGGAATGACGATCTGCATCGTGGTTACACCGAAGTTGCCCAGGCCCGCATTCAGGCCCAGTGCCGTGCCCTGCAGCCGCTTCGGGAAGAAGGTGCTGATGTTGGACATGCTGGAGGCGAAGTTGCCGCCGCCCACGCCCGACCACAGCGCCATCAGCTGGAACACCCACAGCGGCCATTCAGGGTGCTGCAGGGCCACGCCGGTGCCGATGGCCGGGGCCAGCAGCATGGCGGTGGTGAGGAAGATGGTGTTGCGGCCACCGGCCAGGCGCACCAGGAAGGACGCCGGAATCCGCATGGTGGCGCCCGAGATGCCCGAGATGGCGGTGAGCGTGAACAGCTCGGCCTGGGTGAAGGGAAAGCCCAGGTTGAGCATCTGCACGGTGATGATGCCCCACATGCCCCAGACCGCGAAGCCGCACAGCAGGGCGGGCACCGAGATCCAGAGGTTGCGGTAGGCGATGCGGCTGCCGGTGGTTTGCCAGAAGCGCTCGTCTTCGGGCTGCCACTCGGCAATGTCAGCACCCTGGTTGCCTGTGGGAGGCGCTTGGGTAGGGAGCGTTGTTTTGGTGTTCATGGGGTGTGCCGATCTGCGGGATCAGTTCTGAAGGGAGAAAGGCTTGGCGTGGGTGCCCATGACTTCGGTCTTGCGCACTTCGGTCCAGTACATCCAGATGAGCGACACCCAGACCACGCCGTACATCAGCATGAAAGCGCTGGAACGGATGCCGGTCCAGTCCATCAACATGCCGAACAGGATGGGCAGGACAAAGCCGCCCATGCCGCCGGCCAGGCCGACGATGCCGCTGATGGCGCCGATGTTCTTGGGGTAGTCGTCGCTGATGTACTTGAAGACGCTGGCCTTGCCGAAAGCGAAGGCGATGCCGAGCACGGCCATCAGCCCGGTGAAGGCATAGACGTTGAGGCCAATGTGGAAGGTGGTGGGGCCGTTCACTGTGAGCACGGTGAAGTCGGTCTGCGGGTAGCTCAGCAGAAACAGGCAGATCCAGCTGACCCACATCACCCACCAGGTGACCTTGTGAGCGCCGTACTTGTCCGACAGCACGCCACCAATGGCGCGCAGCACGCCGCCGGGCAGTGAGAAGCAGGCGGCCAGCAGGGCGGCCACGCGGATGTCCAGGCCGTATTCCCCCACGTAGTACTGCACCATCCACAGGCTCAGCGCCACGTAGCCGCCGAACACGATGCTGTAGTACTGGCAGTACTTGATGACCTTCGGGTCCTTCAGTGCCTTGAGCTGGTCGCTGAACTTCACGTTGCTGGGCACCAGGTGGGCCGGGTCGCTGTGGCTGAACAGCCAGAACAGCACCAGGGTGCCGAGCATGATGGCTGCATAGACCTGCGGCACCATGGCCCAGCCGAAGGCCACGAGCAGCACCGGTGCCACGAACTTGTTGACCGCCGCGCCCGAGTTGCCGGCGCCGTACACACCCATGGCCATGCCCTGGCGCTCCTTGGGGAACCAGCGCGCCACATAGGGTGTGCCCACCGAAAACGAGCCGCCTGCCAGGCCCACGAAAAGCCCGATGGTCAGGAAGTGCCAGTAGCTGGTGGCGTAGCTCATCAGCCAGATGGCGGGCACGGTGATCGCCATCAGGATGGCCATGACGATGCGGCCGCCGTAGCGGTCAGTCCAGATGCCCAGGGGCACCCGCACCAGGGAGCCGGTGAGCACCGGCATGGCGGTGAGCAGGCCGAACTCGGTGGCGTTGAGGTTCAGCATTTTCTTGATCGGGATACCGATCACGCCAAACATCATCCAGACCATGAAGCAGACCGTGAACGCCAGCGTGCTGACGATCAGGACTGACCAGGCTTTTCTTTCATTTCTCAGCGTGGATGCCATTTTTCTTCTCCGAAAGACATGGCATGAATGTCCCTTTTCAGGGGAGGGCTGAACATCCGCCGGAGGCACACGTGGCCGCGGCAGAAGGACGAGGGGTCACCCCATCGGCATCGTCCTAAAGAACTATGTTCCGTGTTTTGCGGTGTGACTTGATTTACATCAAGTCGATGTCGGACAGCGTCCTGCCGGAACCAGGCAGGAATCACCTTGAATATAAGTAATTAATAAATTACATTGGTGTCCATGCCGCTCCCGAACACCCCCAAACAAGCCACCGAACAGCGCCAGGCCAGCCTGGTGTCGGCTGCGCTCGTGTTGGCCGCACAGCACAGCCCGGCCAGAGTGACCACCGCCGACCTGGCCCGAGCGGTGGGGCTCACGCAGGGCGCGGTGTTCCGCCACTTCGAGAGCAAGGAAGCGATCTGGCTGGCGGTGATCGACTTCGCGCACCAGGTCCTGCTGGCACGGCTGCAGACCGCGGCCCAGTCGCATGTGCAGCCGCTGACCGCGCTGCGTGCGGTGTTCATGGCGCACGTGGACTTCGTGGTGGAACAGCCGGGTGTGCCGCGGGTGATCTTTCAGGAGCTGCAGCACCCGGAGGACACAGCGCTGAAGGCGCGCGTGCGCGTGCTGATGCAGGACTACCGCTCGCTGGTCACCCGACTGCTGCTGCAGGCGCAGGCGGCGGGGCAGCTGGCGCCAGGCACCGACCTTCAGGCCAGTGCGGTGCTGTTCATCGGCTCGGTGCAGGGGCTGGTGATGCAGTCGCTGCTGAGCGGACAGGTCGGGGCCATCCGCACGCTGGCACCAGCGGTGTTCGACCTGTTCCAGCACGCTGTTGCCGCACCCACCAACCCCACACGGCGCCCCCCGGAGACCACCGAATGAAGACAAATCCACAAACCTCGCGCCGGCTGCTGCTGGGCGGCCTGGCGCTGGCCCTGGTGGGTGCGCTGGCGTTTGTGGCGCTGCGCACCGGGCCGCTGGCGCCGGTGAAGGTGCAGGTGACGCCAGTGACCAAGGGCCGCGTGACACCCGAGATCTTTGGCATCGGCCTGGTCGAGGCGCAGCGCAGCTGGATGGTGGGGCCCACCACGGCCGGCCGTGTGCTCGACGTGCGGGTGGACGCGGGTCAGACGGTGCAACCGGGTCAGGTGCTGGCAGAAATGGACCCGGTGGACCTGGACCAGCGGCTGGCGGCACTGGACGCCTCGCTGGCCCGTGCGCAGAGCGTGCAGCGAGCCGCCGATGCGCAGCTTGGCGATGCGCAGGCGCGGCGCACGTTGGCGATGGCGAACCTGAAGCGCAACGAGGAACTGGCGCGGCAAGCCTTCATCAGCCCCGGGGCGCTGGAGGCACGCACACAAGAGGTGGCGTCGGCCCATGCGGGCGTGGCCGCCGCACAGGCCAACCTCGGTGGCAGCACACAGGACATCGCGCGGCTGCGCGCCGAGCGCGCAGCCCTGGCACAGCAGCGCAGCAACCTGAGGCTGCTGGCCCCCGGCGCGGCGGTGGTCACGGCGCGCGAGGCCGAAGCCGGCACCACAGTCGTGGCGGGCCAGGCCGTGCTGCGGCTGATGGACCCGGCCAGCCTGTGGGTGAAGCTGCGGGTGGATCAGGGCCGAAGCGCCGGACTGGCGCCAGGACTGGTGGCGAGCATCGCCCTGCGCTCGCGCCCGGGCGAGACGCTGATCGGCAAAGTGGCCCGGGTGGAGTCGCTGGCCGATGCCGTGACGGAGGAACGGCTGGCGATGGTGGCATTTGACAGCCTGCCCGCCGGCGTGTCGGTGGGCGAGATGGCGGAAGTGACGGTGCAGTTGCCCGCTGCCCCCGAGCGCCTGCTGCTGCCCAATGCGGCCGTGGTGCAGCACGAGGGAAAAACCGGGGTGTGGCGGCTCACGGATGGCGTTCCCGCCTTCTCGCCGGTGGTGCTGGGGGCCCAGGGTCTGGACGGTCAGGTGCAGGTGCTCGAAGGCCTGAACGAAGGCGACACGGTGGTGCTGTACAGCCAGAGCGCCCTGAAGCCGGGGGCACGCATCGCAGTGGTGGACAGGCTGGTTCCGTCGGGAGCAGCAAGGTGATCAGCCTGGCGGGCCGCGACATCCTGCACGGCTGGAGCAAGTACGTGCTGACCGGGCTGGGCCTGGGGCTGCTGATCGGCGTGACGCTGACGATGGCGGGCGTTTACCGAGGCATGGTGGACGACGCACACGCGCTGCTGGCCAACAGCCGCGCCGACCTCTGGGTGGTGCAGAAGGACACGCAGGGCCCGTACGCGGAATCGTCGAGCATCAAGGACGACGTGGTGCGCAGCATGCGCGGCATGCCGGGGGTGGCCGCGGCGGCCAATGTGGCCTATCTGACGATGCAGGTGCAGAGGAATGGCCGGGACCAGCGCGTGATGGTGGTGGGCATGGAGCCGGGCATGCCCGGCGCGCCGGGCTACCTGGTGGCGGGACGGCACATCACGCGCAACCACTACGAGGCGGTGGCCGATGTGAAGACAGGGTTCGCGCTGGGCGATGTGGTGCGCATCCGCCGCCACGACTACACCGTGGTGGGACTGACGCGGCGCATGGTGTCCTCGGGCGGCGACCCGATGCTGTTCGTGCCGATGAAGGACGCGCAGGAAACGCAGTTCCTGAAAGACAACGACGCCATCGTCAACGACCGCGCGCGCACCGCCGCCAATCCGGCCTTCAACCGCCCGGGCAGCCCCGGCCTGCTGGAGGCGGTGCAAAGCCTGCAGACCAGCAGCCGCAGCGTGAACGCGGTGCTCGTGCAGATCGCACCGGGCTTCACACCCGAGCAAGTGGCCGGGCCGATCCGGCGCTGGAAGCACCTGAGCGTGCACACCCGCGACCAGATGGAAGACATCCTGATCGTCAAGCTGATCGCCAATTCGGCCAAACAGATCGGCATGTTCCTGGTGATCCTGGCCATCGTGAGCGCCGCCATCGTGGCCTTCATCATCTACACCATGACCATGGGCAAGCTGCGCGAGATCGCGGTCCTCAAGCTCATCGGTACACGCGACCGCACCATCGCCGGCATGATCCTGCAGCAGGCCCTGGGCCTTGGCCTGATCGGCTTCGCCGTGGGCAAGGTGGCGGCCACGGTGTGGGGACCGGCGTTCCCGAAATACGTGCTGCTGCTTCCGGGCGACGCGGTGGCCGGCCTGGTGGCCACGCTGCTGATGTGCGCGCTGGCCAGCACGCTGGCGATTCGCGTGGCGCTCAAGGTCGACCCCGGCGCAGCGATCGGATGAAGCCATGAACGACACCCCCCTGGGCGGCATCCGTATCGAAGGCCTGCGCAAGGTCTATGGTCACGGCGACACGGCCGTGGAAGCGCTGAGGCACGTGAACATGCAGGTGGCGCCCGGCGAGGTAGTGGGCCTGGTCGGCCCCTCGGGTTCGGGCAAGAGCACACTGCTCAAATGCCTGGGCGCCATCATCGAACCCACCAGCGGCAGGATGACGCTGGGCAACGAAGTCATCTACGACAACGGCTGGAAAGTCAAAGACCTGCGCGCGCTGCGGCGCGACCGCATCGGCTTCGTGTTCCAGGCGCCGTATCTGATTCCGTTCCTGGACGTGAAGGACAACGTGGCGCTGCTGCCGATGCTGGCGGGCCTGTCCAATGCGAATGCGCGCGAACGCGCGCTGGAACTGCTGACTGCGCTGGACGTGCAGCACCGCGCCAGCGCCGAGACATCGCAGCTCTCCGGTGGTGAGCAGCAGCGCGTGTCCATCGCCCGCGCGCTCGCCAACAAGCCTCCGGTCATATTGGCCGACGAACCCACCGCGCCCCTGGACAGCGAGCGCGCGCTGGGTGTGATGCGCATCCTCAACCAGATGGCGCGGCGGGCCCACACCGCGATCATCGTCGTCACACACGACGAAAAGATCATCCCGACTTTCAAACGGATCTACCACATCCGCGACGGCCAGACAGTGGAAGAAGCCGGCGAAGGCCTCGCCCTGGATGACCACGGGAACGACACCCCCTCTTGAACGGGAGAACCGCCATGACTTCCCACCGCCCCCTGAAAGTTCTCGCCGCCGTGGCCGTGGTGTTCGGCGCGCTCACGGTGTTCAGCGGCGGGCAGGGCCTGTTCGGCCCGGCCGACACCCGCGCGGCCCTGGGCCACACGGTGGGCTTCGTGCTGTGGTTCAACTTCCTGGCCGGCTTCGTCTATGTGGTGGCCGGGCTGGGCCTGTGGCTCGGCCGGCGCTGGGGCCTTTGGCTGGCCACCGCGCTGGCGCTGGGCACGGCGCTGGTGGCGGCGGCCTTCGGCGTGCACGTGCTGGGCGGCGGTGCGTTCGAGATGCGCACCGTGGGCGCGCTGGCACTGCGCCTGGGCTTCTGGGCGGTGGTGTCTGCCGTGGGCTGGCGCAGCACCCGGTAGGCGCCCCCGTCAGGCCAGGCCCTGGCTGGTGGCGAACACGGCGGCCTGTACGCGGGAGCTCAGGCCCAGCTTGCGCAGGATGTGCTGCACGTGGATCTTCACCGTGGTCTCGGCGATGTCCAGTTCGCGCGCGATCAGCTTGTTGCTGTCGCCGCGTGCGATCAGCAGCAGGATCTCGCGCTCGCGTGGCGACAGCAGGTCTGCGCTGGGCACGGCCTCGCGCGGCACCGCCGGCGTCACCGGCGCGCTGACAGGGGCCACGGCCGGCACGGCGGTGGGCGCTGCGGACGGACGCGAACGGAACACCGCCACCAGCTTGGTCATCATCTCCGGGCTGATGACCGACTCGCCGTCCACCACCTTGACGATGGTCTCGCACAGCTGGTCGGACTCCACCGTCTTGAGCAGGTAGCCGTCGGCCCCGGCCTGCAGCGCGGCGGCCAGGTCGTTTTCGTTCTCGCTCACGGTCAGCATCAGCACACGCGCGGCGGGCGCGGCTTCCTTGAGCGCGGGGATCGCGTCCACCCCGCGCACGCCCGGCAGGTGGTTGTCCAGCAGGATCACGTCGGGCCGCTGCTGCGCCAGGCAGCGCAGGGCCTCGCCCACGTCGCCGGCCTCGCCGGCCACCAGGAAGCGCTCGTCCTGTGACAACAGGGCCTTCAGGCCGCGGCGGAACAGGGTGTGGTCGTCGACCAGCAGCAGTTGGATGGAACGGGTCATGGGGTGTTCAGAACGGATTCGGTGAAGTCCAGGCCCGCCGTGCCCACACCCACGGCGGTCACCGGGTTGGTGGGCAGTGTGAGCGTGACGGTGGTGCCCTGGCCAGGCAGGGATTCGATCAGCACCGTGGCGCCGATGCGTTCGGCGCGCTCGCGCATGATTTTGGTGCCCACATGCGTTTCGCCGTGCCGCTGCGCGGTGTCGAAGCCGCTGCCGTTGTCGCGCACCACGAAGCGCCATTGCGAGCCCTTGTGCACGTCCAGGCTCACGTGGCTGGCCCCGGCGTGCTTGCGCACATTGGACAGCGCTTCCTGCACCACGTGCAGCACCTGCACCTGCACGTCGGCGGGCAGGGGCAGGCCCTCCCCGTCGAGCTGCAGGCGCGTGGGCAGGCCGGTCTGGTGCTGGAACTTCTGCAGCGTCTCCTGCAGCGCGGCTTCGATGTCGTCGGTGTTGGTGCGGGTGCGAAAGTGCACCAGCAGCTCGCGCACGTCGTTGATGCTTTCTTTCAGCCCCGCGTCCAGCTCGTCCAGTGTGGACTGCACCTGCTCGGGCTGCTGTTTCTGCACCGCGCCGCGCAGCAACTGGGCCTGGATTTTCAGAAAAGCCAGCGACTGGGCGATCGAGTCGTGCAGCTCGCGCGCCAGCAGGGCCCGCTCCTCGCCGACCGCGGCCTCGCGTTCGAGCGCCGCCGCGCGCAGACCTTCGAGGGCGCTGGCCAGGTGGCTCGCCAGGGCGTCGAGCAGTTCGGTCTCTTCGGTGCTGAGCTGCACCGTGCTGCGGAAGAACAGGTCGATCTCACCGATCAGCCGCTGCTGCAGCCGCACCGGCACACTCACCAGGTTTTCGTAACCGACCTTGGCGCAGTGGCGCATGGGCGCCTGCTCGTGGTTGCGGATGGGGATGACGCGGGTGCGCGCCTCGGCTGCTAGGTTGCCACAGGCACAGGCGCCGGCGATCAGGCTGCGCTCTTCCTCCTGCATGCTGGTGGGGAAACAGTCTGAGGCCAGCATCAGGTAGCGCTGGTTGGCTTCGTCTGACCAGCGCACCGCCACGGCGTCGGCCTTCATCACTGCCCGCACCCGCTGCGAAAACCCGCGCGACAGCTCCTCGATGGAGTTGGCCTGGGCCAGGAAAGCGCTGACCTCGTACAGGGCCGCCAGCCGTGCACGCTGGGCTTCGATACGCTGGGTCTTGGCAGCTACCTGCGCCTCCAGCCCGTCGTAGAGCGACTGCAGGGTGCCGGCCATGCGGTTGAAGCCGGCGGCCACCTGGCCGAATTCGTCCTGGGTGTCCACGTCGATGCGGGTGCTGAATTCACCTGTCTCCACCTGCGCCAGCCCGCGACGCAGGTGGGCCAGCGGGTTGATCACATAGAGGTAGCCGGTGTAGAGCATGATGACGGCCCCGCCGATGGCCAGCGCCACCATCACGAACTGGAACAGGTTCAGGATCGCGGTGAAGCCGGCCAGCTGGTGTTCAATCGCCATCACCAGGCGGTCGATGGCCTGCACGAAGGTGTCGGCCGACTGCAGCAGGACGCTGGCCTCGGGGGTCTGCTCCGCCGTCCACAGCGCGTGCTGGGTCTGCCACAGGGACTCCACGGTCTGGAACTCGCGCTGCACGTCCGGGTCGCGCGGCACGAACAGCGGGCGGGTGGGGTCGCCGGTGCGCAGTACGTCCAGGCTGTGCGCAAACTGCTCCACCAGGGCTTGCACCTCGGCCGACGGCCGCTGTGCCTGCACGGCACTGGTCAGCCGCCAGGCCTGCATGCGCATACGGCCCGCTTCGTTCACCGCCGCCGCACCCCCTTCGAGCTGCCAGGTGACCCACAACGTGAGGCCGATGGAGGCCAGCGCCAGCATCAGCAGAGCCGCGCCGATGCGGACCAGCTTGATGGAAAGGGACGCAGTGGATGCCATGGTGCGAGGTTAACCCACGGCAGAGGGGCCTTTGCCTATGGGCACCGGCGGCGCCCGGCGCCCTTATTCGATGTTCTGCACCTGCTCGCGCAGCTGCTCGATCAGCACCTTCATGTCCACCGAGATTCGTGTCATCTCCAGCACGGCGGATTTGGA